>Ga0302317_10000529_pt1 | contig 32452 bp, 31 predicted proteins | sample III_Palsa_N3_3_FD_200450 | JGI IMG/M metagenome (GOLD analysis project Ga0302317, IMG submission 200450) | Peat permafrost microbial communities from Stordalen Mire near Abisko, Sweden - III_Palsa_N3_3 | ecosystem: Environmental > Terrestrial > Soil > Palsa > Peat permafrost | place: Sweden...
TGAGGCTCAGACCGGCGCGTAGCGACAGCGACTGTTTCACAACGCTCTCAGCGTGTTATCCATGTTTGGCATTGTACTTGCACAAAATCGATGTGGCTGGAGTATGATCTTAAAAATTTCCACCCAGAGCTTGATGACAGGCCCCCGGGGCGGCTCAACGGGCGGAAAGCAGGCCATCGGCGGTTTCATGGCCCTGGGGAGGCTGTCCCCTGAGATTCCCTCCCCCCGGAAGGTGCCCCCCGAAAACTCCCTGATGCTGCGGCGAACCCCCGCCGCCGCGCCGCCCGCGCTACATCTTGAACTGCTCGCCCAGGTAGACCCGCCGCACCGTCTCGTTCTCCAGCACATGGGCCGGCGCGCCGTCGGCGATGACCAGGCCCTCGTTGAGGATGTAGGCGCGGTCGCAGATGCCCAGCGTCTCGCGCACATTGTGGTCGGTGATGAGCACGCCGATGCCGCGCGCGGCGAGGTGGCGCACGATGTGCTGGATGTCGAGCACGGCGATCGGATCGACGCCGGCGAAAGGCTCGTCGAGCAGGATGAAGCGCGGATTGGCGGCCAGGGCGCGGGCGATCTCGGTGCGGCGGCGCTCGCCGCCCGACAGCGACATGCCCAGCCCTTCCTGCACATGGCCGATGTGCAGCTCGGTCAGCAGCCGCTGCAGCTCGGCCTTGCGCCCTTCGCCGTTCAGGTCCTCGCGGATTTCCAGGATCGCCATGATGTTGTCCGCCACCGACAGCTTGCGGAACACCGAGGCTTCCTGCGGCAGGTAGCCGATGCCCATGCGCGCCCGCGCGTGCATCGGCAGGCGCGTGATGTCGGCGCCGTCCAGCTCGATGCTGCCGCCGTCCGGCTTGACCAGGCCCACCATCATGTAGAACGAAGTGGTCTTGCCGGCGCCGTTGGGCCCGAGCAGGCCGACGATCTCGCCGGCGCTGACGTTGAGCGAGACGTCGCTGACCACGGTGCGCCGGCGGTAGCGCTTGACCAGGCCGCGCGCCGACAGCAGGGATTGTCTCGCCGTGACCGGCGTCGTGGCGGTGACCACCGCCTGCAGCCGCGGCTCGCGCTGCGCCGTGCTCATGGTTTGCCTCCGCCGCTCTGCGTCGTTGCCGGTGGCGCGGCGGGCGGCGCAGCGCCGGCGGCGCTGCTTGCGGGCGTCGGCGGAGCGCTGGCTGCGGGCTGCTTGTCGTTCGCCGCGGCGGCAGGGGCCGGCGCACCCGGAGTGTTGACCTGCGGCAGGACGATCTTGACGCGGCCCCCGGGGCTGTCGCCGCCGGATGCCTCGTAGCGTTGATCCAGCACGTAGTAGCGGATGGTTTCCGCCGTGGTGGTATCGTCGCCGCGCGTCATCAGCGCTTCGCCGATCAGGTCCACCACGCCCGCGCGCGAGTCGTAGGTCATGGTCTTGGCATGGGCGGTCATCGCCGGGTTGTCCGGCCCGGTGCCGGCATGCGACATGTGCGCCGGCGCGCCGGTGACCTTGGCGGTGTACTGGCCGTCGGCGGCGCGCTTCAGCTCCAGCCGGTCGCCGTCCATTTTCAGGGTGTCGGAATCGAGCGTGACATTGCCGACATACACCGCCGAGTTGCCCTGCACCAGCTCGGCGTGATTGGCGCCGATGGTGACCGGCCCGTTCGGCCGCAGATCGGCGGCCGAGGGCAGGCGGCCCAGCTGTTCCTTGCTGCTGCGTTCCGAGCCGGCGGGTGCGGTACCCGCCGTCTTGGCCGGCGCCGCGGTGGTCTGGCTCGCCGCCACCTGTTGCGCCGGCGCCGTAGCGGCCGGAGTCTGCGCCCGCGCCAGGGCCGGCAGCAGCAGGGCCAGGATCATGACCGCGACTGCGTTCCCTTCAATGCGGAGCTTCATAGGTCATCTTCACGTTATGCAGCAGCTGCAGCGTCTGTGCGGCCCAGTCGGAGTGCATGCCTACCGCGTTGCCGTTGCGCTGCGGGCTCTGCAGGTCCACCGGGGCATCGGTGTCGATCTCGCGCCGGTCGGGATCGACCCACAGGTGGTCGGTATGCACCACCACGTCCTCGCCGTTGTCCGGCCACTGGCCCTTGGCCAGCACCGGGCCTTCCAGCATGAAGCGGCGCTGGTGGGCCGGCAAGGTTGCCGCCGGGGCGGTCAGGTGCCAGGTCCGGTCGTCGTCGGCGACCAGGTCCACCCGCAGGTTCTGGGCACGGCCGGACTGATCGTCGAAGTAGTCGATGGTATCGGCCTGGCCGGTGAGGCTGATGTTGCCGTCGCTGTCGAAGCGGGTCAGCTCGGCGTCGCCGAGCGTGTAGCGCGGCAGTTCCACCGGCCCCTGCGGCGATTCCACGATGGTGTTGTCCATGCGCTGGAAGGTATAGAACAGGCCGGCCAGGGCCGGCACCAGCAGCAGCGGGATCAGCTTGCGCCAATTCACGAGTGTGCGCCCTCCGCCGTCTCGTCCTTGCCCTGTGCTCGCAGGATCATGTCCGCCGCCTCGCGCACCGCGCCGTTGCCGCCGTTCAGGCGGCTGGCCCAGTGCGCGGCGGCCAGGGCTTTCGGATGGGCGTCGGCCACGGTCAGAGCCAGGCCGGCGCGGCGCATCAGCGGCAAGTCCGGCACGTCGTCGCCCATCACCGCCATCTGCCGGTCTTCGAGGCCGAGCAGCTGCTGCAGCGTTTCGAAGGCCGGGATCTTGCGCTCGACGTTGAGCCAGATATGGCGCACGCCGAGATATTCGAAGCGCTGTTGCATCGCCGCCGAGGGGCGGCCGGAAATCACCGCCACCTCGATCCCGGCCTGCAGCAGCAGCTTGATGCCGAGGCCGTCGCGCACATTCACCGCTTTCCACTCGCTGCCGTCGGGACCGAGGTAGAGCTTGCAGTCGGTGACGACGCCGTCGACATCGAGCACCACGCAGCGGATGTCGCGCGCGCGTTCGCTCAGGGTGGGTTCGGTCATACGACGCCGGCGCGCAGCAGGTCGTGCATATGGATCACGCCGAGCACATGGTGCTGCTCGTCCTGCACCGTCAGCACGGTGATCTTGTGCTTGTCCATCAGGTTGACCGCTTCCACCGCGAGCTGGTCGGCACCGACGCTCTTGCCGCCCCTGGTCATCACCTCGGCGATTTTCACGCTGCGCACGTCGAGGCCGTTGTCGATGACGCGGCGCAGGTCGCCGTCGGTGAAGATGCCCAGGGCCTGGCCCTGCGCATCGATGATGGCGGTCATGCCCAGGCCCTTGCGCGTCATTTCCAGCAGGGCTTCGGAGAGTGAGGCGTCCGGCCCGACCTGCGGCACGCGCGCGCCGGTGTGCATCAAGTCGGAAATCTTCAGCAGCAGGCGGCGGCCCAGCGCGCCGCCCGGATGGGAGCGGGCGAAATCTTCCTGGGTGAAGCCGCGCGCTTCCAGCAGCGCCACCGCCAGGGCGTCGCCCATGGCCAGGGTGGCGGTGGTGCTGGCGGTCGGCGCCAGGTTATGCGGGCAGGCTTCCTGCCCGACCGAGACATCCAGGTGCACTTCCGCGCTGCGCGCCAGGGTCGAGCCGGGCTTGCCGGTCATGGCGATCAGCGGCGCGCCCATGCGCTTGATCAGGGGCAGGATGGTGAGGATCTCGGCGGTTTCGCCGGAGTTGCTGATGGCGATCACCACGTCCTGGCGCGTGATCATGCCGAGATCGCCATGGCTGGCCTCGCCCGGATGCACGAAGAACGCGGGCGTGCCGGTGCTGGCCAGGGTGGCGGCGATCTTGTTGCCGATATGGCCGCTCTTGCCCATGCCGGTGACCACGACGCGGCCGTTGCAGCGCAGCATCACCAGGCAGGCCTGCGCGAAAGCGTCGTCCACCCGCGGCAGCAGTTCCGCCACGGCATCGCGCTCGATCTCGAGCACGCGGCGGCCGCTGGCCTGCAATGCGGCGGAATCGGCGTGTGGTGTGTGATCGTTCAAAGGCTTAGGACGGAATCGGGCAGCGGGGGGATGCAATGTTACCGGATGGCGGTAAAGCTGTGGCTGAAGCGGCGGTTAAGCAAGGGCCTGGCCGATTTTTCCGGCATTTTGGATGCTGGCATAGGCCGCCAGGGCCCGTAGCCGCGAGCTGGCCAGATCGACCGTTGGCCGGTCGTAAGGAGCAGGCGCGGCGCTTCGCGCCAGCCACGGCGCGTGCACGGCAGCGTCCGGCACCTGCGCCAGCTCCGGCAGCCAGCGCCTGAGGTAGACGGCGCGCGGATCGAACTTGCCGCTTTGCAGCACCGGGTTGAAAACGCGGAAGTAAGGCGCGGCATCGGCGCCGCAGCCGGCGGTCCACTGCCAGCCCTGGGTGTTGTTGGCCAGGTCGGCGTCGACCAGGGTGTCCCAGAACCAGCGCGCGCCTTCCTGCCAGGGGATCAGCAGGTTCTTGGTGAGAAAGCTGGCGACGATCATGCGCACCCGGTTGTGCATCCAGCCGGTCTGCCACAGCTGGCGCATGCCGGCATCGACCAGCGGCACGCCGGTGCGGCCGCGCTGCCAGGCGCGCAAGTCGGCGGCATAGTCGCGCGGCTTGCGCCAGGGGAAGGCGTCGAACTTGCGGTTCAGCGGCTGCGCCGGCGTATGCGGGTAGTGAAACAGCAGATGGTGCGAGAACTCGCGCCAGCCCAGTTCGCGGATGTAGTGATCGGTATTGGCGACGACCCCGTGCCGGGTGTCTTCCGCGGCCAGCCGGCGCAGCCGCGCCACGATCTGTCCCGGCGAAATCTCGCCAAAATGCAGGTGCGGCGACAGGCGCGAGGTGGCTTCCACCGCCGGCAGGTCGCGCTCTTCCTGGTAATGCGCCGCCGCCTCGTCGCAATACAGCTCCAGCTGCTTCCAGGCGCCCGCTTCGCCCGGCGTCCAGGTCTCACGCAGGCCGCCATCCCAGCGGATCTGCGGCAGCAGGCCCAGATCCTTGAGCGCCAGCCCCCGCGGCGCATTGCCGGCCGGGCTGAGCTTGCCTACCCCTGGCAGGGGTGGCGGATGCTGCGGCAGGCGCGCGCTGGCGCTGCGCCAGTAAGGCGTGAACACACGATAAGGGTCGCCGTTGCCGGTCTTCATCTGCCAGGGTTCCACCAGCAGGGCGGCATTAAAGCTCTCCGCCATCAGGCCGTCCTCGCGCAGCGATTGTTTGATGGCCTGGTCGCGGGCGATCAGCGCCGGCTCGTAGAGGCGGTTCCAGTACACCGCCGCAGCGCCCACCGTCCGGGCCAGTTCGCGCAGCTGGCCCAGGCTGGGGCCCTGCCGCAGCAGCAGCGGCGCGCCGGCCCGGGCCAGGGCCGCCGACAGGGCTGCCAGGGAGTGGTGCAGCCACCAGCGCGCGGCGCCGCCGGGCGCCCAGGGCGCCTCCTCGTCGGGGGCGTGGATATAGACCGGCAGCACCTGTTCATGGTGCTCGAGGGCGTGGCGCAGCGCCGGGTTGTCGGCGAGCCGCAGGTCGCGGCGGAACCAGACGATGGCTGTGAGCATGGGTCGAGGGTGGCGGAAATTGCCGCGTTTGTCAGTGGCTTGAAGCATTACGCGGCGAAGCGGCCGGCTGGATGCGGGGCGAGGCGTATAATCCGCGCCCAATGAATACCTCCTCAACGGACGCCCTGAGCATCGACGGCGTCCGCAAAGCTTATGGCAAGGTGCAGGCGCTGGACGGCGTCGGTTTCAACATCCGTCGCGGCGAGTTTTTCGGCCTGCTCGGTCCCAACGGCGCCGGCAAGTCGACCCTGATCAACATCATCGCCGGCCTGGTCCGCGCCGATCAGGGCCGTATCGGCGTGCTCGGCCATGACACAGTGCGCGACTGGCGCAGCGCGCGCCGCCTGATCGGCGTGGTGCCGCAGGAGCTGGTGTTCGATCCCTTCTTCAAGGTGGTTGACATGCTGCGCATCCAGGCCGGTTACTACGGCTGCGGCCGCGAGAGCTGGCCGTGGATCGACGAGATGCTGGTCAAGCTGGATCTGGACAACAAGCGCAACGCCTCGATGCGCACCCTCTCCGGCGGCATGAAGCGGCGCGTGCTTATCGCCCAGGCCCTGGTGCACCGGCCGCCGGTGGTGATCCTCGACGAGCCCACCGCCGGCGTCGACGTGGAGTTGCGCCGCACCCTGTGGAGTTTCATGAGCGAGCTGCACGCCAAGGGCACCACGGTGGTGCTGACCACCCACTACCTGGAAGAAGCGCAGGATCTGTGCGAGCGCATCGCCATCATCGACAAGGGCAAGGTGCGCGTCATCGAAACCACCGCGCAGCTGCTCAACCGCCATCCGTTCCGCTTCCTGCGCATCAAGCTGGCCAATGAGGGCCTGCTGCCGGAGTCGCTGCGGCCGCTGGTGTCGGGCGAGAAGAACGGCTCGATCGAGCTGCGCCTGGATCGCGAGAAGCACCCGATCAGCGGCGTCTTCACCGCGCTGCGCGCCGCCGGCCTGGACCTGGAGGATGTGCATACGCGCGAACCCGATCTGGAGGACATCTTCATCGAACTGACCCACGACCATTCCCGCCCGGCCGTCAACGGGGGTGCCCGGTGAACCAGGCCAAGCTGCCCACCGAGCTGGCGCCCGAGGCCGATCTGGCGCGCTTCTCCGATCGCGTCGGTTTCTTCACCCTGACCGCCAAGGAGATCAAGCGCTTCTGGAACGTGCTGGGGCAGACCGTCACCGCGCCGGTGGTCACCGCCCTGCTGTACCTGCTGGTCTTCGCCCAGGCGATGAAGGGCCGCGCGGAAGTCTATCCGGGCGTCAATTACACCGAGTTCCTGGTGCCGGGCCTGGTGATGATGACGGTGATCCAGAACGCCTTTGCCAACAGCTCGTCCTCGCTGACCCAGTCGAAGATCATGGGCAACCTGGTGTTCCTGCTGATGGCGCCGCTGGGCGCCTGGGAATGGTTCGCCGCCTACGTCACCGCCGCCCTGGTGCGTGCCGCCCTGGTGGCCACCGCAATGCTGGCGGTGGCGCTGCTGTTCGTGCCGCTGCCGCTGCATGCGCCGCTGGCCCTGCTGGCGATGTTCCTGCTGTCCGGTGCCAGCCTGGCGGTGCTGGGCCTGATCGCCGGCATCGTCGCCAGCAAATTCGACCACCTGGCCGCCTTCACCAACTTCATCATCACGCCGCTGTCTTTCCTGTCCGGCGTGTTCTACTCGGTGCATGCGCTGCCGCCGTTCTGGTACGCGGCCTCGCACTTCAATCCTTTCTTCTACATGATCGACGGCTTCCGCTATGGCTTCTTCGGCCAGGCCGACGTGCCGATCGCGCTGAGCCTGGCCTGGGCCGCGGGCTTCCTGGTGCTGCTGTCTGCGATCTGCCTGTGGATGCTGATGACCGGCTACAAGCTGCGGCGCTGAAGGCGGATAAAATACCGATGATGACCAAAGACCAAATCAAGCAACTGATCCAGGCCGGCATGCCGGACGCCATCGTCACCGTCAGCGGCGACGACGGCCAGCATTTCGAAGCCGAGGTGATCTGGCTCGGCTTCACCGGCAAGTCGCCGGTGGCGCAGCACCGCATGGTCTACGACACCCTGGGCGGGCGCATGGGCACCGAAATCCACGCGCTGAAGCTGCGCACCCACGCGCCCAAGGCGCCCTGCGCCTGATTGTTCCTTGCGGGGCTGCCGCGGAAATCCGCGGCATTTGCACAAGAAAGACACCAAAACCCGGTCGCCGGCGGGTAGTCTTTGCCCAGATTTTTCTGTGATTGAGTGAAAAGTGGATAAATTCCTGATTCAAGGCAACGGCCCGCTGCAGGGCGAAGTGCGGGCCTCGGGCGCGAAGAACGCGGCCCTGCCCATCCTCTGCGCCGCGCTGCTGACCGACGACACCCTGGCCATCCGCAACCTGCCGCACCTGTGGGACGTGGCCACCACCAACCGCCTGCTGATGCAGATGGGCGTGGCGGTGACCGTGGCCGGGCAGGGCGAGGTGGAGATCAACGCCCGCTCCATCACCACCTGTGTCGCGCCCTACGAGCTGGTCAAGACCATGCGCGCCTCGATCCTGGTGCTGGGCCCGCTGCTGGCCAAGCGCGGCGAGGCCCAGGTTTCGCTGCCGGGCGGGTGCGCCATCGGCGCGCGGCCGGTGGATCTGCACCTGCGCGGGCTGGAAGCGATGGGCGCCGAGATCGAAGTCGAAGGCGGCTTCATCAAGGCCCGCGCCGGCCGGCTGCAGGGCGCGCGCATCGTGTTCGACGTGGTGACCGTGACCGGCACCGAAAACCTGCTGATGGCGGCGACGCTGGCCGAGGGCCAGACCGTTCTGGAGAACGCCGCCTGCGAGCCCGAAGTGGTCGACCTGGCCAACTGCCTGATCGCCATGGGCGCGAAGATCGAGGGCGCCGGCACCTCCACCATCCGCGTGCAGGGCGTGGCCAACCTGCATGGCGCCACGCACAGCGTGATTCCGGACCGCATCGAAACCGGCACCTTCCTCATCGCCGGCGCCATCACCCGCGGCCGGGTGCGGGTGACGCAGACCGATCCGGGCATGCTGGAGGCGGTGCTGGACAAGCTGCGCCAGGCCGGCGCCAGGGTCGGCACCGGCGCCGACTGGATCGAGCTGGACATGCTGGGCCGCCGTCCCCGCGCCGTGGACATCCACACCACGCCGCACCCGGGCTTTCCCACCGACATGCAGGCGCAGTTCATGGCCCTGGATTGCGTGGCCGAGGGCGTCGGCACCATCCGCGAGACCATTTTCGAGAATCGCTTCATGCACGCGCAGGAGCTGATGCGCCTGGGCGCCGAGATCAACATCGAGGGCAATACCGCGGTGGTCACCGGCGTCGAGCGGCTCAGCGGCGCGCCGGTGATGGCCACCGATCTGCGCGCTTCCGCCGCGCTGGTGCTGGCGGCGCTGTCGGCCGATGGCGAGACCCTGGTGGACCGGGTTTATCACATCGATCGTGGCTACGAGCACATCGAGGAAAAGCTGCGCAAGCTGGGCGGCAAGATCCAGCGCGTGACGCAGTAGGGCCTCGTTTCCCCCTTTGATTTGCGCGATGTCGGGGACGGCGCTAGAGTGTGTATGAATCAAGGATAGGATACACATCATGCGGACCAATATCGTCATCGACGACAAGTTGATGAAGGAAACCCTCCGGCTCACCGGCTTGAAGACCAAGCGCGAGGCGGTGGAGCTCGGTCTGCGCACTGTCGTGCGCCTGCGCAAACAGGACGAGATCCGGCGCTTTCGGGGCAAGCTCGACTGGCAGGGGGACCTTGAGGCAATGAGAACGGACAGGTGATCCTGGTCGATTCCAGCGTATGGATCGACTACTTCCGCGGCACGCATACCCCGGAGACCGACCGGCTGGACGCCCTGCTTGGCGCGGAGCCGGTGGCGACCGGGGACCTGATCCTGGCCGAAGTGCTGCAGGGATTCGGTGACGAACGGGATTTCAACCAGGCCAAAAAGCTGCTGACCGCATTGCCCGCCGTCGAACTGGTCGGAACGGAAATCGCCATCCAGGCGGCCCGCAATTTCAGGGCATTGAGAGCGCTGGGCGTCACGGTACGAAAGACCATCGATACCCTGATCGCCACCAGCTGCATCGAGCATGGGTTGACGCTGCTCTACAGCGACAGGGATTTCGATCCATTCGTGGAACATCTTGGACTGCGCACGGCGATACCGCGAACCTGACGAGATGAAAACCGGGCGTGCACCCCCGGTTTTCCGGCCGAAATCCGAGCGGTCCATGGCTCAGACGGGTAAAATCCGCCCGCCATGACCGCCTTGACCCTGGCCCTTTCCAAGGGCCGCATTCTCGAAGACAGCTCTCCCTTGCTCACCGCGGTGGGCATCGCCCCCGCGGGCGACGCCTCGCGCCTGCTGCGCCTGCCGACGCAGGATGCCAATGTGGAACTGCTGGTGATCCGGCCCACCGACGTGCCGACCTATGTCGAGTACGGCGCGGCGGACCTGGGCATCGTCGGCAAGGACATCCTGCTGGAGCATGGCGGCGAGGCGTTGTACGAGCCGCTGGACCTGGGCATCGCGCGCTGCCGCCTGTCGGTGGCGACGCAGAAGGATTCGCCGCTGGTGAAGGGCGGGCTGGACGCGGCGGGCTCGCGCCGCCTGCGGGTGGCGACCAAATATCCGGAGATGGCGCGGCGCTACTTCTCCGACCGCGGCCAGCAGGTAGAGATCATCAAGCTGTATGGCTCGATGGAGCTGGCACCGCTGGTAGGACTGTCCGACGTGATCGTCGACCTCGTCGCCACCGGCAACACCCTGCGCGCCAACGGCCTGGTGGAGATCGTGACCATCTGCGAATCGAGCGCGCGGCTGGTGGTGAACAAGGCGGCGATGAAGATGAAGCACGCGGCGATCCGCGCCCTGCTGGATCGCTTTGCCCGGGCCGTCGGCAATGTCTGAAGCGCTGCCCATCACCCGGCTCGACAGCGGCGACGCCGATTTCGAGGCGCGGCTGACGCAGCTGCTGGATCGCGCCCCCGAGGCGGACCCCGAGGTTACGGCGCGCGTCGCCGAGATCATCGCGGTGGTGCGCGCGCGCGGCGATGCGGCGCTGCTGGAATACACCAATCGCTTCGACCGCCGCGGTGTCACCGCCGCAGCGGAGCTGGAAATCGGTCCCGCGCAGCGCGAGGCCGCCTGGCACTCCCTGCCGACGGACCTGCGCGAGGCGCTGGATACCGCCGCCGCGCGCATCCGCGTCTATGCCGAGCGGCAGGCGCTGCAGGGCTGGGAATTCACCGATGCCTTCGGCAACGCCCTGGGCCAGCGCATCACGCCGATGGACCGTGTCGGCATCTATGTGCCGGGCGGCAAGGCGGCCTATCCCTCCAGCGTGCTGATGAACGCGATCCCGGCAAAAGTGGCGGGCGTCGGCGAGATCGTGATGGTGGTGCCCGCGCCCGGCGGCGAGCTGAACCCGGTGGTGCTGGGCGCGGCGCATCTGGCCGGCGTGGACCGCCTGTTCACCATCGGCGGAGCACAGGCGGTGGCGGCGCTGGCCTACGGCACTGTGACGGTGCCGGCGGTGGACAAGATCGTCGGTCCCGGCAATGCCTATGTGGCGGCGGCGAAGCGCCTGGTGTTCGGCAGAGTCGGCATCGACTCCATCGCCGGGCCGTCCGAGATCGTGGTGGTCTGCGACGGCCACACCGATCCGCGCTGGATCGCCATGGACCTGTTCTCGCAGGCCGAGCATGACGAGCTGGCGCAGTCCATCCTGATTGCGCCGGACCGCGAGTTCCTCGAGCGCGTTGCCGCGGCGATGGCCGAGCGCATCGCCGAACTGCCGCGTGCGGAAATCGTGCGCGCCTCGCTGGCCGGACGCGGCGCGCTCATCGCGGTGCGCGATCTGGACGAGGCCATCGCCCTGTCCAACCGCATCGCGCCGGAGCATCTGGAACTGTCGGTGGCCGAGCCGCGCCTGTGGCTGGCCAAGGTGCGCCATGCCGGCGCCGTGTTCCTCGGCCGCCATACGCCGGAGGCTTTCGGCGACTACTGCGCCGGGCCCAATCATGTGCTGCCCACCAGCCGCGCCGCGCGTTTCTCCAATCCGCTCGGCGTCTACGAATTCCAGAAGCGCAGCAGCCTGATCGAGTGCTCGCCGGAAGGCGCGCGCGAGCTTGCCGCCATCGCCGGGCGCCTGGCCGATGCCGAAGGCCTGCAGGCCCACGCCGCCAGCGCGCGCGACCGGAGTTGAGGCCGACCCGAAGGGGAATGGCGCTTACTTAAGCAATTTCCCCTCTCCCGCATGCGGGAGAGGGTGGCCCGTCAGGGCCGGGAGAGGGGCCGTAAAAGCCGGGCAGTCACAGCCCCTCTCCCCCAACCCCTCTCCCGCAAGCGAGAGAGGGGAGTGTGATGGGCGCGGCCTTTAAGTAAGCGCCATTCGCCTTGAGGACGCATGCTATCTTCACCCAATACGTCTTAGGGAGGAGATGGCGATGGCTTTCTTGGGGCCGTTCGGCGAGTTGACCACGGCACAGCGGCACACGTTCTTCGCATCGCTGGCGGGCTGGTCTCTGGATGCCTTCGATTTCTTCATCTTCGTGCTGTGCCTGTCGGCGATCAGCGACGACTTTCACGTCCAGATCCACGACGTCGCGGTCGGCATCTCGCTGACCCTGGCGATGCGCCCGCTCGGCGCCCTGTTCTTCGGCTGGCTGGCGGAGAAATACGGCCGCCGCCCGATCCTGATGCTCAACGTGGTCAGCTACTCGGTGTTCGAGCTGGCTTCCGCCTTCGCCCCCAACCTGGCGACCCTGCTGGTGCTGCGCGCCCTGTTCGGCTTCGCCATGGGCGGCGAGTGGGGCGTCGGCGCCGCACTGGCGCTGGAAACCCTGCCGGCGAAGGGGCGCGGCTTCTTCTCCGGCCTGCTGCAGGAAGGTTATGTCATCGGCTTCCTGGCGGCTTCGATCGTCTCCCGCTTCGCCTTCGAATACGTCGGCTGGCGTGGCATGTTCATCATCGGCGCCATGCCGGCGCTGATGGTGTTCTACATCCGCCGCAACGTGCCGGAGTCGCCGGCCTGGCTCGCCGGCCAGCAGGCCAAGCGCGCCTCCATCGGCGAACTATGGACCTCGGTGCGGGCCCATCTGCCCCTGCTGTTCTACATGATCCTGCTGATGGCCTGCTTCAACGCCTTCTCCCACGGCTCGCAGGATCTGTACAAGCCCTTCCTGCTCAAGCAGCGCGGCTACTCGTCCGAGATCGCCGACACGCTGGTCATCGTGATGAATGTCGGCGCCCTGCTCGGCGGCATTTTCTTCGGCGCGTTTTCGGAACGGCTCGGCCGCAAGCGCACCATCGCCGTGGCGGCGCTGCTGGCCCTGCCGATGATTCCGCTGTGGGCCTTTTCCGCCACGCCGGTGATGCTGGCCGTGGGCGGCTTCCTGATGCAGTTCATGGTGCAGGGCGCCTGGGGCATCGTGCCGGCGCACATCAACGAGCTGGCGCCCACCGCGGTGCGCGCCATCCTGCCCGGATTCGCCTACCAGCTCGGTAATTTCATCATGTCGCTGCTGTCGCCGGTGCAAGCCGCTTACGCCGAAGCGAACGGCGGCAATTTCTCCACCATGCTGGCCTGGACCATCGGCATCGTCGCGGTGGTGCTGACCGCGGTGACCTTGCTGGGGCCGGAAGCGAAGAATGTCGATATGGGGGCGAAGCAGGTTTAGTTTTCTGTTGTCATTCTGAGTCCCTCGGCTACGCCCGGGATAAACGCAGCGAAGAATCTGGCCCTGGCGTTGAGCCAGATTCTTCGCTGCGCTCAGAATGACAGGGTCCAGGCAGCCGCATCGATCACCGCCCGCAGCGCCCGATAGCCTTCCACCAGCCGCGGTCCGGGCCGCCCCAGCCACGCCTCGGTGATGGGCACGATGCGGTCGTGCCGCAACGCCGGCACCGCGGCCCAGCCCGGGCGGCGGCGCACGATCTCCGCGCGGTAGTTCTCCTCCTTCACCCCGCACCAGGACATCACCACCGCGTCGGGCGCGGCCTCGATGATTTGCGCGTCGCTCAGCGGCGCGCTCTTGGCCTCCAGCGCGCCCCAGGGATTGATGCCGCCGGCCAGTTCGATCAGGTCGGTGGCCCAGGACTGCCGCGCCGGCGCGATCACCGGCTTGGGCCACCATTCGATCAGCACTTTCGGCGGCCGCGGCAGGCTGATCCTGGGCATAGCCGCGCGCATCTGCGCCACCAGCCGCTCGCCGCGTTCCGCCACATCGAGGGCTTGCGCGATGCGGCGGATGTCGCCGTAGATGTCCTCCAGGCTCAACGGATCGCAGGTGAGCGTGCGCAGGCCCGCGTGCTCCAGTTCGGCGACGATGCGCTCGTGTCCCGGCACGGTCAGCGAGGTCAGCACCAGGTCCGGCCGCAGCGCGATCACGCCGGCCACATCGAGGTCGAGGTCGCGGCCCAGCTTGGGCAGATCGGCGACCACGTCGGGCGGGTAGTCCGAGTCGGTGTCGATGCCGATCAGCAACTCCGCGCAATCCAGGGCGCAGACGATTTCGGTGTTCGAGCAGGTGTGGGAGAACAGGCGCATGGAAGCAGTGGTTAGTGATTAGTGGTTAGTGATTAGCGGAAGGTGGCTGAGAGGGGCTTTTACTAACCACTGGCCACTAACCACTAATCACTCCATCCGGGATCGTGCATGGCGCCGGAGTACAATACCCCGGGGAGCCAACCAGACAACCGCCGCCGCCAGCGTTTCGACGCGAAGCGGGAGAGGAAAGTCCGGGCTCCGCAGGGCAGTGTGCCAGTTAACGGCTGGGCGGCGCGAGCCGACGGAAAGTGCCACAGAGAACGAACCGCCTAAGTCCCGCAAGGGGCCGGCAAGGGTGAAAAGGTGCGGTAAGAGCGCACCGCGTCCCTGGTAACAGGGGCGGCACGGAAAACCCCACACGGAGCAAGGCCAAATAGGGAAGGACGGGCTGCTGCAGCAATGCGCGGCCCAACGCGTGGCCCACGCGCCTTCCGGGTAGGCTGCTGGAGACGTCGGGTGACCGCCGTCCTAGAGGAATGGTTGTCTCGGCGCCGCAAGGCTGCTAGACAGAACCCGGCTTATAGGTTGGCTCCCCACTTTTCACCACCGCGGGCGGCGCGTTAGCGCCGCCCTGCCGTTTTTGCTCCCGTTTCACGGGCGCGTCCGGCCTGTTCGGCTGCCGGGTCAGGAAGGCCAAAACGCCTCGCCGGTAATCCAAACGTGACGAAAGTTGGAATTTCGCGGCGGCGGACCCGGCCAAAGTCTCAGCGTGCACTTTAAGTTGTCACCCTAAGTGACTGTTTTTACAGAACTGTACTATTCTAGTGCAAGTGCGCGTAAGCCCTTGTCCAGACAGGAAATAATTCTTGCCGGGTGGTTTTTAGTGGATTATAGTGGGGTGTGAGGGAGTCCAGTGGGTGATATTGGGCTTCCATTGGCCATTTTGGGACACACCAGCGCGCAATGTTTGCCGGATCGAACAAGCTGACGATAGACGACAAGGGGCGCCTGGCGATCCCCGCGCGTCTGCGCACCCAGCTGGCCGATGAATACGGCAAGCAGATCGCCATCACGCTTGGGCCCGAGTGCATCGAGGTCTATCCCGCTCCGGTGTTCCGGCGCATCGCCGAAGCCATCCCGAAAATCCAGGATCGCGCCAAGCGCATGCTGATGCAACGCCTGTTTGTCGGCTATGCGGTGGAAGCCGAGCCGGATGCGCAGGGCCGTGTGGTGGTGCCGAACATCCTGCGCGAACTGAAGCAGCTGGGCAGCGAGGTGGTGCTGGTCGGCCAGATCGATCATTTCGAACTGTGGTCCGAAGCGCAGTGGACGGCGTCGACTAGCGAGGCGCAGGCGAGTTACGCCGACGCCTATGCGGCGCTGAACCTGTGATGGTGCGGCCACATGCCCTACGTTTTGCCCGTTGCGCCGCCAGCACGGGGCACTAGCCGGATGCTCAGCCACCGGCCAGTGATGCTCGCGGAAGCCCTGGCCGGACTCGCCGTCCACGCCGGGGGAACCTACGTGGACGGGACCTATGGCCGCGGCGGCCACAGCGGCGCCATTCTCGAAGCACTCGGCGGCAGCGGCATGCTGCACGCGCTGGACCGCGATCCCGCCGCCACCGCCGAGGCTTGGAAGCAGCATGCCGCGGCCCCGAATTTCCGCATCCACGCGCGCAACTTCGCCGAGATCGGGGCGCTGGCGTCCGAGCTGGGCATCGCCGGCCGCATCGACGGCCTGCTGCTCGACCTGGGCGTGTCCAGCCCGCAATTCGACGACGCCACGCGCGGCTTCAGCTTCGCCAACGACGGCCCCCTGGACATGCGCATGGACCCCCTGTCCGGCGAATCCGCCGCGCAGTGGCTGGCCCGCGCCAAGGACGAGGAGATCGCCGATGTGCTGTGGCGTTTCGGCGACGAGCGCAACAGCCGCCGCATCGCACGGCGCATCGTCGACACGCGCGGCGAGACGCCGCTGACCAGCACCGCCCAGCTCGCCGCCCTGATCGCCACGGTGCCGGGTCCGCGCAGCCACAAGATCCACCCGGCCACGCGCAGCTTCCAGGCCATCCGCATCCATATCAATGGCGAGCTGGCCGCGCTCGAGGCGGCCCTGGCGGCGTCGCCCGCGCTGCTGGCGCCGGGCGGCCGCATCGCCGTGATCAGTTTTCATTCGCTGGAAGACCGCATGGTCAAGCGCTTCCTGCGCGACCATGCGCGCGGCGATGCGCCGGTGTTCAAGCTGCTCGGCCGGGCGCAGATGCCCACGGACGAGGAGATCGGCGCCAACCCCCGCGCGCGCAGCGCGGTGCTGCGGGTGGCGGAGCGCCTGTCATGAGCGCGTCGCCCAACGGCAAGGGCGGCAACAGCGGCGGCGGCACCATGACGCCGCTGCTGCTGGCGGTGCTGGTGATGGTGTCCGCCGTGGCGGTGGTGCAGGCGAAGCAGCACAACCGCAACCTGACTTCGCGCCTCGACACCATGCGCCAGGAGAGCGAGCGCCTGCAGCTGGAATGGGCGCAGCTGCAGCTGGAGCAGGCCACCCTGGCGCAGCATGGCCGGGTCGACGAGCTGGCGCGCAGCCAGTTCGGCATGGTCGATCCGCTCGACTACCAGATCGTCGGCGGCCCCGCCGCCCCGGCGGCTCCCGCCGCTCCCGCCCCCGCTGCAGCGGAGAAGCCGCGGTGAGCGCCGCCTTCAAGCTGCGTCCGGACAAGCCCGGCAACTGGCGCCGCCAGGCGGCACTGGGCCTGATGGGCGTGTTCGCCGTGGCGGTGCTGGGGCGCGCCTTCTACCTGCAGGTGGTGGAAAACGATTTCCTCACCCGCCAGGGCAACATCCGCCAGGTGCGCACGGTGGTGCTGCAGGCCAATCGCGGCGCGGTGCGCGACCGCAACGGCGAGCCGCTGGCGCTGTCGGCGCCGGTCGATTCGATCTGGGTGGTGCCGTCCGACCTGCTCGACGCGCCGCCCTACGTGGTGGCGATGTCCAAGCTGCTGGGCGTGTCCTCGAGCGAGCTGGAAAGCTTCCTGCGCGAGCGCTCCGACCGCCAGTTCGTCTATCTCAAGCGCCAGATCGACCCGGACGAGGCCAAGCGCTTCATGGCGCTGGGCGCGCCGGGCGTGTTCTCGCAGCGCGAATACCGCCGCTTCTATCCGGCCGGCGAAGTGGCGGCGCACGTGGTCGGCTTCTGCGACATCGACGGCAAGGGCCAGGAAGGCATCGAGGCCTCGCAGGACGCAGTGATGCGCGGCACCCCGGGTTCCCGGCGGGTGATCCGCGACCGCGCCGGCCACGTCATCGAGGACACCGACGACTACACCCAGGCGCAGCCGGGGCAGGACGTCAACCTGACCATGGACCTGCGCCTGCAATACCTGGCCTACCGCGAGCTGAAAAGCGCGGTGGAACAGAACAAGGCCAGCGGCGGCCTGATCGTGGTGGCGGACGCGCACAGCGGCGACATCCTGGCCCTGGCCAGCCAGCCCGGTTACAACCCCAACCGCGCCGACGACCGCGATTCCGCCGGCTTGCGCAACCGCGCCGTGGTCGACAGCTTCGAGCCCGGCTCGACCATCAAGCCGCTGCTGATCTCGCAGGCGCTGGAGACGCACGCGGTGCCGGCCGATATCCACATCGACACCGGCCCCGGCTTCTTCAAGGTCGGCGCGTTGACCGTGCACGACGTGCATCCGGAAGGCGACGTCGACCTGAGCACGCTGCTGGCCAAGTCGAGCAATGTCGGCGCCGCCAAGGTCGGCCTGATCATGGGCGCCGAATCGGTGTGGACCGGCTACCAGAAATTCGGCATCGGCGAGCCGGTGGGATCGGGTCTGCCGGGCGAGGCCGGCGGCGTGCTGCACAAGTACACCGAATGGGGCCAGATCGCCACCGCCACCGCGTCCTACGGCTACGGCCTCACCGTCAATGCGCTGCAGCTGGTGCGCGCCTACACCGGCATCGCCAACGACGGCCTGATGCCGCAGCTGTCGGTCCTGCACCGCGATCACGAGATCCCGGCGCAGCGCGTCATCTCCGAGCAGACCGCGCGCACCATGCGCCAGCTGCTGGAAGGGGTGGTCAACAAGGGCGGCACCGCGGCGCGCGCCATGGTGGCCGGCTACCGCGTCGCCGGCAAGACCGGCACGGTGCGCAAGAATGCCAACGGCAGCTACATCGAAGGCCATCACCAGGCGGTGTTCATCGGCATGCTGCCGGCCGAGCATCCGCGCCTGGTCGCACTGGTGATGATCGACGATCCCGCCGGCGACGACTACTACGGCGGTGCGGTATCGGGGCCGGTGTTCGCGCGGGTCATGGCGGGCGCGGCGCGCCTGCTGCAGATTCCGCCCGACCTGAGTCCCGGCACGCCGCAGATGGAGACCGCCGATGCCGCCAGGATGACCGCGGCGCCGGTGCTGACCTTGGCGGCGGGAGTGCAGCCTTGAACGCGGCCCTGGCGACACGTTCCCTGCGCAGCCTGCTGCAGGGCTATGCCGATGCGGTGCCCGACCTGGGTGTGACCGGCGTCGAGCTGGACAGCCGCCGCGTCGTTCCCGGCAGCCTGTTCCTGGCGGTGCGCGGCCAGGCCCGGCATGGTCTGGCCTTCGCCGGCGAGGCGCTCAAGCGCGGCGCCGCCGCGATCGCCTGGGAGCCGACGGATGACGTCGCCGCGCCGCAGTTCGAAGTGCTGACCCTGCCGGTCGCCGGGCTGGGTGCGCATGCGGGCGAGATTGCCGCGCGCTACTGGCGCCATCCCAGCCGCGAGTTGTTCACGGTCGGCGTCACCGGCACCGACGGCAAGACCTCGACGGCGCACCTGATCGCCCAGGCCTTGAACCGTCTCGGCCTGACCTGCGCCTATTTCGGCACCCTCGGCTATGGCCGTCTCGGCCATCTCGTCGATGCCTCGCATACCACGCCGGATGCGGTGCGCCTGCAGCGCCTGCTGGCGGAGCAGCGCGAGACGGGCGCGCGCGCCTGCGCCATGGAAGTGTCCTCGCACGCGCTCGATCAGGGCCGCGTCGCCGGCGTCGAGTTCGACGTGGCGGTGCTGACCAATGTCGGCCGCGATCATCTCGATTACCACGGCACGGTGGAAAACTACGCCGCCGCCAAGCGCCGCCTGTTCGCCTGGGACGGGCTCAAGGCCGCGGTGCTGAATCGCGACGATGCTTATGGCGTCGAATGGGCGCGGAGCCTGGTGGGCGGCGCCGCAGTGACGCTGTACGGCGTCGGCGGCGAAGTGCCGGCGCGCGGGCCTTATGTGCTGGGCGCCAATCTGGAGCTGCATGGTGCCGGCCTGCGCTTCGAAGTGCGCAGTTCCTGGGGCGAGGCGCGCATCGACAGCCGCCTGCTCGGCCGCTTCAATGCCTACAACCTGCTGGCCGCGCTGGCCAGCCTGCTGCACCAGGGCGCTCCGTTGAAGGATGCGGCCGAGGCGTTGAGCGCCTGCACCACCGTGCCGGGCCGCATCGAAGGCTTCCGCGGTCCGCATGCCGCAGCGCTGGTGGTGGTGGACTACGCGCACACGCCGCAGGCGCTGACCCAGGTGCTGCAGGCCTTGCGCGCCCACACCAGCGGCAAGCTCTATTGTGTCTTCGGCTGCGGCGGCGACCGCGATCGCGGCAAGCGCCCGCTGATGGGCCGCGCGGCGGCGGAGCTGGCCGATGTGGCCATCGTCACCGACGACAATCCGCGCGGCGAGAACGCGGCCGACATCGTGGCGGAAATTCTCGGCGGCATTCCGGCGGAAATGCTGGACCGCGTCGCCGTCGAGCATGACCGTGCGCGCGCCATCGAGCGCGCCGTGCGCGGGGCCGGCGCCGACGACGTGGTGCTGGTGGCCGGCAAGGGCCATGAGGATTACCAGATCTACGGCAGCGAGCGGCGCGTGTTTTCGGACCGCGCTTTTGTTGCGGGCCTGCTTGGCATGGAGTCGCGCGCATGAGTGCCGCTGCCAACACCGCAGGCAATATGGAACATCTGTCGCAGATGGCGCGCCGCATCGGCGCCGAACTGCTGGGCGAGGATGCGCCGTTCGCCCGCGTCGTTACCGACACACGCCAGCTGCGGCGCGGCGATCTGTTCGTGGCGCTGAAGGGCGAGAATTTTGACGGCCACGACTATGTGCTGCGCGCCGCCAGTCTCGGCGCCGCCGGCTCGCTGGTGTCGCGCGCGGTGGAAGGCGCGCCGGCACAGGTGATGGCCGGCGATACCTTGTCGGCCCTGCAAGCTTACGCAAAAAGCTGGCGCGCCGATTTCGAGCTGCCGCTGCTCGGCGTCACCGGCAGCAGCGGCAAGACCACCACCAAGCAGATGCTGGCGGCGGTCTGCGCCGCGCGCGGGCCGGTGCTGGCCACCGAGGGCAATCTCAACAATCACATCGGCGTGCCGCTGACCCTGCTGCGGCTGCGCCAGGAGCAGCGCAGCGCGGTGATCGAGATGGGCGCCAATCACATCGGCGAGATCGCCCTGCTGGCCGGCCTGGCGCGGCCGGACATCGGCATCGTCACCCAGGCCGGCGACGCCCACCTCGAGGGCTTCGGCTCGCGCGAGGGTGTGGCGCAGGGCAAAGGCGAGATGTACACGGCTTTGGGCGGCCACGGCATCGCGGTGATCAATCGCGACGATGTCTATTTCGACCTGTGGCGCGAGCTCGCCGGCGGCAGCACCGTGCTCAGCTTCGGTTTGTCGGCGCAGGCCAATGTGCGCGCCGAGGACATCCACGGCCAGCCCGAGCAGGCGCCGACCGCCACCGTCTTCACCCTGATCACGCCGCAGGGCCGCGCCCGGGTGGAGCTGCCGCTGCCGGGTCGCCACAACGTGCTCAACGCCCTGGCCGCCGCCGCGGCGGGTCTGGCACTGGGCCTGGATGTCGCCGCCATCGCCGCCGGCCTCGGCCAGGTGCGGCCGGTGGCCGGGCGTCTCAACTGGATGAGCACGCCGCAGGGCGCACGCCTGCTCGACGACAGCTACAACGCCAATCCCACCAGCCTGCGCGCCGCCATGGACTTGCTGGCGGCGCTGCCCGGCAAGCGCTGGCTGGTGCTGGGCAATATGGGCGAACTCGGCGGCGACGCAGAGGCGCTCCACGAAGAGGCCGGCCGCAGCGCGCGCCTGCTCGGCATCGACCACCTCTATACGGTGGGCGCGCTGGCGCAGCACGCGGCGCAGGGCTTCGGCGCGCAGGCGCGGCATTTCCCCACGGCGGAGACCCTGATCGAGGCGCTGCGCGACGACCTCGCCGCAACCGACGCCGGACAGGTGGCGCTGCTGGTCAAGGGTTCGCGTTCCTCCCGCATGGAGCGCGTCGTCGCCGCGCTGACCGGCACCACCGTGGCCGAGGCCCACTGATGCTCTACGCACTGGCCGAATACCTGCAGCACTACGTCGGCGGCTTCCGCCTGTTCGGCTACCTGTCGGTGCGCGCCATTCTCGGCATTCTCACCGCGCTGATCTTCTGCTTCGTGTTCGGGCCGCAGATCATCCGCCGCCTGCAGGTGCTCAAGTTCGGCCAGGTGATCCGCCGCGACGGGCCGCAGAGCCATCTGGCCAAGACCGGCACGCCGACCATGGGCGGCGCCATGATCCTCGGCGCCATCGCCATCGCCACCCTGCTGTGGGGCGATCTGTCGAGCCGCTTCATCTGGTTCGCGCTGTTCGTGACGCTGTCCTTCGGCGTGGTGGGCTTCGCCGACGACTGGCTCAAGATCAAGCACAAGTCGCCCAAGGGCCTGTCGGCGCGGAAGAAGTATTTCTGGCTGTCGCTGGCCGGCTTCGCTACCTCGATCGGCATCTACCTCACCACCAAGACACCGGCGGAGACCACCCTGATCCTGCCGCTGATCAAGGAAGTGACGCTGCAGCTGGGCTGGTGGTTCATCCCCTGGAGCTACCTGGTGATCGTCGGCTCCAGCAACGCGGTCAATCTGACCGACGGGCTCGATGGCCTGGCCATCATGCCGACGGTGCTGGTGGCCTCGGCGCTGGCCTTGTTCGCCTACACCACCGGCAACGTCAAGTTCGCCAGCTACCTCGGCATTCCCTATATCGCCGGCGTGGGCGAGCTGACCATCTTCTGCACCGCCATCGCTGGCGCGGGCCTCGGCTTCCTCTGGTTCAACGCTTATCCGGCGCAGGTCTTCATGGGCGATGTCGGCGCGCTCGCGCTGGGTGCGGCGCTGGGCGTGGTGGCAGTGCTGGTGCGGCAGGAGATCGTGCTGGCCATCATGGGCGGCGTGTTCGTCGCCGAGACGGTGTCGGTGGCGGTGCAGGTGCTGTACTTCAAGTACAGCGGCGGCAAGCGCATCTTCCGCATGGCGCCGCTGCACCATCACTACGAGCTGAAGGGCTGGCCCGAGCCGAAGATCATCGTGCGCTTCTGGATCGTCACGCTGATTCTGGTGCTGGTCGGCCTGTCCACGCTGAAGGTCAGGTGACGTCATGACCATCCAAGAGCCAGTGGTTAGTGGTCAGTGGTTAGTGATTAGTAGAAGCACGTGCGGCTTCTGCTTTTCAACTAACCACTGGCCACTAATCACTAATCACTATCGGCATCACCGGAGTGCACGGCCATGAGTCCGTACACCGGTAAAAAAGTGCTCGTCGTCGGCCTCGGCAAGTCCGGCGCCGCCACCGCGCGCTATCTGGCCAACGCCGGCGCCGCGCTGGTGCTGACCGATACACGCGCCGCTCCGGCCGGGCTGGAGCAGGTGCGCGCCGCCGTGCCGCGGGGAGAGCTCCATCTCGGCGCCTTCGATGCGCCGCAGCCCTGGTCGCAATTCGCCTGCGCGGTGATTTCGCCGGGCGTGCCGCTGGACGATCCCTTCGTCGCGGCCCTGCGCCAGGCCCGGGTCGAGATCCTCGGCGATGTCGAGCTGTTCGCGCGCGCCGCCGCCGCGCCGGTGATCGGCATCACCGGCAGCAACGGCAAGAGCACCGTCACCACCCTGGTCGGCGATATGGCGGTGGCTGCCGGGTTGCGCGCCGGCGTCGGCGGCAACCTCGGCACCCCGGCCTTGGACCTGCTCGACGCCGAGGCGCAACTCTACGTGCTGGAGCTGTCCAGCTTCCAGCTCGAAACCACCGAGAGCCTCAAGCTGGCGGCGGCGACCATCCTCAATGTTTCGCCGGATCATCTGGACCGCCATGGCTCGGTCGAGCGCTATACCGCAGCCAAGGCGCGCATCTACGCGCACGCGCAGACCGCGGTGGTGAATCGCGACGACCGCGCCACCCACAGCGGCGCGCACCTGGCGCGCAATATCGTCAGCTTCGGCCTGGATGCACCGGCGCCGGGGCATTACGGCCTGATCGAGCAGGGCGGCGAAACCTGGCTGGCGGCGCCGCCGCAGGACGAGGCGCAGGCCGGCGTGCGGCAGCAGGCTTCGTCGTCGCGCATTCCGCCGTCGCCGCTGCTGCCGCTGTCGGCGCTGCGCATCCAGGGTCTGCACAACGCCGCCAACGCCCTGGCCGCGCTGGCCCTGGCCGACGCGGCGGGCATTTCGCGCGAAGGCGGCCTGCGCGCCCTGCGCGCGTTCAAGGGCCTGCCGCATCGCTGCGAATGGATTGCCGAGGTCGGCGGCGTGACCTGGATCAACGATTCCAAGGGCACCAACGTCGGCGCCAGCCTGGCCGCACTGCAGGGCTTTTCCGGTCCGCTGTTGTGGCTCGGCGGCGGGCAGGGCAAGGGCCAGGATTTCACCGCGCTGCGCGGCCCGCTGAAGGACAAGGCGCGCGCGGCGATCGTCTTCGGCGAGGATGCCGCTCGCATCGAGCGCGATCTCGGCGGCGCCGTGCCGGTGAAGCGTGTGCCGGATCTGGCCGCAGCGGTGACGGAGGCGCGCAAGATGGCGCAGGCCGGCGACCGCGTGCTGCTGTCGCCGGCCTGTGCCAGCCTCGACCAGTTCCGCAATTACGAAGATCGCGGCGCGCAGTTCGCGGCGCTGGTGCGGAATATATGAGCGCCCAGCGCATCAATACGCAGGGCAGCCTGGCGCTGGGCCTGCCGCGGGCGCGTTACGGGCTCGATGGCACCTTGTGCCTGACCGTGGCGATCCTGCTTGGCTGGGGTCTGATCATGGTCGCCTCGGCCTCGGTGGCGATCGGCGAGAAGATGTCCGGCTCGCCGCTGTATTTCTTCGAGCGCCAGCTGGTGTTCGTGGTGGTCGGCTGCGTCTGCGGCATGATGACGTTCGCGGTGCCGATGAAGAGCTGGGAGAACAGCGGGCCGCTGCTGCTGGCCCTGGCCTTCTTCCTGCTGGTGCTGGTGCTGATCCCGCATGTCGGCGTGCGCGTCAACAGCGCGCGGCGCTGGCTCGACTTCGGCCTGTTCCGCCTGCAGGCCTCGGAGCCGGCGCGCCTGGCCATGATCCTGTATCTGGCCGGCTACATCGTGCGGCGCCAGCTCAAGCTGCAGACCAGCCTGCCCGGCCTGGCCGTGCCGTTCATCCCGCTGGGGCTGGTGAGCCTGCTGCTGCTGGCCGAGCCGGACTTCGGCGCCACCGCCATCCTTATCGCGGTGGCGATGCTGATGCTGTTCCTCGGCGGCGCGCGCCTGAGTTATCTGGGCGGCCTGTTCCTGATCGTCAGCACCACCCTGACGGTGCTGGTGCTGACCGCGGCCTATCGCATGAAGCGCCTGCTCACCTTCACCGACCCCTGGGCCGATGCCGAGCATGCCGGCTGGCAGCTGACCCAGTCGCTGATCGCGGTCGGCCGCGGCGAGGTGATGGGTGTCGGGCTCGGCAACAGCGTGCAGAAGCTGCTGTACCTGCCGGAAATGCACACCGACTTCATCTTCGCCATCCTGGCCGAGGAATTCGGCCTGCTCGGCGTGGCGACGCTGCTGGCCCTGTTCGGCGTGATCGTCTGGCGCGGCTTCGTCATCGGCCACAACGCCGAGAAGCTCAACTGCCTGTTCAAGGCCTTCCTCTGCTACGGCCTGTCGAGCTGGCTGGGCCTGCAGGCGATGATCAACATGGCGGTGAACATGGGCATGCTGCCGACCAAGGGCCTGACCCTGCCCTTCGTCAGCTACGGCGGCAGCAGCCTGATCACCGTGCTGGTGATGCTGGCGCTGATCCTGCGCGTCGATCACGAGAATCGCCTGATCGAAGCCGGCCATCCCGAAGCGGGAGGCCGGCCATGAAAATCACCAAGAAAATCATGATTGCGGCCGGCGGCACCGGAGGTCATGTGTTCCCCGGCCTGGCGGTGGCGCAAGTGCTGCTCGCCCGCGGCCATCAGGTAGTGTGGATGGGCACGCCGGACAGCTTCGAAGCGCGCACCGTGCCCAGGCACGGCATCGAAGTGCGCTTCGTTCGGGTCAAGGGCTTGCGCGGCAAGGGTGCGCTGAGCTGGCTCGGCGCGCCGCTGCGCCTGTTGCGCGCGCTGCGCGACGCGTTGGCTGTCGTCCACGACGAGCAGCCCGACGTATTGCTCGGCATGGGCGGCTTCGCCGCCGGCCCCGGCGGGCTTGCCGCTTGGCTGACGCGGCGGCCGCTGGTGATTCACGAGCAGAATTCCGTCGCCGGCCTGACCAACCGCCTTCTGGCGCGCATCGCGCGGCGCGTGCTGGAAGCCTTCCCGCAGACCTTCGCCGGCGCCGAAACGGTGGGCAATCCGGTGCGCCCGGGCTTCGCCGAACTGGCCGATCCGGCGCAGCGCATCGGCGCGCGCGGCACGCCGGCACATGTGCTGGTCATCGGCGGCAGCCTCGGCGCCAAGGCGCTCAACGAGATGGTGCCGGCGGCGCTGGCGCTGATCCCGGCGGCGCAGCGCCCGCTGGTGCGCCACCAGGGCGGCCGCACGCTGGAAGCGGCGCAGGCGGCCTATGCGCGGCACGGCGTCAGCGGCGAAGTGACGGCTTTCATCGACGATATGGTCGCCGCCTACGGCTGGGCCGACCTGGTGATCTGCCGCGCCGGCGCTTCCACCGTGGCCGAACTGGCCGCGGCCGGCTGCGCCGCGCTGCTGGTGCCGTATCCCTATGCGGTCGACGATCATCAGACGCGCAACGGCCAGTACCTGGTCGATGCCGGCGCCGCGCTGATGGTGCCGGAAGATATCCTGACGCCGGAACTGCTGGCGGAAATGCTGGAGGGCCTGCTGGCCCGGCGCGCGCAGCTGGCGACGATGGCGCAGGCGGCGCGCAAGGCGGCCTGGCCGGATGCGGTGAACGTGATCGCCGATGCCTGCCTGGAGGTGGCCGCATGATGACCGTGACCGGCCAGCCCCAGCTCGCGCAGAAATGGATGCGCCGCGTGCGCCGCATCCACCTGCTCGGCATCGGCGGTTCCGGCATGGCCGGCATCGCCGAGGTGCTGCTCAACCTCGGCTACGCCGTGTCCGGCTCCGACCTGAAGGACAGCGCGGCAACGCGGCGTCTGCAGAGCCTGGGCGCGAGCATCGAGTTCGGCCACGATGCCGGCCGCGTCGCCGGCGCCGACGTCATCGTGGTCTCCACCGCAGTGAAAGCGGACAACCCCGAGCTGCTGGCGGCACGCGAGGCGCGCATCCCGGTGGTGCGCCGCGCCGAGATGCTGGCCGAGCTGATGCGTTTCCGCTACGGCGTGGCTATCGCCGGCACCCACGGCAAGACCACTACCACCAGCCTGGTGGCCAGCGTGCTGGCCGAAGGCGGGCTCGACCCGACTTTCGTCGTCGGCGGCCGTCTGAAGAGCGCTGGCGCCAACGCGCGCCTGGGCGGCGGCGCCTACCTCGTGGCCGAAGCCGACGAGAGCGATGCCTCGTTCCTGCATCTGACGCCGATGATCGCGGTGGTCACCAATATCGACGCCGACCATCTGGAAACCTATGGCGGCGATTTCCGTCGCCTGCGCGCCACCTTCGTCGAGTTCCTGCAGCGCCTGCCGTTCTACGGCCTGGCGGTGCTGTGCGCCGACGATCCGGTGGTGCGCGAGATCCTGCCGGAAGTGGGCCGGCCGGTGCTGACCTATGGCGTCGACCAGGCCGCCGACCTGCGCGCCGAGGACATCCGCTTCGAAGCGTCCGGCGCGCATTTCACCGTGGTGCTGCCGGACGGCACGCGCGAGGCGTTGCATCTGAACCTACCGGGCCGCCACAACGTGCAGAACGCACTGGCCGCCATCGCCATCGCCCACGAGCTGGGCGTCAGCATGAGCGCGGTGCGCAAGGCCCTGACCGAATTCGAGGGCGTCGGCCGCCGCTGCGAGTCGCACGGCGATGTGGCGATCAAGACCCTTAGTGGCACGGCGCTGGTGCGGGTGGTTGACGACTACGGCCACCATCCGCGCGAAATCGCGGCGACTCTGTCCGCCATGCGCGGCGCCTACCCGGGGCGGCGCCTGGTGGTGGCGTTCCAGCCGCACCGCTACTCGCGCACGCGCGACCTGTTCGACGATTTCTGCGCGGTGCTGTCGGACGTCGACGTGCTGCTGCTGACCGAAGTCTATGCCGCCGGCGAAGCGCCGCTGCCGGAAGCCGATGGCCGCGCCCTGGCGCGCGGCATCCGCGCGCGCGGCCGGGTCGAGCCGGTGTTCGTGAAGAGCGTGGCGGAAGCGCCCGAGGCATTGTCCGCCATCGTGCGCGACGGCGATGTGCTGCTGACGCTTGGCGCCGGCGACATCGGCAGCCTGCCGCACCTTTTGGAGCAGCAGGCCGGGGAGGCGAACTCGTGATGGCCGAACCGGGTCTGCCCAAGGTGCGCGGCATGCTGCGGCTCGACGAGCCGCTGGCGCGGCACACCAGCTGGCGCGTCGGCGGTCCGGCCGACCGCTATTTCGAGCCGGCGGACCGCGACGATCTGCTGACCTTGGTGCGCCAGCTGCCGCCGGGCGAGCCGGTGCTGTGGCTGGGCCTGGGTAGCAATCTGCTGGTGCGCGACGGCGGTTTCCGCGGCACCGTGATCGCCCTGCACGGCGCGCTCGACGGCCTGTCGCGCGAGGGCGAAACCACCATTTGGGCGGAGGCCGGCGTGCATTGCGCGCGGCTGGCCAAGTTCGCCCAGCAAAACGAATTGGCCGGCCTCGGCTTCATGGCCGGCATTCCCGGCACGGTGGGCGGCGCGCTGGCGATGAACGCCGGCGCCTGGGGCGGCGAAACCTGGCGCGCGGTGCTGCAAGCGGAAGCGATTTTCCGCGACGGCCGCTGCGAGTGGCTGGGCTCGGAGCATTTCGGCGTGTCCTACCGCACGGTGCTGCCGCCGCCGGATTTCCTGGGCTTCCTGGCGGCGCGGCTGCGGGTCGAACCGGACGATGGCAGCCATGCGCGGACCACCCGCGAGTCGCTGGCCCGGCGCAAGGCCACCCAGCCGGTGGGCAAGCCCAGCGCCGGCAGCACCTTCCGCAATCCGCCCGGCGACCACGCCGCGCGCCTGATCGAGAGCTGCGGCCTGAAAGGTCGGCGCATCGGCGGCGCCATGGTGTCCGAGCTGCACGCCAATTTCATTCTCACCGACGAGGGCGCCAAGGCGGCCGATGTCGAACAACTGATTCAAATGATCCGTACCACCGTGAAGCAGAACAGCGGCATCGAGCTGGAACCTGAAATCAGAATCGTCGGGGAGGCCGCGCATGCGTAAGCTCACCTCCAACCCCCAAGACTTCGGGCGTGTCGCCGTGCTGATGGGCGGCTGGTCAGCGGAAAGAGAAGTGTCGCTGTGGAGCGGCCAGGGCGTGCTCGAAGCGCTGCTGCGCCGCGGTGTCGACGCAGTGGCGGTGGACGCCACGCGCGAGCTGGTCCTGACGCTGGGCCAGCAGGGCTTCGCCCGCGCCTTCAACGTGCTGCACGGCACCGGCGGCGAAGACGGCACGCTGCAGGCGGTGCTGGATCTGCAAGGCGTGCCTTATACGGGCAGCGGCGTGCTGGCCTCGGCGCTGGCGATGGACAAGCTGCGCAGCAAGCGCATGTGGAAGGCCGAGGGCTTGCCGACGCCGGAGTGGATGGCGCTACGCGAGCCGGGTGATGCGCTGCGCGCCGCCGAGCAGTTCGGCTATCCGCTGTTCGTCAAGCCGTCCGAAGAGGGCTCCAGCGTCGGCATCAGCAAGGTCAAGTTCGCCACGCAGCTCGGCTCGGCTTTCCGCCGCGCCCGCGGCGATTACGAGGAGCGGCCGCGCGCGGTGCTGGCGGAGCGCTTCATCGCCGGCGGCGAGTACACCTGCGCCATCCTCGACGGCCAGCCGCTGCCGCTGATCCGCATCGAGCCGGAGGGCGAGTTCTACGACTATCACGCCAAGTACATTTCCGACCAGACGCGCTATCACTGCCCCTCCAATCTCGATCCGCTGCACGAGTCGGAGCTGCAGGCGATGTGCGCCCGCGCCTTCGAGCTGATCGGCGGCCGCGGCTGGGGCCGCGTCGATTTCATGCTGGATGTGCAGGGCAAGCCCTGGCTGCTGGAAATCAACACGGTGCCGGGAATGACCTCGCACAGCCTGGTGCCGATGGCGGCGCGCGCCGCCGGCATGGATTACGAGGCGCTGTGCTGGGCGGTGCTGGAAACCACGCTGGGAGGCGCCCAGTGAGTGCCGGAGCCATGGCCATGCCGATGAACGACGCACCGACACTGCCGCGTGCTCTGCTCCCGGCGATCTTGGCGGCGCTCCTGCTGGCTGTCGCGATGCTGCTCGGGCATGCCCTGAAGCCGCTGCTGAACCGGCCCCTGCAGGCTTTGCGGGTCGACGGCCAGCTGACCCACCTGAAGCCGCAGCAGATCGCGGAAGCGGCGGCGATTGCGCCGGGCGCGCGCCTGTTCGACGTGCGGCTGGACGCGGTGCGGGCGCAGGTGGAAAGCCTGCCCTGGGTGGCGCACGCGCGCGTCTCGCGGGTCTGGCCGGGACGCATCGCGGTGCGGGTGTGGGAGCGCAAGCCCTATGCCCTGTGGGGCGACAAGGGCCTGGTCGACGAGGAAGGCGTGGCGTTCACGCCGCCGCCGCAGGATCTGCCGCAGGGCCTGCCGCGCCTGGCCGGCCCCGTTGGGCGCGAGGCGGAAGTGATGCAGAACTACCAGGCCATCGCCGAAACCCTGGCCGGCAGCGCGTTCGCGCCGGACGGGCTGCGCCTGGACGCGCGCGGCTCATGGACCCTGCACAGCGCCGGCGGCATCGAGCTGCGCCTGGGCGAGGACGATCCGCGCAGCAAGATCGCGCTGCTGCAGGGCGCGGTGACGCACACGCTGGCCGACAAGCTGGATCAGGTCGCCTACATCGACCTGCGCTACAGCAATGGCTTCGCCGTGGGCTGGAAGGACAGCGGGCCGTGCCCGGCCGCCCCGACCACAAAAAAGGGTGCCGCGCCAGGAACGGCGCGGCCGGACTGCGGCCGCAAGGATGCGACGCAGGCAATGAACGCAACCGCCCGGCCGCCGGCCGCGGGTGCCAAAGCCGCAGAGGGCAACAAGCATGAGTAGACGCCAAGCCACCGAATACCTGGTCAGCCTCGACGTCGGCACCTCCAAGGTGGCCGCGCTGATCGGCGAGGTGAGCCAGACCGGGCTGGTGCGGGTGATCGGGCTCGGCACGGCGCCGACGCGCGGCCTGAAGAAGGGCGTGGTGGTGAACATCGAGGCCACGGTGGAGTCGATCCGCCGCGCGGTGGAAGCGGCCGAGTTGATGGCCAACTGCCGCGTGCGCGCCGCCCACGTCGGCATCACCGGCAGCCACATCCGCAGCCTCAACTCGGTCGGCGTGGTGCCGATCCGCCACCGCGAGATCGGCCAGCGCGATGTCGACGCCGTGATCGAGGCGGCGAGTGCATTGGCGATTCCCGCCGACCAGCAGATCCTGCACGTGATCCCGCAGGAATTCGTGGTCGACGGCCAGGAAGGCATTCTCGATCCGATCGGCATGAGCGCGGTGCGGCTGGAAGCCAAGGTGCACATGGTCACCGGCACGCTGTCCGCCGCGCAGAACCTCTACAAGTGCGTCGAGCGCTGCGGCCTGACGGTGGAGAAGCTGGTGCTGCAGCACCTGGCCTCGGCCGATGCGGTGCTGTCGCCGGACGAGCGCGACCTCGGCGTCGCCGTGGTGGACATCGGCGGCGGTACCACCGACATCGCGGTGTTCAAGGGCGGCTCGATCCGGCATACCGCGGTGGTGCCGATCGCCGGCGACCTGGTCACCAGCGATGTCGCCGTGGCCTTCCGCACGCCCGGCCAGCACGCCGAGCAGATCAAGCTCAAGTACGGCTGCGCCCTGCCGGAGATGGTGCAGCACGATCCCGGCATCGAGGTGCCCGGCGTGGGCGAGACGCCGCCGCGGCGGCTGTCGCGGCAGATGCTGGCCGAGGTGATGCGGCCGCGCTACGAGGAGCTGTTCCGCTACGTGCGCAAGGAGCTGCACCGCGCCGACGTCTACGACCTCATCGCCGGCGGCGTGGTGCTGACCGGCGGCGCGGCGCAGACCCCCGGCATCCTCGAGCTGGCGGAGGAAGTGCTGGACGTGGCGGTGCGGCTGGGCCTGCCGCACCAGGTGGAAGGCATCGAGGAAGTGACGCGCAGCCCGGCCTACGCCACCGGCGTGGGGCTGCTGCTGTTTGCCAGACAACAGAGGCCGGCGGGCGGATCGCATCTGTCCGGCACGGCCGGAATGCAGCACTGGATGGGACGCGTCCAGGGCTGGCTGAAGGGCCATTTTTGACGGCAAGGATTTTTGACTGGTTTTTTGACAAGGACGCTTAAGGCGGGTTGTTCTCAAGGTTTTTTGTAAGGAGGCTGACATGGCGAATGTGGTACCAGAGATGTTCGAGTTGGTGGACGGTCAATGCAAGCGCGCCGTGATCCGTGTGATCGGCGTGGGCGGCGGCGGCTGCAATACGGTCAACCAGATGGCGGCGGCGAATATCCAGGGTGTGGAATTCATCTCCGCCAACACGGATCGGGATCACCTTGAAAAGTGCGTGCCGACGCTGCAGCTGCAGCTCGGCGCGGAAGTGACGCGCGGTCTTGGCGCCGGCTCCAATCCCAAGCTGGGACGGGAAGCGGCGGAAGAGGATCGCGATCGCATCCGCGAGATGCTGGAAGGCACCGACCTGCTGTTCATCACCGCCGGCATGGGTGGTGGCACCGGCACCGGCGCGGCGCCGGTGATCGCGGAGATCGCGCGCGAGCTGGAAATCCTCACCGTGGCGGTGGTGACCAAGCCGTTCCCGCATGAGGGCAAGAAGCGTCTGATGGTGGCGCAGGAAGGCATCCGCGAGCTGCAGCAGCATGTCGACTCGCTGATCATGATCCCCAACGAGAAGCTGCGCCTGGTGCTGGGCGGCAACGTCACCCTGCTCAGCGGCTTCAAGGCGGCCAACGATGTGCTGCAGAACGCGGTGCAGGGCATTTCCGACCTGATCACCCGTCCGGGCATGATGAACGTGGACTTCGCCGACGTGAAGACGGTGATGAGCAACCGCGGCATGGCCATGATGGGCCTGGGCTCGGCGACCGGTGAAGACCGCGCCAAGCGGGCGGTGGAAGCGGCGCTGTCCAGCCCGCTGCTCGACGATCTGGAACTGATCGGCGCGCGCGGCATCCTGGTCAACATCA
>Ga0302317_10000536_pt1 | contig 32237 bp, 29 predicted proteins | sample III_Palsa_N3_3_FD_200450 | JGI IMG/M metagenome (GOLD analysis project Ga0302317, IMG submission 200450) | Peat permafrost microbial communities from Stordalen Mire near Abisko, Sweden - III_Palsa_N3_3 | ecosystem: Environmental > Terrestrial > Soil > Palsa > Peat permafrost | place: Sweden...
TGGTGTAGCGCGGCAGGTGCGCCGCCTGGATCGCCTTCACCACCGAGTCGCCCAGCGTATTGAGGCCGCCGTAGCTGCCGTCGGAAGCGGCCAGCGTGGCCAGGGTGAAGGAGAAGCGCAGGTTGGGGTACTGCGTCTCGGCCCAGGCGGTCTGCGCCACCAGATTGGTGATGTCGGCCGCGGTCTGGCCGCCTTCGATGTCGTAGTCCACGCCCACCATCTGCGACGACAGATAGGTGCTGATGAAGCTCTGCATGCCGGCCTGGGTGGAGCAGGTGAATACGCCGGCCTGGCCGCCGGTGGAGACAACATAGTTCAGCCCTGCGCTCGACAGCGCCTGGATGTTGGCGGAGGCGAAGCCGGTGCGCGACACGCCGCCCCAGTTCTCGCTGCCGCATTCGCCGGTGGCGAAGGCCAGGGTGATGCCGCCGAGGTTCGGCTCCTGCGTCGAGACCAGGCTGCCGCTGCCCACCAGCGGAATTGTGGTGCCGGTGACGGCGGTCTGCATCACGTTGGTGTTCCAGTTGAAATTGATGGTGATGTCCTTGTACGGACTGAACAGCAGCGCACCGCCGCCGCTGCCACCACCACCGCTGCTGCTGCTACTGCTGCTGCTGGAACCGCCGCCGCTGCTGGAGCTGCTCGAACTGCTGGAGCTGCCGCCGCCACTGCTGCTGCCGCAGGCGCCCTGCGAGGTCCAGGGCTGGCCGCTGCCGGCGCCGCCGTTGTTGCTGGCCGGGTTCTGTCCCTGGGTCCACCAGTTGGCCAGGTAGTTGACGCTGTCGTAACTGGCGGTATCGCCGCCGACATAGACCGCGCTGGCGCTCCACGCCGCGGCGCAGCTGGGCGTCGCCGCCGCGGTGGCGGCATGGGCGGTTCCGCTCGGTACGCTGACCAGCAGGCTGGCGCACAAGGCCGTGCCGACAGCGCCGATCAGCCCGATTCCCGGGGCAAGTTTTGCAGCAAGGTTTGGCCGTTCGGCCGGTTGTTTCGCAGACATAGGATCCCTCCAGAGGTTTGAATCGCCGGGCGGCTTCCACCGCGGCGATGCCCCTGGCCGAGACGCGACCGGAGGCAAGGCCCAGGCAGGCGCCGCCACCCAATTCCCGCTTCCTTGCAAGATGCTGCTTATCGTTATTGCGGCCGAGTATCGGAGTCGATGACAACGTTGTCAAACGACTTCCGCAGCTTTACAAATCGTACTGGTCCGGACCGCTTGCGCCACGGCAAGAGAGAATCCCGCAGGCCCGCGCATGGAATCAACGGCCTGCGTCGATTTCCTGAGAAGCCGCTTGAATTTTGGCGATCGGGTGCAACAGCATTGCGTTGCACCACTGACGCCGGCGTCGGCGCGAGCCCGGCGCGAAATCATCCGGCGGCTGCAGCACCGGATGACAACGTTAGTCTTGATATGCCGTCGATCCGGTCGCCCGATGCCGTGCCCGGATCGGGGCCGGCTTATTCGCCCGGCTTGCCCTGCCACACCGCCATCATGTCGGGCGAGCCCTGCGCGCGCACGCCGTTGTCGGTGAGGATGCCGTCGGTGGCCGCCACCATCTCGGCGCGCGGGAAGGTCATCGCCTCGCTGCCGCGGTTGTCGAACTCGAAGGTGACGAATTCGTCCTTGAGGTCGCGCAGCAGCGCCACCAGCTGGCGCAGATTGCGCACGGGCACGCCGTTGACCGAGCGCACCACCGCGCCGGACTCGTTGTTGTAGCCGGTGGTGAGCTTGTGCGGGAAGTAAGGCGAGGCGATCACCACCAGCTCGTCGCGGCTGGCGTCGGGCGCGTCGCCGATCTGGGTCACCAGGGGGCTGCGCATGAAGCCCAGGCCGGTGACGATTTCCTTGCTGCTGAGGAAGGCCAGGAACTGGTAGCTGGCCCTGGAGAACACCAGCGGGCCATAGATGAAGTAGGGCGGGTAAGTGCCGCGCAGGTCCGAGATCAGCATCGGCCGCTCGGCCGACACCGGCAGCTGCACCTGCATGGTCTTGCCGCCGCGGATGATGGTCAGCGGCAGCTTGCCGTCCTTCGCGTCCTTCTGCACCAGGTACTGGAAATTCACCCGCAGGTCCGGACTCAGCGCGATCTTGCCCTGGTCGTCCACCGGGGTGTCGCCGATGCGGGTGATGACGTCCCATTCCTTCAGCGGGTAGGCGGCGTCGTCGTGGAACGGCTGGTGCACCACGATGCCCTCCACCGACTTGTCCAGCTTGAGGAAGCTGCGCAGCGCCGGGTTCTCCAGCGTCTGCAGGTAGTCGTACATGGCCGGTTTGCCGTCGTAATGGCCGTCGGCGATGTCCTTGAGGAACAGCTCGATCTCCTCGTTGGGGATGATGTAGCCGATGTTCTGCGAATCGCCGCCGAGCTTGCTGAAGGCCAGGCCGATCATCTTGTCGCCGGCCACCGCGGGGCCGCCGCTATTGCCCGGGTTGATGGCCGCGTCGATCTGGATGCGCAGGCCGGTGACCGGGATGTTGTAGGAGACGAACTCGATGCGCGAGACGATGCCCTTGGTGATCGACAGCGAGGTGCCGCCGGTGGGGAAGCCGTAGGCCAGCACCGCGTCCTTGATCGCCGGCAGCTTGCTGGCGCGCGCCAGCGGCGCATGATTGTCGAAGAACGAGGGATCGTCGAGCTTCAGCACCGCCAGGTCGATGCCCGGCGCGATGGCTTCCACCGTGGCCGAGATCTTGTCGCCGCCCTGGTTGGCCTGGATCTGCACCTGGCTGGCATACAGCACCACGTGCGCGTTGGTGAGGATGCGCTTGCCGTCGATGACCACGCCGGAGCCGCTGATCTCCTGCGGCGCCTGCTTGGTCCAGGGCCGGAACGGGTCGGGGTAGCGCACCGTGGTGAAGACCTTCACCACCGAGCGCTCGACGTTGTCCGGCACCGCCTCGCTGCTGGCGGCCTGCGCGGCGTCGTTATCCCCAGCCGGCGGCGTGTCCCCGGCTTGGGCCGGGGACATCCCGATTGCGCCAAATAAGCACAGACACAGGCACAGACACAGGCACAGCGCGGCGCGCAGCTTGGAAATGGGCATGGAAAAATGGTTGTGGTTGGTTTCGGCCAGAATAGCAAATCGGCAAAGGCCGGCGACCCCTCGGCCTGCCGCCCGGTGCCGGTCCGGATGCCGGGCGGCGAGGGCGGTACGAACCGCTTTCAATATGACCACAGGATGAACCCCATGAGCGACGCCCCCCTGACCATCGAACGCCGCGGCCACCTGCTGCTGATGGGCTTCAACCGCCCCGCCAAGCGCAATGCCTTCGGCCTCGATACCTATCACCGGCTGGCCGAGGCTTATGGCGAGCTGCACCGCGACCCGGAGCTGCGCTGCGGCGTGGTCTTCGGCCACGGCGAGCATTTCACCGCCGGCCTCGACCTGACCCAGTGGGCGCCGCAACTGGCGCAAGGCAAGCTGGCCGAACTGGCGGAAGGCTCGATCGAGCCCTTCGGCCTCGACGAATCGCAGCGCCTGCGCAAGCCCCTGGTGGTCGCTGCCGAAGGCATCTCCTTCACCGTGGCGGTGGAGCTGATGCTGGCGGCGGACATCCGCGTTGCCTCCACTAGCGCGCGCTTTGCCCAGCTCGAAGTGAAGCGCGGCTTCTACGCCTGCGGCGGCGCCACCCTCCGCTTGGTGCAGGAGATCGGCTGGGGCAACGCCCAGCGCTATCTGCTGACCGGCGACGAGTTCAGCGGCAGCGAGGCGCACCGCATGGGCCTGGTGCAGGAGCTGACCGAGCCGGGCCAGGCCCTGCCGCGCGCCATCGCCATCGCCGAACGCGTCGCCGCCGCCGCGCCGCTCGGCGTGCAAGCCTCGCTGGCCTCCTCGCGCATCGCCCGCGTCGAAGGCGACCGCGCCGCGCTGGCGCGGCTCTATCCCGACTTGCAGCCGATCATGCACAGCGAGGATGCGCGCGAAGCGGTTGCCGCGTTTGCCGAGCGGCGTCAGGCGGTGTTCAAGGGGCGTTAGCGCATGCTTGTATTAGTAGCATATAACTCCCCCTCTCCCGCCTGCGGGAGAGGGGTTGGGGGAGAGGGCGCTTTTCATCAGCTTCACAGCCCCTCTCCCGGCCCTTCGGGCCACCCTCTCCCGCAAGCGGGAGAGGGGACAGCCTCTTACGCACCTCAGGCCGGATGCAGATCCTGCAACACCGTCGGCAACAGCTCCGCCACGGTCGGATGGATATGCACCGCCCGGGCCACGGTCTTGTACGAAACGCCCGCATACATCGTATCCAGCAGGCAGTGAATCGCCTCGTCGCCGCTCACGCCCAGGATCGAGGCGCCAAGAATTTTCTCGCTGTCCGCGTCCACCACGATCTTGATGAAGCCCAGCGTCTCGCCACGCTCCACCGCGCGGCCCACGCGCGTCATCGGCCGGGTGCCGATCAGCAGCCGATGGCCTAGCTTGTGCGCTTCGGTTTCGGTCAGGCCGATGCGCGCCAGCGGCGGATCGACGAACAGCGCATAGCAGGGAATGCGGTCGGACAGGCTGCGCGGCGGCTCGTCCAGCAGGCTTGCCGCCACGATCTCGTAATCGTTGTAGGCGGTGTGGGTGAAGGCGCCGCGGCCGTTGCACTCGCCCAGCGCCCAGATGCCCGGCACGGTGGTGCGGCATTGCTCGTCAACCTGGATGAAGCCGCGCTGGTCGTGCTGCACTCCGGCCAGTTCCAGGCCCAGATCGTCGGTGTTCGGCTGGCGCCCCATGGCCAGCAGCAGGTGCGAGCCCTCGAAGCGGCGCTGGCCTGCGCCGCAGGCAGCGCTGACTACGACATGTCCCGCTTCTCCCTCGACGCTGAGGCAGTCGGCCCCGGTCTCGATCCGCACGCCCTCGGCGAGCAGAATCTCCTGTACCGTCTTCGCCACTTCCGGGTCTTCCCGCGGCAGCAGGCGCGCGCCGCGCTCGACCACCGTCACCTGCGAGCCGAAGCGGCGGAACATCTGGGCGAACTCCAGCCCGACATAGCTGCCGCCCACGATCAGCAGATGCGCGGGCAGATAGTCCACCGCCATCAGGCTGCTGTTGGTCAGGTAGGGCACGTGCTCCAGCCCCGGCAGCTGCGGCACCTGGGCGCGCCCGCCCACGTCGATGAAGATCTTCGGCGCGCTCAGTTGCTCCGCGCCCACCGCCACCGTGTCCGCCGAGACGAAACGGCCATGGCCCTGGAACACCTGTCCGTGCTTCAGCCCGCGCATCCAGCGCTCGACATTGCCGCTGGAAGTCGATGCCACCGCCTGCGCCCGCGCATGCACGCGCCGCATGTCCACCGCGATCCCGCCGCCGATCGTCACGCCGTAGTCCGCCGCGCGCCGCGCCAGGTGAGCCGCATAGGCGCTGGCCACCATGGTCTTGGTCGGCATGCAGCCGGTATTGACGCAGGTGCCGCCGAAACGCTGGCGCTCGATCACCGCCACCCGCATGCCCGCAGCGTCGAGCCGCGCCGCCAGGGCCGGCCCGGCCTGGCCGGTGCCGATCACGATTGCATCGAATCGAAGAGTCATGGCGTGCCTGCCTTGCCCGAGAACGGTTTGCCTGCAGCGAGGCCTGCATCATAGGTCCGATGCGATGCGGGAAACAGCGGGCATCGGCGCAAGCCCGCGCCATGGAGGCTGGCCGTGCTTACTCCCGCGAAGCTTCCCGTCCACGTGGCACATGCCGCTGGAAGCATTCCACGGCGGTGCGCGCGGCGGGGCCGGCCAGCTCCGGCCGCACCTGCACCAGATGCAGCGGTACGCCGCGGGTGCCGCCGGCGGAGAGGGGCAGGGGCAGCAGCTCGCCGCTGCGCAGGGACTCGGCGCTGAGGTGTTCGGGCAGCCAGGCGAAGCCGAGGCCGGCCTTCACCGTGGCCAGGGAGGCTTCCATGCTGCTCACGGTGCAGCGGCGCTCGGCGCCGAGCCAGCCGTCGTTGCGCGGGCTCTTCACGCCGGAGTCGCGCACCACCACCTGCACATGGCGCACCAGGTCCTCGATGTTCAGCTCGCGCTGCAGCTGCAGCAGCGGATGGCCGGGGCTGGCCACGGCGATGAAGTTGATGCTGACCAGGAACTCGCCCAGCACACCCGGCGGCAGGCGCGACGTCACCACCACGTCGGCGCTGTTGTCGGTGATCGCCTCCTCGGCGCCGGACAGCACCGCGTCCGACAGCTGCATCTGCGTGTTCGGGCAGAGCTGCTGCAACTCGGCCACGATGCTGAGCAGGCGCTCGCGCGGAAACGCCACGTCCACCACCAGGCGCAGCTGCACTTCCCAGCCCTGCTTCAGTTTCTGCGCCAGGGCTTCCAGCGTTTCCAGGTCGCGCAGCAGCGGCCGCGCCCGCTTCAGCAGGGTCTGGCCGTGCGGCGTCAGCACCGCCCGCCGCCCTTCCACTTCCAGCAGCGGCACATCCAGTGCCTCTTGCAGCCGCGCCACCGCATAGCTCACCGCCGACTGGCTTTTGTGCAGCGCCGCCGCGGCCTGGGCGAAGCCGCCCTGGTCGACCACCGCCGCCAGCACGGCCCACTGTTCCAGGGAAGTTCTTGCCAGTTGCATGGGATTAATCCATTCGATTTGTGAATGAGTTTGATCCGAATTTTGCGCTTTTTTATTCGATTATTCGAGCATATCTTGATCCCCACCACAGGAGATCACCATGAACGAAGTCAGACGCAGCAACGAACGCGGCCAGGCCGACCACGGCTGGCTCAAGTCCTTCCACAGCTTTTCCTTCGCCGATTATTTCGATCCGCAGCATGTCGAATTCGGGCCCCTGCGCGTCATCAACGAAGACCGCGTGCAGCCCGACCGCGGCTTCGGCACCCATGGTCACCGCGACATGGAAATCATCAGCTACGTCCTGTCCGGCGAGCTGGCGCACAAGGATTCCATCGGCAACGGCTCGGTGATCCGGCCCGGCGACGTGCAGCGCATGAGCGCCGGCTCCGGCATCCGCCACAGCGAGTTCAATCCCTCGCCGAGCCAGCCGGTGCACTTCCTGCAGATCTGGATCCAGCCCAATGTGCACGGCATTGCGCCGAGCTACGAGGAGAAGCATTTCGCCGACGCCGACAAGCGCGGCCGCCTGCGGCTCATCGCCTCGGCCGATGGCGCCGAGGGCTCGGTGCGGATCCACCAGGACGCGCGGCTTTATGCCGGCCTGTTCGACGGCGCCGAACAGGCTTCGCTCGAAGCCGCTCCCGGCCGCCGGCTCTACGTCCACGTGGCGCGCGGCGCGGTGGAAGCCAATGGCATTAGCCTGGGCGCAGGCGACGCGCTGAAGCTGAGCGACACCCCGGTGCTGAAGCTCGGGCAGGGCCGCAACGCCGAAGTGCTGGTGTTCGATCTGCCGCAGCAGTAGCCCGGGGAGCGGGCAGGTGGAGCTGCGGGTCGCCCGGAATCCGGATGGCCCGCAGCCCTGGCGATGGGGAAAGTTGCATAAGGGGATCGACAGATGCGCGAAGACCTTGCACCGCCGGCCGCAGCCTTGCGGGACTCTCCGTCCGCGGGCGCAGCGCCTGGCGCCGCCGCCGATGACCTCAGCGTCTCTTGGGACCGCTGCGCCCGCCTGTATCGGCTCAATCCGCTCGGCGGCCAGGGGCCGGAGATCCTTTGCGCGGCCGAGACCCGGCTGCTGCGGGCGCCGCTGGAACGCACCATCGCCACGGCGCAGGAATCCCTCGAACGCCTGCATGCCATGGTCTGGCCGATCGGCTACGCCACCCTGCTGGCCGATGCCAACGGCGTCATCCTCAAGCGCTACTGCGGCGCGGCGGATGCGGAGGCCTTCGCCCGTTTCGGCACCTGTCCGGGCGCGCGCTGGGCCGAACAGGCCGAAGGCACCAACGGCATCGGCACCTGCATCGTCGAGCAGCGCTCCTTGAGCGTGCACCGCCAGCAGCACTTCCGCCAGCGCTACGCCGAGCTGAGCTGCTCCGGCGCGCCGATCTTCGACACGCAGGGCCGCTTGAGCGCGGTGCTGACCCTGGCCAGCTACGCGCCGGCCCTGTCCGATCACTCTTATGCCCTGGCGCTGGCCGTGGCGGTCGACGCGGCGCGCACCATCGAGGAACGCGAGTTCCGCGAACTGAACCGCGCGCGCTGGGTGCTGGCGCTGGAGCCGGCGGACCTCGGCGGCGCGGCGCTGCTGCTGGCGCTGGATGCCGACCTGCGCATCGCCGCAGCCGACCGCAACGCGCGCCGCGCCCTGGCGTTGGATGACGCGCGCATCGGCGCCGGCATCGGCATCCGCAGCCTGTTCGATTTCAATCCCGCGCTGCTCAAGGGCTCTGGCTGGGGCTCGGGCTGGGAAGATGTGCCGCTGCGCCTGGCGCGCTGCGGCGGCGGACTGTGGCAGGGCCTGGCCACTCCGCCGGAAACCGCCGGCGGCGTGTGGCGCAGCCTGGTTTCCTCGCAGCTGCACACGCGGCCGCGCATCGCCCTGCTGTCCGGCCTGCGCCACCTGGAGCAGAAGGCCTCTCCCTCCGGCGGCCTGCCGCCGGGCGCCCTGCGCCGGGTGCGCGAGCACATCGACGCCCATCTCGACCAGAAGATCCGCGTCACCGACCTGGCCCGCATCGCCGGCCTGTCCACCCCGCACTTCTCGCGCGCCTTCAAGCGCGATCTCGGCGTCGCGCCGCAGCAATACGCGGTACGCCAGCGCATCGAGAAGGCGACGCGGCTGCTCAGGGACACCGATCTCAAGCTGTCGGAGATTGCCCAGGCCGCCGGCTTCGCCGACCAGAGCCACTTCGCCAAGTGCTTCGCCCGCATCACCGGCACCTCGCCCAGCGCATTCCGGCGGGCGCACCGCTAAGGCTGGGCCGGGCGACAAAACAGCAGGTCGTTACAAATAGCGGCACGATCCTACAAGCGCCCATGGCGGAAAGCGCCCAGGATCAGGCGACGGGGTGAGTGCGGGCCGGCCGGAGGCTGGCCGGGATCAGCCGCCCCGGCCAGTCACCGCCAAAGGAGAAACCCATGCCGCAGAAGCGCAGCGAGAAAGGCCTGCTCACACCGGATAACTGTGTGGTGGCCATGATCGATCTTCAGCCTCAGATGCTGTTCGGTGTGTCGAACTTCGACCGCCAGACGGTGATCAACAACAACATCCTGCTGGCCAAGGCCGCGAAAATCTTCGGCGTACCGCTGGTGCTGTCGACGGTCGAGAGCAAGGCCTTCAGCGGCAACACCTGGCCGCAGCTGCTCGCCGCCATCCCCGGCGCCGCGCCGATCGAGCGCTCCTCGATGAATTCCTGGGACGACGCCAATTTCGTCGCCGCGATCCAGAAGACCGGCAAGAAGAAGATCGTGCTCGCCGGCCTGTGGACCGAGACCTGTGTGGCCCTGCCCACGGTGCAGGCGATCCACGACGGCTACGAGGTCTACGTGGTCGAGGACTGCTGCGGCGACGTCAGCGCGCTGTCCCACGACAACGCCATGAAGCGCGTCATCCAGGCCGGCGCCAAGCCGGTCACCGCCCTGTCGGTGACGCTGGAATGGCAGCGCGACTGGGCCCACCGCGACACCTACGACGCGGTGATGGACCTGGCCAAGACGCATTGCGGCGCCTACGGCGTCGGCGTCGAATACGCCTACACCATGGTGCACGGTGCGCCGCCGACCAAGTATCCGGACTACGTGGTTCCCGCGCCGCACAAGTAACCAGTAAGCTGCGGCTGGCGCCCTGTCGGGGCGCCGGCTGTAGATGTCATCGGCGCTGGGCGCACCGCGCGTGCCAGACCTTCCAGCAACACCCTGCCCATCGGGCAGGGCACGGAGATTCGACCATGGCCAGCACCATCACCACCAAGGACGGCACCAGCATCTATTACAAGGACTGGGGCAGCGGGCAGCCCATCGTCTTCAGCCACGGCTGGCCGCTGAGCGCCGACGCCTGGGAGGACCAGATGGTGTTCCTGGCCTCGCGCGGCTACCGCTGCATCGCCCACGACCGCCGCGGCCATGGCCGCTCCAGCCAGCCCTGGAACGGCAACGAGATGAACACTTACGCCGACGACCTGGCGGCGCTGGTGACGGCGCTGGACCTGAAGGACGCCATCCACGTCGGCCATTCCACCGGCGGCGGCGAAGTGGCGCGCTATCTCGGCCGTCACGGCACCAGCCGCGTGGCCAAGGCGGCGTTAATTGGCGCGGTGCCGCCGCTGATGCTGAAGACCGCGGCCAACCCGGGCGGCCTGCCGATCGAGGTGTTCGACGGCATCCGCGCCGGCGTGCTGGCCGACCGCTCGCAGTTCTTCAAGGATCTGTCGTTGCCGTTCTACGGCTACAACCGGCCGGGCGCCAAAGTCTCCGAAGGCGTGCGCGACTCGTTCTGGCTGCAGGGCATGCTCGGCGGCTTCAAGGGCCTGATCGACTGCATCAAGGCCTTCTCCGAAACCGACTTCACCGAGGATCTGAAGAAGATCGACGTGCCCACCCTGATCCTGCACGGCGACGACGACCAGATCGTGCCGTTCGCCGATTCCGCCCCGCTTTCCGCCAAGCTGGTGAAGAACGCAAAGCTGGTCGTGGTGAAGGGCGCGCCGCATGGCCTGTGCACCACGCTCAAGGACCAGGTCAACGCCGAGCTGCTGTCCTTCATCCAGGGCAAGTAGCACGTCCATGCGGCCCTACCTGGTTTCGCTCGGCGCCGGCATCCTGGTCGGCGTGATCTACGCCCTGCTCAAGGTGCGCTCGCCGGCGCCGCCGGTGATCGCCCTGGTGGGCCTGCTCGGCATCCTTATCGGCGAGCAGCTGGTGCCGGTGGCCAAGCGCCTGCTCGGGCCGCCGCCGGTGGCCACGGCCGCAAGCGCGTCCCAACCGTCCGCCGAGCCATCCGCACCGACGCCTCCCGCCAAGTCCGAGCCTGGAGCACCGCAATGAGCACCGCACCCGAACTGATTCTGCGCAACGCCCGCATCGCCACCGTCGACCGCAGCCAGCCGCAGGCCCAGGCGCTCGCCGTATCCGGCGGCCGCTTCGTCGCGGTGGGCGCGGAGGCTGAGGTGATGGCACTGGCCGGGCCGGGCACCAAGGTCGTCGACGCCGCCGGCCGATGCGTCATCCCCGGCCTGATCGATTCGCACCTGCACGTCATCCGCGGCGGCCTCAACTACAACATGGAGCTGCGCTGGGACGGCGTGCCCTCCCTGGCTGACGCCATGCGCATGCTCAAGGAGCAGGTGGCGCGCACCCCGGCGCCGCAATGGGTGCGCGTGGTCGGCGGCTTCACCGAATTGCAGTTCGCCGAGAAACGGCTGCCGACGCTGGACGAGCTGAACGCCGCGGCGCCGCATACGCCGGTGTTCATCCTGCACCTGTACGACCGCGCCCTGCTCAACGGCGCCGCCCTGCGCGCCGCCGGCTACACCCGCGACACGCCCAATCCGCCCGGCGGCGAGATCGTCAAGGATGCCGCCGGCGAGCCCACCGGCCTGCTGCTGGCCAAGCCCAACGCCATGCTGCTGTACTCGGCGCTGGCCAAGGGCCCCAAGCTGCCTTACGAGTACCAGGTCAACTCGACGCGCCAATTCATGCGCGAGCTGAACCGCCTCGGCGTGACCAGCGTCATCGACGCCGGCGGCGGCTTCCAGAATTATCCGGACGACTACAAGGTGATCGAGGACCTGCGCGCCGCGGGCCAGCTGACCCTGCGCATCGCCTACAACCTGTTCACGCAGAAGCCCAAGGAAGAGCTGGCCGACTTCACCCGCTGGACTTCGGCCAACAGCTATCAGCAGGGCGACGATTTCTACAAGCTCAACGGTGCCGGCGAGATGCTGGTGTTCTCCGCCGCCGACTTCGAGGACTTCCGCCAGGCGCGACCGGAGCTGCCGGCCGGCATGGAGGACGAGCTGGAGCAGGTGGTGCGCGTGCTGGCGGCCAAGCGCTGGCCCTGGCGCCTGCATGCCACCTATGACGAATCGATCGGCCGCGCACTGGACGTGTTCGAAAAAGTGAACCGCGACATCCCGCTCGCCGGCATCCACTGGTTCTTCGACCACGCCGAAACGGTGAGCGACCGCAACCTGGAGCGCATCGCCAAACTCGGCGGCGGTATCGCCGTGCAGCACCGCATGGCCTATCAGGGCGAGTATTTCGTCGAGCGCTACGGCGCCAGGGCAGCCGAGCGCACGCCGCCGATCAAGCGCATGCTGGAAATGGGCATCAACGTGGGCGCCGGTACCGACGCCACCCGCGTCGCCAGCTACGACCCCTGGAACGCCCTGTACTGGCTCAGCACCGGCAAGACGCTCGGCGGCATGCGCCTGTATCCCGCCGGCAATACGGTGGACCGCGCCACCGCGCTGGAGCTGTACACCCGCGCCAACGGCTGGTTCTCCAACGAGATCGGCCTCAAGGGCCAGATCAAGACCGGCCAGCTGGCCGATTTCGCGGTGCTGTCGGACGACTACTTCAGCGTGCCCGAGGAGCGCATCCGCCAGATCGTCTCCCTGCTCACCGTGGTCAACGGCAAGGTGGTCTACGCCGACGGCGCTTTCAAGCCGCTCGACACGCCGCCGCCACCGCCCCTGCCGGACTGGTCGCCCGCCAATTTCGGCAGCCGCTACTGGAAGGCGGACGGCAATGCGGCGGCGATGCATGCCGTCGCCGCCAGTACTTGCGGCTGCGCCAAAGCCTGCACCGTGCACGGCCACGCCCACGGCCGCGCCCATGCCGCGGCGGTGGACGACAGCGCGCAGGGCGGCTTCTGGGGCGCGCTGGGCTGCGCCTGCTGGGCGGCGTAGTGTGCTATCCCACAAGTTCACCACACTATCCGTTCGCCCCGAGTGCCGCGCGCAGCGCGGCGTATCGAGGGGCCAGCCGCGCTGCCGGTGGCTCGATGGGCGCTAGCGAGATACCCGCACAGCGCTCCGCCATCGCGGCGGCGCTGCTCAGTTTTGTCGCCGGCTTCACCGATACGGTCGGCTTCGTCGCCCTGTTCGGCTTGTTCACGGCCCACGTCACCGGCAACTTCGTGCTGCTCGGCGCGGCCCTGATCCGCTCGCACAACGGCCTGCTGGCGAAGCTGTTGGCCTTGCCGGTATTCATCGTGGCGGTGTCGGCTTCCACGATGTACGTGCGCACCTGCGAGCGCCAGCGCCGGCCGGCGCTGGCCGTGCTGACCCTGACGCAGATGCTGCTGCTCGCCGGCTTCAGCCTGGCCGGCATCGCCGCCTCGCCGGTGACCGATGCCGACGCGCCGCTGGCGGTGCTGGCCGGCCTGCTCGGCGTCTGCGCCATGGGCGTGCAGAACGCCAGTGCGCGCCTGCTGCTGGCCGACCTGCCGCCGACCACGGTCATGACCGGCAACGTCACCCAGTTCGCGGTGGATGTGACGCATCTGCTGCGCCGGCCCTTGGCTGCCGATGCCGCGATGGTGCGCGGCCGCGTCGTCAGGCTGACGCCGCCGGTGCTGTGCTTCGCCGCCGGGGCCGCCGCCGGCGCTTTGCTGTATCACGCCTGCGGTTTCAGCGCCCTGCTGCTGCCGGTTGCCGCGCTGTGCGGGGTGCTGTGGCTGCGCCAGGCGCCGGAGCCGCGCGCATGAAGCCCGCGGCCGCGACGCTATATTGGCTGGCTCGCGCCGGCCTGTGCCTGGCCTATGTCTACAGCGGCGTCTCCAAGCTGTTCAACTTCCACGGCGCCATTGCCGAACAGGCGCACTTCGGCCTGTCGCCGCCGGCCCTGTTCGCCGCCGCCACCATCGCCGTGCAGCTTGGCGGTTCGGCGCTGATGCTGTTCGCGCGCGGGCGCGCCGCCGCACTCGGCGCGCTGGGACTGGCGGGATTCACGCTTGCCGCCACCTTCGTCGGCCATCCGTTCTGGGGCGAGAGCGGCGAGCAGCGCTTCGCCGATCTCAATTCCTTCCTCGAACACTTCGGCCTGGTCGGCGGTTTCATGCTGGTCGCGCAGGCGGAAATGGGCAGCGCGGTCCGCGCGAATGCAGCGTCGCCGCGACTGCCGTCGTGAATGATGTCCGGAGCCTTTGCCTTGCCTGATCACAACCTCGTCAACAGGAGTGTTGCCATGTCCAGTCCTTCGCGTCCCATTTCATTCCGCGGCCGCGCCATGCTCGCCGCCGCCCTGCTGGTCCTGGGCGCGGCGCCGGCCCTGGCCAAGGACGCCGCGCACGCCGCGGGCGTGGCGGTCGCCCCTCAGTACGACACGACGCATGTCTACATCGCCACCGCCGACTACGATGCCTTCGTCAACAGCATCATCGCCACCTTCGGCGGCAAGCCCTCGCCGCGCATCACCGCCAACATCATGCCGGTGCCGAGCAGCACCCAGGCGCAATACGTGTGGACGCCGGTCGGCAACCTGTCGACCTTCGCCTTCCAGACGCCGATCCCCTATCCCTTCGGCGAGGAGCGCACCGGCTACCTGGTCACCGACATGGACCAGGCGCTCAAGGCCGCGCGCGCGGCCGGCGCCGAAGTGATCGTCGATACGTTCAAGGACCCCATCGGCCTCGACGCCGTGATCCAATGGCCGGGCGGGGTGAAGATGCAGCTCTACTGGCATACCACCGCGCCGTCCTATGGCGCCCTGGAAACGGTGCCGGAGAACCGCGTCTATGTGTCGAAGGATAGCGCCGACGTCTTCGTGCATGACTTCCTGCGCTTCTCGCGCGGCAAGGTCACCTCCGATAACCGGAAGGCCGACGCCGGCGAGATCGGCCGCGCCGGCGAAACCTACCGGCGCATCCGCATCGAGTCAGCCTTTGGCAAGATGCAGGTGCTGGTGACCGACGGCCATATCCCGTATCCCTACGGGCACGAGCTCACCGGCAATGAAGTCAAGAGCCTGGCCGAGACGCTGGACAAGGCCAAGGCCGCCGGCGCCACCGTGCTGGTGCCGCCCTATGACGCGGGCGACCGCGATACCGCCATGGTGCAGTTCCCCGGCGGCTATATCGCCGAAATTCACGACGTGAAGCCGCACTAGCCGCACATGAAACGGCTCGCCGGCGGCATCGGCCTGATACTCATGCTGCCGGCGTTCGCCGCCCTGGCGGCGCCGGCGGACCTGTCGGTGCCGACAGTCGATCCTGCCGAATCGATCCTGTCGGAATACGTGCCGGAAGCCGCGCCCGATCCCAACCCGCCGCCGTACACCTTGCTGCGCTACAACGAGCGCTACGACTACCTGGCCGATCCGAAGAACCGCCATGATTTCTTCGATCCGGTGAAATACATCCCGCTCAACAGCGGCGACCAGCAAAGCTACCTGAGCCTGGGCGGCGAGCTGCGCGAGCGCTACGAGAACTACCACAACGCCGGGCTCGGCACCGGGCCGGCGCCGGCCAGCCAGTCCTACCTGCTGCAGCGCGTCACCCTGGATGCGGACCTGCATGTCAACCAGCGCCTGCGCTTTTTCACTCAGGGCATCTCCGGCCTGCAGTTCGGGCAGCAGCAGACCGCGCCGCCGGTCGACCAGAATCCGCTCGACATCCAGCAGGGCTTCGTCGACTACATCCTGGGTGATCCCTCGCCGCAGGGCCCGCGCCTGACCACGCGCGTCGGCCGTTTCGAAATGAGCTACGGCTCGGGACGGCTGATCGCCACCCGCGCCGCGCCCAACATCCCGTTCAAGTTCGACGGCGTGCAACTGATCGGCGGGGCAGGGCCGGCGCGCATCTACGCCTTCGTCACCCATCCGGGCATGGAGAACAAGTATCACCTCGACACCGAGAACGGCGGCCAGGCTTTCTGGGGTATCTACAGCACCACGCCGCTGGGCTGGGGCCTGCCGGCCAGCATGGACCTGTATTACCTCGGTTATCGCAACGTCGCCGCCCGTTACACCAGCGGCGCCGGCACCGAGCTGCGCCACAGCTTCGGCTCGCGCTGGTTCGGCCGCGCCGGCGGCTGGGATTACGACTGGGAGCCGGTGTTGCAGATCGGCAAGTTCGCCCAGCGCGAGATCCTCGCCTGGACCATGGCTACGGATACCGGCTATACCTTCGCGGCGACGCCCTGGCGGCCGCGCCTGGGCTTCAAGGCGGACATCGCCAGCGGCGATTCCGGCGCTCCGAACGGACGCTTCGGCGGCTTCAATCCGCTGTACTTCAAGTCCGGCTACTTCAACGACGCCAGCATCATCCGCCCGACCAATGTCGCCGACCTGCATCCCTCGTTGCAGCTGGTGCCGCTGCAATCGCTCACCGCCACCGTCGCCACCGACCTGCTGTGGCGCCAGAGCATCAAGGACGGCGTCTATGCGCCGCCCGGCAATATCGAGCTGAAGCCCGCGGCGGGCTCGCGCTACATCGGCAACACCGCCGAAACCGCGCTGGAGTGGAAAGCCGGCCGCCACCTCGTCTGCACCCTGTCCTATGTGCACCTGTTCGCCAGCGACTCCGTCAAGGCCGCGGGCGGCGGCAATGTCGATTACGTCGGCACCTGGACCACGTTCACCTGGTAGAGGGCAGGGACGCCATGGCGGCGCCCCTGCATCGGCGCATGGGCGATTTCAAAAAAGCGGATTGACCGCTCCCGGCTTCAGCCAGCCGCACCGAAGCGCCGGTAGATCACGCGATTGCCGAACACCAGAAACAGGCCGAACAGGGTCTTCGTCGCCGCCTCAACCAGCGTTGCCCGCTGCTCCGGCAACGGCCCACCGAAATCGTGCCCGGCGCTGTAATAGGCAAAGGCGAGGGCCCGCAGCAACAGCGGCCCCGCATGGGCCAGCACCAGCAAACCCACCATGACGCTGCCCAGCTGCCACGCTTCCTGCAAGGTGATGGTGGTGGCCGTGTCGGAAGTCCTCGGCACCAGCAGTCGCGCCACCGCCAGCGGGAAGCGCCAGAGCAGGATGCCGAGCGCCAGGGCAACGACGCCGGGCGTCAGCAATACCAGGGCATGCAACGGCGTAACCGTCCCGGCCTGGGCGCGGCCGGTGAGCGTGTACGCCACCATCAGGGCCTGGAACGAATAGAGAAAAATCCACAACGAGAACAAGCGCACCGCCAGACCCGCAGCTTGCAGGAACGACATCGGAATCCCCCTGAATCCTGATTGAACGCTGTCATGACGCACGCGGGCTGCTCACTGCCTCGACTGCCTTATGCGCCACCCCTGCTTCTAGCGTACCGCAGAGTCCACGAGGCAGTCACATGCCGGATTGGGGAAAGTCCTGGAGACTGCCCGATGACGATTCAACGCTGCCGGCCGCTGCATCCCGCAGGGCGTTTGTAATCACGATTTCGTCGAAGATGAAGAATATGAGCCCCGGGCCGGAAGCTTCGGTGAAGGCGCCCTGCGCCCCGGCGAGCGCACAGGCGACGGCACAATAGCCCCAGGCTTCGATCAGGGTTGCGGCAAAGCGCGGAGTGGTGAGCCGCTCCATGCGTTTCTCCACCCCGAATTCCCGGGTCTTGCCGGCGGCGACGGTCAAGGTCCGGTCGATGGACGAGCTGTCCCAGGCCCATTGCCAAGCGCCTGTCGCCGTATTCAATGTGCCCACGACCTGAGCGCGTGCCGTGACGCGGCGTCCATCCAGGCATGAAAACCCGAGCATCCCCGGTTGCGGGCCGTGCGAGCGGACTGCGCTCCTGAAACCCCAGACTGCATCGTTGGACGCGTCAAGCTCGCGCAGGGCGTTCTCGGATTCCTCGACGAAATCGAGAAAGGCGACGTAATCGCGTCGTTTCTTGCTTAGGTTGCGGAAGAATTCCATTTTCGAATTCAGCTTCGATACGGGGAGACGGCCGTCCGGAAGCGCGGCTCGCTTGGCATGCCAGAAAAAGGGGGCGGTGAGTAGGGCGCAATAAGCGAAGCGCATTGCGCCGAATGAAGGACTGTCCAGCCCGATGTAGTCATCGATGGCATCCAAATCGTCCGGTGCTGACTCGGTCTAGATTATCTCAACCATCGCATCATGCGCTGTTGCGCCTGAGCGTGAGAGACAGTGCGCCCGTCTTAAACCGCCTACTCGCCGCGAGCAATACCGTCAAGCAGGCTCATCCGCCATTGCAGCGTTTCATACGTCTCAACATCAACAAGATAGGCACTTGGGAGTCCATGCTGAGTGATCAAAATCGGCTCCCTGCTCCGCTCCACTTCAGACAGAAGTTTAGTTGCCTGACGCTTCAGGGTAGTAATCAGTTCAGTGCGCATTGAGTGACACTAAAGTGGCACTTCGAGGAATGCAAGACTCCGTGGGCTCCAATACTGAAACCCAGCAAGTAGGGCGCAGTAAGCGAAGCGCATTGCGCCGGATTAGCGGCCCTTCATTCGGCGCAATGCGCTTCGCTTATTGCGCCCTACATTCGCTGATAATCAGTTGACGATGTTCGGATTGACAAGCTTTACGTACGACAAAAATGGCAATCTGACTTCGGACGGCACCAATACTTATATATTTGATGCGATGAATCGTTTGACAGAAATGGAAACGGGTTCACTCATCAAAACGCAGACCTATGCGTTTGCTTATGAGCCGTTTGGACGTCGTGCAAGCAAGACTGTTGGTAGCAAGCTCAGCAATACTGTGACAACGTATGTCTATGATGGGTATAACAAGATCCAAGAAGTTGTTGGGGGAACATTAACTGCCAGCTATCTCAATTCATCAGGTATTGACTCGGCCCTCTCCAGAACCGCTGGCGGATCAACCTACAGTTACTTGGCGGATGCTGATGGTTCGAAGGTGGCATTGACTGGCTCAACTGGCGCGATCCAAACGAACTACCAATATGAGCCCTATGGTGAGACTGCTGCTAGTGGCGTTACCTCAACTAATGATTTGCAATTCGCAGGTCGTGAGAATGATGGGTCGGGGTTGTTGTATTACAGAGCGCGGTATTACAGCCAAAATTTCAAGAGATTTATTTCCGAAGATCCAATCGAGTATTCAGGAGGTCCGAATATCTACTCTTACGTAGGCGGGAATCCGATCAGTTATGTTGATCCCTTAGGACTGAAAAACTATTCGGAGTGTGAAACTCAAGGCTATCTAGACCAAGAGCGCAATGATATGCAAGGCTGGAACAAGTTGGGAAATGCCATCGGAAACCATGGTAACCCCGGATATTTTGACTTTAAGCTTAACCAACCAAATGACACATTCACGACAGGGGGGCAAACATATAATGCAGGGCAATTTGGGAATTATCTGGCAGGATATGGCGGCGGCTATTTTGGTGTTGGTGGCTATTTGGGAGTTAGAGCTGGTGGGCTCCTATTCAATTTGCTGGATATATCAAATTTCAACTTTGATCAGGACAGTGTCCCGTATATCGATGCCGGTTATAATCGAGCAATGAATGAAATTAATGGAGCAGGTCCTATTGTTCCATGTGGGTGTAACAAGTGAGTGTGCTTATAGTATTAGGCGTAGTCGTTACTCTCAGCATTACGGCTGTCCTATCGAACCATCGATGGCTGAGGGTTGTATGTTGCTCGCTTGTGTTGCTCACTATGCTTGGCACACTAATATTTCCATTTCAAAGTGTGGCTAGGGATGCAGCCGGTTCAGCGGCAACTTTTGGCTCTTGCTCGCGACAATTTGTTGATGGAATAACAGCCTATATGGAGGCAACTGCCGGCATACGCCTAGTGTTGGCAATTTGCAGCATTGGACTATTCTCTGTTGCCGTTGTTAGGCGCAACTTAAATTAATAAACATTAGAAAATGCTGTAGAGAAGTGGTCCAAGCCAGCTTGAGTCGACGATAGAGGTGTTAGCGTTTGTGCGGGTGGGGAATGGTTGCTGGTGAAAAAGGCGAATTAAAGGAGTCGGAGTGATTTATTTCGCCACACGATCCGCAATGCGGTTACGCGATGAATCGGCTGCTCCCGACCGCGCCTGGCCAGGCAGGGCAGGCGCCTAGCGCCCGCCCTTCATCCAATGCATGCACCAGCGGCTCAACAGCAGGGCGAACAGGCCCACCACGACGAAGCGCATCAGCACCGCGCCGCTGTCCAGCGACAGCGTGCCCTGCTGCATTTCCGCATGCAGCTTGAGGCACAGCAGGGCGAAGGGCGCGGCGTAGGCGCAGGCGATCAGCAGCACTTTCAGCGGCGACCAGCGGAAGCCGCGCGCGGCGGGCCGTTCCGCGGGAACCACGACGACGCGCATCTCAGTGCCCGGCGTCGGCGGCGGCCGGCGCGGCTTTCAGCGGCGCCTGCGCGTCCAGCGCCAGGTTCAGCGCCAGCACGTTGACCACCGGCTCGCCGAGGAAGCCGAGCGTGCGGCCCTCAGTGTGCTCGGCCACCAGCTGACGCACCGCCTCTTCCTGCAGGCCGCGCGCCTTGGCCACGCGGGGGACCTGGAACTCGGCGGCGGCGGGGGAGATGTGCGGGTCGAGGCCGCTGCCCGAGGTGGTGACCAGGTCCACCGGCACCGGGGCATTGGGGTTCTCGGCCTTGAGCTTGGCGGTATCGTCCTTGACGCGGTCGATTAGCGACTTCGCCGTTGGCCCCGCATTGGAGCCGGAAGAATTGGCGGCGTTGTAGGGCGCCGGCACGGTCTTGGTGGAGTCGTTCGGATCGGTATCGGTGGTGGCCGAGGGGCGGCCGTGGAAATACTGCGCGGCGGTGAAATTCTGGCCGATCAGGCTGGAGCCGATCACCTTGCCGTTCTGCTCGATCAGGCTGCCGTTGGCCTGGTGAGGGAACAGCTTCTGCGCGATGCCGGTCATGGCCAGCGGGTAGGCCACGCCGGTCAGCGCGGTGAACAGCACGAACAGGACGATGGCGGGGCGGAAATGGTTGAGCATGAGAGTCTCCTTAAGCCAGGCCGACGCTGCTGACGAACAGGTCGATGGCCTTGATGCCGATGAAGGGCACGATGATGCCGCCGAGGCCGTAGACCAGCAGGTTGCGGGTCAGCAGCGGGCCGGCGCCGATGGGGCGGTACTTGACGCCGCGCAGCGCCAGCGGGATCAGGGCGATGATGATCAGCGCATTGAAGATGATGGCCGAGAGGATCGCGCTCTGCGGCGTGGCCAGGTGCATCACGTTGAGCTTGTTCAGCGGCGGATAGATCGCCGCGAACATCGCCGGGATGATGGCGAAATACTTGGCCACGTCGTTGCTGATGGAAAACGTGGTGAGCGCGCCGCGCGTCATCAGCAGTTGCTTGCCGATGCCGACGATCTCGATCAGCTTGGTCGGGTCGGAGTCGAGGTCGACCATATTGCCGGCCTCGCGTGCCGCCACCGTGCCGGTCTGCATCGCCACGCCCACGTCGGCCTGGGCCAGCGCCGGAGCGTCGTTGGTGCCGTCGCCGCACATCGCCACCAGCTTGCCCTCGGCCTGCTCCTTGCGGATCAGCGCCAGCTTGTCCTCCGGCGTGGCCTGGGCCAGGAAGTCGTCGACACCGGCCTCTGCGGCGATGGCCGCCGCGGTGAGCGGGTTGTCGCCGGTGATCATCACGGTGCGGATGCCCATGCGGCGCAGCTCGGCGAAGCGCTCGCGGATGCCGCCCTTGACGATGTCCTTGAGGTAGATGAGGCCGAGCACGCGGCCGTCCTTGGCCACCGCCAGCGGCGTGCCGCCGGCGCGGGAGATCTTGTCCGCCGCGTCCTTCAGCTCCTTCAGCACGGCGCGCTGCGCGATGCTGTCGAACTGCACGCCATGCGGGCCGTCGCCGCCGTTGCTCTGCACGTAGTTGACGATGGCTTCCACCGCGCCCTTGCGGATGACATGGCCGTCCAGGTCCACGCCGGACATGCGGGTCTGCGCCGAGAAGGCGATGAAGTGTGCATTCAGCCCGGCCACTTCGCGGCCGCGCAGGCCGTACTTCTCCTTGGCCAGCACCACCACCGAGCGGCCTTCCGGCGTTTCGTCGGAAAGGCTGGCGAGCTGGGCGGCGTCGGCCAGCTCCTTGTCGGTGACGTTCTGCAGCGGGATGAACTCGGCCGCCTGGCGATTGCCCAGGGTGATGGTGCCGGTCTTGTCCAGCAGCAGGGTATCGACGTCGCCGGCGGCTTCCACCGCGCGGCCGGACATGGCCAGCACGTTGAAGCGCACCAGGCGGTTCATGCCGGCGATGCCGATGGCGGAAAGCAGGGCGCCGATGGTGGTGGGGATCAGGGTGACGAACAGCGCCACCAGCACGATGACGCTGATGCTGCCGCCGGCATAGGTGGCGAAGCTCGGGATGGTGGCGACGGCGAAGACGAAGATCAGCGACATGCCGGCCAGCAGGATGTTGAGCGCGATCTCGTTCGGCGTCTTCTGCCGCGAGGCGCCTTCCACCAGGGCGATCATGCGGTCGATGAAGCTGGAGCCGGAAGCGGCGGTGATGCGCACCACGATCTGGTCGGATAGCACGCGGGTGCCGCCGGTGACGGCGGAGCGGTCGCCGCCGGACTCGCGGATCACCGGGGCCGATTCGCCGGTGATGGCCGACTCGTCCACCGTGGCCACGCCCTGCACCACCTCGCCATCGCCGGGGATGATGTCATTGGTCTCGACCAGCACCAGGTCACCCGGCTTGAGCTGCGGCGCCGGTACCTGTGCATAGTCCTTGCTGACCGCCTTGGCATCCGAGGACTTCAGCTTCTTGGCTACCGTCTCGGTCTTGGTCTTGCGCAAGCTCGCCGCCTGCGCCTTGCCGCGGCCTTCGGCGATGGCCTCGGCGAAGTTGGCGAACAGCACCGTGAACCACAGCCACACGATCACCTGGGCCGAGAACAGCAGGTGCTGGCCGCCGCTGAACAGGCTGCGCAGGAACAGCACCGTCGCCAGCAGCGACACCAGGGCGGTGATGAAGATCACCGGGTTGCGCGCCAGCGAGCGCGGGTCCAGCTTGCGGAAGGAATCCTTGATCGCCGGGCCGACCAGGGCGCGGTCGAACATGGCGGGAGCGGCTTTTTGAGTAGTCATTGGAGGCGGGATTCCTTAATACAAATTTCCAGCGGTCATCGAGAAATGCTCGACGACCGGGCCCAGGGCCAGCGCGGGGAAATAGGTCAGGCCGCCGACGATCAGCACCACGCCGACCAGCAGCGCGATGAACAGGCCGCCGTTGGTGGGGAAGGTGCCGGCGGAAGGCGGCGTGTACTTCTTCGCCGCCAGCGAGCCGGCCACTGCCAGCATCGGCACGATCAGGGCGAAGCGGCCGATCATCATGGCCAGCGCCAGGGTGATGTTGAAGAACTTCGTATTGGCGCTGAGGCCGGCGAAGGCGCTGCCGTTGTTGCCGGTGGCCGAGGTATAGGCATAGAGCAGCTCGGAGAAGCCGTGCGGGCCGTTGTTCGCCAGTCCGGCGAGGCCCTGCGGCACCACCGAAGCCAGGGCGGTGAAGCCGAGAATCGACAGCGGCAGGCAGAGGATGGCGAGCATCGTCATCTTCACTTCCTTGGCCTCGATCTTCTTGCCCAGGTACTCCGGCGTCCTGCCCACCATAAGGCCGGCGATGAACACCGCGATGATGGCGTAGAGCAGCATGCCGTAGAGGCCGGCGCCCACGCCGCCGAAGATCACCTCGCCCAGCTGGATGTTGATCAGCGGGATCATGCCGCCCAGCGGCGTATAGCTGTCATGCATGCTGTTGACCGCGCCGCAGGAGGCGTCGGTGGTGACGGTGGCGAACAGCGTGCTGCGGGCGATGCCGAAGCGCGCTTCCTTGCCCTCCATGTTGCCGCCGGCCTGCAGGCTGCTCGCCTGCTGGTCGATGCCCAGCGCGGCGAACTGCGGATTGCCCTGGCTTTCCGCCCAGTAGCAGGCGGTGACGCCGGCGAAGAACAGCACCGCCATGGCCGAGTAGATGGCCCAGCCCTGCAGCTGGCTCTTCACCATGCGGCCGAACACATTGGTCAGCGCCGCCGGAATCAGGAAGATCAGGATGATCTGCGCGAAGTCGGAGAGGGCCGTGGGGTTCTCGAACGGGTGCGCCGCATTGGCGTTGAAGAAGCCGCCGCCGTTGGTGCCGAGCATCTTGATGGCGATCTGCGAGGCCACCGGGCCCTGCGCGATGGTCTGCTTGGCGCCTTCCAGCGTCGTCACGTCAGTATAGGCCGACAGGTTCTGCGGCATGCCCTGCCAGATCAGGAACAGCGCGGCGACGATCGAGATCGGCAGCAGCACATACAGGGTGCAGCGCGTCAGATCGACCCAGAAGTTGCCCAGGGTCTTGGTCGAGCGGCGGGCGAAGCCGCGCACCAGGGCCATGGCCAGGGCGATGCCGGTGGCGGCGGAGACGAAGTTGTGCACCGTCAGGCCGAGCATCTGCGTCAGGTAGCTCATGGTGGACTCGCCGCCATAAGCCTGCCAGTTGGTGTTGGTGACGAAGGAGATCGCCGTGTTGAAGGCCAGGTCCGGCGTCAGGCCGGACATGCCCTGCGGGTTCAGCGGCAGATGGTTCTGCCACAGCTGCAGGAAGAACAGCGTGACGAAGCACACCAGGTTGAACACCAGCATGGCCAGCGCATAGCTGGTCCAGTGTTGCTCGGCCTTGGCGTCGACGCCGGCCAGCTTGTAGAAGCCGCGCTCCAGCGGCCCGAGCACGCGGCCGAGCCAGGTGCTCTGCCCCTCGAACACGCGGTACATGTAGCCGCCCAGCGGGCGCGTCAGCACCGTGAGCAGTGCGAAGTAGATGAGGATCTGTACCCAGCCGTTGATGGTCATGATGGGATGCTCAGAATTTTTCCGGGCGGATCAGGGCGTAGGTCAGATAACCCAGCATGAAAACCACGGCGAGTCCGCCGAGGACGTAGTCGAAAGTCATGGTGTGTCCTTCAAGGAGCGTGTACGCCGCGGTCAGACGCGGTCGCAGAAAATCACGTAGCCGGCGAGGGCGCCGAACAGGCCTACACCGAGTGCGAGCAGCAAGATGGTCATGTGAGTAAGACTCCGTTGGTTGTCACTACGGACGGTAGCCCGAGGCTGCACAAACCGGGGTTTGCCAGCGCGGCTATTAGGCGCCGGATGCCCGTAGGAATTCGAGAGCGGACCGGGTGGGGTGGAATAAAAAACGTATAAAGAAAGCGGGATTTGCATGTTATTGGTGCGGCGATCCTGTTTTTATTTGTCATCCTGAGCGCAGCGAAGGATCTCGTCTTGCAGGCTGGCGTTCACTGCCATCCTTGGCGAGACCTCGCACATATCTGAGGGCCCGGCCCGGCCATCCATGGCCGGGCGTTCACCACTCCAGCGAGCTGCGCTCGCTAAACGGAGTGGTTCACCCTTCGCTGCGCTCAGGATGACAATGACCAGGATCTGCGCTACGGGTTGTTGATGCCGCCGGCCGCCAGTGCCGCGCGCCCGGCCTCGGTCAGCCGCTGCGAGCGGTCGATCAGTCCACCCCGCCGCAACTCGGCCAGCGTTTGCAGGCATTTCCCGAAATCGCCGCTGGCACGGCAGCCCGTGAACGGGTCCTCGCCGGCGGCGATGGCGCGCAGAATTTCCAGCGCGGCCATGCCGGGCATTGCCGCATGTCCGCATTCCTGGTTCATGGGACCAGCACTGCCTCGCCGGTGGCGGCCGCCGGCAGCGCGTGCGCGGCGGCGATGGCCAGGGCATAGCGCAGCGCCCTGGACTGCACCTGCAACACGTAGCTGCGCGTCTCCCGCGGCGCATGCTTGCCGATCCAGCGTCCCGCCTCGGCGGAATCCCAATGCGCGGAAGCGATAGGCAGCTGCTCGTCGAACAGGTCGGTGCCGCAGTTGTAGGACGCGGTGGCCAGCAGCAGGCGCGTCTCCGCCTCGCCGATATTGATGAAATGCTGGTGCAGCCCGTGCAAGTAGGCCACGCCCATGCGGATATTTGACTGCGGATCGCGCAGCACGGCCTGGCTCGGCGGCTCGTCCCGGCCATAGGCCAGGCGGTAGGCATCGCGCGCGCCGCTGCCCGGCACCAGCTGCATCAGGCCCATGGCGCCGGCCTTGGAGACCGCGTTGGAGCGGCAGGACGACTCGGCCTCGATCACGGCGACAATCCAGGCCGGCTCCATCTGATAAGTCCTGGCCACCGACCAGGCGGTGCGGTAAATCGAGGCCGGGCAATGGCCGCCGCTCGAGCGCAGGGCGTGCAGCTCGGCATCGCTGATGGCGCCGGTTTCGCCACCGGCAGCGCGCTGCGGCCCGGGGACGGGGCTCACCCGGTCGAGCTCCAGCGGCGCCGCCGCGGCTACCGGCATCGAAACAAAGCTGACCAGGGCCAGCATGCCGGCGAAACGGCTGACTTTCCGTGCCGCGTCCGCGGCCAGCTCGCTCAGGCTTTGCATCCAGCGCTGCGGCAAGGCAGAGGCTCGGACAGGGGCTGCCGACGGCGCCGGAATCTCCAGCGTCACGGCGCAATTGCGGTAGCCGAGCGAACGCCAGAAGCGGTATGCGGCGCGGTTCGACGCCAGCACTTCCAGGGTCAGGCGCTTGTGCGCGCTCCAGATCCTGCCGCGCAGCAGCTCGAACGCCTGCCGGCCGACGCCGCTGTGGCGTGCCAGATCCCGCACCAGGAACTGGCGCAGGTAGATTTCCTGCGCCTGCTCCTCGTACAGCGCATAGGCAACCAGCTGCCCGCGCCGATCCTCGAACAGCACCGCGCGGTCGTGGCCGCTGTCGAGCCAGCCGCGCATACGCTGCTCCAGCCAGGCCGGATCGGTTGGACCGAAGTCGGCGCCTTCCTTGACCAGTTGCGCGTTGAGGCGCGCCAGCAGGGCGGCATCATCGGGGGTTGCGAAGCGATAGCGCAGGGCGTTCATCTTGGAATTGGAAAGGTATGCGGCGGATTGCCGCGTGCGGCCGGTCTGGTTGCGGCCGGCCGGCGCTGCGAGGGCAGCGGCTCAGCGGATTCCGGCAGTGAGGTCCGGCAGTTGCGACAGCGGGGTGTCATCGTCCAGCGGCAGGCGCGCTTCCATGGCGGCGCGGTCGCGCAGCCGCCGCACCAGGTTCACCGAGGGCGCCGCGGCGGTCTTGCGCAGCTCGCCCAGGTCGCGGTACTGGCGTTCTCGCTCGAGGCGAACCTGCGGGTTCGAGCGGGGTGAGCGCTCAAACGCCTTGCGGCTCTGCGCCTGGTCAGAGCCTTGCATCTCCAGTAAATGCACGGCGTAGCGGCTGACCCGCACCACCGGCTCGCAGGCGCCGGTTTGCGCGGCTTCCAGGCAGGCCAGCAGGGCGCGGGCGGCGCCGGCCTCGCCCGGAGTCTTGTGCCGGAACAGCTCGGCGCAGGGGCGCAGCAGGCTGGCCAGCCGGCGGTGGTCGAGGCCCTGGTGCAGCGCCGCTTCCCACACCAGGTCGAGGCCGATGCCCAGCTCTTCGCGGTCGCCGGCGCTCATCGCCGCATGCATGCGCGCGGCCTGGCGCTCGGCGCAGGCGGCGGCGAAAGCCACCCGGTAGCTGCGCGGCAGGCCGTCCAGCCGCCCGCGCAGGAAGCGCTCGGCGATGCCGGAGTTCGGCCCGGAATCAGAACCGGCCAGTACGAACAGCTGCGCGTCGAACAGCGACGCGGCGGACAGGGACCCGACGGACATGAATGCTCCCATGCGGCGCCGACGGTTGATCGGCTGCGGCATTAGATCGCCGCAGCCCGTTGGAAATCGAGAGCGCCGCCATGGCAAAAATCGAAATGCCGCATGGCGAAATCCGCCTTCCGGCGTAAATTTTCCGTAAAGACGCCAGTGGTCAGTGATTAGTGGTTAGTGATTAGTAAAAGCAAAAGCGCCACTTTCGCCGCTTTTCACTGACCACTAACCACTAATCACTAACCACTAGTTTCATTCAGCCAGCAGCAAGTTTGTTTTTGCTATAAAACTGCTATCGGCCGAAGGAGGCCTTATGAACGCCCAGTCAGTCCAGCCCGCCAGGTCCGCATCGAAGGCCGCCTTCCGGCCCCGCACCGCGCTGCTGGCTGCCCTGGCGCTGGCGCCGCTGCTCGCCGCGACCAGCCCGGCCAGCCTGGCCCAGTCCCAGTCCCAGGCTCAATCCCTGTCCGCCGCCACCGACCAGCCAATCGTCGCCAGCCTCAATCCGCCGCCGGCCGGCCTGGGCTGCGATGCCGCCGCGGCTGCCACCAGCGTGTATTTCCAGTTCGCCAACCCGCCGTTCCAGATCTCGCAGATCAGCCTCTACCTGGACGGCAAGGGCGTGCCGCAGGACGCCATCGACGAGCACTGGCCCACCGTGACGCTGAGCAAGGGCTTGCACCCGGGCAGCAATACGGTGGACATCGTCGCCAACGGCAGCTCCGGCCAGCACATCGAGCGGCGCATGCTGGTGCAGGTGGGCGGCGCTTCCAGCGGCGCCGCCGGCAGCGCCCAGGTGTCTTGCGATGACAACGCCGCGGCGCAGCAGGCCGTACAGCAGTCGTTGCCGCAGCCGGTCCCCCAGGTAGCCGATGCGGCCGGCGATACGGTCAACGGCGCCTGGGACGACCAGACGCAATACGGCGCGCTGGCCAGCGACCCCGCGCCGGTGGCAGTGCAGGACAGCCCGCCGGTGGTCTACGACGCGCCGCCGCAGGTGGTCTATGACTATCCGCCCCCGGTCTACTACTACACGCCCTACCCGGTGGTGGATTTCGGCCCCTGGGTGCCATTCGTGCCGTTCTTCAGCTTCGGCTTCTTCTATTCCAACTACCACCCTTGGTTCTCGCCGCCGCGCGTGGTGGTGAACAACTACTACGGCCATGGCCCCGGCTGGAATGGCGGCGGCTGGCGCGGCACTCCCGGCGGCGGTGGCGGCTGGCGCGGCGGCGGCAACCCCGCTGGCGGCGCGGCCTTCCGCGCGGGCGGCAATGGCGCCGCCGCCAATGGGGCGCCGCGCAGCTTCGGCGACGGCGGCGGTCCCGGCTGGCGCGGCCAGGCGCCCGCTCCCGCCTCCGCTCCGCAGAATCGCGGCTGGCAGGGCGCGCCGCGTCCGGCCCAGCCCAGCTACGGCCAGTACCGTTCCGCCTACAGCGCACCGGCACAGCAATACCGGGCGCCGGTGCAGCAATACCGCGCGCCGCAGCCGCAATATCGCCCGGCGCCGCAACAGCAGTTCCGCGCGGCACCGCAGCAGAATTTCCGTGCCGCCGCACCCGCTTTTCACGGCGGAGGTGGCGGCGGAGGCGGGCGCAGTGCGCCGGCTTCACATGGCGGCGGTGGCGGCCGGCGTCATTAGGACCTGAGAGCGCGGCCGCGCTTTCGCTCAGGCCGCGTCCAGCTGCGGCGGCGTGCGCATGCCGATGGCCAGCCGATTCCAGGTGTTGATGGTGGCGATGGCGAAAGTCAGCCAGGCCGCTTCCTTTTCACTGAACTGCTGCCGTACCTGCTGATACACCTCGTCCGGCGCGTGACCCTGGGTGATGAAGGTCAGCGCCTCGGTCCAGGCCAGCGCGGCGCGCTCGCGCTCGTTGTACAGCGGGGTTTCGCGCCAGGCGTTGAGCAGATGCATGCGCTCCTGGCTGATGCCGTGCCTGAGTGCGTCGCGCGTATGCATGGCGATGCAGAAAGCACAGCCGTTGAGCTGCGAGGCGCGCAGCTTCACCAGCTCCAGCACGGTGTGCTCCAGGCCGCATTTGTTGACCGTGCCTTGCAGCGCGAGCATGGCGTTGTAGGCTTCCGGGGCGGTTTTGGTTAAATCGAGTCGGGCTTCCATGGGTTTTCGTCCTGATTTAATGGTGAGGGTGCCGACGCTTGTTGCCGGCTTGTCCTCAAGACGATTCAGGGAAGGCAAACGTGACATGCGGGCGGCATGTCATGGTGCGATTACTACCAAGAAGCCGGTGTAGGGCGGCCTGTGGCCGCCGGGTCGTTGCCGCCGAGACCCACGGCGGCCACAGGCTGCCCTACGCACGCATTGCTGTTACTTCGGTGCCATGCGCAGCGCGCCATCCAGGCGGATGGTCTCGCCGTTGAGCATCGGATTTTCGATGACGTGCTGCACCAGCGCGGCGTACTCGGTGGCGCGGCCCAGGCGCGAAGGGAAGGGCACGCTGCGGCCCAGCGATTCCTGCACGTCCTGCGGCAGGCCGCTCATCATCGGCGTCTCGAACAGGCCGGGGGCGATGGTGACGCAGCGGATGCCGCTGCGCGCCAGCTCGCGCGCGATGGGCAGGGTCATGCCGACCACCGCGGCTTTGGAGGCGGCATAGGCGGCCTGGCCGATCTGGCCGTCATAGGCGGCGATGGAGGCGGTGTTGATGAGCACGCCGCGCTCGCCTTCCTCATTGGCGGTCTGCCGCGCCATCTGCTGGGCGGCGAGGCGGATGAAGTTGAAGCTGCCGACGACGTTGATGTTGAGGCAACGGGCGAAGCTGGCAAGGGCGTGCGGGCCTTCCTTGCCCAGCACTTTCTCGCCGGTGGCGATGCCGGCGCAGTTGACCAGGCCATGCACCGCGCCGTAGATCTCCACCGCGGCGGCGACCACCGCCTGGGCGTCGGCCTCGACGGTGACATCGGTGCGGACGAAGCGCACCGATGCGCCCAGCTCGTTGATCAGCGCCTGCCCGGCGATTTCGTTGAGATCGGCGACTACCACCCTGCCGCCGAGGCGGACCAGGTTGCGCACGGTGCCGGCGCCGAGGCCGGATGCGCCGCCGGTAACAATGAATACGCTGTCTTCGATTTGCATGCCTGCCTCTCTCCGTCGATGTGACGTCATCCCGCAGCATGAGGTCCTGCATGCCGGCTGGATGACGGTCGAAATTATGGTGGCGGGAGTATCGGCGGAAGCGCCGCCGCGTGCAAAACGGGCGAAAAAAAGCCCCGGTTTTGGCCGGGGCTTGGTGCTAATCCCGATGGTAAGCCCGATGACCGGGCTGCCGGGTTATTTGACGGTGACGGTAATGGTGTCGGACACCACCGGCGGGTCGAACGGCACGTGCAGGCCGTCCGCCAGTTCGATCTGCAGCGTGTGCTGGCCCGGTGGCAGGGTGAGGGTGTCCTCGACCTGGCCCTTGCCGTAATGCTTGACGTTGGCGCTGGCGGGCAGCGGCGCATCCTGCGGCGGCAGAGCGGAATCGATGATCAGATGGAAGTGGCCGGTGCCCGGATCGGTGGTGCCGGCCGGAGCGATCTTGGCACCGGTGACGGCGAAGCCGACCTTGAACGGGCTGACCACGGTGTCGCCGCTCTTGATGCCGACGAAGGTGACGGCGGTGCCGTCCGGCGCCTTCTGCCGTGCCACACCGCTCAGGGTCGGTGCGGTCGGCGCGGGAGGCGGGGTGGCCGGGGCGGCGGGTGCCGCGTCAGCCGCCGGAGCGGCCTGGTCGGCGGACTTCTGCGAACAGGCGGCCACGGCCAGCGTGGCGGTCAGCAACAGGCCCAGCGTGCGGATCTTGCTCATCGGCGCATCCTTTGCGGTTATAAGGGGGCTCAGCATAACTCCTGGCAGCTGACACGAGCGTGAATCCGCGCAATGTTGTAAGATAGCGCCCAGTTTGAAGTGGCGCTCCGGTTGCGCCCCAGAAATCGTCTCCCGATTTCCCGACAAACCCGGCGATGTCCCCCACCTCAGGGTGTGGAAACTTCCGCCAACCTCAATCATCACTGCCTGAACCGGTTCTGCGCTTGTTTGCGCGGTGTGGCGGCTTCAGGAGTCATCAAGATGTCGTTTTCCGAACTGGGCCTCGCGCCCGAGTTGCTGCGTGCCATTGCCGACGAGGGCTATACCGAGCCCACGCCGATCCAGAAACAGGCCATTCCGCTGGTGCTGGAGGGGCGCGACCTGCTCGCCGCCGCCCAGACCGGCACCGGCAAGACCGCCGCTTTCACCCTGCCGATCCTGCAGAAGCTGATCACCGTCACCAACGGCGCCCCCGGCCCCCGCGTGCTGGTGCTGGTGCCGACGCGCGAGCTCGCCGCCCAGGTGGCCGAGTCGGTCCGCACCTACGGCAAGCATCTCAAGCTGCGCACCGCCGTGATCTTCGGCGGCGTCGGCATCAACCCGCAGATCGACCTGCTGCGCCGCGGCGTCGAGATCGTCGTCGCCACCCCGGGCCGCCTGCTCGACCATCTGCAGCAGCGCACGGTCAACCTGTCCAACGTCGAGACGCTGGTGCTGGACGAAGCCGACCGCATGCTCGACATGGGCTTCATCCGCGATATCCGCCGCGTCATCCAGGTGCTGCCGAAGAAGCGCCAGAACCTGCTGTTCTCGGCCACCTTCAACCCGGAAATCCGCGGCCTGGCCGAAGGCCTGCTGCACAACCCGGCCACCGTGGACGTGGCGCCGCGCAACACCGCCGCCGAACTGGTGGCGCAGCGCGTGCACCCGGTCGACAAGTCGCGCAAGACCGGCCTGCTGGCGCACCTGGTGAAGGAAGGCGACTGGAAGCAGGTGCTGGTCTTCACCCGCACCAAGCACGGCGCCAACCGCCTGGCCGA
>Ga0302317_10000552_pt1 | contig 31553 bp, 26 predicted proteins | sample III_Palsa_N3_3_FD_200450 | JGI IMG/M metagenome (GOLD analysis project Ga0302317, IMG submission 200450) | Peat permafrost microbial communities from Stordalen Mire near Abisko, Sweden - III_Palsa_N3_3 | ecosystem: Environmental > Terrestrial > Soil > Palsa > Peat permafrost | place: Sweden...
CCGAGGTCCGCAACGTGTGGTGCAAGGCACAGGTGGAGCGCCTGAAGCTCAAGCCGCCGACCTTCATCCTGCGGCGCGACTGGCTGCGACTGCTCGGCCTATGCGCCGTACTGGTCATTCCCTCGCTTGTGCTGATGCCCGGAACCTTTCTGGCGCGGGCGGGCTGGGGGTTCTTCTGCTGCGTTCTGCTCGGCCTGTTCATTGAACTCGCGGCCGCCGATGAACGTCGCGCACCGGCCAGACTGGCGAGTCGCCTGAAGGCCGCCGCAGCGGATGCTTGGTTCGGTCACGATGGGCTGGTGTGTGACGGGCACTTCTACACCTGGATCGATACCAGCGTTTATCTGCAGTCCGCGCGCATCGACTGGCGGCCGCCGCGCAGCGTGTGCTTCGAATTCACCAACATCGGCACCGGCGCCTACGGCAGTCCCGCGACGACCACGGTCAGCCAGAACGTGCTGATTCCACCGGCCGCCGGCAGCGAGGATCTGCCGCTTCTGCAGGCGCATTTACGCACCCGCTGTCCCGACGCCGAAATCAAACTGGCGTAGATTGCAAGACCGGCCCGCGATTGCTCATACTGCCGGCGCGACGGACTGGGGGAAATTATCAAGTGACTGCTCGTTTCAGCGGCAAGAACGTCGTCATCATCGGCGGCAACAGTGGCATCGGACGCAGCGCTGCGCTCGCGTTCGCACAGGAGGGGGCCAAGGTCGTGATCACCGGCCGCGCCCCACAGACCCTGGAAAGCGCAGCGCAGGAGATTGGTCACGGTGCGGTCGCGATCCGCTCGGATATCGGCGATGTGGCTCAGACCAGCCAACTGTTCGCACAGCTCGCCTCCCAACTCGACAAGATCGATGTGCTGTTCGTGAATGCCGGCATCGGTGCCTTCCAACCCATCGAGAAGGTGACGGAGGAGGACTGGGACACGATCCACGACATCAATCTCAAGGGCGTCTTCTTCTGCGTACAAAAGGCCCTGCCGTTGCTGCGCAAGGGGTCGGCCATCGTCCTGACCGGCTCGATCGGTGCCCTGAAGGGCATTCCGACAGGGTCCGTCTACGCCGCCAGCAAGGCGGGCCTGCGGGCGCTGGGGCGTTGCTTCGCCGCCGAGCTGGTGACCCGCGGTATCCGCGTGAACGTAGTCAGCCCCGGCCCCACCGAGACACCCATCATCGGACGCACGGCCGGCCTGCCGCCACAGGCCATCCCGGCCATCCGCGAGCAGATGATCCGCAACACCCCGATGCATCGCATGGGCACGCCCGAGGAAGTCGCGGCCGCCGTGCTGTTCCTGGCCAGTGCTGACTCAGCTTTCGTCACCGGAATTGATTTCCTGGTCGACGGTGGCGCGGCGAGCTTCTGACGCGCCAGGTTCCCATTCAGGAGATACGCCATGTCCAAAGCCAACAAGCCCGGCCTCGAAGACCGGGTCGCCATCCAGGACCTCATCGCCAAGTACTGCTGGGCGCTGGACACAGGGGATGTCGAAAGCCTCGTCGAGTGCTTCACGCCGGATGCGGTGCTGATCGAGGAGGTGTTCGAGGATCCGGATGTCTGGAAGGGTCACGACGGCATCCGCGAACTCATCGAGCACTACAGCAATTCCGCCGGCTTTCCGGGCCGCCAGCACCATGTGACCCAGACGCAGGTCGAAGGCGATGGGCAGCGCTGCCAGGTGCGCTCGTTTGCCTTCGTCACCGAGTGCCGCGGGGAGCCGCCCTACAGCATCCGCTTCACCGGCTACTATGAGGATTCGGTGGTGAAGGTGGGCGGGGACTGGTTGTTCCGCGAACGCATCATCCGGCTCTGGGACGGGCCGGTCCTGGCGCGTTTCCCCGGCCGCGGCGAGCGCATTGCGCGCAAGCGGCCGCCGGAACTCATCATCAAGCGCAAATCAAAGGGTGCCTGAGCATGACTGATGCGACGCCGCCGGCTGGGGCCGGACCCGCCCCGAAACTCGAGTTTGCGTTCGAGATCCGCCTGCGCTTCACGCGCGTGCAGATGATCCCGGGCATGCCCAGCGGGGCGATGCGCGGTGCGGTCTACGTCGACAGCGGCGAGATCCGCGGCCCGCGGTTGAACGGCAAGGCCGTGCCCAACAGCGGAGGCGACTACGCCCTGTTCCGGCCTGATGATGTGGTGTCCTTCGATGCCCGCTACATGCTGGAGGCCGATGACGGGACCCTGATCCTGATGCAGAACCGGGGCCACCTGTGGGGGCGCAATCCAGACACCATGCAGAAGCTGCGCGACATGGCCTTCAAAGGCGGGCCGATCGTGGACCCTTCCGAGTACTATCTGCGCTCCACGCCTTCCTTTGAAGTGGCCGCAGGCAAGCACGAGTGGCTGATGCGCCATGTGTTCGTCGGCTTAGGGGAGCGCCGCACGGACGGCAATTTCGTCCGTTATTTTGTTGTGACCTGATATTCCTGAACGGAGATACGAGCTCATGACCGCGCCTTTTTCGCAAACGAGCAAGATCGTCATCACGGGCGCGTCCGGGGCATTCGGGCGTATGGCGACCGAGCGTCTGCTGACCAAGGTTGCGCCCTCGCAGCTGGTACTGGTGACGCGCAATCCGGCGGCGCTTGCCGATTATGCAAAGCGCGGCGCTGACGTGCGCTTTGGCGACTTCGACAAGTCCGAGTCGCTGCGCGAGGCGTTCGCGGATGCGGACCGGCTGCTGCTCATCAGCACGCTGGATGTGGGCGAGCGCCGCCGCCGCCAGCACCAGACTGCGGTGGCTGCCGCGGTGGCGGCGGGCGTGCGGCACGTCATCTACACCTCCAGTGTCGGCATTCACCCGCGCAGCCCGGCGTTCGTGATCGAGGATCACCTGTTCACCGAGGAGGCCCTGCGCAGCAGCGGCCTGCAGTTCACGTTCATGCGCGATGCGCAGTACGCCGAAGTGATCACCACCATGATCGCGCCGGCGGCGGTGGCGAGCGGGGAGTGGCTGTCCAGTGCCGCGGACGGCTGCATGGCTTTCATCTCCAAGCAGGACTGTGTCGAGTCGGCGGTCGCGGTGCTCACGACGCCAGGGCACGAAGGCGCCGTGTACGAGATCACGGGGCCCGAGCTGCTCACCTTCGGTGACTGCGCGCGCATCGCCGCGGAAGTCACCGGCAAACCGATCCGGTTCGTGAATGTGTCGCACGAGGCCATGCAGGCACGCTTCGATGCGGCCGGTGTGCCACGCCGCCATGTCGAGGGCACCGTGCACCAGGCGGCAGGCGCCTGGGGGAGCGAGGAGATGATGTCCTATGAGCGTGGCATCCGTGAGGGCTACTTCGCCGTGGCGTCGCATCATGTGAAGCTGCTGACGGGCCGTCCGGCGCGGTCCTTGCGGGAGGTCTTCGAGGCCACCCGCAGTGCGCTGCCGGCATAACCCCAATGACCAAGAACTCAGCAAGTTCGCGCACCCCGGAAGAGCAGCGCAATCTGGATCACGTACTGGGGATGTTCCGGGAGGTCCTGCAGCCGCTGGATGCCGACGCTGTAGACCGCTACATTTCGCCGGACTACATCCAGCACAGTCCCATGGCAGCTCCCGGTCGGGACAGTCTGAAGGCATTCCTGCGGATGGTGCGCGCCGCGAGTCCGAATTCGAGCCAGAAACTGCTGCGCGCATTCGTCGACGGTGATCACGTGATGCTTCACTATCACGTGAAGAAGGACCCCGAGGATCGCGGCTTCGTCGTGATGGATATCTTCCGGCTGAGCAATGGCATGGTGGTCGAACACTGGGATTGCGTTCAGGATGTCCCGGCGCATTCGCCGAATCCCATTTCAATGTTCTAGGAGAGTTAAGTCCATGCTTGTGACCATGCTGTGGATTGCCTTGGTGATCCTGCTCGCGCTGCTGGAATACATGGTGTTCGGCTTCCTGGTGGGAGGCGCCCGCGCACGCTACAAGATTTCCGCGCCCGCCACGACCGGACACCCTGAATTCGAGCGCACCTTTCGCGTGCACTACAACACCCTGGAACTGCTGGTGGCGTTCATCCCGTCGATCTGGCTCTTCGGCCTGTATCTGAATCCGCGTTGGGGCGCCATCATCGGCGCCGTCTTCGTGGTGGGTCGGGCGATCTACGCAGTCGGCTACATCCGCGCACCGGAAAAGCGCGAGATCGGCGCCATGCTCTCCTTCGCATCGGTAGCGGTGCTGCTGTTCGGGGCGCTGTTCGGCGTCATCCGCGTGCTGTGGATCGTCCCGCGGTGACCGCCATCTCCGGCCACCGCACCGGCGGCGAGGCACTCGTTGATTCACTGATCGCGCACGGCGTGGACACCGTGTTCGGCTTGCCCGGCGCACAGACCTACGGCCTCTTCGATGCGCTGCACCGGGCGCAGCCCCAGGTGCGTACCGTCGGCGCGCGGCACGAGCAGGCCTGCAGCTACATGGCCTTCGGCTACGCCCGCTCGACCGGTCGCCCCGCGGTGTGCACGGTGGTGCCCGGCCCGGGCATCCTCAATGCCGGCGCCGGCCTGCTCACGGCCTGGGGCGCCAATCAGCCGGTGCTGTGCCTGACGGGCCAGGTGCCCACATCGTTTCTTGATCTGGGTCGCGGTCATCTGCACGAGATGGCCGATCAGCTCGGGACGGTCGCGGGATTCACCAAGTCGGTGGCGCGCATCGAGCATCCGGCGCTGGCGCCGGGGCTGGTGGCGGAGGCTTTCCGGCAGATGCGGCAGGGCCGGCCGGGTCCAGCCATGCTCGAGATGCCCTGGGATGTGTTCACACAACGCGCCGCGGTCACCGCCGTCGCGCCGTATAGCGGCCCGCTGGCGCCGCCGCCGGATACCGATGTTGCCGCGGCCGCCGGAGAGCTCATCGCGAGCAGCCGATTCCCGATGATTTTCGTGGGCGGCGGAGCCCAGGATGCGGCCGATGACATTCGCGAACTGGCGGAACTGCTGGATGCCCCGGTGGTGGGTTTCCGCAGTGGCCGCGGCGTGGTCGGGGACGCGCACGAACTGGGCCTCAACATCGCTGCGGCCTGGCGCTTGTGGCCGCAGACGGACCTGGTCATCGGTATCGGAACACGGCTGGAAGTGCCCGGGTGGCGCTGGCCGTGGCGACCGGCGGGGCAGAAGACCATCCGCCTGGACATCGACCCGGTGGAGATGCGCCGCGCACCGCCCGATATCGCCATGGTCGCCGATGCTGCCGCGGGCACGCGTGCGCTGCTGGCGGCGCTGCGCAAACGAGCGGTGCGAACCGGCGGCCGCCGCGAGGCCGTCCGCGCCGCTCGCAGCGCCGCGGAGGCGGAAATCCAGTCGATCCAGCCGCAGGTCGAGTATCTGCGCGCCATTCGCGAGGTGCTGCCGCAGGACGGCATTCTTACCGATGAGATCTCCCAGATGGGCTTCACGTCCTGGTACGCCTACCCGGTGTACCAGCCGCGGACCTTCATCACCTCGGGCTACCAGGGGACGCTGGGCTCGGGATTTCCCACGGCGCTGGGCGTCAAGATTGCGCATCCGGATAAGGCCGTGGTCGCCCTGTGCGGTGACGGCGGCTTCATGTTCGCGGTGCAGGAACTGGCCACCGCCGTGCAGTACGGCATTGGCGTGGTGACGCTCGTCTTCAACAACAACGCCTTTGGCAACGTGCGCCGCGACCAGCGCGAGCGGTTCGAAGGTCGGGTGCTGGGATCGGATCTGCACAATCCGGACTTCATGAAGCTCGCCGAGGCTTTCGGGGTGCGCAGTGAGCGGGCAACGTCACCGCAGAACCTGCGACAGGTGCTGGCACGCGCCCTCGAATCCGGAGCGCCGTGGCTGATCGAAGTACCGGTGCCGCGGGACGCCGAAAGCGACCCCTGGCGCTTCCTGCAGCCGCGGGCGCCGGCCTGATCGGCCCCATGCCCCCGCCGCCGCGCGCCACCGTCGTGCTGGTGCACGGTGCGTGGCACGGGCCCTGGTGCTGGCAGTTGCTGCGTCCCTGCCTCGAGGCGCAGGGGCTGGCGGTGCAGTGTCCGGCACTGCCGAGTGCCGGTGAGGCGCGGGCGGGGCTGGCGCAGGACGCCCGCCACGTCAGCGCGGTGGTGCGTGGCATCGCAGGTCCCGTGATCGTGTGCGGGCACTCCTATGGCGGGATGGTCCTCTCCGCAATGGACCCCGGTCAGGCGGACCTGCGGCAGTTGGTGTATCTGTGCGCCTACCTGACCGAGGCCGGCGAATCCCTCGAATCCTCGCTGCGCGCGGCCGGGGAGCGTCGTCCCGGGCACTGGGTCCGCAACCTGCCGGATGGCCGTACCGAGGTGGATGGCGAACGCGCCGCGGCGCTTTTCTACCAGGACTGTTCTGACGCGACCCAAAGCTGGGCCATTGGCCAACTGCGACCGCATTGGGCCGAGGTCCTCTCGCAGCCGGTGAGCCATCCGGCATGGCAGCGCCACCCCAGTTGCTACGTGCTGTGCAGCGAGGATCGGGCGCTGGCCCCGCGCATCCAGCGCGAGGTCTATGCAGTGCGCGCGCAACAGCTGGTAACACTGCACAGCAGTCATTCCCCGTTCCTGTCGCTGCCACGGCAACTGGCGCAGGTGCTGGCCGGCGTCGCACAATAGCGGCATGCGGATCAGAACGGTACCGGCAGAATACGGCATCGCCGTACTATGCGTCGCGCTGATGGCGGCGCTGCATGCGCTGCTGGTGCCCTGGCTGGGGCGCTCGCACAACGTGCAGTTCATGCTGTTCGCCGTGATCGTGTCGCTGGCGACGGCCCGGACCGGGCCTGCCATCCTCACTGCCGTGCTGGCATTCATCGTCTCCCAGTCGTTGTTCGTCGAGGGCGGCTGGCCCAGCCTGCTGCAACCGGACCTTGCCTCGAGCGCGCTGCTGTATGTGCTGATATGCGCGCTGCTGATCACGCTGGCTACCTGGCACGAGCGCCGTGCGCGTCGTGAGCGCGAAGCGCACGCCCGGGACGTGCAGATGCTCGAGCTCGTCACGGACTGCTTCTTTGTGGTCGACCGGCAGTGGCGATTCACGCACGTCAACAATCCGGCACTGCGCTTCTTCAGCAAGACCCGGGAGCAGTTGCTCGGACAGGTCATGTGGGAGGTGTTCCCGACGATTCTCGGCACCCGCATCGAGACGCTGTTCCGCGAGGCGGACCAGACGGGCAAGGCCGGTCACTGCGAATTGCTGCTGCCGATCTCCAATCGCTGGCTGGACATGCGGGCGGTGCCGACCGGGAACGGCATCATGGGTGTGTTCACCGATGTGACGCGCCGGCGCCTGGCGCAGGATGCCGCGGAACACAACGCGGAGTTCCTGGGCGTGGTCGCCGATTCGGTGAGCGTGCTCATCGCCTACCTGGATCTGGACCGCCGCTATCGGTTCATCAATCGGCGCTACGCGCAGGCCTTCGGTTTCAGTCCCGGCGAGGCGCTGGGCAGGACGCATGCGGAGCTGTGCGGCCAGGCCGCCTACGAAACCATCCGCGAGTCCCTCGACTGCGCCTTTGCCGCTCAGGCGGTGAGTGATGAAATGCCGCTGCAGCTGCCGGACGTGGGCGAGCGGCACCTGCTGGCCAACTACCGCCCGGATCTGGATGAGTCGGGTCGGGTGCGCGGTGTGGTGCTCGCGCTCAGCGATATCACCGAGCGGGTCAGGGCCGAACATGCGCTGCGCGAGGCCGATCGCCGCAAGGACGAGTTCCTGGCGACCCTCGCGCATGAGTTGCGCAATCCGCTGGCGCCGATCCTCAATTCGGTCCAGCTGCTGGGCAACGAGACGCCCGCGCGGGCCCACGCCCGCTCCATCATCGACCGGCAGGTGCGGCACATGGCGCGGCTGGTGGATGACCTGCTGGACGTGTCACGCATCACCCTGGGCCGCATCAACCTGCGGCGTGAGCGCGCGAGCGTCGCGCTGATCGTCGGACACGCGGTGGAGGCCAGCCGCCCGCTCATCGAGGCGGCGGGGCACGACTTCAGGATGCAGCTGCCGCCGGCGCCGCTGTATGTGGAAGTGGATGTGGTGCGCCTGGCGCAGGCGCTCCTGAACCTGCTGAACAACGCCGCCAAATACACCCCGGCCGGCGGCCACATCGGCCTCGTCGTGGCCGAGGAAGACGGTCAGGCGCTGATCGCGGTCAGCGATACCGGCGTCGGCATTCCCGGCGCCATGCTGCCGCGGATCTTCGAGATGTTCGCCCAGGTCGACCACAGCCTGGAGCGCACCCAGGGCGGGCTCGGCATCGGCCTCACCCTCGCCGGCAAGCTCGTCGGTCTGCACGGTGGGACGCTGGTGGCACACAGCGAAGGCCTCGGCCATGGCAGCCGCTTCGAAATCCGCATTCCGCTTTGCGCCGCGGTGCCCGAAGCGCAGCGGGTGGAGGCACTCGCGCCGCTGACGCGCACCGCGGAGGGCCGGCGGGTGCTGGTGGTGGATGACAATGTCGATGCCGCCGAAAGCCTGAGCCTGCTGCTGCAGGCCGAGGGTCATCAGACCGAACTCGCCCACGACGGGCTGGCCGCCGTGGAGGCCACCAAGCGCTTCGCCCCGGATATCGTGCTGCTGGATATCGGCCTGCCGGGCCTGAACGGCTATGAGGCAGCGATGCGCATGCGCAGCCAGGGCAACCCGCGTCCCACGCTCGTGGCGGTGACGGGCTGGGGGCAGCAGCAGGACCGGGTGCGCGCGGCACAGGCGGGTTTTGACATGCACCTGACCAAGCCGGTGGATCCAGCTGTCATAATGGCTTTGGCCCGCAACCCGGACCAGCCGGCGCTGCAGGCCTACGCACTGTAACGTTCCGCTATACTGAGCGGCCCGACTGGCGAGAGTGGCGGAACTGGTAGACGCGCTGGATTTAGGTTCCAGTGGGGTAACCCGTGAGGGTTCGAGTCCCTCCTTTCGCACCAGACGGGTTTGGTTTCACAACAGGATTTGAGTAGGTATGCAGGTATCCGTGACCGCAACTGGTGGGCTTGAGCGCCGCCTGGAAGTTGCCGTTCCCGCCCAGGCGGTGAGCAGCGAAATCGAAACCCGGCTGAAGCAGCTCGCCCGGACCGCCCGCCTGAAGGGCTTCCGCCCCGGCAAGGCGCCGTTGCCGGTGGTGCGCCAGCAGTTCGGGGAGCAGGTGCGCGCCGAGGTCGTGAGCGACCTGATGCGCAAGTCCTTCGCCGAGGCGGTCTCCAAGGAGCAGCTGACGCCGGCCGCCGGCCCGCGCATCGAACCGATCGCAATGGATCCGGGCGCAGACCTCAAGTACGCCGCGGTCTTCGAAGTGATGCCGGAAGTGAAAGTGGCGCCGTTCGAGGCCATCCAGGTCCAGCGTCCCGCCGCGCAGGTCACCGAGGCCGACGTCGACGCCATGATCGAATCCATGCGTCGCCAGCGCCCGGACTTCGCCGCGGTGGAACGCGCGGCCCAGGCCACCGACCGGGTGACCGTGGATTACGACGGCACCGTAGCGGGTGAGGCGTTCGAAGGCGGCCAGGGTCGCGACGTACCATTTGTGATCGGCGCGGGCCAGGTGCTGCCCGAATTTGACGCTGCCGCCACCGGCGCCAGCGCCGGCGACACCCGCCAGATCACCATCACCTATCCGGAGAGCCATGGCTCGAAGCTCCTGGCAGGCAAGACTGCGCAGTTCGCGCTGACGGTCAAAAAGGTCGAGGAGCAGACACTGCCCCCGGTCGATGATGCGTTCTGCCGCGCCTATGGCGTGGAAGAGGGGGGTCTCGAGACCCTGCGCGCCGAAGTGCGCTCCAGCATGGAGCGGGAAATGGGCTCCGTCATCCGCGGCCGGCTGCGCAGCCAGGTCATGGAGGCGCTCTACCGTAACAATCCGCTGGAAGTGCCCAAGGCGCTGGTGGAGGACGCATCCCAGAATATGCAAATGGAGGCCGGTCGGCGCGCCGGTGCGCGCGATGCCAGCCAGCTGCCGCCGCGTGAACAGTTCATCGAGCCGGCCCGCCAGCGGGTGGCCCTCGGCATGATCGTGGGCGAAATCGTCCGCAACCTGTCACTGACCCTGGACCGTTCGCGGGTGCAGACGCGCCTGGATGACCTGGTCGCCTCCTTCCCGAATCCGGAGGAGACCCGCCGCCAGTATCTGTCCAATCAGGATGCAATGCGCCAGATTGAGTCAGCGGTGCTTGAAGATCAGGCAATCGATGCCATAGTGGAGAAGGCCAGTGTCACCGAACAGGCTTCCTCGTTCCGGGAGCTGACGGGATTTGGCCAGAATGAAGCCACGAGCGGGAGTAAGGCCTCATGAACGAACGTGCCCTGAACCTGGTGCCGATGGTCGTCGAGCAGACCGCTCGCGGCGAACGGGCGTACGACATCTACTCGCGGTTGCTCAAGGACCGGCTGATTTTCGTGGTGGGCCCCATCGACGACTTCATGGCCAACATCGTCGTCGCCCAGATGCTGTTCCTGGAGTCCGAGAACCCGGAAAAAGAGATCAACCTGTACATCAACTCCCCCGGCGGCGTGGTGACGGCGGGCCTGGCGATCTATGACACCATGCAGTTCATCAAGCCCGAAGTCAGCACCATCTGCACCGGCCAGGCCGCGAGCATGGGTGCGGTGCTGCTGGCCAGCGGCGCGCATGGCAAGCGTTACTGTCTGCCGCACGCCCGGGTGATGATCCACCAGCCCCTGGGTGGGGTGCAGGGCCAGGCCAGTGACATGGAAATCCACGTCCGGGAGACCCTCGGGGTCCGCGACCGGCTGAACCGGATCCTCGCCAAGCACACCGGTCAGAGCGTGGAGAAGATCAAGCAGGACACCGACCGGGACAACTTCCTGAGCGCCACGGACGCCGTGGAATACGGCCTGATCGACAAGGTTCTGGAAAAACGGGGCGAGCCGGTGCCCGGTTCCAGTGCGGCTAAGTGATTTTTGGCACCAATACTGAGATCGACAGCACATCGCGGGGTCGCCGTACGGCCACTGCTTTGCCTGTGGCCTCAGGCGCGTGCTATAAGGAAATTGCCCCTGTCTTTGGGGGTTTGTCCTGCGGCGCAAATGCAGCACGAGGGCTAGATGACTGAAGATTCCCGCGGCCGTCACGACGACGGCAAACTGTTGTACTGCTCGTTCTGCGGGAAGAGCCAGCACGAGGTGCGCAAGCTCATCGCCGGACCGTCCGTGTTCGTCTGCGACGAATGCGTCGAGCTGTGCAACGACATCATCCGCGAGGAGCTCGAGGACCGCGCCGAGCGGGCCCGCGACAAGCTCCCCAAGCCGCACGAGATCAAGAAGGTCCTTGACGAGTACGTCATCGGCCAGGACCGCGCCAAGAAGGTGCTGTCCGTGTCCGTCTACAACCATTACAAGCGCCTGCAGAGCCGCACCGGCACCGTCCGCAAGGACGACGTCGAGATCACCAAGAGCAACATCCTGCTGATCGGCCCGACCGGCTGCGGCAAGACCCTGCTCGCGGAGACCCTGGCGCGGTTGCTGAATGTGCCCTTCACCATCGCCGATGCGACCACGCTGACCGAAGCGGGCTACGTCGGCGAGGATGTCGAGAACATCATCCAGAAGCTGCTGCAGAAGTGCGATTACGATGTGGAGAAGGCCCAGACGGGCATCGTCTACATCGACGAAATCGACAAGATTTCCAGAAAGTCGGACAACCCGTCGATCACCCGCGATGTGTCGGGCGAGGGCGTGCAGCAGGCGCTGCTGAAGCTGATCGAGGGCACCGTGGCCTCCGTTCCGCCCCAGGGCGGACGCAAGCATCCGCAGCAGGAGTTCCTGCAGGTCGATACGACCAACATCCTGTTCATCGTCGGCGGCGCTTTTGCCGGGTTGGAAAAGATCATCCAGAACCGCACCCAGAAGGGCGGCATCGGTTTCACCTCCGAAGTACGCGATGTCACCAGCCGGCCGCACGGCAGTGACCTGTTCCACGACGTGGAACCGGAGGATCTCATCAAGTTCGGTCTCATCCCCGAGTTCGTCGGTCGCCTGCCGGTGGTCGCGACCCTGGACGAACTGGACGAGGTCGCGCTGATGTCCATCCTGACCGAGCCGCGCAATGCTTTGACCAAGCAGTATCGTCGCCTGTTCGAAATGGAAGGCGCCGAGCTCGAGTTCCGGGAAGAGGCGCTGCGCGCGGTGGCGCACCGGGCCATGCAGCGCAAGACCGGGGCCCGTGGCCTGCGCACGATCCTGGAGACTGCGCTCCTGGACACCATGTACGACCTGCCTGCGATGCGTAATGTGCAGAAGGTGGTGGTGGATGAGACGGTCATCGAAGGCCAGTCCAAGCCCTACGTGGTGTATCGGACTGAGGACGAACCGCGTCGCGCCTCCGGTACCGCACACTGACCGGTGCGCTCAGCTCCCCAAGTGGCCGCGCTTCTTGGGGTTCAGCTGCCGCACTTTCAATTCTGTGGACCCGCCCCGTTGAAACGACGTGGCGGGCCCCCAAATCCCCGTTATAGTTAGTCACGTGACAGGTATGCGCCGGGCGCTCTCGCCCAAGCGCATGCCTTAACCTTTGCATCAGCGAGGAAATCGCCATGTCCGAACCGGTCTCCACGAGCCCCAAGGCAACAACCGCCCAAAGCGTGCCCGTGCTGCCGCTACGCGACGTAGTCGTTTATCCGCACATGGTCATCCCGCTGTTCGTGGGCCGCGAGAAATCGATCCAGGCTCTCGATGTCGCCATGCACGGCGACAAGCGCATCATGCTCATCGCGCAGAAGCAGGCCGATGTTGATGACCCGAAGGTCGAGGACCTCTATCGCATCGGCACCATCGCCACCATCCTGCAGCTGCTGAAGCTCCCGGACGGCACGGTGAAGGTGTTGGTCGAGGGCGTCGACCGCGCCCGCATCGACAAACTCGAGGCCGGCGACTACTACAGCGCCGATGTCACGATGCAGTCGGACGGGGAGGCCTACGACGAGCGCGAGATGGACGTGCTCGGCCGCTCGGTGATCTCGCAGTTCGAGCAGTACGTCAAACTGAACAAGAAGGTGCCGCCGGAAGTGCTGACTGCACTGGCGGGCATCGAGCACGCGGGTCGGCTTGCCGACACCGTCGCGGCGCACATGTCCCTGAAGCTCGGTGAGAAGCAGAAGGTCCTGGAAATCCTGGACGTTCGCAAGCGCCTGGAGCACATCCTGGTCGCCATCGAGGGCGAGATGGACGTGCTGCAGATCGAGAAGCGCATCCGCGGACGCGTGAAGGCGCAGATGGAGAAGTCCCAGCGCGAGTACTACCTGAATGAGCAGATGAAGGCCATTCAGAAGGAACTCGGCGAGATGGACGAGGGCGGTAACGAGCTCACTGAGCTCGAACAGAAGATCGCCAAGGCCGGCATGCCCAAGGAGGCGCGCGAAAAGGCCGGCGCCGAGCTCAACAAGCTGAAGATGATGTCGCCGATGTCGGCGGAGGCCACGGTCGTCCGCAACTACATCGACTGGCTGGTGAAGGTGCCGTGGAAGAAGCGCACCAAGATCCTGAAGGACATCGCCAAGGCCGAACACGTCCTGGATGAGGACCACTTTGGCCTGGAGAAGGTCAAGGAACGCATCGTCGAGTATCTCGCCGTGCAGCATCGCGTCGAGAAGCTGCGCGGGCCGATCCTGTGCCTGGTGGGTCCGCCGGGTGTCGGCAAGACCTCCCTCGGCCAGAGCATCGCACGGGCCACGAACCGCAAGTTCGTGCGCATGTCCTTGGGCGGCGTACGCGACGAGGCCGAGATCCGCGGCCATCGCCGCACGTACATCGGCTCCATGCCGGGCAAGATCGTGCAGAACATGGCCAAGGCCGGGGTCCACAACCCGCTGTTCCTGCTCGATGAAGTGGACAAGATGTCCATGGATTTCCGCGGTGATCCGTCATCGGCGCTGCTGGAGGTGCTCGATCCGGAGCAGAACGCGACGTTCAATGATCATTACCTGGAGGTCGACCTGGACCTGTCCGAAGTGATGTTCGTGTGCACGGCCAATACCCTGAACATTCCGGGACCGTTGCTGGATCGCATGGAAGTCATCCGTCTGCCCGGATACACGGAAGACGAGAAGATGAACATCGGCCGGCGCTACCTGGTGCCCAAGCAGATGAAGGCGAATGGCCTCAAGGATGATGAACTGAAGGTGTCCGATCCGGCCCTGCTGGACATCGTGCGCCACTACACACGCGAGGCCGGCGTGCGCAATTTCGAGCGCGAGATCGCGAAGATCGGCCGCAAGTCCGTGAAACAGCTGCTGCTGGACAAGGAGCTGAAGGCGATCGCCGTCACGCCGCGCAACATCGAGAAATACCTCGGCGTGAAGCGTTTCCGTTACGGCAAGGCCGAGGACAGCGACCGTATCGGTCAGGTCACCGGGCTTGCATGGACGGAGGTCGGCGGGGAGTTGTTGACGATCGAGGCGGCCATCGTGCCGGGCAAGGGCAAGCTGCAGCATACCGGCCACCTGGGCGAGGTGATGCAGGAGTCCATCCAGGCAGCGATGACCGTGGTCCGCAGCCGCAGCCAGGTACTGGGCCTGGAGCAGGACTTCTACCAGAAGAACGACATCCACCTGCACATGCCGGAGGGTGCGACGCCCAAGGATGGTCCGAGCGCCGGCGTGGGCATGTGCACGGCGCTGGTGTCCGCACTGACGCGCATTCCGGTGAAGTCGGACGTGGCGATGACCGGTGAGATCACCTTGCGCGGCGAAGTGCTGCCCATCGGTGGCCTGAAGGAAAAGCTGCTTGCCGCGCACCGCGGTGGCATCAAGACCGTGCTCATCCCGGATGAGAACGTGAAGGACCTGGCCGAGATCCCGGACAACATCAAGGGCAACCTCAACATCAAGCCGGTGAAATGGATTGACGAGGTGCTGCAGATCGCCCTGGTGAGCCAGCCGGTGCCGCTGGTGGCTGCCGCGCCGGTGGTCCCACCGGTGGAATCCAAGCCGGCGCGCCGCGGTGGACGGCGCAGCCTGAAGCCATCCTCTGCCCACTAGCGCTCGGCCGGCGACTGAGCGGTCGACACGACATCCGCGGCGGCGCGCCCTGCCCTAAGGGCAGCGCCGCTGCGGAGCTGATTTCATGAAGCACTTCGAAGCCGTCATCTTCGACATGGATGGCACCCTGCTGGACACCGAGCGTGTCGCCCAGGAGGCCTTCATCACCACCTGCGAGGAACTCGCCGTCACACCGCGCATGGATCTGCTCCTGCGCTGCGTCGGTGCTGCCGATCCCATCGCCCGTGCGGTGATCCGGGAGGGCTATGGGCCTGGCTTGGACATCGAGACCTTCTTCGCCGCCTGGAGCCGCAATTTCCGCGCCGTGAGCGCAGTGACGCCCGCGCCGCTGAAGGAGGGCGCCCTGGCACTGCTGGATGCGGTCGGGCAGCTGGGGCTGCCGATGGCCGTTGCCACCTCGTCCCGAACCGCCAATGCCGTCGCGAAGCTCGAGCAGGCCGGGCTGCTGGCGCGCTTCAGGACCGTCATCGGCGCCGACCAGGTGCAAAGGCCGAAGCCGGATCCGGAGGTCTACCTTACGGCGGCCGATCGCCTGGGCGCGGACCCGCGGGCGTGCCTGGCGCTGGAGGATTCCGAATACGGCGTGCGCGCGGCGCACGCGGCCGGCATGACGGTGATCCAGGTCCCGGACATGACGCAGCCCAGTGCGGACCTGCGGGCACTCGGGCATATCGTCCTCGACTCCCTCAAGGACGTGGCGGGCTACCCCTTCGTGAGAGCGAACGATGGCTGAAGTCGAGATTCATACGTCCCACGAGCATGCCGGTGATGCCTTCACCAAGACCGTCAGCGTCATGGTGGGCGTGATCGGCATCGTGCTGGCCTTTGTGACCATCGCTTCGCACCGTGCCCACACGGCCGCGGTCATCCATCGCACCGAGGCGAACGACCAGTGGTCGTTCTACGAGGCGAAGAAGGAGCGCGAGCACCTGATGGACGTGGCCGCGGGAATGCTGGGCGTCGTGCAGGCAGCCCAACCTGAGAAGGCGCAGGCGCTCGGCGCCCAGTACGCCAAAGCCCGCGATGGCTACGCGAAGGAAGCAGCGAAGATCCAGCAGGATGCCCAGGACCGCGAGGCCGAGAGCCACCGCGAGGAAGCCCGGGGCCTGCGTCTGGATCTGGGCGAGGGACTCCTGGAGTTGGGCCTGGTCCTGACTTCCCTGTTCTTCCTGTCGCGGCAGAAGCTGTTTCCCGCGATCGGCGGCCTTGCGGCGGTGGCCGGCACCGTGGTCGCTTTGACGAACTTCCTCGCCTAGGTCTGGTAAATTCCCGGTTCACGGGTGCTTAGCTCAGCTGGTAGAGCGTCGCCTTTACACGGCGAATGTCGGCGGTTCGATCCCGTCAGCACCCACCACTCCCGATTGCGGAGCACTAGCGGATGGCCGGAAGAGACCCCTTGGCCGCATTCCGGGCAGCCCCGGATTGGATCTGGCGCACCGTCATTTTCCTGCTGGCACTGGGGGTGCTGCTCCTCATCACGACCCGCTGGCGCGTGTGGGAAACCGATGCCTCACGGCAGAGCACCGATGACGCCTATCTGCAGTCGGACCTCACGCCCATTTCGGCCCGCGTGGCCGGCTACATCCGCGAGCTGCCGGTGCAGGACTTCGAACGCGTCCACAAGGGCCAGTTGCTGGCCCAGCTGGTGGATGACGACTATCGGGCGAGCGTTGCGCAGCTGGCAGCGAGCGTCGCGGCCGCGGCGGCGCAGATCGGTACCATCAAGGCACAGCGGTCACTGCAGGACTCGAATGTGCAGGCAGCCGCAGCCGCCGTTGCAGCGGTGCAGGCCAACGTCGATCAGAACACGCGTGATCTCGCCCGCCAGCAGAAGCTGCTGAGCACCGGCTCCTCATCGACCGAGGCCGGTGAGAAACTCAAGACGACCGCTGCGCAACTCGCCGCCCAGTTGCAGCAGGCCCGGGCGCAGGCCACCGGGGCCCAACATCAGCTGGTCGTGCTCGATGCCCAGAAGGTGCAGTCCGAGGCGGCGGTCGCCGCGCAGCAGGCGGCCCTGGACCTCGCCCGCATCAATTTAGGCTACACCCGCATCGTCGCCCCCGACGACGGGGTGCTCGGCCAGCGACAGTTGAAGCCCGGGCAGCTGGTCGGTGTGGGGGGCCAGATCACGACCCTCACGCCGCTGCGCATCTGGGTGATCGCGAACTTCAAGGAAACCCAGCTCACGCACATGCGAGTGGGTGCGCCGGCCCGCATCGCGGTCGACACCTTCCCCGGGCATACGCTGCGCGGCCACGTGCTGGCGTTCGCGCCCGGCGCCGGCTCGCAGTTCGCGCTGCTGCCGCCGGATAACGCGACCGGCAACTTCACCAAGGTCGTGCAGCGGGTGGCGGTGAAGATTTCCATCGACGATGCCGACGGGCTGCTCGATCAACTGCGGCCCGGCATGTCGGTGGTGGCGACAGTGGACACGGGCGGTCGCAGCCCATGACCGAGCCGGCGCCGGCAACGCCGCGGATCCCGTGGCTGGGGCTGGCCGCGGTGCTGCTCGGGGCCTTCGTTTCCACACTGAATGGACGGCTGTCGAGCTTCGGCCTGGCTGACATCCGCGGTGCGGTGCATGCGGGCTTTGATGAAGGCGCCTGGATCACCACGGCACAGGCGGTGGCTCAGATGCTGATCGCACCGGCAGCGATCTGGCTGGGGGGCGTCTATGGCGCGCGGCGGATCCTGATGGAGGCTGCCGCGGCCTTCGCCCTGGTGTGCCTGATCCAGCCGTATTCGCCGAACCTGCAGACCCTGCTGGCACTGCAGTTCGTCGGCGGCCTCGCCTCCGGCTGCTTCATCCCGCTGACCCTGGGGTTCATCCTGCGCAACATGCCGCCGAAGGTGTGGGCCTACGGCATCGCGCTGTACGCCCTGAACCTCGAGGTGTCGCTCAACATCTCCGCGTCGCTCGAGGACTGGTACATCCAGCATCTGTCCTGGCGCTGGATCTTCTGGCAGAACGTGCCGCTGGCGCTGGGCATGTGGTACTGCCTCAAGGTCGGCACGCTTCCTGAGCCGGTCAATACGGTGCATCCGCCGCCGGACTGGTTCGGGCTGCTATCCGGTGGCATTGGCTTAGGACTCATCTATGCCGCGCTCGACCAGGGCAACCGGGTCGACTGGCTGAACTCCGGGCTCGTCTGGGCGCTGCTGTGTTCCGGGGCAGTCATGCTGCTGGCGTTCTTGATCAACGAGCGCCTGTCCACGAATCCCGGATTGAATCTCAGGGTCGCCTTCACGGCACCGTTGCCACGATTGCTGATCCTGGTGGGATTTCTGCGCCTGACCATCCTCTCCACGGCCTATCTGATCCCACAGTTCCTCATCACGGTGCGCGGTTACCGCTCGCTGGAAGTGGGACAGACACTCATCTGGCTGGCGGTGCCGCAGCTTGCGATCTGCCTGGTCGCCGGTTACAGCATGCGGCGCATGGACCCGCGCTTCGTGGCCTCCTGCGGCTTCATCCTGATCTGTGTCGGCTGCCTGATGGTGGCGCATGGGCTGACGCCCACCTGGGGCACGGACCAGTTCCTGCCCTCGCAGCTGCTGCAGGCCGTGGGCCAGAGCTTTGCGCTCTCGGGTACGGTGTTCTTTGCCATCCTGCATCTGCGCCCCCAGGACGCCCTGACCTTCGGTGCCGCCGTGCAGACCGCTCGCATCATGGGCGGTGAGATCGGGCTCGCCTTCGTCACGACGTTCCTGCGGGTACGGGGCCAGGTGGCCTCGAACCTGATCGGCCAGCACGTGCAGATCGGGGATGTGCAGGCCCTGCAGCGCATGCAGATGTACGGTGCGGCGACCGCGCGGGGCGGGGATCCGGCCTCGGTCACCACGCGCGGCGCGGCGATCCTCAACAACGTGGTGCATGCCACCTCGATCACCCAGGGCATCATGGACGCCTTCGTGGTGCTGGCTGCGGCGACCGCCATCACCGTGATGGTGGTCGTGACGCGTCGGGCCGCGCCGCCGGGTCCCGCCTCGCATGTGCCCATATTCGGGCGCCGCCCGGCGCCGATGCCATGAACGCACGCGCCGTGACAGCGGGGTGGATCGGCTGTGCCGCCGTGCTGGCCGGCTGTGCGGTCGGGCCGGATTATCACGCCCCGGCACCCGTTGCCGGCAGCAGCGCGCCGCTGCTGGGCACGACCGAGGCGCAGGCCACCGCCACCGAGCCGCCGCCGACGTGGTGGCGCCTGTACCAGGATCCGGTACTGGATGACCTGGTGCAGGAGGCGTTCCGCGCCAACACCGATCTGCGGGTGGCCGCCGCCAACCTGTCAGCGGCCCGTGCCTCGCTCGAGTCGGCCCGCACGGGTCGCTATCCCCAAACCGAACTCGGCGCCGGCACCGAGCGCGCTCGGGATCCGACAACCGATGAGATCCTGGAGTTCGGCGGCCATCCGCCGCAGACGTACTGGTTCTATGACGCGCTGCTCGATGTGTCCTACGAGGTGGATCTGTTCGGCCACGTGCGGCGCGCGATCGAAGCGGCCCGGGCCGATACCGCGGTGGCGATCGCGGCGCGCGATGTCGTGACGATCACCGTCGCAGCCGAGACCACGCGGGCCTACGCGCAGGTGTGCGCACTGGGTGAGGCCATTGCCGTCACGCGCCGCTCGATCGACGTGGTGACGCGTGAGGAGCGGATCACCGTGGATCGACGCGATGCGGGTGCCGCGGCAGACTTCGACGTGGTGCGGGCGCAGGCACTGTCCGCGCAGGTACGCGCCTCGCTGCCACCGCTCATCGGGCAGCGCCAGTCGGCGCTGTTCCAGCTCGCCCAGTTGCTCGGGCGTCCCCCGGGCGGTGCGCCGCAGGCCGCGCAGGAGTGCGTGCAGCCGCCCACCCTCAAGACACTGATCCCCGTCGGTGATGGCGCATCGCTCCTGGCCCGCCGCCCGGACGTGCGTCAGGCCGAGCGGCGGGTGGCCGCGGCCACCGCGCGCATCGGCGTCGCGACCGCGGATCTGTATCCGCGCATTTCGCTGCTCGGCAGTTATGGCGGCATTGCGGTCGAGCCCAGTCAGGTGTTCGAGAGCGCCGGTCTGACCTGGGGCATTGGTCCGAGCATCAAGTGGAGCTTCCCGAATCAATCCCCGGTGCGCGCGCGCATCCACCAGGCACGTGCGGGCGAGCAGGCGGCGGTGGCCGGTTTCGATGGCGTCGTGCTGCAGGCGCTGAAGGAGACGGATCAGTCCCTTTCAACCTATGGCGCCGAACTGGCGCGTCACCAGGACATCCTCACGGCCCGGGACCGGGCCCGCCAGGCCTTCGACATGGCCAATGACCAGTTCCTGGCCGGGGCCACGAGCACCCTTGATCTGCTGAACGCGGAAATAACGCTGGTGAACGCGGAGGCTGCGGTGGCCGCTTCCGATGGCGCGCTGGCACAGGACCAGATCGGTGTCTTCAAGGCGCTGGGCGGAGGCTGGCAGCCGTGAAGGCTTAAGGCCTGTCAAGGCCCAGATGTTCCGCAAAGTCGCGTGGCATCCTGCAAATTTGCCCTGTACAATCCCGCTCCCCTAAAGCTGGAGCGGTAGTTCAGCTGGTTAGAATACCGGCCTGTCACGCCGGGGGTCGCGGGTTCGAGTCCCGTCCGCTCCGCCATCTTCAAGACCCGAAGTGATGCTGCAGCAAATTGGTGACAGCCTGAAGGGCCACAAGTGGCTCACGTATATGGTGTTCGGCGCCCTGGCGCTGATCTTTGCGGCGTGGGGCGCGTATGGCGTTGCCAACCTCAACTTTGGCAGCTCCTCGTACGCCGCCAAGGTCAACGGCCACACGATCCCCTACGAGGACGTGAAGGCGCCGTGGCAACGCGAACAGAACGAGTGGCAGCAGCGCTTTGGCGGTGAGATCCCGGCCGGCGAGCGCTCGGTGATGCAGGATCAGCTGCTCGAATCGGTGGTGCGCAACACCCTCGTCGTCGATCGCGCCCATGACCTGGGATATCGCGTGCCACCCGAACAGCTGGCCGCCGCCCTGCGCGCCGAGCCGGCCTTCCAGCTGGATGGCAAGTACAACCCGGAGGTCGCCAAGTCGCGCCTGCAGGCCGCCGGCCTCACCGAGGATCAGTACGCCAGCGACCTCAACAGCGATCTGGAGCGTCGGCAGCTCCAGGAAGGCATGCAGCTGTCGCAGTTCATCACACCGGCGGAGCTTGCGCGCCTGCGGACCCTGACGGATCAGGAGCGCCAGATCCGGTTTGCGGTGCTGCCGATTGCCAAGTTCGCGGCCGGCGTGCAGGTCGCGGATGCCGCCATCCAGACCTACTACGACGCGCACCGCGCGCAGTTCATGACGCCCGAGTCGGTGCATCTGCAGTACGCGCAGCTGAGCCTGGCGCAGGTAACCGACCAGATCACGGTGTCGGACGCGGATCTGCAGGACTACTACAACAAGAACAAGAACCGCTACATCTCCACCGAGCAGCGTCACGCGCATCACATCCTGGTCGCCGTGAATGACAAGGTGGACGCCGCGACGGCGCTGAAGAAGGCGCAGGACATCGAGGCGAAGCTGAAGGCCGGCGGTAATTTCGAGGCGCTGGCCAAGCAGTACTCCGATGACGCAGGTTCGGCCACCCAGGGCGGTGACCTGGGGCTTTCCGAACGCGGCAGTCTCGAGGCGCCCTTCGGCGATGCACTCTTCGCCATGAAGCCAGGCGATGTCAGTGGTCCGGTCCACACCCGTTTCGGTTACCACATCATCCGGCTCGATGAGATCGATCCGGCCCGCGGCCAGACCTTTGCCGAGGCGCGCGCCGCCGTGCTGCAGCAGCTCAAGCACGATCGCGCGGCCGACAAGTTCGGCGACATCCAGGAACAGATCCAGCAGAAGGTGGATCAGGCCGGGGAATCGCTGGAGACGCTGGCGAAGGAATTCGGTTTGACCCTGGGCGACATCCCCGCCTACCTGAAGGGTGCCGGCGGCGGCGATCTGGGTTCAACCAAGGATCTGCAGGCGCTGGTTTTTGGTGACGCAGTCCTCGGCGAGCACAAGATCGGCGGTCCGCTGCTGGTGGGCGATGACCGGCTGGTGCTGGTGAAGGATCTCTCGCACGCGTCGCCGACACCGAAGCCGCTGGCGACGGTGCGCGACCAGATCGTGGCGGCGCTGCGCCGGGAATCAGGCGGCCAGGCGGCGCTCGCGGCGGCCAATGCCGCGGTGAAAAGCCTGCAGGCGGGCAAGGATTTCGATGCGGTGGCCAAGGACCTGGGTGTGAGTGCCGATGCCGCCCGCTTCGTGGGCCGCCAGGACCCTTCCGTACCGGCGCTGATCCGCGAGGCGGCGTTCACGGCGCCCAAGCCCGGACATCAGGCGACCTACCAGGCCTTCCCACAACCTGATGGCGGAGCCGTGGTGCTGGCCGTCACCGCGGTGCGCGCCGAGACGGGACCCACCGACCCGCAGCAGATCTCCGCGCAGATGCACGACCTCGCCGTGCAGTATGGCGAGGATGATGCACGCGCCTATATCGAACAGGCGCGCAAGAGCGCCAAGGTGCAGAAGAACATCGGGGTCTTCGAGCAGCAGTAGCTACTGCGCCGCGTCGTCCTCGGGGAAGCTCATGCCCACGGTGTTGAAGCCGGCATCCACGTAGGTGATCTCGCCGGTGATTCCGGCGGCCAGATCCGAGCATAGGAAGGCGGCGGCATTGCCGACATCCTCAAGGGTCACATTGCGGCGCAAGGGCGCGACTTCGGCCACGCGCCCGAGCATCTTGCGGAAGCCCGAGATGCCTGCGGCCGCCAGGGTCTTTACCGGGCCTGCCGAGATGCCATTCACCCGGATGCCCCGCGGACCCACATCTCCGGCCAGGAAGCGCACGTTGGCCTCCAGGCTGGCCTTGGCCAGTCCCATGACGTTGTAGTTGGGCAGGGTGCGCACCGCGCCCAGATAGGAGAGGGTCAGCACGGCACCGGCGCGCCCGGCCATCAGCGGCACCGCGCCGCGTGTGAGTGCGGTCAGGCTGTAGCTGGAAATGTCGTGGGCCATCTGGAAGGCCTCACGGGTGGTGTTCTCGAGAAAGCTGCCGGTGAGGGCTTCGCGCGGCGCGAACGCCACGGCATGCACCAGGATGTCCAATGACCCCCACTCGCGGCGGATGAGATCAAATGCTGCGGTAATGTCCTCATCGCGCGAGACATCCAGCGGCAGGGTGAGGGCGTCGAGACTGTGGGCGAGCGGCACCACGCGTTCCTTGAACTTGTCGTTCGCGTAGGAGAGGGCGAGCTGGGCGCCCTCGCGGTGCATGGCCTGGGCAATCCCCCAGGCGATGGACCGGTCCGTGGCGACCCCGACGATGAGGGCGCGCTTACCCGTGAGAAAACCCATGATGAACTTAGTGCGTCGACTGGCGGATGATGAGCTTCTGGCCCGGCACCAGTTTGGTCCTGCTCAGGCGATTCCAGCTGGCCACCTGCGCAACACTCACGTGGTATTCCTGCGCGACGTGAAACAGCGTCTCCCCGGCGTGCACGGTGTGCGTCACCTGCCGGGTGTCGGAGATCTCGGCACTCCCCGCGCTGCCGCGTCCGGCTTCTTCGTCATCCACACTGATGTTGGCGGTCCCGGAAGCCGTCGCCAGGCGCAGCCGCTGACCGGTTCGCAATACCGTGGTCGGCTGCATCCCGTTCATGAGCGCCAGGGCGTTCACATCCACACCATGCTTGTGGGCGATGGCCCAGAGGGTCTCGCCACGCCGCACCACGACGCGCGAGCGTTCGCGGCGTGAACGATGCGCGCGCCCGTCCACGAGCGCCGCGGCACGCAGGGCCTTGGCGGGGAGCAGATTGGAGTCGGACGGTACCTTCAAGGCTGAACCCACCAGCAGCCGGCCCTTCTGCGGCAGCTCGTTCAGTTCACGCAGTTCCTGCGAACTGGTGTGAAAGCGCTTGGCCACGAGGTTCATGGTGTCGCCCCCGTGCACCTGGTAGGCGCGCACGTTGAGGCGCTGATCGGAGGTGAGCTGGACCACGCTGGTGCGGAATGCTTCGGCGGTATCGGCCGGGACGAGCAGGTAGTACGGGCCGGTCGGATCGGTGGCCCAGCGGTGGAACGCCGGGTTCAACTCGTAGAGCTCCGCGTCCGTGAGGCCGGCGATCTCCGCCGCCACGTGCATCGAGATCTGGCTTTGCGTATCAACCTTGGCGAAGTAGGGCTGATTGGGGATCTTGTTGAAGGACAGGCCGTAGCGCTCCGGATGCGCGACCACGCGACCCATGGCGAGCAGTTTCGGCACGTAGGCGCGGGTCTCTGCCGGCAGCTTCAGGTTCCAGAAGTCCGTGGGCAGGCCGGCGGCCTGGTTGCGGGCGACAGCCCGCTCGACGTTCATCTCGCCGCAGTTGTAGGCCGCGATCGCCAGCAGCCAGTCGCCATTGAACTCGGTGTTGAGCGCCTGCAGGTAATCCAGCGCCGCGCGTGTGGACTCGATGACGTCGCGTCGGCCGTCATACCACCAGTCCTGCTTGAGGTTGTAGCGCGAGCCGGTGTCGGGGATGAACTGCCACAGTCCCGAGGCGCGCGAGGGCGAGTAGGCGTACGGCTCGAACGCACTCTCGACCACCGGTAGCAGCGCCAGTTCCAGCGGCATGCCGCGGGCTTCCAGCTCGGTGACGATGTGGTAGAGGTACAGGTCCGCGCGCCCGAAGGCGCGGCCCAGGTATTCGGGGTTGCCCGCGTACCATTCCAGTTCGCGGTCGACGGCGGCGTGCTCGGAATCGGGCAGCCTGAAGCCGGCACGGATACGATCGAAGAGGTCACTATAATCGGCGGGCTTGAGTTCCGGGCTGAGGCCGGTGATCACCGCGTTGGCCGCGCTTTGGGTATTGCCGGTGGCACTGGCGGACAGCTGCGCGGGGTCCGCATCACTGACCGTGGTAACGGGCACGATCGCCACGGGCTGCAGAACCAGGCGTTGGGGCGGTTCGGGTCGTTCCACCGGCGCGCTGGCGCAGGCGGTGAGGGCGAGAATGCCGCCAGCGAGGAGGGCCTCGAACAGTCGGCGCAGTACTTTGGAACTCAATGTCCGGTCCCCGCGACGGAAGATTTGTCGGTCAACCGCGGGACTTGCCCCCGGGACTCGAACATACGTATTTCTGAGCCGGACTGTAACTGGTAACTTCACAGAATGGCTAGCCTTTTATTGTGCAAGCTCACACAACTCACCGATACTTAATCCATGCCTGACCGCTACACCGCCCTGCGTGCTTTTTGGCAGATGCCGCTGGGCAGGGCCCTGCTGACGGCCGAGGCCCAGCTTCTGGGCGAAGCCCTCGAAGATGTGTTCGGCTGGGAATTCCTGCAGGTCGGGGCCTGGGGCGAGGACCGCGAACTGCTTGCCGGCTGCCGCACCCGGCGCAAGATCGTGGTGGCCCCCGGCGCCTTCAGTACCGGCACGGACATCATCGCCCGGCCCTCGGCGTTGCCGGTGGGCCGTGACAGCGTCGATGCGGTGCTGCTGCCGCACACCCTGGAGTTTGCCTCGGACCCCTACGCCATCGTCCGGGAGGTGGACCGGGTGCTCTCCGGGGAGGGTCAGCTGGTGGTCCTCGGGTTCCAGCCGCTGAGCCTGTGGGGGATACGCGCGCGCAGCTCCCGGGCGGGCTTCCCGCCGGGCATGCGCCGCATCCTCTCGGCCGGGCGCGTGCGCGAGTGGCTGGTGCTGTTGGGTTACGAAGTCGTCGCCACCCGCGCCTACCTGCACTGCCCGCCCTGGGGCAGCGGGCCCGCCGAGGCGAGTGATCATTCCCCGCTGCTGCGCCGCAGCTGGTTCAATCCGCTGCCGGGCGGGGCCTGGATGCTGAAGGCCCGCAAGCGCATCCGCGCGCTGACCCCGATCCGGCCGCGGCTGCGCGAGAAGCAACCGGCGGTCATCGGACAACTGGTGAAGCCGACCACGCGGCAGCATCCGTAGCGATGCCCGGACTGATCATCCATACGGACGGCGCCTGTCGCGGCAATCCGGGACCCGGCGGCTGGGGTGCGCTCCTTGAATGGAACGGCACGCACAAGGAGCTCTCGGGATCCGAGGCGGCCACCACCAACAATCGCATGGAGCTGATGGCGGCCATCATGGGGCTCGCGGCACTCAAGCACCCGAGCGTGGCGACCGTCCAGACGGACTCGCAGTACGTCATCAAGGGCATCACGGAGTGGCTGCCCGCCTGGAAGGCCCGCGGCTGGCGCACGGCGGACAAGAAGCCGGTGAAGAACCAGGATCTGTGGGAAAAACTCGAGCAGGTGGCAAGCGTACACACCCTCACCTGGCAGTGGGTCAAGGGACACTCGGGGGATCCGGGCAACGAGCGTGTCGATGAACTGGCGAATCTCGCCATCGATGCGCTGTTGGCCGCGCCCCATCATTCGAAGGCGGTATGAGCGAAATGCGGCAGATCATTCTGGACACGGAAACGACGGGCCTGGAAGCGAACCAGAATCATCGCATCATCGAGATCGGTTGCGTCGAACTGGTCAGCCGCCGGCCCACCGGACGCCACTTCCATCGCTACCTGAATCCGGAGCGGGACATTGACGAGGGGGCCCTGGAGGTCCACGGCATCACGCGGGCACGACTCGAGTCGGAACCGAAGTTCGGCGAGATTGCAGCCGAGCTGATCGAGTTCCTGCGCGGCACGGAACTCATCATCCACAATGCCGCTTTCGACGTGGGCTTCCTGGACGCCGAATTCGCACGCCTGCCCGGTGAGTCGGTTACGGTGACCTCGCTGTGCGCGGTGGTGGATTCGTGGGCCCTGGCGCGCCAGATGCACCCGGGGCAGCGCAACAGCCTGGACGCCCTGTGCAAGCGCTACAACGTCGACAATTCGGGCCGGGAGCTGCACGGCGCGCTGCTCGATGCCCAGCTGCTCGGGGAGGTGTACCTGGCCATGACCGGCGGCCAGGTCGCACTGCGGCTGGGGGAGAGTGGTGCAACACGCAACGGCGAGGAGATCCTCACGGCCCGACCGCTGGTCCGGCCGGCGGTGCCCTTGTGTGTCATCAGCGCCACGCCGGAGGAGGAGCTGGCCCACCAGGCCTTCCTGGACCTCATCGGCAAGTCCAGCAAGGGGTGCTGCCTGTGGCAGCAGATCGACGCCGCGGCAGCCGCGACTGGTGTGTGAAGCGGGTGCCAGTCGATTAGACTTGTGACGATGCAAGTACCCCTGCTGGATCTGAAGCCGCAGTACGCGACCTTGAAGGACGAGACCCTCGCGGCCATCGAGCGGGTCTGCGCCAGTCAGGGATTCATCCTCGGGGCCGAGGTGGCGAAACTCGAGAAGGACGTTGCCGCCTACAGCCAGTGCCGGTACGGCATCGGCGTCTCCTCGGGCACCGATGCCCTGCTGCTGGCGCTCATGGCGCTGGATATCGGCGCCGGGCACGAGGTCATCACCAGCCCGTACACGTTCTTCGCCACCGCCGGCACCATCGCCCGCACGGGCGCGCGGCCGGTCTTCTGCGACATCGACCCGGTGACCTTCAACCTCGACCCGAATGCCGTCGAGACCTTCCTCGCCGAGGCCTGCGAGCTGCGGGACGGGGTGCTGGTGAACAAGGCGACCGGCGGCAGCATCAAGGCGCTGATGCCCGTGCATCTGTACGGCCAGGTGGCCGACATGCAGCCGTTGCTGATCCTGGCGCGCCGCTATGGGCTCAAAGTCATCGAGGATGCGGCGCAGGCCATCGGCGCGGATGATTCGCAAGGGCATCGCGCCTGCAGTTTCGGTGATATCGGCTGTCTGTCGTTTTTCCCGACCAAGAACCTGGGGGCCTTCGGCGACGCCGGCATGTGTGTGACGAATGATCCTAACCTGGCCGAACGCATGAGCGTGCTGCGGGTGCATGGCGGCAAGCCCAAGTACTACCACTCGCTGATCGGCGGCAATTTCCGCATCGACGAACTGCAGGCAGCCGTACTCAATGTGAAGCTGCCGCACCTGGATGCCTGGAGTGCCGCGCGCCAGCGCAATGCCGCTTTCTACGACAGCGCCTTCGCCAAGGCGAAGCTGGGCGTCAAGGTACGCACGCCCGCCGGCGTGCCCGGTGGGCGGCATATCTACAATCAGTACGTGATCCGTGCGCAGGACCGGGACCGGCTGCGCCAGCACCTCGCGGAACTCAAGGTGGGTTCGGAGATCTACTACCCCGTACCGCTGCATCTGCAGCAGTGCTTCGCCTATCTGGGTCATACGGCGGCCGCCTTTCCGCATTCGGAAAGTGCGGCCCTGGAAACCGTGGCGCTGCCGATCTACCCGGACCTGGTCCCCGAACAACTGCAGTACGTCGTCGACAGCATCGCGCGGTTCTACGTTTGATCCACCCAAGATCCCTTGCGCTAAAGCCCGCGCGCGCCGAGGTAAACACACATGACAGCCACTCCCGGACCCCAGTTGCCGATCTGGCACGAAATCGCGGCCCACGAGAGCCGCCTGAGCGCGCTGCATACGCGTGTCCTGTTTGAACAGGATCCGGACCGCTACGCGCGTTTCTCGCGCGCGGCGCTGGGCCTGTCGATGGATTTCTCGCGCCAGCGCATCGACCAGGAAGCGCTGTACAAGCTCTACTCGCTGGTCGATTACGTGAAGCTGCGGGATCTCATCGACGGCATGTTCCGTGGCGATCACATCAATCGCACCGAGGACCGTGCCGTGCTGCACGTGGCTCTGCGCCAGCCCCGCGGCGCGGCGGTGGGTGGCAAGGAGATCGCTGCCGAAGTCATTGCCGAACGCGACCGCATGCTGGGCTTCGCGACGGCCGTGCGCGACGGCCGCATTCTCGGCAGCGGTGGCAAGCCGTTCACGCTGATCGTCAACATCGGTATTGGAGGTTCGGACCTGGGTCCGGCCATGGCGGTCCTCGCGCTGGAGGAGTTCACCAAGGGCGCCCCGCGGGTGGAATTCGTATCGAACGTCGACGGCTGCCATCTCTACGATGTGCTCAAGGATGCGGACGCGGCGACGACGCTGTTCATCATCTCCTCCAAGACCTTCACCACGCTCGAGACGCTCACCAACGCCAAGACCGCCCGGGCCTGGCTTGTCGGAAAGCTCGGCGAAAGCGTAGTCACGAAACATTTCGCCGCCGTGTCGACCAATCACAAGGCGATGGATGCGTTCGGAGTCCACAAGGACTACCGCTTCCAGATGTGGGACTGGGTCGGCGGCCGCTATTCGATGTGGTCGTCCATTGGCGTGGCGCTGGCGATTGCCATCGGCAAGGCGAACTTCGAGCAGTTCCTGGCCGGCGCGAATGCCATGGACGAACATTTCCGCACCACGGAATGGGCGGACAACCTGCCGGTGCTGATGGCGCTGGTCGGGGTGTGGAACATCAATTTCCGCAAGCTGCCGACGCTGGCCGTGCTGCCGTACGACGACCGCCTCAAGCGCCTCTCGGCGTACCTGCAGCAGCTGGAGATGGAGAGCAACGGCAAATCAGTAACCCAGGACGGTGAGCACACGACGTGGGAAACCGCCGCGGTCATCTGGGGCGAGCCGGGCAGCAACGCGCAGCATTCGTTCTTCCAGCTACTGCATCAGGGCACCATGCGTGCAGCGCTCGACTTCATTGCGCCCGTGAACTCCTCCTGCGGCGATCAGCATCATCAGAACCTCGCGCTCGCCAACTGCCTGGCGCAGGCCGAGGCCCTCATGAATGGCCAGTCTGAGGAAACCGTCCGCGCGGATCTTAAGCAGCAGGGCATGCCGGCGGAGCGCATCGACCAGGTGGCCCCGCACAAGGTCCACGTCGGGGATCGACCCAGCACCCTGATCATTTTCAGTCGCCTGGATCCGACGACGCTCGGCAAGCTGGTGGCGCTGTACGAGCACAAGGTGTTTACGCAGGGCGTGATCTGGGGCATCAACAGTTTCGATCAATGGGGTGTGGAACTGGGCAAGAAGCTGGCTGAGTCGCTCGTGCCGCTGGTGGAGGATCCGAGCAAGGCCAAGGACGCCAGTTCTGGTGTGAAAGGCGCGCTGAGTCTCATCTCCCAATGGCGGGGTCGCTAACGAAAATGAGCAAGGTCGAGGCAAGGATGTCGAAGTCGTTCCGTAGATCAATTTATCGCTCAGTCGTATGCGCAACCGCGGTGCTGTTGTTCGGCGCCCTGACGGCGCAATCTCTGTTGGCACAGACCACCACGGGTTCCGGTTCAGGTACCGACCCACTCAGCATCTTTCAAGGGCTGTCGTCCGACCAGCAGCAGCAGATCATGCAGCGGCTCGGCGGCAACAACACCAGCATGACAGGCACGACGACCGGTGGCTCGAGCAATGGCCAGCAACAACAGCAGGGCAGCGATCAGCAAAATCCTCGGCGCACGCGCCGTGACGAGGACCGCGAACAGGAAGGGGAGCAGACGCAAGATCAGGGAGCGAATGCTGGGCCGCCTCTCTTCAAGGGCCAGGATTCTGTCGTTATCGAAGTGGACCTGCATCCGCTCAAGCCGCGGCAGGTAGACACTTTTTCCGCGGCCGCCGCGAGCAGCTACAGCGCGCAGCTACAGGTGCAGCAGACCCAACAGCTCGCACAGGCGCAGATGCAGCAGTTCCAGAACCTTCAGGCACAGCAGCAGCTGGCGCAGACCCAGGGGCAACAGTCGACACAGGACGATAGCACCCAGCTGACCGACCTGGAAAAGGAGCGCCTGCAGAAGCTGATCCTGCTGATCCGTTCCAAAAATCCCTACCAGCTGTCGCGCGAGGGCGTGCTGACGCTACCGGGGCTCTCCGGCATTCCCCTGGGAGGCCTGACCGAGCTACAGGCCACCTTGCGGCTGGAAGTCGATCCGATGCTGCAGAGCCTGCATTTCCGCCTGACGCGCCTGCCGCTGCGCAAGACAGGGCTCGAGGGTCTGCAGCCCTTTGGCTATGACCTCTTTGAGCGTGACCCTTCGACTTTTTCGCCGGTCACCAATGTGCCGGTGCCTGCGGACTATGTGCTGGGAGCCGGCGACCAACTCCAGGTGCAGCTGTACGGCAACCAGAATCGCAATCTGAACCTCGTGGTGGACCGCGATGGCCGGGTGAGTTTCCCGGAACTCGGGCCCATCAATGTGGCCGGGCAGCGCTTCTCCATCGTCAAGGAAGACCTCGAGCAACGCGTGGCGCGACAGATGATCGGCGTCAAGGCCAGTGTCAGCATGGGGGATACGCGCGCCATCCGCGTGTTCGTGCTGGGCGAGGCGCAGGTGCCCGGTTCCTACAGCATCAGCGGCCTGGGCACGATTACTTCGGCGCTGTATGCGGCAGGCGGCATCAAGCGGATCGGTTCGCTGCGCGACATCCAGTTGAAGCGCGGGGGCGCCGTGGTGCGTCACCTGGATCTCTACGATCTGCTGATCCGGGGCGATACCACGGATGATGCGAAGCTGCTGCCGGGGGATGTGGTGTTCATTCCGCCGCTGGGGGAGACGGCCAGCGTCGAAGGTGAGGTCAAGCGGCCGGCGATCTATGAAATTCGTCCTGGTGCGACCGTGGCGGAACTCCTCAGGCTCGCTGGCGGCTTGACGCCGGACGCCGAGAACAGCCAGGGCCAGCTCACACGCATCGATGAGCGTGGCGATCGGCGCGT
>Ga0302317_10000566_pt1 | contig 30725 bp, 27 predicted proteins | sample III_Palsa_N3_3_FD_200450 | JGI IMG/M metagenome (GOLD analysis project Ga0302317, IMG submission 200450) | Peat permafrost microbial communities from Stordalen Mire near Abisko, Sweden - III_Palsa_N3_3 | ecosystem: Environmental > Terrestrial > Soil > Palsa > Peat permafrost | place: Sweden...
AATACCTGGCAGTTGACGCTACTCGATCTCAGCTCCGTCAAGGCCGGATTGAGCCTGCGCATCAACGCGGTGTTCGTGCTCGGTGCCGTGATCCTGATTGCCGTCAAGCTGATCCAGGACGGCGGCATCCTGCGCTCGGCCAACACCACCAAGATCCTCGGCATCTCGGCCATGATTCCGCTCATCCTGATCGGTGTCATGCCGCTGCTGACCGGCGACATCGTCAAGGCGCATTTCTTTCCGCTGGTGCCGCTGGCACACGATGCCGTGGGTACGGTCAGCCAGGGCAGCTGGAATCTGGCCGGCTGGACGGTCATTGCCGGCGGCATGTTCCTGGCCGCGTGGTCGACCTATGGCTTCGAGACCGCAGTGTGCTACACCGGCGAATTCAAGAACCCGAAGACCGATACCTTCAAGGCCATTTTCTACTCGGGTCTGCTGTGCCTGGTCGTCTTTACCCTGGTGCCGTTCACGTTCCAGGGTTACCTGGGATTGGGTGATCTGGTGACTCCCGCGGTGCTCGACGCCAGCGGCGCCGTCGTGACGCCTGCCGTCTACAGCGGCATGCTGGCGCCGGAGATCTACAGCGGCATGGGCGTGGCCCAGGTGATGGCGCGAATGGTGCACATCGGCGGCACCGTGGGCGGCGCCTTCGTGATCATCATGCTGATCCTGGCGCTGGTGCTGTCGCTCATGACCTCGATGGCCGGCTCCTCGCGCACCCTCTACCAGGCCTCGCTCGATGGCTGGCTGCCCAAGTACCTGTCGCGACTCAATCGACATGGCGCACCCACCAGTGCGATGTGGACCAATCTTGCCTTCAACCTGGCGTTGCTGCTGATGTCCGACTATGTGTTCGTGCTGGCGGCCGCGAATGTCGGCTACCTGATTTTCAGTTTCCTCAATCTGAATGCGGGCTGGATTCACCGTATGGACCGGCCCGATCAGGCCCGCCCGTGGCGCGCGCCCAGCTGGATCATCGCCGCCGGCTCCTTTTTGGGGTTCGTGAACCTGGCCTTCATGGGCATGGGTGCCGATGTGACTGGCGTCGGCGCGCTGCGCAGCGGACTGATCTTCGCCGCATTGATCGTGCCGGTGTTCGTCTATCGCCACTATCTGCAGGATAAGGGACAGTTCCCGCCCTCGATGGTCGAGGACCTGGAAATCAGTCCCGGTCGGCAGATCACGCGGCGCGCCGGTATCTGGCCGTACATCACGCTGGTGCTCGCCGTGGTGGTGCTGGTCGTCACACACGCGCTGGCGCGCTACTAAAGAAAGCTTATGCTGATCACGGGAATTCGAAGCAAACCGGTCTACGCGCCGCTGCAACCGGACCTCGCGGGCCGCTACCACGTCATGGTTGGACATGGCGTGGGCGCCGCGCCGCTGGCGCGACTGCTCGGGGAACTGAAAGCAGCGGCGCCGGCCGCGCTTGCACGCACTCGAGTCTGGTACATCACCGACCCGGCCGCGTCGCAAAGCAGTGCGGAGGTGTTTCACGCCGCCAACGTCGCCGAAGTGCGCATATTCGACGCCATCGACCCGCTGCTGGCCGATCTGACCAACGCGTTGGACGAGGCTCTGATGGGGACACGTCTATACGTGGCGGGGCCCGAGAGCTTCATGGGGCTGATCATGCGCATAGCGCACGGATTTAATCTCGCCGGCGATGAGGTGCGCGCGGAGGAGTGCGGCACTATGGCGCGCCGCGTGCACTGTATTCACTGTCGCGCGACCATCGAGGGTGTCCGGACCAACATCGTGGAGTGCAGCTGCCATCGCTGGCTGGTGGTGCGCGATCACTATTCGCGCCGCCTGGCCGCCTACATGGGCGTCATGGTCGATGCCGAGGCGCCGGGCGAACGGCCCGACATCAAGGAAGTGTTCCTGTGAGCGGCGGAGCCGATCATGCCGATACGATTCCGGTGCGTGTGGTCGCCATCGAAGAGGTGACCCCGCAAATCCGGCGCTTTACGCTCGAGCCGATCGCGGGCGGTGAGTTGCCGGCTTTTTCCGGTGGCTCGCACATCATCGTCGTCATGCGCGGTGCGCAGCGCGTGTACCGCAACCCCTATTCGCTGATGAGCTCTCCGCACGACTTAGGCAACTATCAGATCAGCGTGCTGCGCGTCGACCCTTCGCGCGGCGGCTCTGCCTTCATGCACGAGCAGGTGCGTGTCGGTAGCGAAATTGAAATTGCGCACCCGGTGAATCTGTTTTCCCTAGCCAAGCTCGCTCGCAAGCACCTGCTGCTGGCCGGCGGCATCGGCATCACCCCTTTCATGGCGCAGTTGCACGATCTGCGCGCCGGCAACGTTCCCTACGAATTGCATTACGCCACTCGCTCGCCCGAGTACGGTGCCTATTGCGAACTGCTGTCGGGCAACGAGCCCACGGCCGTCAGTCTCTATCACGACAGCAACAAGCATTTCATCGACATCGAGGGACTGCTCGGGGACCAGCCGCTCGGCACCCACGTGTATGTCTGCGGACCGGCCGGCATGATCACGCGCGTACTCGATACCGCGCACGCGCTCGGTTGGCCCGACAGCCATGTGCACTATGAGAAATTTGCCGCGCCGCCCACGGGCGATGCCTTCGATGCCACGCTGCTGCGATCAGGCATCGATGTGCACGTGCAGCCGGACCAGAGCCTGCTCGAAGCCATCGAGGCGGCCGGGGTGGATGCGCCTTATCTGTGCCGCGGCGGAGTCTGCGGCTTCTGTCGCACCGAAGTCGTCGAGGTCGATGGCGAACTGATCCACAACGATCATTTTCTGTCCGACCAGGAGAAGGCATCGGGCAAGGTCATCATGCCATGCGTTTCCAGGGCACGCTGCACTAAGCTGGTACTGGATCTCTAAGGAGCCGTCATGAACGTTGCATTCAAGCAGGATCAGGTCTATCGGGGCGATTACACGTTCCGTAATAGCCCCGCGGCCATCCGGCGCTTTCCGCTGCCATTTCCCGAGGACCGCTACATGTACTCGGTGAACATCGAGCCGCATGTGCCCGGGCCTGTGGGTTCAGTCATCGAATTCCCGATCGATTGCGACGAGCACTATGTAGAGGAATGCCGCGAGCGCGCCATCGTCATCAAGAACGACCCGCTGCGCATCCAGGCGCTGCCGCACATGATGAGCGCGCAGTGGGACACGCTCGAGCTGGGCATGCAGTCGCTGGCGCAGTCCTACCCGGACAAATTCTCGCTGACTCGCAATGGGCGCGAGTGGCACTGGATCAACCGCCCGCTGGGGCTGGATCAAAAATTCGTCTTCGGCGAGCCCAAGAGTCTCCCGTACGAGCCGCTCGAATACATAACGCGTCAATTGCAGGGCGACTGGGTGATCATGGATCAGCGCGACAACGACCTGTGGGTCGAGGGCGGCATGGTCACGGGTCCGGCCGACTGGTCCATGGACTTCGACATGGGCATGAGCTTCAAGGAATGGCACGGGCCGGTGCCGCTGGGGCACGAAATGGGCGTGTTCGATCGCGCGCTCAAGTTCCTGCTGAACCTGCGGCTGAATGAGCCCATACGCCGCTACAACTGGACCATGACGGTGAACGCCAATCTCGACAGTTCACCTCACAACTATCCCGAATGGGGACCTGATCGCACCACGGTGACGATCGAGAACGTGGCGCAGAAGCTGCATCTGCGCACCGAGCTGCAGGGGCTGTGGCGACTGCCGCGCTCCAACGGCATCGTCTTCATGGTGCGCACCTACATGCTCAGTCTCGGGGACGTCGCGTCCATCCCCAAATGGGCGCGTCGCGTGCACCGCGTGCTGCGCGACCTGCATCCGGCCCTGGTCGACTACAAGGGTCTCACGCGCCACCGCCCGATAGCGGTCAAGTGGCTGTCCCAGTTCGACGACGGCTCGCCGACCACTCCGGGCATAGCACCCGAGTAGACGCCCGAATACACGGCAGACAACTCAAGGTTAGGGGAGAGAGTACATGGCACTCAGTTGGCGTTATTCAGTTCTCGCGGACCGCCATCGCGCGCTCGGATCGAAGCTCGAGGACTGGAACGGCATGGGCACGGCGTGGACCTACGCGCATGACATGGCCCTCGATCATGTCGCGATCCGCACCAAGGCGGGTCTCATGGACGTATCGGGCCTGAAGAAGCTTTACCTGGTCGGTCCGCATTCCTCGGCCATCCTGCATTACGCCACCACTCGCGATGTCACCAAGATCTATCCCGGCAAGTCCGCCTACTCGTGCATGCTCAATGATGCGGGCCACTTCATCGAGGACTGCATTCTCTACCGCATGTCACCCAACGCCTGGATGGTGGTGCATGGCAGCGGCGCGGGTCACGAAACGCTGACGCAGGCGGTGGTCGGCCGCAATGCGGCGATGATCGTCGACGATGACCTGCACGATCTGTCGCTGCAGGGGCCGGTGGCCGTGGATTTCCTTGAGAAATTTGTGCCGGGTGTGCGCCAGCTCAAGTACTTCCACCACATGCCGGCGCAGCTCTTCGGCCGCCCGGTCATGATCTCGCGCACCGGCTACAGCGGCGAGCGCGGCTACGAGCTGTTCTGCAAGGCAGAAGATGCGGGCCACATCTGGGATAGCGTGCTCGCGGAGGGCAAGAGCTTCGGCATCACGGCCACCTGCTTCGCCACGCTCGACATGCTGCGTGTGGAGAGCTGCCTGCTGTTCTATCCCTACGACATGTCGCAGATGTACCCGTTCGAGAAGGATCCTCCGGGCGATTCGCTGTGGGAGCTCGGCCTGGATTTCACCGTCAGCCCCAAGAAGACCGATTTTCGAGGCGCCGAGCTGCACTACCGGCTCAAGGGCAAGGAACGCTTCCGGATATTCGGTTTGCTGGTCGACGGTAACACGCCGGCTGACCTGGGCGATGAGGTCTACGCCGACGGCCGTAAAGTGGGTGTCGTCACCTGCGGCATGTATTCGACGCTCACCAAAAAGTCGATGGCGCTGGCGCGCCTGGAACTGTCCGCGGCGGTGGCCGGCAAGCGCCTGGAGATTCGCGGCAAGAACGTGAAGGGCGGCGCCACCGCTCACACGCTGCCGTTCGATGACCCGGAGAAGAAGAAGCGCAGCGCCTCGGGCTAAGCCGGTTTCCAGAACGACACAATCGCGCCGCCGCCGATGATCAGCGCGCCGCCGAGCAGTATCGGCGGCGTGGGGACGGTGCGGAACACGAGAAAATTGATGATCTGCCAGACCACGAATAGCGTCGCGATATACAGGCCGACGACCTTACCGAACTCCAGCGGCGCCAGATTCAGGATGCAGCCGTAGCCGAACAGCAGCGACGCGCCGGCTACGAACAGGCCGGCGCGCAACAAGCCGGCGTGGTTGTAGAGTGCCAGCCGCACGACCGCATCGCCACTGACCTCGAGCGTCGTGGCGATCAGCAGGAAGACGATCAGGGGCGCGCCCGCGAGCGCCTTGATGATCATCGCGCACGCCGTTCGCGCGCGGCCTGCAGTGTGTTCTGCAGCAGGCAGGCAATCGTCATCGGACCGACGCCGCCGGGCACCGGCGTGATCGCGCTGGCGACGGCGCGGGCCTCCTCAAAGGCCACATCGCCCACCAGACGGGACTTGCCGCCGGCATCGGCCGGCAGGCGATTGATGCCGACATCGATCACGATGGCGCCGGGCTTGATCCAGTCGCCGCGGATCATCTCGGGGCGGCCGACGGCCGCCACCAGGATGTCGGCCTGGCGGCAGCGCCACGGCAGGTTGCGCGTCTTCGAATGCGAGATGGTGACCGTGCACTGCTCGCCCAGCAGCAGCTGCACCATGGGTTTCCCGACGATATTCGACCGGCCGACGATCATCGCATCGAGTCCCGCCAGTGGCCGGTTCAGCGATTTGATGAGCAGCAGCGAGCCGTAGGGGGTGCAAGGCACGATGCCGCCGGCCCCGGTGGCGACGCGCCCGACATTGATGGGGTGAAAGCCATCCACGTCCTTGGCCGGATCGACGGCCTGCAGCACCAGGGTACTGTCGATCTGTTTAGGCAGCGGCAGCTGTACCAGGATGCCATCGACGCTGTCATCGGCGTTCAGGCGTGCGATCAGCGCCAGCAGCTCCGCCTGGCTGGTGGTGTCGGCGAGGCGGTGCTCGAAGGAGCGCATGCCGGCCTCGACCGTGCTGCGTGCCTTGCTGCCCACATAGACTTCACTGGCCGGATCGTTGCCGACCAGAACCACCGCGAGTCCGGGCTGAACGCCATCACTGGCTTTCAGTTCGGCCACGCGCGCGGCGATCTCGCGCCGCAGGTTCGCCGCCACGGCTTTGCCATCGATGATCTGCGCACTCATCATTCAACCTCGCTCAATCTTCTACGCCGGGAATCTCGACAGTGTCGCAGCTTAGTGCACGGTTGGCACGCGGCGCGCCACGCTGGTGCGCCCCCTCGACACAGTCCTCACGTCGACGCCCGCGCCGCCCGCGGCAAGCTAGCCGCGAACGCCATGTCTCGCAATAACCACACGCGCCGCAGTTGACCAGTCTTCATTGCGCATGATATTCGTATGCAACATAGTTCACTGCCATGCAAACGGTAGACGATAAGAAATCAAATCATGGTGTGCCTGCCGATGCCAACTGGTCTTTGCCGATCGACTTCTTCTGGGAGAGCTTTACATGCCAAGAGCGCCGCAAACTGTCAGCGTCGGCTGCGACGGTCGGACCACTAAATCCTGGCTGACTGCATCGGCCGTGGCGGCATCGCTGCCGCTGCTGGCGCTGTATGCGCCGCATCGAGCGTTGGCGGCAGCCGCGGAGGCTGGCGAGGAACTGCAGGAGGTCGTAGTCACCGCCGAAAAGCGCTCCTCGACCGTGCAGGAAACGCCGATCAGCCTCTCGGCACTGAGTTCCGACGATCTGCAGAATCGGAACATCACTTCGGTCGAGGACCTCGCAGCCCAGGTGCCTGGCGTCTCGATGCGCACGGCGGGTCCTGGTCAGACCGAATACGAGATGCGCGGTCTGACATCTGCCGGCGGTTCCACGGCGACGGTCGGGTTCTACATCGATGAAACGCCTCTGTCCGCGTCGGCGGTGGCGCTCAACGGACGCACCGTCATCGATCCGGATCTTTTCGATCTGAACCACGTCGAGGTGCTCCGCGGCCCCCAAGGCACGCTCTACGGCGCCGGCTCCATGGGCGGCACGATCAAGCTCGTTACTAATCAGCCGGAACTCGGCAAGTTCGATGCGGCAGCGGATCTGAACACCTCGTACACGGAGTCGGGCGGCAGCTGGAACGGCGGCGGCAGTGTCATGGTGAATCTGCCGATCGGCGATACCTTGGCGCTGCGTGTGGTCGGCACCGACAAATACATCAGTGGCTGGATCGAGCGCGTCGTCGATTCCGATTTCCCGTATCCGACCGGCCCTTACGGCACTGCCGGAACACCGACGCAGTGCGTCTACTACTATTGCAATCGCGGTGACGTGCAGGATGCGACGCCCTCGAAGATTATCAAGGGTTCGAACCTGGAGCGATTCGATTCGGCTCGGGCGAGCCTGCTCTACAAGCCCGACGAGCAGTTGTCGGTGACGACGAATGTCATGTACCAGCGCATCGACGCCGACGGCTACAACAACTATCAGGCGACCGGCACCTCGCCTTCTCCGTATCCGACGACGCCAGGCGTCTATCAGCCGTATGACATCGAGGAGCCCTACTACGACTCGTTCAAGATGGTCAGCGTCGATGCCGTCTACGATTTCGGCCCGGTATCGCTGACCTTCACCCCGGCGTATTGGAAACGCTACGTATTCCAGTCGACGGATTCGACCGAGGCACTGCAGAACATCAACAATCTGACCCAGTTCCTGCCGAGTCTTTATGTCGAGGAGGACAACACCACACAGGACAGCTTCGAGCTGCGCCTGGCGTCCAATGGCACCGGAGCCCTGCAATGGCAGGGCGGTGTCTACGGCGCCGATCTGCATTCCGGGTACAACACCTTCAACGAGAATACGCCTTATGGGACCGCGACAACCTGCGGCGCCCCATCCCCGGCCAACCCTGTCGGCGGCCACTGTCCGGTCTCCGAGCAATACAATCCCAATGGCGTGTATCGATATCCGGATGCGACGCTGCCGCAGTATGCGAGCGGCGAGGCCGCCAATCCGAACGGCGTCATCTTCAATGACAACAATCCCAATATCATGAAGCAGGCGGCGCTGTTCGGCGAGGCGTCCTACAAATTGCTGGACACTCTCAAGTTGACGGCTGGCATCCGCTTCTTCCACTACACGATCGCGAATCACGCCGATCAGGCCGGACTGGGCACCGCATCGACCAACCAGGATCACACCTATCTGGACGTGCGTCAGAACGGCAATGCCGTATTGCCCAGGGTTAACCTCTCGTATGAGCCAACACCCGACCTGACCCTCTACGGCACGGTTGCCAAGGGTTCTCGTCCGGGTGGCGTGAATCTGCCGATCCCGCTCCCCAGCGTGCAAACGCTGGAAGCGAACCCGAATGCGTATAACTGCAACTTGCCGCTGGCCAACCAGCTCGACCCGAGCCTGGGGGTACCGGCTGGATTATCGTATGTGACCAAGCAGCCTGCCTACGGCCCGGATTCTGTCTTGAGCTTTGAACTCGGAGAGAAGGCCCGGTTCGACGACCGGCGCTTTACGCTGAATGCCGACGTCTACTACATCAAATGGACCAATATTCAGCAGGTGGTGTCGCTGACCTGCGGTTACCCGTACGACACCAACGCGGGCAATGCGCGGGCTTATGGGCCGGAAGTCGAGACTTCGACGCGCATCACCGACCAGCTGACGTTCGATATCTCCGGCGCTTACACCAACGCCAAGATCAATGATCCCACGGTGGCGGCCATCGCCGCCGGCTTCGCGCCCGGCACCGACATCATCAATGTGCCCGAATACACGATGATTGCCTCGCTCGATTACCACCAGCCGGTCAATGCCGATCTGACGGGCATGTTCCGCGTGTCCAGTTCGCTGGTCGGGCCGATCCAGGACCAGGCGTATTACCGCGAGACGCTGCCCTCGCACAATACGGTGGACTTACGGACCGGTGTGTTCAGCGGCAAGTGGGGCGCGTACTTCGTCTGTACCAACCTCACCAATAAGCTGGCGGCGCTGACCATCGACAACACCGTGTTCGCGTGGCAGCAGCCGACGATCACGCGCGTGTCGACCAATCAGCCGCGAACTCTCGGGGTAGACTTCACGTGGAAGTTCTGATCGGCGGGGAGTGAGCATGAAGACAATGACATCATTGCTGATGGGCGTGCTGGCACTGGTGCCGGTCGAGGCGTTGGCGGCCGAGCACATGGAGTTCGTCGAGCACGCGCTGACGGACGCGACCCTGGACCTGGGTGCCAAGGGCGATTCGGCCGGGGATCTGCTGACCTGGTCGAACCCGCTGTTCGACGCCGCCAACAAGACGCAGATCGGCAGCGATCAGGGCTACTGCGTGCGCATCGAAGTCGGCAAGACCTGGGAATGCAGCTGGACCAACCTGTTGAAGGACGGCCAGATCACGGTCTCTGGGGTGTTCTACGACGACAAGGACTCGCTGCTGTCGGTCACCGGCGGCACGGGTAAGTACGCGGGCGCAAAGGGAACGCTGAAGCTGCACTCGCGCGACGCCAAGTCGACCGCCTACACGTTTACCTTCGATCTGCTCTAGGAAACGAAAGCCCGGCGCCAGCCCCGCGCGGGCAGTGACCCGGCCAGGGGTGGTCCGGGGGTACCCGCAGTCATTACAATGCCGGGTCCGCTCCTGAGGCAAGATCATGAACAAAAACCTGTCGAATCCGCTGGCGCGCGCTGACGTCGCGACCGAGTTGCATCCCTACACGGATGCGCGTTTGCACGAGAAGACCGGGCCGATCGTCATCGATCGCGGCCAGGGCATCTTCGTCTACGACGCAGCCGGCAACGAGTACATCGAAGCCATGGCCGGCCTATGGTCGGTAGCGGTCGGCTTCAACGAGCCGCGCCTGGTAGAGGCCGCCTCGGCGCAGATGTCAAAGCTGCCCTACTACCACGTCTTCAGTCACAAATCGCACGAGCCCATGATTCGATTGGGCGAGAAGCTCGTATCGATGACGCCGTCGCAGCTCACGCGCGTGTTCTTCACCAACTCGGGCTCCGAGGCCAACGACACGGTCGTCAAGCTGGTCTGGTATTACAACAACGCGCTGGGTCGGCCAAAAAAGAAAAAGTTCCTGTCGCGACAGAAGGCGTATCACGGCATCACCGTGGCCTCGGGCAGCCTCACTGGCCTGCCCAACAATCACCGCGATTTCGATCTGCCGGCGATACCGGTACGGCAACTGACCTGTCCGCACTTCTATCGATTCGGTACTGCCGGGGAGAGCGAAGCGCAGTTCACCGCGCGCCTGCTGGCCGAGGCCGAGAAGGTCATCCTCGAGGAGGGTGCCGACACGGTTGCGGCTTTCATCGGCGAGCCGCTCATGGGCGCGGGCGGCGTCATGCCGCCGCCGGCGGGTTACTGGCAGGGCATCGAAGCGCTGTGCCGCAAGTACGACATTCTTCTGGTATCGGACGAAGTCATCAACGGCTTCGGCCGCGTCGGCAGCCCGTTCGGCGCGCAGCACTACGGTTTCAAGCCCGACATCATGGTGGTCTCCAAGCAGCTCACGTCTTCGTACGTGCCGCTGGCCGCCGTGCTGTTTTCCGAGGCCGTGTATTCGGCCGTCGCCGACAACACCGCCAAGATCGGCACCTTCGGTCACGGCTTCACCACCTCGGGCCATCCGCTTGCCATGGCCGTCGCACTCGAGAACCTCAACATCATCGAAGAGCGGGATCTGATGGGCAATGCCGCGCGGGTCGGCGCCCTTATGCAGGCGGAACTCGCCAAGCAACTTGCCTCGCATCCGCTGGTGGGTGAGGTGCGCGGCTCCGGCCTGATCGCCGGTGTCGAGCTCGTTGAAGACAAGGCCTCGAAGCGGCCCTTCGATCCGCAGCTCAAGGTTGGCGCACGCATTTTTGCGCGCGGCCACGACAACGGACTCATCGTGCGCGCCATCGGCGACACGATCGCGCTGTGCCCGCCGATGATCATCACGGAAGCGCAGGTGCAGGAAGTCATCCGGCGACTGAGGAAAACCCTCGACGACGTGGCGGCACAACTCGCGGCCGAAGGTCAGTTGCAGAAGAGGTACGCATAATGCACACGGATCTGCTGATCGGAAGCCGGCTGGAAGCGGGGCAGGGCCCGGCCGAAACCGTACTCAACCCGCGCACCGGCCAGACTCTGGCGAGCGTGCCGGATGCGACGCCGGCGCAGGTCGATGCCGCCGTCAATGCGGCCACAAAGGCGTTCGAGAAGTGGTCGCTGACCACGCCGGGCGAGCGTGCCGGGTATCTCTTCAAGATCGCCGATCTGATCGAACGCGAAGCCGACGCCTTCGCGGAGCTCGAGGCGCTCAACACCGGCAAGCCCAAGCACCTGATGCTGCGCGATGAAATCCCGGCGATCGCCGACTGCTTCCGATTCTTCGGCGGGGCGGTGCGCTGCATGCACGGGCCGGTGGCGGCGGAATACCTCGCGGGCCACACCTCGATGATCCGGCGCGATCCGCTGGGCGTCATCGGCTCGATCGCGCCCTGGAACTATCCGCTCATGATGGGCGCATGGAAGCTGGCACCCGCCATCGCCGCCGGCAACACCATCGTGCTGAAGCCGTCGGAACTGACGCCGATGACGACCTTGCTGCTCGGCAAGCATCTGGCCGGCATCCTGCCGGAGGGCGTCGTCAATATCGTTTCCGGCAAGGGCGCGACGGTCGGCGATCACCTCATTCGTCACCCGAAAGTGGCGATGGTCTCGCTGACTGGCAGCATCGCCACCGGCGAGAAAGTCGTGGCCGCAGCCGCCAAGCCCATCAAACGCACTCACCTCGAGCTCGGCGGCAAGGCGCCGGTGGTGGTGTTCGATGACGCGGATCTTGGCGCGGTAGTCGAGGGCATTCGTACATTCGGCTTTTACAACGCCGGCCAGGACTGCACTGCCGCCTGCCGCATCTATGCGGGCTCGAAGATTTACGAGAAGCTGGTGGCGGATCTTTCCAGCGCCGCCAACACGCTCAAGTACGACAGTGCCACCGACAGCGAGAACGAACTGGGTCCCCTGATCTCCGGCACGCAGCGCAGCCGCGTCGCTTCCTTCGTCGACCGCGCGCTGGCGATCCCGCATATCACCGCCGCGACCGGCAAGCAGCGCCCGGCATCGGGCAAGGGGTTTTTCTACCAGCCCACGGTACTCGCGGGCGCGCTGCAGACCGATGAGATCGTGCGTCGCGAAGTGTTCGGTCCGGTAGTGACGGTGACGCCCTTCAAGGACGTTGAAGAGGCCATCACCTGGGCCAACGATTCCGACTACGGACTCGCCTCCTCGGTCTGGTCCCGGGATGTCACGCGCGCGATGGCCACCGCCGCGCGGCTTCGCTACGGCTGCAGCTGGGTCAATACCCACTTCATGATCGTCAGCGAGACACCGCACGGCGGACTCAAGCAGTCCGGCTACGGCAAGGATCTGAGCATGTTCGCGCTCGAGGACTACACCTTCGTGCGCCACGTGATGGTGAAGATCAGCTGACCGCCGTGGTCGTGACCGCTGCGTTGGACCTGTCCGGCAAAGTCGCGCTCGTCACCGGCTCGACCACGGGCATTGGCGAGGCCACGGTGCGCTGCCTGGCCGAGGTGGGCGCCGCCGTCATGGTGTGTGGACGCAATACCGCGCGCGGCGAAGCCGTCACGGCATCGTTGCGCGCCGGCGGCACACGCGCGGCATTCGCGACCGTCGACGTCCGCGCCGAAGGCGCCTGCGAGGCGCTGGTGGCGGCCACCATCCGGGAGCTCGGTGGTCTCGACATCCTGGTCAATAACGCCGGCATCCTTTATACCGCCAACGCCACCGACACCAGCAACGCGCAATGGCTCGACACCCTGGCGGTCAATGTCACCGCCGTGTTCTATCTGAGCCGCGCCGCCATCGCGCACATGCGCACGGTTGGCGGCGGCGCCATCATCAACGTCGCCTCCGAATGGGGACTCAACGGCGAGCCCAACCACGTGGCCTACTGCACCTCCAAGGGCGCGGTGGTGCAGATGACGCGCTGCCTGGCGCTCGATCACGCGCGCGACAACATTCGCGTCAACTCGGTGTGCCCCGGCGAGATACACACCCAGATGGTCGATGACATTCTTGCCAGCCACGGCGGAGATCCCAAGCATCATCTGCAAAGGCTCGCGGCCGGCATCCCGTTGCGGCGCCTGGCCGCGCCGCATGAAGTGGGGCGCGTGATCCGATTCCTGGCCTCGAGCGAGGCCAGCTACATCACCGGCGCCAATCTCCCTGTCGACGGCGGCAACGATGCCACCGGCGGCGCCTACCCTTAAGCGTACCCTCCACCGTCCGGGTCCCAATCGAAGTCCAGGTAGCTGATTTCGGGCATGATCTGGCACTGGGCCGGCGGCACGAATCTGAATCGATCGCGCCGCACGATCCACTTCATCACCCGCTCGACCCGTTCGATGGCCTCGCGCCACGCGACGCCGCCCCCCCGGAAATTCCGCGCGTTGGCCTTATCCGCCGCTGTGGCGAGGGAGGCCACCAACGCACGCCCTGCTCCCGTCAGCTTCAGTAGCAGCGCCCGGCGATCCGAGAGAGTTTTGGTGCGATTGAGTAACCCCTTGATTTCAAGCCTCATCGCCAGCCTCGAGACATAGCCGCGGCTCAGGCCCAGCCGCAACGCCAGAAGACTCGGCATCGCACCCTGCTCGTGCTCGAGCAGCTTACGCAGAAACACCGATTCGGCAGCCGTCACGCCGAACTTCCACGTCCGCCGCCGCAGCTCGTGGAAGAGCCGGTAACCCACGTAATGCGACCAGTACGCCAGGTGTGATTCCACAGGGCTGACCGATTCCGGCTCGCATTGCATGGGAGTTCCCGCGTTTTCCGTTGCCATGGCAATCATTTCAGCAACAGCACGCCTCGTTTCACAGGCGGCTAAGGCGGGTCTTCCTCCAGTAATTCAGGCGCCCCCGACTTGCCACGTTTCGAGGGTAACTGTATATCCGTACAGTGACCCTCGATACCCACCTATGGCTGTGCATCCGGCTGCCGCGGCTCGCGCGTGAGGCGCTCGCCGACGAGCGCTGTGCACTCGAGCGGCTGGCGGCGTGGGCATATCAGTGGAGCAGCCTCATCAGCTACACGGCTTCCGGGGAGGCCTCTGCCGGGGGAGCTTCCTCCGAACCGCTGCTGTGGCTCGAGCTCGGCGCCAGCTGCGCGCTGTTCCAGGGGCATCTGGCGCTGCTCGCGGCCATCGAACGCGAACTCACGCAGCTTGAGCTAAGTCATGTCTGTGCGCTCGCCCCCTCGCCCACGGCCGCGGCGCTGCTGACGCGCGCTGCTGCGCGCGATCACGCTCTTACTCGGTCGCAACTGCGGACACAGCTGGATAAGTTGCCGCTGCAGCTGCTCGAGCTGCCGGAAAAAACGCTGGCAGCACTCGCGGCCTCCGGGCTGCGCCGCATCGGCGAAGTGCTGGTACTTCCCGCGGCTGCAATCGCGCGGCGCTTCGAGCCTGAAACCCTGCTCTATCTGCGGCGACTGTGCGCCGAGGTTGCCGATCCGCGGCCAGCCTGGCGTCTGCCCGAAACCTACCAGGCACGCTGCGAGTTCGGTGTCGAGGTACGCACGAGCACGGCACTGCTGTTTCCACTGCAGCGGCTGCTGCTGGAGTTCCAGGGCTACCTGCGCGCGCGCGATTGCTCGGTGCAGCGCTTTACGCTCGAGTTCGAGCATTACCGGCAACCGGTGAGCCGCGTGACGATCGGTTTATCCGCCGCGGGCCGCGATGCGGCCCAGTTCCTGACACTGGTGCGCGAGCGCCTGCACTCGCTGGCGCTGCCGGCACCGGTGAGCGCACTACGGGTGACGGCAGATGAATTCACCGCGCCGGCCATCGTGCAGACCGATCTTTTCGGCAACGATGCGCAGCCACTGCAGCAGCTGCAGCGGCTGCTCGATCGACTGCGCGCGCGGCTCGGCGATGACAGCATCCAGGCGCTGGCGCTCGAGGCCGATCATCGACCGGAACGCGGCTGGCGCTTCATTGCGCCCGAGAAGCTGGGCGTAGGCGGCACCGATGCCAACCCCGACTCGCCGCCGCGACCCTGCTGGCTGCTGCGCGAGCCGATCCGGATCGAAGCACCCGGCTCGCTGCTGCAGGGACCCGAGCGCATCGAGAGCGGCTGGTGGGAGGGCGCGGATGTGAGCCGCGACTACTACCTGGCACGCACCCACGAAGGTGCACAGATCTGGGTGTTTCGCGATCGCCGCCAGGACGCCTGGTACCTGCAGGGGCTGTGGGCATGAGCGAAGTTCCGTCAGGCGACTATGCCGAGCTGCATGCCATCAGCAACTTCAGCTTCCTGCGCGGCGCTTCGCATCCGGCCGAGTTGATCCAGTGCGCGCATGCGCTCGGCTATCGCGCGCTGGCACTGACCGATGAATGCTCGCTCGCCGGCGTGGTGCGCGCACACGAAGCCGCGCAGGCATTGACCCGGAACGACGGCAGCGCAGGTGCGGATAGCGGCTTCAAGCTCATCATCGGCGCCGAATTCACCACGGTCTGCGGCATGAAGCTGGTGCTGCTGGCGCCCTCGCAGGCGGCATACGGCCAGATCTGCCAGCTCATCACGCTGGGCCGTCGCCGCTCGAAAAAGGGCGAGTACCGGGTGCTGCGCTCGGATTTCGAGAGCGGCCTCACCGACTGCCTGGCGCTGTGGGTGCCCGCGCCGCAGGAGACAGCAGCGAAGACGGGCGGAGTGCAGCCAGGGGAAGCTCGGCCAGGGGAAGCCCGGGCGGTGTGGCTGCGCGATTTCTTCGGCGATCGCGGCTGGCTGGCCGTGGAGCTACATCGCGGACCCGATGATCGCGCGCGGCTCGCACATTGGTGCGCGCTCGCCGAGCGCTGCGGTGTGCCCGCGGTGGCCGCCGGCGATGTGCACATGCATGTGCGCGCACGGCGCGCGCTGCAGGATGTGCTGACGGCCGTGCGTCACGGCTGCACCGTCGATGAGGCCGGCTGGCGCCTGCATGCGAATGGCGAGCGGCATCTGCGCTCCCTGGCCACGCTGCGCGCGCTCTATCCAGGCGCGCTGCTGGATCAGAGCATCGCGATCGCCGAGCGTTGCGCATTCTCACTCTCGCAGCTTCACTATGAGTATCCGGCCGAACTCGTACCTGCGGGCCGCACCGCCAGCGAGCATCTGCGCGCACTCACCGAGACTGGCCTGCGGCGTCGCTGGCCGCACGGCACGCCGAAATCGGTACGCGAACTCATTGATCGCGAGCTCGCCCTGATCGGCGAGCTGCGTTACGAGCACTTCTTCCTGACGGTGTGTGACGTGGTCGATTACGCGCGTCTCAATGGCATTCTCTGCCAGGGCCGCGGCTCGGCCGCCAACTCCGCGGTCTGCTATGCGCTCGGCATCACCGAGATCGATCCGGCGCGCACGCAGCTATTGTTCGAGCGTTTCATCAGCCGCGAACGCAATGAGCCACCGGATATCGATGTCGACTTCGAGCATGAACGGCGGGAAGAGGTCATCCAGTACATCTACGACAAATACGGACGCGAACGTGCCGCGCTTGCCGCCACCGTGATCTGCTATCGCACGCGCAGCGCGATCCGCGATGTGGCGCGTGCGCTGGGCATCGGCGATGAGGACATCGACCGGCTGACGCGAATGCAGATGTGGTGGGAGTCGCCCGCGCAGCTGCATGCAGCGCTCGAGCGCTGCGGACTTGGGATCGAACCGGCACGGCTGACCCTGCTGGCGCAGCTGGTGCGCGAGCTGATCGGCTTCCCGCGCCATCTCTCGCAGCACGTCGGCGGCTTCGTGATCTCGGGCGAACCCTTGAGCACACTGGTGCCGATCGAGAATGCCGCCATGGCCGATCGCACCGTGATCCAGTGGGACAAGGACGATCTGGAATCCTTGGGGCTGCTGAAAGTCGATGTGCTGGCACTCGGCATGCTCACGGCGCTGCGGCGCTGTTTCGATCTGATCGAGCGCTTTCGCGGCAAACGCATCGCGATGCAGGACATCCCGCCGAAGGACACGGCCACCTTCGACATGATCTGCCGCGCCGAGACCGTCGGGGTTTTCCAGATCGAGTCGCGGGCGCAGATGAGCATGCTGCCGCGCCTGCGGCCGCGCAGTTTCTATGACCTGGTCATCGAGGTGGCGATCGTGCGGCCAGGCCCGATCCAGGGCGACATGGTGCATCCCTACCTGCAGCGGCGCGAGGATCCAAAAAATGTCAGCTATCCGAGTGAGGCACTCAAGGCGGTGCTGCAGCGGACGCTGGGTGTGCCGATCTTCCAGGAGCAGGTCATGCAGATTGCGATCGTCGCCGCGGGCTTCACGCCAGGCGAGGCCGACGGGCTGCGCCGGGCGATGGCGGCCTGGAAACGCCGCGGCGGACTGACGCCCTATCGCGAACGGCTGCTCGGCGGCATGGCGAAGAATGGCTACCGCAGCGAGTTCGCCGAACAGATCTACAAGCAGATCCTGGGCTTCGGCGAATACGGCTTTCCCGAATCCCACGCGGCTTCCTTCGCGCTACTGACCTACATCTCCTGCTGGCTCAAGTGCCACGAGCCCGCGGCCTTCGCCGCGGCGCTCATCAACAGCCAGCCCATGGGCTTCTACGCTCCGGCCCAGATCACGCAGGAACTGCGCCGCACCGGCGCCACGGTGCTACCGGTGGATGTGACGGTGAGCGAGTGGCACTGCACGCTCGAGCGACACCCAAGCAGCCCGGATCCGGCGCTGCGGCTGGGACTGTGCCTGGTGCGCGGCCTGGCTGAAATCGATGGCCAGCGCATCGTGGAGAAGCGCGGCGATGGACCCTTCGGCAGCATCGATGAGCTCGCGGCCCGTGCGCAGCTCTCGCGCCGCGCGGTGCAGTCGCTGGCAGCCGCCGGCGCGCTGCGGCCCCTGAGCGCGCACCGGCATGAAGCCCACTGGCGCGCGCTCGGCGTGGAAAAACTTCCGGGGCTGATCGAGGGGCTATCGGCGCGCGAAGCACCGGCGTCGCTGCCCACGCCCACCGAGGGGGAGAACATCCTGGCCGACTATCGGCATCTCGGACTGACCACGGGCCGTCACCCGCTCGCGCTGCTGCGGCCGCGGCTGGCGCGGCGCGGTTTTCGCAGCAGCAGCGAGCTGCAACGGCTGCCTGACGGCATCCACGTGCGCGTCGGCGGATTGATCACGCACATGCAGCAGCCCTCGACGGCCTCGGGCGTGGTGTTCGCCTCGCTCGAGGATGAAACCGGGCTCGTCAACGTGATTCTCTGGCCGAAGGTGTTCGCCGCCCAACGGCGCTGTGCGCTCGAATCGAGCCTGCTCGTGGTCGACGGGGCGCTGCAGCGACGCGATCGGGTGGCGCATGTGGTCGCGCGACGACTGTACGATGCCTCGGCGTGGCTTGGTGGCTTCGCGCGCGAGTCGCGGGACTTTCGCTGACTACTGGCCCAGCGCGCTGCGCAGTGCGGCCAGCTCCTCGGCAGACTCCGCCATGAGCGCCTCGCAGGACTCCGGCGTCAGCTCCAGCCGCGCGGCCGCCTTGAGCGGACCGATACGCGGACCGAGCAGCTCGGGCAGCTGCTTGCACGGGGCCAGCGTCAGCGCCACTTCCAGCACATCGGCCAATACGGCGCCGGGACCGCGGGTCTGGCGCGAATCATCGGTATGGGAATGCACGGCGTTGACGATGTCCTCCGCCATGCCCCAGTTCTCGAGCAGCACCTTGGCGATGGAGCCGTGCCAATCATTGACGATGTGCTGATACATCTCCTGATCGGCAAACAAGGCTGGGTGGCGCACCGAGCGCGTCAGGATGTACAGCTTGCCGACCCCATGGACCAGCCCCGCGAGCATGGCCGTGTCGGAATTGATCTTGCCCACGCGGCGGGAGACCACGAAACACAGCGATGCGACCAGCACGCTCTGCTGCCAGAGCGCATCGAGGTAACGCTGCAAACTCTTGTATTGGCCGGCCGAGCGCAACTGCGCCATCACGAAGCTGACGGTGGCGGCGCGCAGCGCGTCGAACCCGAGCCGCGTGACCGCCGTGCGCAACTCCATGATCTGCTTGCCGCCGGGATTGAGCGCCGCGGAATTGGCCATGGTCAGTACGCGCGTGGCCAGCACGGGCTCGGCGCCCATCACGCGCACGACCCGCTCGCTGCTGCAGTTCTCCTCCGAGAGCACCTTCTGAACCTGGGAGGCGACCTCCGGATAACTGGGCAGCTCGATCTTGCTGGCGCTCAGCTCCGCCGACAGGTCGCGCACGAATTCGAACGCCGCCGTGCTCGCATCGCGTTGCGTCGGCGTCTTCGACTCGGCACTGGCTTGATTGTCCGTAACGGCCATCTGCGTCCTCATGCGCCCTGATCGACCAGTTGTATCTTAACCTGAACGTCTTTCATGATGTTCAGAAGAGCTCGATGTCGTTGCCTACCGGCTCGCGATCCAGCGCCTGCAGATAGCTACGCTCGCGTTCGAACAAGGTGTTGTTGCGAACGGCATTGAGTTTCTTGACGCGCAGTTTGCCGGTGGCCGGAGCGTAGTGGACCTTGCGCGGGTAGACATCGCCGAGATCCTCGCCCAGCACGCTGAAGCCTTCGTCGGCCACGTACTTGCGCACGAATTCGATATTGCGGGCACCGATATCCATGGCGATGCCATCGAGCACCCGGCCGCCGCCGACCAGCTTCACTTCCAGGCTGTCACGACGACTGCCCAGTTTCAGAATGTCGTTGATGAGTCGCTCCATTGCCACGTTGCCATAGCGCGTGGCAGCACTGGCCGCGCTGCCCCAACTGCTGTTGCCCCGGGAGGCGTCGCGCGGCAGCATAAAGTGATTCATGCCGCCGATGCCGGTGCGCCGATCTCGCACGCACGCCGAAACGCAGGAGCCGAGCACGGTGCTGATCTGCTCGCCCGTGGTCGTGACGTAGTACTCGCCCGGTAATAGCTTGGCCGCATAGCACAGATGCTCGCGGTCCCAGAAACGACCGACGTGCTCGAACTGCGGCAAAGCCGGCGGCAGCGCATCGGCGCTGTCCTCAGGTCCCACCCGGATAATGGTGGTCGAATCTTTCGTATTAGCACTCACGCGGTTCCTGGCTGTCAAAGTACGCGCGCCATGGTGGCGAGGAGCTGCTCCGGATTGAATGGCTTGACGATCCAGCCGGTCGCGCCCGCGCGCTTGCCCTCCAGTTTCTTCTCCTGGCTGGATTCCGTCGTCAGCAGCAGCAGCGGTGTCAGCCGATAGTGCGGCAGGCTGCGCAGTTCGTGCACCAGCGTGATGCCGTCCATGCGCGGCATATTCACGTCGCTGATGACGAGATCGCACGGATTTTCGCGTGCGTAGTCCAGCGCCTCCTGCCCGTCGACCGCCTCCACCACCTCGTAGCCTGCGGAGGTAAGAGTCGCGCGCACCATCTCGCGCATCGACGCCGAGTCGTCCACCGTCATTATCAATCGTGCCATGATGCTGCTCCGTTGATCCGGCTATCGAGCCGCGCTCGACTTGACGTTCCAGGGCCGATCCGATGCGCGCCGCTCGATCAGCTCGGACGCACTGATGCTGCTGCCGTTGCCGGCGTCTTCGTTCACGCGGTAGCCCGAGATCATCTCGTTGAGCGCGTGGGCCTGCTCGACGATGGCCTGGCTGGCCGCGGCGGCCTGCTCCACCAGCGCGGCGTTCTGCTGCGTCGACTGGTCCATCTGCATGACCGCCTTGTTGACCTGTTCGATGCCAGTGGACTGCTCGCGGCTGGCCGAGGCAATTTCGGCAACGATGTCGGTGACTTTCTTGACCGCGATCTGGATCTCTTCGAGCGTCTTGCCCGATTCATCGACCAGGCGCGTGCCTTCCTCGACCCGCGCGACACTGTCGCGAATCAGCGCCTTGATCTCCTTGGCCGCCGTCGCGCTGCGCCCAGCCAGGTTGCGCACCTCGGTGGCAACGACCGCGAAGCCGCGGCCCTGCTCGCCGGCGCGCGCGGCTTCGACCGCAGCGTTCAGCGCCAGAAGATTGGTCTGGAAGGCGATCTCGTCGATCACGCCGATGATGTCGGCGATCTTCTTCGAGGCCGCATTGATGCCGGCCATCGAGGCCACCGCGGCACCCACCACGGTGCCGCCTTTTTCCGCCTGCTTGCGCGCCGCGATGGCCAACTGGTTCGCCTGGCCGGCATTGTCGGCCGTCTCGCGAACCGTGGAAGTCATCTGTTCCATCGAGGAGGCGGTCTCCTCGAGACTGGAAGCCTGGTGCTCGGTGCGCTGCGAAAGATTGAGATTACCCTTGGAGATTTCCTCGGCACCGGTCTTCACCTCGGCCGCGGAGGCCTTGATCTGCTGCACCAGGCTCATCATGTTGCCAATCAGCACGTTGATTCCCGAAGATAGCTTGCCGAAGGCGCCGGACTTGCCGACGCTGTCGACCCGGGCACTGAGATCGCGCTGCCTGGCGCACTCGACCACCACGTTGACGTCATCGACCACGGCACCGATCGTGTCGAACAGCGCGTTGACGCCACGGCTGAGTGCCTCGACGTGTCCGCTCTTGCCCTCGAGAGAGATTCGTTGTGACAGGTCCCCGCCCAGCGCCGCCTTGACGGCCGACTGGGTCTGCTCGACGGTGGCCTGGAGCTGCCGCGACATCAGCACCTGCGCGGTGACGTTGGTGGCGTAGCTGATGACGGCCACCGGCTTGCCGCTGGCATCCAGCATGGGCGCGTAGTAGCCCTGCAGCCAGACTTCCTTGCCGGTCTTGCTGATGCACAGATACTCGCCCGCCTGGTGTTCACCGCGTGCCAGCTTGGCCCACAGATCCTGGTATTCGGCGCTCGCGCGATAAGCCGCGCTCACGAGCATCGAATGATGCTTGCCCTTCACATCTTCGAGCTGGTACTCGAGCTGCTTCAGGAAGTTGCCATTAGCGAAGCGGATGGTGCCATCTAGCTCGAACTCGATCATGGAGCGCACGCGGCGAATGGCGTCGATCTCGCTCTGGAATAAGGCATTGCGCTTGCGCTCGCCTTCCAGTGCCGCGCGCAACGCCTCGAGCTCGCGCGCATCCATTGTGACCTTGCTCTTCGAGCCTGCCCGGCCCGACTTGCTGCGTGTCGCTTTCATGATTCCCTGCCCTGATTGAAATTCATCCGATTGCTCCCATGCGGGTACCCGAGCTCGCCGTGTCGCCACTCGCGGCTGCCAGGCGCAGCAGCGCCTCGGCCATCCGCTCCAGAGACACGACTTCGCGGACGCCGCCGTGCTTGACCGCAGCGCCCGGCATGCCCCAGACCACGCTGCTCGCCTCATCCTGCGCGACGGTGGCCGCGCCGGCATCCAGCATCTCCTTCAATCCGCGTGCGCCGTCATCGCCCATGCCCGTGAGGATGGCTGCGACCGCATTCGGTCCCACCTTCTGCGCCACGGAGCGAAACAGCACATCGACGCTCGGCCGGTGCCGGTTGACGGGCGGACCCGCGCTCAGGCGGCACAGGTAGCGCGCGCCGTCGCGGTCCACCATCAGGTGCCGATCGCCCGGTGCTATGTAGACGTGCCCGGGCACGATCAGCTGCCCGTCCTTCGGCTCGCAGACCGACATGGCCGAGAGCGTGTCCATACGGTGCGTGAAGGCGCCGCTGAAGGCGGCCGGAATGTGCTGTGCGATCACCACCGCCGGACTGTCCGCGGGAAGTGCCTGCAGCACTACACGGATGGCTTCGGTGCCGCCGGTGGAGGCGCCGATGGCGATGATGCGTGCGGTGGTGCGGAAGTTGCGCTGCCCGGCTGACGACGGCAGTACCGCATCAGCGGATAGCTTCGGCGTCAGCAGCAGCGGCGCCGACTCGGCTCGCGCTCGCACCCGCGCGTGCGCCGCGGTTCGCACCTTGCCGCAGATTTCGTCCGAGAAATCGCGCAGCGTGCCGGCCAGATCGGCCTTGGGCTTGGAAACGAAATCGACCGCGCCGAGCTCGAGCGCGCGCAGCGTCGTCTGCGCGCCCTGTTCGGTAAGCGATGACACCATGATCACGGGCATCGGTCGCAGGCGCATCAGGTTGGACAGGAAGGTCAGTCCATCCATGCGCGGCATTTCCACATCCAGCGTCAGCACATCCGGATTGAGCGCCTTGATGCGCTCGCGGGCGATCAGCGGATCGTTGGCCACACCGACTACCTCGATATCGGCGCTGTCGTTGAGGATCTCGGTCAGCATCTGCCGCACCAGCGAGGAATCGTCGACGATCAGCACGCGAATTTTCCTGCTCATGCCGGCACCCCCGTCCGTCGGTAGATGGTGCGGCCGACCAGCTCGTACTGATCGCTGAGGCGGTATAGATTCTCGGAGTGACCCAGAAACAGGAGGGCGCCTGGTCGCTGAATCTCGGCCATGCGCTGGAACAACCTGCGCTTGGTCTCGACATCGAAATAGATGACCACGTTGCGGCAGAAGATGACATCGAACGGGCCGCGCATCGGCCAATCGTGCATGAGATTCAGCTGCTTGAAGGTGATCAGCTGCTGGAGCGCGGGCGATACTTTGACCGCGCCCTGAAGTGAGCCGGTGCCTTCACGGAAGAACTCCTTCACCCGCCAAGGCGCCATCTGCGTCAGCCGCTCGGCCGGATACACCCCGGCCTGCGCCGTGGCGAGCACGTTGGAATCCAGATCGGTCGCCAGGATCTTGGCGTCGACGCCGTTGAAAAGATCCTGCTTCTCACGCATGACCATGGCAATGCTGTAGGGCTCTTCGCCGGTGGAGCACGCGCTCGACCAGATACGCAGCCGCCCCGACGCGCGCGCCGCCGGCGCGATGGCCGGCAGCAGCTGCTGTGACAGGTAATCGAAGTGATGAGACTCGCGGAAGAATGACGTCAGATTGGTGGTGATGGCGTTGGTGAATTCCTGCAGCTCGACCGGCTCGCCGCGCTCGAGCAGCTGCAGATAGTCGGCAAAGCTCGACAGCCGCAGCGCACGCAGCCGTCGTACCAGCCGCCCATAGACCATCTGCCGCTTGGCGTCGCTGAGGGCAATACCGCTGTGCTCGCGCACCAGCTCGCAGATGCGGCCGAACTCGGCATCGGACAACACGATCTCATTCGTGCCTCCGCCGCCCAATTCCAGGTTTGCCGCCTGCGCCTGTGCCATGCCGCTCCCCGATGCCTCAGCCGTTCAGCGACCGTGGTGCGTCGGTCTCGACGCACGCTGCAACCAGCGAATCGATGTCGAGCAACATCACCATCTTGCCGTCCACGGTCGCAATGCCGCGCACACAACTGCCATCGGCGATGCCGCCCAGTTCCGGCACGGGCTGGATGGCATCGGCGACGACGCTGTAGACCTCGGACACCGCGTCGACCACGATGCCGACGGTCTTCTCGCCGCGCGAGCTGCGCACACGCACGACGATCACCACAGTCGATGCATCGAAGTTGCGCTTCGGCAGTTTCAGGCGCGTGCGCAAATCGATGACCGGCACGATCATGCCGCGCAGATTCATCACGCCCAGAACGTAAGCGGGAGCATAGGGAACACGCGTGACGTGATCCCAGCCCTTGATCTCCTGCACGCGCAGGATCTCGACGCCGTATTCCTCGCCGCCGCAAACGAAAGTCAGGTACTGCGTCCCGGCCGCGGCTGCGCCCGGGGACGAAGGCTCAAGGGTGCTCATCGACTGCGTCATGCATCGGCTCCTCAGAATTCCTGCCATTCCTGATCGCGGGCCACGGCCTGTGCTGCAACGGCGGCTCGCGTCGGCGCGGCCGCCCGGGGCACACTGCGGGTCGGCCCAGGGGCCGGTTGGGGTGGCGGCTGAGGCGCCGGCTCGGGGGCCGGCCGGCGGGGGGCCACCCGCCTGGTCTCGGGCACCCGGTATTTGGCGATCAGCGCACCGAGGGATTTCGCGTGGTCGACAATCGCACGGCTGGCCGCGGAGGCCTGCTGCACCAGTGTCGAGTCCTCTTGCGTGGCCGCGTCCATGTCGAGTACGGCCCGATTGACCTGCTCGATACCTGCCGACTGCTCACGACTGGCCGATGCGATCTCGGCCACGATGTCGGTGACTTTCTTGACCGCGCCGACGATCTCCGCCAGCGTCCTGCCCGACTCGTCGACCAGCTTGCTGCCCTCCTCGACCTTGGCCACGCTGTCCTGGATCAGCGCCTTGATCTCCTTGGCAGCCGTGGCACTGCGCCCGGCGAGGTTGCGCACCTCGGTGGCCACCACGGCAAAACCTCGTCCCTGTTCGCCGGCACGCGCTGCTTCGACCGCGGCGTTGAGCGCCAGCAGGTTGGTCTGAAAGGCGATCTCATCGATGACGCCGATGATGTCGGCGATCTTCTTCGAGGCGCCGTTGATCGCGCTCATGGCCGCGACCGCCGAGCCGACCACCGAGCCGCCCTTTTCCGCCTGCTGCCGCGCGGCCATGGCCAGCTGATTGGCCTGGCCGGCATTTTCCGCGGTCTGCTTGACCGTGGCGGTCATCTGTTCCATCGATGAGGCGGTCTGCTCCAGGCTCGCGGCCGTTTTCTCGGTACGTTCGGACAGATTCACGTTGCCCGCGGAAATCTCCGCCGCGCCGTCCTGCACGGCAGAGGCTGCGGCCTTCATTTGGCTCACCACCTGCATCAGATTGTCGAGCAGTCCGTTGAGTCCTGCGCTAAGCCTGCCGTGAAAGTGCTGCGTGTCGGCAGACGCCATGCGTGCTTGCAGATCGCCGGCTCGCGCAGCGCCAACCACCGCTGCCACTTCCTCCTCGAACTCGATTTCCCGGGTTCGATCCACCCATTCGATCACCGATCCCAGGCGCTGCCCGTCGGCATCGGCGACTGTTGCGGCCGTGATCGCAAAACTTAAGCCGCCGAGATTGAGCTCGGTGATGCCCGCATCGATCGAGCCGACATCCACGCGCAGCGTGTTGAAATGGGCACCGATGAGTGCCTCAGGATCAAAGCTGTCGATTTCGCGGCGCAGCGAGGCCGCGTTGTCGCGGAACATCTGGCGCAAAGAACGATTCAGAAACAGGATCCGGTGGTCGGCATCGACCAGCATGACGTTGGCCGAAAGCCGGTCGAGCGCCGCATCGACCCGCGCCCGGGCGGCGCTCTGGCGCTCCGCGCGCGCGGCGCGCGCGCGCTGCTCATCGAGCTCGCGGTTACAGGCGGCCAGTTGCTCGCGCAGGGCCGCCAGCTCGGCGTCCTGGCCGCGTTTGGTCGCTTTCACGCCAGCGTCTCGTGCCATGTCATCTTCCCTTTGAATGCCAGTCAGTGCAGCGAGCCCACGGCCAGCCGCGCGGCATTGAGCAGAATCAGGGTCTTGCCGTCGGCCTGTGCCAAACCGTGCACGATATCGGCCGACGCGGCGCTGCCGAGCTCAGGGAGGCGGCGGAATGTCGCGGCGTCGATGTCATAGACCTCCGAGACCGCATCCACCACGAGCCCGACGGTGCGTTCCTGGCCGTCGTTGGGAACGCGGATCACGATCACGACGGTCGATGGGCCGAAGGTCCCCGGCGCGAGCTCGAAACGCCGGCGCAGGTCGATGACCGGCACCGCCACACCGCGCAGATCCATGACACCAAGCACCCAGGGCGGCGCATGCGGAATTGCCGTCACGGCCGACCAGCCGCGGATCTCCTGCACCATGAGAATGCCGACGCCATACTCCTCGTCGGCGAGCTTGAAGGTCAGGAACTGCTGCGAGCCGTCGGTGGGCGGGTTCAAGCGGCCTCCCTGGACGACGCGCTTCGCGCCGGCTGATCCAGGTAGCGCACGATGACGCCCGGGATATCCAGAATCAGTGCCACGTGGCCATCGCCAAGCATGGTCGCGCCCGCGAGGGCGGTAATCGCGCGGAAGTTGGTCTCGAGGCTCTTGATGACCACCTGCTGCTGCGACATCAGCTCATCGACGAACAGCCCCACGCGCTTGCCGTCGGCCTCGACGATCATCAGCAGGCCATTCACCAGATCGGTGTTGTCAGCCTGGCTGCCGAACAATTCGTAGAGCCGCACGATGGGGATGTACTCATCGCGCAGACGGAACAGCTCCGCCTTGCCGGCCAGAGAACTGATCTGGTCGCGCTTGATCTGGATCGTCTCGACAATCGAGACGATGGGCACGATGTAGATTTCCTTGCCCACGCGCGCCAGCTGGCCGTCGAGTATCGCCAGTGTCAGCGGCAGCCGGATGCGGACCGTGCTGCCCTTGCCCGGAGTCGAGTAGAGCTGCACGTGGCCGCCGATTTCGTTGATATTCCGCCGCACCACGTCCATGCCCACGCCGCGCCCGGAGACATCGCTCAGTACCTCGGCCGTGGAGAATCCGGGCGCGAAGATCAGGTTGTTGATCTTGTCTTCCGACAGCTCCTCATCGGCGCCGACCAGGCCGCGCTCGCGCGCCTTGGCGAGGATGCGATCGCGGTTCAGGCCCGCGCCGTCATCCGACACCTCGACGATGACATTGCCGCCCTTGTGATAAGCGTGCAGAGAGATGGTGCCCGTCTCATCCTTGCCGGCCGCGCTGCGCTTGTCGGGCGTCTCGATGCCGTGATCGACCGCGTTGCGCACCAGGTGTACCAGCGGGTCGCCGATCTTCTCGAGCACGGTCTTGTCGAGCTCGGTCTGATCACCGCTCATCTTCAGTTCGAGCTTCTTGCCCAGCCGCTGTCCGAGGTCGCGGATCATGCGCGGGAAACGATTGAAGATCGAAGCGATCGGCAGCATGCGCACCCGCATGACGTTTTCCTGCAGCTCGCGCATGTGGCGCTCGAACTGCACCAGTGCGTTGCGCAGATCGTTCGCCGGGCGGCCTTCGAGCGAGGCGGCGAGCTGACTGCACACCGACTGTGTGATCACCAACTCGCCCACTGAATTCAGCAGCTCATCGATCTTCTCGATGCTGACGCGAATCGAGCCGCCCTCGCCCGATGACCCGCGCGCAGCTTCCGGTGCGCCAGGGGCTGGCTTGGTCGTGGCCGCAGGCGCTGGGGCAGCCGTAGCGGCAGCGGGAACGGCGGCAGCAGGGGCAGTTGCCGCCGCGGGGGTCACAGCTGCAGGTTCGGCCGATAACGGCTCGATCGACAGCATGCACTCGCCGATGGCCCACTCGAAAACCTGTTCGATCGCGGCCCGATCGGCATCGGTACGCAGTTCCATCTGCCAGGAGAGCACACAGACTTCAGGATCCAGTTCGGCCAGTGTCGGCACTTTGCTGGCATCGACGCGCGTGACCAATGCACCGAGGCCGGCCAGCTCGCGCATCATGCGCAGCGGGTCGTTGCCGTGCTCCATCATCTGCGCGCCGGGTGCCAGACGTATGCGCCAGCCGCTGATGGCCACTCCGCCCGGCTCGGCCATCGCGATCGCAGTCGTTGCCGCGATCACAGGAACGGCTGCCGGTGCGGCCGCGGCGGCGGCCACCGCCGCGCTGGCGGGGCTTTTGACAATGGCCTGGAGTTCCGCGTGCAGTCCGGCGGCCAATGCGGCATCGGCCGGCTGCTTGCGCTGGGTGGCGGCCAGCATCTCGCGCAGCACATCGACCGAGCGCAGCAGGACATCGACCGTGCCCGACTGCACCTGGCGCTGTCCGCTGCGCAGCTGATCGAGCAGCGTCTCGAGCGTGTGGGTAAATGCCGCGACATCAGCGAAGCCGAAGGTGGCGCTGCCGCCCTTGATGGAGTGCGCGACGCGAAAGATGGTGTTGATCAGCTCCTCGTCGGCCTCGCCCGCGCTGAGCTTGAGCAATGCCGCCTCCATCGAGCCGAGCGCTTCGAAGCTCTCCTCGAAGAAAGTCTGGTGAAATTGTGCGAGGTCTAGCGTCATGGAGTCATGGCCGCGCCGGGACTTTCCAGCAATGCGCCGACGCTGAGCAATTCGATGGCCTGCTCGAGTGTCGGCGATCGCCCGATCCAGGCGTACTCGAGACCGCGCTCCAGGCAATCGAGCGCAAAGGCGACGATCAGCTGCACGCCGGCGGCATCGACCCGGCTGACCGCGCTGCCGTCAATTTCATAGGGACCCGGGCGCGCGAGCTGCTCGATCATATGAGCCTTGATGGCCGCGCCCTCGTGAATGGTGCAGCTGCCGCCCAGCACGACGCGTCCGCGCGGCTGGGTAGCGGTGTCCTCGGCGGTTGTCTGGGTGCCCTCTGACATGCTGCGACTCCGTTCCATCAAGCTGTTACGGCTATCCGGGTGGAATACTTGAAGGGACCTGGATCACATTCCGGTTTCCGGGGGCGTTTTGTGACCCCGCTAACAACCGCGGCAGCCGCATCTAGCGTGCGCAGCCCTCAAGCAACAGACTCCCCGGGCCGATAACGACCTAACGCAATGCGCAGTTGCAGCGCAATGATCAGGTGGAGGCCAGAGTGAGCGCACAAGCCGGCATGAGTATCCTGGTAGTCGACGACTTCTCGACCATGCGACGGATCATCAAGGGCCTGCTTCAAGACCTGGGCTTTTCTAACATAACGGAAGCCGACGACGGCCTGACCGCATTGCCGTTGCTCAAGGCGGGCAACTTTGACCTGCTGATCACGGACTGGAACATGCCGGGGATGCAGGGCGTGGAACTGTTGCGGCAGGTACGGGCCGATGAGCGCCTGAAGAAGCTGCCGGTGCTGATGCTGACTGCCGAAGCCAAGCGCGAGCAGATCGTCGAAGCCGCGCAGGCCGGCGTCAGCGGCTATGTCATCAAGCCGTTCACAGCAGTCACTCTCAAGGAGAAGATCGACAAGATCTTCGCCGTCAAGCCTTCCGCCGCGGCCTGATCGCGGCTCCATGGATACGATATCGCGCCAGTCGGCCGACTACCGTCCATGGGTAGAGGCGATGCAGGCCGCATTGACGGCCGACGACGAGGCGGCATTCTCGGCCGCGATGCGCGGCTTCAATTCCCTGCAGGATTCCTCCGTCATGACCAGCGTACGCAAGGTCCGCGGCGACCTGCAGGCCGCGCTCGAGCGCTTTCGCGCCGAATCACGACTGGCCGAGATGGCCGAGCGCCAGGTGCCCGACGCACGCCAGCGGCTCGCGCATGTGCTGAAACTCACCGACGATGCGGCCCATCACACGATGGATCTGGTCGACCAATCCTGCCCGCTGGTGGATGCGGTGGCACAGGAGGCGCACCGTTTGCAGGGACTGCCTGGCATGAGCGCCGATGTCGGCCGCTTTTTGCAGCAGACCCAGGCCCATATGAAGACCGTGCGTGCGCGGCTGACCGATGTGCTGCTCGCGCAGGGCTACCAGGACCTGAGCGGGCAGATCATCCGCAATGTCATGCAGCTGGTCGATGAGTTGGAGGCGGCGTTGGGCGATCTGGTTCGCATCGACCGGTTTGAATTCGATCGCGATTCGAAGCCGGTCGCTACCGGCACCTACGGCCCGGTCGTACCCGGCGTCGCGCACGGGGACACGGTGGGCGGCCAGGAGGACATCGACGCCATGCTCTCAGGCCTGGGCGTCTAGCCTGGGCGTCTAGAAGAGTTCCAGTTCCCCAGGCGCCGAGGCTTCGCGCAGGCTCTGCAGCGCCTTGAGCATCTGCTCGGCGCGCAGTCCACGCATCATGAAATCGAACAGCACGCGTTCCTCGACCAT
>Ga0302317_10000570_pt1 | contig 30605 bp, 23 predicted proteins | sample III_Palsa_N3_3_FD_200450 | JGI IMG/M metagenome (GOLD analysis project Ga0302317, IMG submission 200450) | Peat permafrost microbial communities from Stordalen Mire near Abisko, Sweden - III_Palsa_N3_3 | ecosystem: Environmental > Terrestrial > Soil > Palsa > Peat permafrost | place: Sweden...
AATCACGGCCGAGAGGATCTCCTGGACCTTGGCGGCTTCACCGCGATCATCCAGTGTTTGTTCGCCGCTGATGGCCGCCAGATAAGTGCGGATCGCGCCACCGAGCTGCCGCGTGGCCCGATCCTGTGCGGCGATGCGCGCCGCAAAGGCAACATCGCCCGATCGCAGCAGCGTCAGCGTGTGCTCGAGCATGGCCGCGGCCAGATCCGACATGCGCAGCGTCTCGCGCGCCGCGTTCGCGAGCGCCACCGAGGCCGAATCGACCGCCGCGCGTTCCAGGTACAGCGGCCGGCCCGGATCCTGGGGCCGCGGCGGATCGGGCACCCAGCGCAGCAGCCAGCTGGCCGAGCGCTTGACGTTGCCCAGAAACACCGCTGCCAGGATCAGATTGAAGAACAGATGGAAGTTCACCGCCAGGCGCGCCGTGCCTGGAATGTAATGCTGGATCAGCTCAGTGAGCTGGCTCACCCAGGGCAGCAGCAGCAACGCGCCCACGAGCCGCACCAGCAGATTGCCCAGCGGCACCCGCCGCGCGGTCGGCGTCGAGGCGTGAAACAGCGGTGGCAGCGCGCCACCGACATTCGCGCCCAGCACCAGCGCCAGGGTCTCGGGCGCGCCGATGACCTGGTTCGCGGACAGCGAGCCCACCAGCAGCACCATGACGACGCTCGAGTGGCAGCCCCAGGTCAGGATCGCACCCACCAGCGCAGCCAGCAGCGGCTCGGAGCCGAGTGATTCGAGGAATGAGCGCAGCAGCGGGGTGTTTTCCACCGGGCCGAGCGTCTGCTGCAGGCCCGAGAGCGCCATCAGCATCAGGCCGAGGCCAATGGTGGCACGGCCGATATTGCGCAGGCGGCTGCCGCTCGACCAGCGAAAGGCGAGCACGCCCAGCAGCACCAGTGGCGGTGCGACGATGGCGATGTTGAAGGACAGCGCCTGCGCGACTACGGCGGTGCCGACGTTGGAGCCGAGCATCACCGCCAGTGCCGGGGCGAGCGCCATGACACCGGCGGCGGTGAAGGAGGTCGCCATCAGCCCGACCGCGGTACTGCTCTGCAAGAGCGCCGTGATCCCAACGCCGATAAAGAAGGCGCGCCAGCGGCTGCCCAGGTTCTTCTCGAGCGCCTGGCGCAGCGCCGCGCCAAAGCCGCGCTGGATGCCGGAGCTGACCATGTGAGTGCCCCACAGCAGCAGGCCGACATAGCCTGAGAGGCTGAACAGGACCAGTGTGCCCGACATCTACAGATTCCCTGACTTGGCGATGCAGTGCTGAATTCGGGCATGATAGCGCCGCCATCGGATAGCGATGTCACAGGCGGGACCATGGGACGGATGCAGGCCGAAGAGCGTCACCGGGAGATCGTAGCGATCGTGCAGCAGCGTGGCTACGTCAGCAACGAGGAACTGGCGCGCACTTTTGGCGTGACGGCGCAGACCGTGCGCCGCGACCTGACGAAACTTGGCGATGAGGGCGAGATCTGCCGGCACCACGGCGGCGCAAGCGTAGCCTCGAGCACCGAGAACATCGATTACCGCGAGCGCCAGGAACTCTCGAGTCCCGAGAAGCGCGCGATTGCCGAACTCACCGCGCAGCACATCCCGAATCATTCCTCGCTGTTCATCAATATTGGCACGACCACCGAGGCCCTGGCACGCGCGCTGCTCGGCCACGAGGATCTGCGCATCATCACCAACAACCTGAACGTTGCGCAGATCATGACGCGCAATCCCTCCTTCACCGTGATGATCACCGGTGGCACCGTGCGCAATCGCGACGGGGGCGTCGTCGGCCAGTCGGCCTGCGACATGATCGGGGAGTTCCGTGTCGACTACGGCATCATCGGCATCAGCGGCATCGATGAGCACGGCACGCTCCTGGATTTCGATTACGACGAGGTGCGCGCGGCGCGTGCGATCATCAAGAACTCCCGCGCCACCTACCTGCTGGCCGATCACACCAAATTTGCGCGACATCCAATGGTGCGGCTCGGAACCCTGGGCGAGGTCACCGCGCTGTTCACCGACACCCTGCCCCCGCCGGCACTGCGCGAACGGCTGAGCGCTGGAGGCGTCACGCTGCACGTCGCCAGCGCGCCGGAAGGCTGAACCCCCTGTTACCACGTAGGTGAGCCTGAACGAACGCCATTGGCCTTAGAATGTTCGCTTGTCAACATTCTGGACACAATATATTCTAAAACGAATATTTTCTAGGGCTTAGTGTCGCTTTTCGGGAGTACAGGTGAACATCGGCCGGGATTTTGATTTGCTGGTAGTGGGCGGCGGCGTCAACGGCGCCGGTGTCGCCCGGGATGCGGCTGGGCGCGGCCTGCGGGTGCTGCTCATCGAACAGGCCGGTTTGGCGCATCACACCTCCTCAGCCAGTTCCAAGCTGATCCACGGCGGCCTGCGGTATCTCGAGTATTTTGAGCTGCGTCTGGTGCGTGAGGCCCTCAAGGAGCGCGAACGACTGCTGCGGATTGCGCCGCATCTGGTATCGCGCGCCCGCTTCATCCTGCCTCACCATGCCCAGCAGCGCCCCTCCTGGCTGCTGCGCGCGGGGCTCCTGGCCTACGATCTGCTGGCACCCGGCAGCAGCCTCGGCCGCTCCCGATCCATCCGCCTCTCATCGAGCCCGCTTGGCGCACCGCTGCGCTCCGGAATTTCTCGCGGCTTCAGCTACGGCGACTGCACCGTGGATGACAGCCGTCTTGTGATTCTCAATGCCAAAGATGCTGCCGAGCGCGGTGCCCAGATCCGTATCGGACATCGCCTGCTCAGTGCCGCGCGTGGCGACGGAAAGTGGCAGGCACAGATTGAGCAGGTGGCAAGCGGCGAACGCTATACCGTGAATGCCCGCATCATCGTGAATGCGGCTGGCCCCTGGGTCGCCGATGTCCTGCACCAGCGCATTGGCGTGCGCAGCGGTCCCGATGTGCGACTGGTCAAGGGCAGCCACATCGTGGTCCCGCGGCTGTATGCGGGTGATCAGGCCTATGTGCTGCAGAATCCGGACCGACGCATCGTATTCGTGATTCCCTACCAGGGCGAGTACACGCTCATCGGGACCACTGATGTCGACTGGAGCGAAGGCCCGGGCCGCGCGGCGATCACGCCCGAGGAAACCGACTACCTGTGCGAGACCGTCAATCGCTACTTCCGGCAGCCGATCACGCCGCAGCATGTGGTATGGAGCTATGCGGGGCTGCGCCCGCTGATCGACAGCCCGGAGGCCGCCGCCTCCGAACTCACGCGCGACTACGCCCTCGAGCTCGATGCGCCGGCCGGTGTTGCGCCGGTGCTCTCGGTGTTCGGCGGCAAGATCACCACCTACCGGCCGCTGGCCGAGCGCGTGCTGGCGCGTCTGGCATCGCACCTGCCGCGGCTCGCGCCGCCATGGACCGGCAACGCACCGCTGCCTGGTGGCGACTTCGGCCCCGAGGGTCTGCGCGGCTACAGCGAGAGCGCGTGGCATCGCTGGCCATTCCTCTGGCCGCAGGAACTGCGCCGCCTCGTTCATGCCTACGGCACGCGGCTCGATCGGGTCCTCGAGGGTGTAAAAAACCGCAGTGGCCTCGGCCAGAGTTTCGGTGGCGGGCTGACGCAGCGTGAAGCGGATTACCTGCTGCGCGAGGAGTGGGCCAGCAGCAGCGAAGATATGTACTGGCGGCACACGAAGACCGGACTCGGCGCATCGGCCGGCGACCAGCAACGCCTCAATGCCTATCTGGCAGGGCTCGGCCAGCGGGCCAGGGCCAAATCGGTTCCCAATGCAGTGCCGCTCAGCTCTCTTGCGGGCGCTTACCGCGTCGTAGCAGAGTCAGGGCGAGAATCGCTGACGCGACCATCAGGAACAGGCTGACGGCATTCAGCACCGGCGTAGCCCCTTCGCGCATGCGCCCATACATCATGATCGTCAGCGGTGCGTCCGAGCCGACCAGCATCAGCGTCGTGTTGAAGTTTTCAAACGACATCAGGAACGAGATCGCCGCCGAGCCGATCAGTGCCGGGCGCAGATAGGGCAGCGTAATCGTGCGCAGCACCGCACCCTGCGATGCGCCGAGATTCAGCGCGGCATCTTCCAGCGTCCGATCAAAGCGCTTCAGGCGCGCGCTGATCGTGAGCGTTGCGATGGCGGCGATATACGAGAACTGCCCGAGCACCACCAGCGGCAGGCCGGGGCGCAGGAAATCCAGATCCAACCCGAACAGATCGCTGCACAGATCAGCGATGCGGCTGGCAAAGGCCAGGATCGAGATACCCAGAATCACGCCCGGAATCACCAGTGGCGTCAGCATCAGCACCGAGAGCAGCCCCTTGCCAGGAAACTTTGCGCGCTCCATCAGAAAGGCATTCGCGGTGCCGATCAGCACCGAGAGCACCGTGACCCAGATCGCGACCATCGTGCTGGTCCAGATGCTGCCCAGCAGCTCCGAATCGCCAAACAGCCCGGTGCGCCCGAGCGCCTCGTTGCCGAGGAACCAGTCGAGTGTGAAGCCATGCCAGGGGGGCGCCGGATAGGGTGCATTGTTGAACGCAAACACCGCTACCGTCACCAGCGGCATGAACAGGAACACTAGGAACGCGCCGACGTACAGCGAGGTGGCGGCGCGCAGCCAGGCCGGTCTTGGCAGGCTCGGTATCATGAACGGCGCATCACATCGCTGAAGCGCTGGCCACTTAATTTCAGGCCCAGCCACACCATCGCGGTGGACAGGCCCAGCAGCAGGAAGCCAAAGGCCGCACCCTGTTCCCAGTTAAAGCGCGTGATGAACTGGGTGTAGATCGTCTCGGTGAACCACTGCGAATTCTTGCCGCCGAGCATCGTCGGTGTCAGGTAGTTGCCTAGCGTCAGCATGAAGACCACGATGCAGCCGGCCGTGATGCCAGGGGCCGCGTGCGGGATCACAATCTCGCGCAGGATCGAGCCGCCCTTGGCGCCCAGATCGTAGGCGGCCTCGATCAGCGTGTTGTCCAGGCTCTCAAGACTTCCCACCAGCGGCACGACCATGAACAGTAGCGAGGTGTAGACCAGGCCCACCAGGATCGTCGCATCGTGGTAGAGCAGCTCGACCGGCATCTGCGTGATCCCAAGTTTCACCAGCAGCGCCGGCAGCACGCCGGATTCGCGCAGCAGGATCATCCAGCCGAGCGTGCGCACCGTCTCACTGACCCAGAACGGAATCAGGCACACCACGAATAGCAGCGCGCTCATGCGGCCGCGCGCCAGCTTGGCAATCGTCCAGGCGATCGGGAACGCCACCAGCAGCGTCAGTGCGGTCGCGATTGCCGACATTACCGCGGTGCGCAGAAATACGTGCCAGTACAGCGGCTCATCGAAGAAGGCCCGGAACTGCGCCAGGCTCGGTACGTACTCGCGTGGTGCCACGCGCTCACGCAGCGAGAGCTGCAGCAGATCGGCATGCGGCAGCAGGATCAGCCCGAACAGCCACAGCAGTGCCGGCGCCAGCAGCAGCGCGAGCATCAGTCGCCGATGCCAGTTGGAGGTGGCGATTCCGTCAGCCACGGGGCGTCACGCTGAAGCAGATCGCGCGCTCCGGATCGAAGGCAAAAAACACGCGGGCACCGACTTTCAGATCGGCGAACTGCCCGGTCTGCGGCAGCGCGATGCGAAACTCGAAGCGGGTCTTCTCCTCCCGCAGCAGCACGGCCGAGTTGGCCCCATCGAACAGCAGGCTCTCGACTTCACCGCTGTGCACCGGCTGCCCTGCCGGCAGCTCGGCGGCGGTACGGCCAAGGATTGTCGCCTCGGGGCGCACGAAAGCCTCGACCGCCGCGCCCACGGCCACGCTGCCATGGCGACGCGCGCGGACCGTCCAGCCCTCGGCTGCAAGCACCTCAACGATTTCCCCGTCGATGCTCACCGCCTTGCCTGAAAGCTTGTTGTTGGCACCGACGAAGCCGGCCACGAACGGCGTTGCCGGAGCGTAGTAGAGCTCCTGCGGCGTCCCCAGCTGCTCGAAGCGACCGTGGTTCATGACGCCCACATGATCGGAGAGCACGAGGGCCTCGGATTGATCGTGCGTGATGTAGACGAAAGTCGTACCGAAGGCCGCTTGCAGCTGCTTGAGCTCTATTTTCATGTGCTCGCGCAGCTTCAGATCGAGCGCCCCGAGCGGCTCATCGAGCAGCAGCAGCGTCGGCTCGAGCACCATGCTGCGGGCAATCGCCACGCGCTGGCGCTGGCCGCCGGAGAGTTCATCGACGCGCTTGTTGCCAGCACCCGCAAGGCCTACCCGCCCGAGCATGTCCTCGGCACGTTTCTGCCGCTCGGCACGCGCCACGCCGCGGCGCGCCAGTCCGAAGGCCACGTTCTGGCTCACCGACATCATCGGAAACAACGCCAGTTGCTGGAACACCATGTTGACCGGGCGCCGGTTGGGCGCGACGCCGGCCATGCTGCGCCCGCCAATCTGGATATCGCCGCCATCGGGGGCAATGAAGCCTGCGATCATGCGCAGCAAGGTCGTTTTGCCGCAGCCCGAGGGGCCAAGAATCGAGAAGAAGCTGCCGCGTGCGACACTGAAGGAGAGGTTATCAACCGCCTGGTGGCCGGCGAAACGCTTGGTGACGCCGCGCGCCTCCAGATCGGGCGCCGCCGCGGTTCCCGGCAGCGCGCTCAATTGGCCGCCTTGATGTGATCGAGCACGTTGCCTTCGATTTCCTCGAGGCCCGGCGGAATCGCCGTATACCACTTCACATTCTTCAGCCCATCAGGAAAGCTCTCGGCAAACTGCGCCCGCAATTTGGGATCCATCAGCGCATCGGCGCCTTTGGAAGCCATGAAATTGCCGATCGACTTGGCAATCCTGACCGCGACTTCAGGGCGCATCGTGAAATTGATCCAGGCGTAGGCGCCGGCATCGTTGCGGCCACGCGCCGGCAGCGCAAAGGTATCCATCCAGGCGAGGGCACCCGATTTCGGATTGACGAACTTGATGTCAGGGTTCTCGCGATTCAGCGCCCAGCCGCCCGAGTCCCACATCATCGCGGCATCGATTTCCCCGGAGCGGATGCCGTTGAGCAGCTGATCCTTGTTGTCGTAGAAGAAGCGGAAGTTCGCCTTACAGGCGCTCAAGGTCTGGCCGACGCTCTGCATCAGTGCGGTGTAGGCCGGCACATTGTTATAGAGCGCAAATGGATCCTTGCCGGCAGCGAGCGCGAAGGCCATCAGTGTCGGGCGCTTCAGGCGCACCGCGGTGCGCCCCTTCAGCTCCGGCCGGCACAGATCGGCGTAGTCGCTCACCTTGGTCTTTTTGGCGTTGTAAACCAGGCCATCAGTGCCCCAGACATAGGGCAGTCCGTAGAGCTTGCCCTCGACCGTGGCATTCTTGGTCACGGTCGCGAGCAGCTCGGGCACGAACTCCTCGGTGTGCACCTTGGTGATGTCGATCGGCTTGTAGATCCGAAATTCCTGCTGCGCGCCGAAGATCCGGTCCTGCGAGGGCTGCGCCAGATCAAAGCCTGCGCCGCCGGTGGCGCGCAACTTGGAGATCATCTCCTCGTTATTGGAGAGCGTGACCTGCACCTGAATGCCGGTTTCCTGCTTGAACTGGGCAATGACTTCGGCGGGCACATAGTCGGCCCAGCTGATGATCCGCAGTACCTTGGCATCGTCCGCCTGTGCCTGGGACCCGAGCAGCACCAGGCAGGCGAGGGACAGGATCAGGGACCGTATTCGATTCATTCCATCTCCGGTGCCAGTCAAACCAGCGAATCAGTGCAGGCCTTAGGAATCGGGCAGGCCGAGCAGGATCGGGGCGATACAGGAGCAGGCCACTTCGGGGCGGAGCCACCGCTGGCTGCAGCTCAGGGGCGCTGCGCGGGGCGTCTGTTGTGATTCTGCGCTGCTCGAGGCCCCAACCCGCTTCACCTGTCAGGTTTAAGTTTGTAAACGCGATCTGCAGCGAGAATAGTTTGGCCGGCACAGCAGGGCAATAGCACCCGAAGCGAGAGCCGCGGTGGCCTCAGTCCATTTGCGGCGCACCGCCGGCGATGCAGACGGGCGCCCTTATAGCGCCCATTGGAGACACGAACTCGCCCACAGCTTTGGCCCGTAAACCATGTCAATTGGGCACGGAATATCGGTTGGGTTCGCTCGCCTCCAGGCCCGGCGTTGCTCAACCCTCGGCCCTGTTCTGCAGGCAAGGCTTAAGCGCCTCTAGAGCCCAGGTCCTTCGCAGGCGTCACACCCACTTGTACCATTGGTGAAGTAATAATGCTTCTAAGGCGGCTATTGTTTCATAATCGGCATAAATTAGGCGGCTTTTCGTCGGCGCGGGCAGCGCTCCCAGTCTGATGTAGCGTCCCGGACCACGCGCTCGAAATCTAAGCAACGGCGGTAAAAGCAACGGCGGCAAAAGTAACGGCGGCAAAAGTAACGGAGCGCAAAACTCAGCCCCGAATCCGCAGACCCTTGGGATCGAACGGCGCGCGCAGGTGCACTCGCGCCTCGGCCAGCGTACCGGCAATGTCGATCTGATAACGGCCCGAACTGATGAACGCCTCATCGGCCGCGCCGTCCTCGCGCGCGACATAGCCCATGCCTACGGCGCAGCCGAGCGAGTGACCGTAAGCGGCGGAACTCAAGTGGCCGACCGGCTGGCCGTCACGCAGGATCAGCTCACCGCCCCAGAGCATGGCCTGCGGATCGGCCAGCGTGAGACTGACCATGCGCCGGTGAAGCGGCTGTTGCTTGAGGTTAAGCAGCGCTGCGCGGCCACGAAAGCCATGCTCGGTGCCGAGCTTGAGTGCGAAGCCAAGTCCCGCCTCGAGCGAGTGGTAGTCAGGCGTCAGCTCTCGCCCCCAGGCCCGATAACCCTTCTCGAGCCGCAGCGATTCGAGCGCGTAGTACCCCGCATCGACCAGGCCCATCTCCTCGCCGGCCGCCTGCAGCGTTTCATAGACGGCGATCGTCTGCTCGACCGGCACGTACAACTCCCAGCCCAGTTCTCCAACATAGCTGAGGCGTGTCGCCCGCAGCCGAGCGTAGCCCAGATCGATCTCCCGGCTCGTGCCGAAGCGGAAGCCGGCGTTGCTGAAATCCGCATTCGATACCTTCGTCAGCAGTTCGCGCGAGCGCGGCCCCATCAGCGCCAGCACGGCATACATCGCCGTCACATCGACAATCACGCAGTGCGCCGCAGGCGGGATGCCGCGCTCGATATGGGTGAAATCGCGGGTCGTCTGCGCGGTGCCGGTGACGATCAGGTATTGATCCGGGGCGATGCGTGTCAGTGTCAGATCCGATTCGATGCCGCCGCGCTCGTTCAGCATGCTGCTGTAGACGCACCGCCCGACCGGCACCGCCACGTCGTTGGCCATCAGGTGCTGCAGCACCGCCTCGGCATCGCGCCCCTTGACGAGGAATTTGGAGAACGAGGACAGATCGAACAGCGCCGCGCTGGTGCGCGTCGCCCGATGCTCGCGTTTCACATTCGCAAACCAGTTCTGGCGCCCGAAGGAGTACTCGTTGGTAGCAGACTCGCCGGGCTCGGCGAACCAGTTCGCCCGCTCCCAGCCCATGCGCGTGCCAAAGCAGGCGCCCTGACGCTTGAGCAAGGCGTAGAGCGGCGAGCGGCGCAGCGGCCGGGCGCTGTCGAGCTCACGATTCGGCCAGGGCATGGCGTAGTGCAGCCCGAGGGTTTCCTTGACCCGATCCTTGAGCCAGCGCTCGTTGCCGTTGAAGCGCGCAAAGCGGCGGATATCCACCGGCCACAGATCCATCGTCGGCTCGCCGGCGACAATCCACTCGGCCAGCGCCATGCCCGCGCCGCCGGCCGAGGCGATGCCCATCGAGTTGAAGCCGGCGCCGACATAGAACTGACGCAGTTCCGGTGCTTCCCCGAGAATGAAGTTGTTATCGGGCGTGAAGGATTCGGGTCCGTTGATGAACTGCTTGATGCCGGCGCTGGCGAGTGCCGGGACGCGCTGGATGGCGTTGTCCATCAGCGGCTCGAACTGCGCCCAGTCTTCGGGCAGCAGGCGGAATTCGAAATCCTCGGGAATGCCATTCATGCCCCAGGGCTTGGCATCCGGCTCAAAACCACCCATCACCAGTCCGCCCACTTCCTCCTTGAAGTAGATAAATCCATCCGGATCGCGCATCACCGGCAGATCCGGGTGCACGCCTTCGATCTCTTCGGTCACGAGATAGAAATGCTCGGCCGAATGCAGCGGCACCGTGACACCGCAAAGCTGGCCAACGGCCTTGGCCCACTGCCCGGCGCAGTTGACGATGATTTCGCAGGCGATGCGACCCTCGGCGCCGCTCTTGTGCTGCCAGGTCACGGCGCGCACGGCGCCGTCTTCGGTCTCAATGCCCGTAACGCGGGTTTTCTCGATGATACGGGCGCCGCCGTTGCGGGCGCCGCGCGCAAGCGATTGCGTTAGGTCAGTCGGATTGGCCTTGCCATCACCGGGGAGCCAGACCGCACCGGTGAGATCCTCCGTGCGCATCAGCGGCCAAAGCGCACCGGCCTCGCGCGGGCTGATCAGATCGCAGGCCACGCCATAGGCGCGCGCGCTGGCTGCGGTGCGCTTGAGCTGCGTCAGTCGCTCCGGCGTTCGTGCGACCGAGAGTGAGCCGCAGTTCTTCCAGCCCGTGGCCAGGCCGGTCTCGGCTTCCAGCTCGCTATAGAGACGAGTGGAGTAGCGGATCAGCCGCGTCATGCTCTCCTGCGAACGCAGTTGCCCGACCAGCCCCGCCGCGTGCCAGGTGGTGCCGCAGGAGAGTTGTCCGCGCTCGAGCAGCACGATGTCGCGCCAGCCGAGCTTGGCCAGGTGATAGGCGGTCGAGCAGCCAATGATGCCCCCGCCGATGATCACGACACGGGCGTTGCTGGCAGCGGCAAGCTCCATGGGCGCGGGGATCTGCTATCTGGCGAATCTAAGAACGCGCGCCGCCGCCGCTCAGGCGCGCTGACGCTCGGGCTGCCGCGTCTGGATGCCCATGTCCACGAGCACCGCATCGATGGCATCGACCGCACCGCCGATGCCGCTGGGCCCGAGCTGTCCCATGCAGCCCACCCGGAAAGTCTCGAGCGTTGTCAGCTTGCCGGGATAGAGGATGTAGCCGCGCGCCTTCACGGCATCATAGAAACGCTTGAACTGATAGCGTGCATCATCCGGCGCATGCACCGTAACGATGATCGGCGCCTGGATCTCGCTGGGCAGGAACACGCGCAGTCCGATGCGCTTCAGGCCGGCAATCAGGACCCGGCAGTTCTCGGTGTAGGTCGCGCCACGTGCGGCGAGACCGCCTTGCGCAAAATACTGCTCGAGCGCGGCATCGAGCGCGGCCACGACGTGCGTCGGCGGGGTGTAGCGCCACTGTGTGGTCTTCATCATGTAGACCCACTGATCGTGCAGGTCCATCGCCAGCGAGTGGCTGACGCCCTCGCTCTTTTCGAGCACGGCGCGGCGCGCCAGCACGAAACCTATGCCGGGAACGCCCTCGAGGCATTTGCCGGAGGCAGCGATCAGCCCGTCAAAGGGCGTCGTGCGTGCATCGATCTCGAGTGCGCCGAAGGTGCTCATCGCATCGACGATCAGGCCTTTGCCGCGGCTGGCCACGACCTCGGCGATCTCCTGCAGCGGATTGAGGATGCCGGTGCTGGTCTCACAGTGCACCAGCGCGACGTGGGTAATCGAGGGGTCTTCGAGCAGGCGCTGGGCGATGTCAGCTGCGCGGACCTGCTGATCCTCGCCATACTCGATGGTGCTCAGGCGCCGTCCCAGGATCTTGCAGATCTTCGCGATGCGCTGGCAGTAGGCCCCGTTGAGCGGCACCAGCACGTGCCCTGCGCGTGGCACGAGCGTGCCGATGGCCGCCTCGACAGAAAAGGTACCGCTGCCCTGCAAGGGCACGCACTCGTGGGTCGCCTCGCCATGGACGATGCGCACCAGCGAATCGCGTACCCGGGCCGTAATCGCATTGAAATCAGCATCCCAGGAGCCCCAGTCATGGAGCATCGCCTGCTTGGTGCCAAGGGCGGTTGTCAGTGGGCCCGGGGTCAGCAGGATCGGATCAGCAGTCATGGATGCCTCCGTCATGAATCAAGTCGCGCCGCTCAGGTAGCTCAAAAAGCTCCGCCAGGCGCATCTGTTGGCGGCAAGTATACGTCGATTGCTGATTGTCGACAATCAGCAATTAGATTAAGATCCGCTCCACCGCCCCCATGAGCCTTTGAAGTCCCATGCCCACCGCCTCAACCCTGACCCCGCTCCAGCTGGTCCAGTCGAGCTCGCTCCCGGCGCTGGTGCAGGCCGAGATCGAGAAGCTGATCCTGGCCGGGGAGCTCGCGGCCGGCGAGCGGCTCAACGAGAGTGAGCTGGCGATCCGCTTTGGCACCAGTCGCGGACCGGTGCGCGAGGCCTTGAGGGCGCTGGAGGAGTGCCGGCTGGTGCGCGCCGAAAAAAATCGCGGCGTCTTCGTGCGCGAGATCTCGGTCGCCGAGGCCGATGAGATCTACGACATCCGCGAAGTGCTCGATGAACTGATCGGACAGCGCGTCGCGCAGCGCATCAGCGCCGAGCAGCTGGCCGCACTCAAGGACATCGTGGCGCAGATGGAAGCGGCGACCGCAGGGGAAGATCTGAAGCGCTATCACGCCCTGAACTTGAGCTTTCACGACCTGCTGGTGGAATACGCCGGCAACGAGCGCTTAAGCGAGACCTACCGGCTGCTGACCAAGGAGCTGCTGCTGTTTCGCCTGCGTGGCCTGCAGGATGGCGGCGGCTTCGCGGTCTCGAGCGCCGAGCACAAGGCGATCCTCAAGGCGATTGCCGCGCGCGATCCCGAGCGCGCCGGGCGCCTGCTGCGTCGCCATGCCACCGACAGTCGCGCCCGCATGCACAAGGCCGCAGCGCTGGATCAGAAACCGGCACGCTGAACACACCGTCTGCAAATTCAACCTATAGCCTGACCGGAGTACTGCCCCTGTGCATCCCAACATCACCGTGAATAATCGCAGCTACCGCTGGATGGAGCATCCGCTGGTCGTGGTGTGCCTCGATGGCAGCCAGTTCGAATACATCAGCGCAGCCGTTGCGGCCGGACGGGCACCGTTCCTCGGCAGGATCCTCGATGGCCAGGGCACCTGCCTGATCGCCGACTGCGTCATGCCCAGCTTCACCAATCCGAATAACCTCTCGATCGTCACCGGCACGCCGCCGGCGGTGCACGGCATCAGCGGCAACTACTTCTACGATCCGGCCACCGGCGAAGAAGTGATGATGAATGATCCACGCTACCTGCGGGTCGGGACGATTCTCGCCGCCTTTGCCGATGCCGGCGCCAAGGTCGCGGTGATCACGGCCAAGGACAAATTGCGCAAGCTCCTTGGCCACAAGATGAAGGGCATCTGCTTTTCCTCAGAGAAGGCCGATCAGGTGACCCTCGCCGAGAATGGCATCGAGCACATCGTCGAACGGGTCGGCATGCCGGTCCCCTCGGTCTACAGCGCGGAGCTGTCGGAATTCATCTTCGTCGCGGGGATCAAGCTGATGGAGCGCGAGCGGCCGGATCTGATGTACCTCTCGACCACCGACTACATCCAGCACAAGGCGGCGCCGGGGACGCCGATCGCGAACGACTTCTACGCGATGATCGATCGGAGCCTGGCGCGCCTCGATGCGCTGGGTGCGACGATCGTGCTGACGGCCGATCATGGCATGAACGCCAAGCACGACACGCACGGTGAGCCGAATGTGATTTACCTGCAGGACACGCTCGATGGTTGGCTCGGTGCCACCAAGGCGCGCGTCATCCTGCCGATCACCGATCCGTATGTTGTGCACCACGGGGCGCTGGGCTCCTATGCGCTGGTGTATCTGCCCGAGAGCGTGGATCCGCAGGCGTTGGGTGAGCGCATCGCCTCGCTCCCTGGCATCCAGAAAGTGCTCTCGCGCGCCGAGGCCGCTGCGCAGCTCGAGCTGCCGCTCGATCGGATCGGGGATCTGATCATCATCTCGCTCAAGGACACGACGCTCGGCACCAGCCGCAGCCGCCACGATCTCTCGGGCCTGGATGTGCCGCTGCGCTCGCACGGCGGACTCTCCGAACAGCAGGTCCCGCTGCTCGCCAACCGGGCCCTCAAGAGCGCCGCGGGCGAGCGCCGCTGGCGCAATTTTGATGCTTTCGATCTCGGGTTGAACCTGGTCGCTTAAGCGCTCAGGCAGGAGTCTTCGATGTCCACTGATGCTGACCCGAAGGCGAGTGCCGCGCCGCTGCGCGAGTCGCTGCGGATCGCCGGCGAGAAGGTGGCGGGCGAGCGCGTGATCGAAGTGCGCCATCCTTATACTGGCGCGCTCGTCGGCACGGTACCCAAAGCCACGCCTGCCCAGGTGCGCCAGGCGCTGCAGATTGCCAGGGGCTACCGCTCGAGCCTGACCCGCCATGATCGCTACCAGGTGCTGATGAAGGCTGGCGCGATCGTCGCCTCGCGTCGTGCGGCACTCGCACGCCTGATCACCCTGGAATCGGGCCTGTGTCTCAAGGACTCCCTGTACGAGGTCGGCCGGGCCTCCGATGTGCTGCTGTTCGCCGCCAACCAGGCGCTGGTGGATGATGGCAGCATCTTCTCCTGCGACCTGACTGCGCACGGCAAGAGCCGCAAGGTGTACACGCTGCGCGAACCGCTGCTGGGCGCGATCAGTGCGATCACGCCTTTCAACCACCCGCTCAACCAGGTGATCCACAAGGTGGCCCCCTCCGTCGCAACCAACAACCGGATGGTGCTCAAGCCGAGCGAGAAGACGCCGCTGACAGCCTTTGCGCTGGCCGACATCCTCTACGAGGCCGGGCTCCCGCCAGCGATGCTCTCCGTAGTCACCGGCGATCCGGCCGAAATCGCCGATGAGTTGCTGACCAGTCCCGATGTGGATCTGGTGACCTTTACCGGCGGCGTGGCCATCGGCAAGTACATCGCCGCCAAAGCGGTCTACAAGCGCCAGGTGCTTGAGCTTGGCGGCAACGATCCGATCATCGTGCTTAAGGATGCGGATCTGGAAGAGGCGGCAACGCTTGCGGCCAGCGGCTCCTACAAGAACTCGGGCCAGCGCTGTACTGCGATCAAACGCATCCTGGTCGAACGCCCCATCGCAGACCGGTTCGTTGAGCTGCTGGTCGAGAAGACCCGGGCGATCAAGTACGGCGATCCGCTGGATCCTGCGATGGACATGGGCACGGTGATTGATGAGCGCTCCGCGCGCCGCTTCGAGGCGCTCGTGAACGAAGCCATCGCGCAGGGTGCCAGGCTGCTGGTCGGGAACGTGCGTCGTGGCGCGCTGTATTCACCAACCGTCATCGATCAGGTCACACCACAGATGACTGTCGTGCGCGAGGAGACCTTCGGACCGGTCTCACCGGTGATCCGCTTTGATACGGTCGAGGAAGCGATCGCCATCGCCAACGGCACGGCCTATGGCCTGTCCTCGGCGCTGTGTACCAACCGGCTCGATCTGATCACCCGCTTCGTGCGCGAATTGAATGTCGGCAGCGTCAATGTCCGCGAAGTCCCCGGCTACCGGCTCGAGATGACGCCCTTCGGCGGCATCAAGGACTCGGGCCTTGGCTACAAGGAAGGCGTGTTGGAGGCGATGAAGAGCTTCTGCAACACCAAGACTTATTCTCTGCCCTGGTAAGCACGCGCGCACTGCGTGCTGCCGGCGTCATCAGCCGTTCATGCAGCCCGGAGATGCTGCGTTGAAGTGACAGTCCCCGGAAATTAATGCACCATGATGGCGGGCTTCCAATCAGGCGCGCAGCACCGCTGCCACGCTGAATTTTCACAGGCGAGGTGAGCGTAAGGTGAGCCAGTTCAGATGCGTGCGGGCGCTGCTCTTTGATCTGGATGGGACGCTCATCGACAGTGAGCCGCAAACCGATCAGGCGATCAGCGCCGTCGTTGCCCGCCACGGCGTCCAGAAATTCAGATTGCCGCTGCGTGAGACGCGCGGCCGCACCTGGATGCATGTGGCCGAGCTGATCCGCGCCCTGACACCAATCGAGCTGTCGGCTGCTGAACTGACCGCCGAGCTGCTGGCCGAGTGGAACCTCGCCACCCAGGTGGTCAAGCCCATCCCCGGGGCGCCCGAAGCGCTGCAGGCGGCCGCAGCCCAGCAGCTCAAGCTCGCGGTCGTCTCCTCGAGCCCGCGCTCCGTGATCGACCGCTTCCTCAAGATGCTCGGGGCCGATGGGCTCGTTAATCCGCGGGCGCGAATCGGCGGCGATGATGTCAGCCATGGCAAGCCGGACCCGGAGGGCTTTCTGCGCGCGGCCCGGGAACTTGGCATCGAGCCTGATGAGTCGCTCGTATTCGAAGACAGTCGCGCCGGGTTGCTGGCCGCGCAGGCCGCCGGCATGCGCTCGATGTTCGTCACCTGCTGCGCTGGTGATGTGGCCGAGAACACGCCGCTGGCCACGGCGACGATGCGTGACTACCGCGACCTGCCAGCAAACTTCTGGGCGCAGCTGTCCTCGGCGAGCGGCGATCTGTCCTTGAGGCGCCCGGCATGAACGCCCCGCAATCGGCGTTGCTGCGCCGCTATCGGGCACAGGTGTTCACCGCCACCTGGATGTCGTACTTCGGCTTTTACCTGGTACGCAAGATCTATGCGGTCGTGAAAGGGCCACTGAAAGAGCGCTTCGGCCTCGATGATCTGCAGGTGGCCTACCCGTGGACCATCTACCTCATCACCTACATGCTGGGCCAGTTCCTGGCCGCGTGGCTCGGCCGGCACCTGAAGAGCCGCACCGTGCTGCTGTATGGCATGACGGTCGCGGCGGCCTGCAACCTGTGGCTGGGGTGGCTGGTCGATGCGCATCAGGCCAGTGGCTTTGTGTGGATGTGCGTGGCGATGGGCATACAGGGCTTTGCCCAGGCGACCGGCTGGCCGCACAACGTCGGCTTATTCGCCAACTGGACGCTGCGCTCCGAGCGCGGCACGCTGTTTGGCATCTGGGGCACCTGCTATCAGTTTGGTGCGATCGCCGGCAAAAGCCTGGCCGCTTTCCTGCTCTGGTGGCTCGGTATGGCCTGGTCCTTTTTCGGTGCCAGCATCGCGCTACTGGTGCTGACGGTGCTGTTTGCAGTGCTGGCGCGCGAACGCCCCGAGTCTGTAGGGCTCTCGCTGCAGGATGCCGCCGAAGCCGATGCCGTGGCGACACCCGCTGGCGGCAAGAAGGTTGCGACGCCACTGCCGGCCGGCTGGATCGGACTGATCATCTCGCTAGGGCTGATTTACTTTGGCCTCAAGTTTCTCCGTTACGCACTCGACAGCTGGTCGGCACTGATCCTGAGCGAGCAGTTCCACCTCTCCGCCACCCTCGCTGGCTACCTCTCGACGGCGTTCGATTGGATCGGCTTCGTGGGTGTGATCGTGGGCGGCGTCTGGTCCGATCGCATCGCCGGCTCGCGCCGCACGCCGGTGATCTTCTGGATGATCCTCGGCTGCCTGATCTCGACTACGCTGTTGTGGCTCGTGGGGCTCACCTCGGTGAGCGTGTTCGTCATATTGCTGGGACTGATCGGGTTCATGGCGATGGGACCGGATTCGCTGGTCTCTGGTGCCTGCGCGATGGATGCCGGTAGCCGCAGCCAGGCCGCGCTCGCTGCCGGTATCATCAACGGCCTGGGGTCGGTCGGTCCGATCGTGCAGGAGCCGGTGATCGGCTGGCTCAAGCAGACTGCTGGGGTGAATTCGGTCTTCCTGCTGCTGGTCGGTGTGGTGCTGCTGACAACCATCGGCAGCGGCGCGCTCTGGTGGTACGAGCGCGATCGCCTGTAGCCAAACCGCCGAATCGATCTGGTCCCGATCCTCGCCGAGCTGGCATACTTCGCCGCCCCTTGGTGATGCGACGGTTCATTTTCTGGAGATCTTGAATTTTGTTTGACTTGCAGGGCCACCGCGGAGCGCGCGGATTGTGGCCGGAAAATACGCTGGCCGGGTTTGCACGCACCATTGAGCTTGGCGTGTCGACCCTTGAGTTGGATTGTGGCGTGACCCGCGATGGCATCGTCGTGGTCTCGCACGACCCAAGGCTGAGCGCCGCGCACACGCGCGATGAGCAGGGCCACTTCCTCGAGGCCGCCGGAGCCCCGATCTGGTCATTGACCTACGCGCAATTGCAGCACTTCGATGTCGGCCGGATCCGGCCCGGCAGCACGCTGGCCGCCGAATTTCCTGATCAGCAGCCGGTGGACGGCGAGCACATACCGCGGCTTGCCGAGGTTCTGACGCTGGTGCGCGAGCGCGGCCAGGGGCAAGTGCACGTGAACATCGAGGTCAAGATTTTTCCCGAACAGCCTGAGCTCACAATGGCGCCCGAGCCGTTCGTGCAGTGCCTGAAGCGCGACCTTGAGGTGACCGCGAGTGCCGCGCTGGTCAATATCCAATCCTTCGACTGGCGCGTGCTGCACGCGGTGCACCGGGAGATTCCGGGCGTCTCCACTGCGGCCCTGACGGATCAGCAGCCGGGTGAGGACACGATCCAGCTCGGTGCGGCACAGCCCTCGCCGTGGTTGGGCGGTCTTAAACCTTCGGATCACGGCGACTCCGTGCCGCGCCTCGTCAAGGCGGTAGGTGCAGGAACCTGGTCCCCCGAATTCCGCGATCTGAGCGCGGCTCGTGTTGCCGAGGCGCACGCCCTGAATCTGCGGGTCGTGCCCTGGACCGTCAATGATTCGGCCGACATGGCGAACCTGCTGGCACAGGGCGTCGATGGCATAATCACAGACCGGCCCGATCGGCTGCGGGCGCTGCTGCTCCAGCAGGGTCGTGCGGTTCCGTTGGCGCCGTAGCTGCCGGGAGTCGCGGCGAGGTGCAGGCAACGCGCTCGTAAAACACATGAACGATGCACGCATACTGATCATCGATGGCAATCGCGCCGCGACGCGCGAGAAGCAGGTGGCGGCCGGTGGCCAGCCCTCGGGTGAGGGCTATGCCAGGGTGCTGCAGGGCCTGGCAGCGCTGCGCTGCGATATCGTGCGGCCCGCCGATGGCGAGGTGCATTGGAGCGACGGCACCGCACTTGCCGATTACGATGGTGTGGCGATGACCGGCTCGGCGCTCAACGTCTACGACGGCGGCGCGCACATCGAGCGGCAGATCGAACTCGCGCGCGCCGTACTCGAGAGCGGCGTGCCCTTCTTCGGCAGCTGCTGGGGCATGCAGGTGGCGGTGACCGCGGCCGGTGGCCGTGTGCGGCGCAATCCGCGCGGGCGCGAGTTTGGTTTCGGACGGCGCATCGAACTCAATAGCGCCGGCCGGGAGCACCCGATGTTCAGCGGCAAGCCGGCGGTGTACGAGGCGATCACCGTGCATAGCGATGAGATCGAGCAGCTGCCTGCCGGCGCCATCGCACTGGCCACGAATGAGATGGGTCTGCAGGCGCTGGAAATGCGCCACGGTCGCGGCACCTTCTGGGGCGTGCAGTACCATCCTGAATACAGCTTCGCTGAGATCGCGGCTACTGCGCTGCGCTACGATCAGGTGCTGCTCGATGAGGGATTATTCGCCACCGCCGCCGAGCGCGATCTGTTCGTCGCCGAGCTGCGGGCGCTGACGCAGGACCCGCGCGACCGGCACCTGTGCTGGAAGCACGGCCTGGGGCCAGCGATGCGCGAGGAGACGCTGAAGCTGGCGGAGCTGCGCAACTGGCTCGAGCACCAGGTCATGCCGCGCTTGCGCCTGCGGCACTGAGCGAGCGCGAGTTTCAGGCGGCTGGGTTAAGTTGCTTCTCGAGCGCGGCCAGCGCCGCTTTCCACGCCACCCGCTCACGTTCGACCTCGCGCGCTGAGGCCAGCTTGCTGACCTGCACGGTGATCTGTGCCTTGCCGCTCCCCTTGGCGTAGAAACCAAATTCCAGTCGCGCGCCGACGTTCCAGGAGCCACGCACATACTTATCTGTAGTCACCGAGCTTGCGATGAAAGTGCCAGCAGGGAACCAGCGCTTGCGCGCAGCGTCGGTCGCGCTCGCGCGATAGAGTCGGGATAGCGCCACGGCCACGGTCTTGGATGCCGAAACCGAAAACCCATCGGTCTTCTGATGAACCTCGCGCAGCCCACGAGCGCGTTCATATTCCACCGCCACCATCTGGCGCCACCAGCCCGGCAGACCGTGAGTTTTTGAGAGCAGCATGACAATCGCACGATGCTCGAGCTTCTGGGCCTTGGCGGCATCGAGCAGCTTGAACCACGCCGCCCAGTCTTTGCCGGTCTTGGCCTTGACGGCCGCATCGCTCATCGAAGGCTGGTGGGTTGATTTGCGCGCTGCCATTGCGGCCTCACTCTATATATAGGGTACCAGTTTCCGAATTCTAACCCGGGCGGGTCGAGTGCGCCTCGATCCATGCCTGAGCCTCGGCATTGATTTCACGCGCATCGCGTCCCGCGGCCACGATCGGTGGTCCGATACGCACCCGGATCGTGCCGGCGCGCTTGAGCAGTCCGCGCCGCGGCCAGTAGTAGCCTGCATCGTGGGCAATCGGCACGATCAGCCGGCCGGTCTCGGCGGCGAGCAGTGCGCCGCTCGCGCCGTAGCGGCGCGTCTCGCCCGGCGGCATGCGCGTGCCTTCCGGAAACACCACGACCCACAGGCCATCCTTGAGGCGCGCACGACCCTGATCGACCACCTGGCGTACGGCCGAGGCGCCGCCGCCACGATTCACGGCAATCGAGCGCAGCAGCAGGATTCCCCAGCCGACAAAGGGTATCCACGTGAGCTCGCGCTTGAGCACCCACACCTGCGGGGGCAGGATCACGGTCTGCGCAAAGGTCTCCCAGCTCGAGGAGTGCTTCATCAGCGCGATGTGATTGCCCTCGGGCAGATTCTCGAGGCCTTCGATGCGATAGCCCAGGCGGCAGGTGGCTTTAAGTACCGCCAGGATCGCGACGCCCCAGAAGCGCGCCAGCGCGAAGCGGCCGCGGTAGGGCAGGCAGGCAGCGGCCACGCAGAAGAAGATGCCGTAGAAGAACGTCCACGCGAAAAAGAAGCAGGTGAAGACGACTGAGCGCAGCCGTTGCATGTGCTTCAGCCTGGAAGCCGCGACAGATCGGCGACCCGGCCGAACAGCGCCCGCAGCGCCGCCAGCAACGCCAGCCGGTTGGCGCGTAATCCGGCATCCGGATCATTGACCAGCACCTGATCAAAGAAGGCATCGACCGCGGGGCGTAGCGTGGCGAGCTCATCGAGCGCGCGCGCATAGTCACGCTGAGCCAGCGCCGATTCGACGCCCGGGCGCAGTGCTTCGAGCGAGGCATGCAGCTGGGCTTCGGCGGGTGCCGCGAGTCGCGCCGCATCGACCGCGGTGGCTTCGGCGGGCGACTTACGCAGGATGTTGGCAATGCGCTTGTTGGCGGCGGCGAGACTGGCGGCCTCGGGACGCGCGAGGAACCTCTGCAGCGCGCGGGCGCGCGTATCGAAATCAAGCACTGAGGCCGGATTGCTCGCCAGCACGGCATCGAACATCTCGGTGGTAAGAGCGCTGCCATTTTCCAGATACTGCGAGCGCAGGCGCTCCATCATGTAGCCGAGCAGCTCGGCTGAAACTGTTTCAACCGGCGCGCTGAGCGCTGATGCGGGCTGCGCGGCGACCGCCTGCTGGCACAGTGCCGCCAGATCAAGTTCCAGATGCTCCTCGAGCATCATGCGCAGCACGCCGATGGCGGCACGCCGCAGGCCGAACGGATCGCGCGTGCCGGTTGGTTTCTGACCGATTGCAAAGATGCCGGCCAGCGTATCGAGCTTGTCCGCGATCGCGACTGCAAGACCCGAGCGCGTGCGTGGCAGCGCATCGCCGGCGCCGCGGGGCAGGTAGTGCTCGCGGATTGCTTCAGCGACCTCGGCCGGTTCGCCATCGGCCAGCGCGTAGTAGCGACCCATCAGGCCCTGCAGTTCGGGGAATTCACCGACCATCGCGGTCAGCAGATCGCATTTGCAGCTCAAGGCCGCGGCATCGACCAGCGCCGGATCGGCACCGAGGGGGGCCGCCAGAGAGCGGGCGAGATGCAGTACGCGCTGCACTTTGGCGCCGATCGAACCGAGCTTGGCCTGGAAGGTGACCGCATCGAGTGCTGGCCGGCGCGAGGCCAGCGTGTGGCGCCGATCCTGGGCCCAGAAGAAGGCGGCATCGGCCAGCCGCGGACGCACCACGCGCTCGTTGCCAGCGCGCACGATGGACTCATCGCGACTCTCGATATTGCTGATCGTAATGAAGCACGGCAGCAGCGCGCCTTGGGCATCTTCTACCGCGAAATAGCGCTGGTGTTCCTGCAGGGTTGCGATCAGCACCTCGCGCGGCAGCTCAAGGAAGCGCGCTTCAAAATGCCCCAGCACCGCAACGGGCCATTCGACCAGCGCAGTGACCTCATCGAGCAGTTCAGCGCCCGCGATCGCCTGGCCACCGGCGGTTGCGGCGAGGCGCAGCACCTGGCTGTGGATGCTCTCGCGCCGCTCGGCAAACTGCGCGATCACCTTGCCGCGGCTGCGCAGCGTGCGTTCGTAGCTTGCCGGCGCACTCAGGCGCAGGCGCTTGGGCGCCATGAAGCGGTGGCCGAAAGTGTACTGATCCGCAGTGGTCTCGAGGATCCGCGCCGGGATCACCTCGCTCCCGAACAGCAGCACCAGCCAGTGCACCGGGCGCACGAACTGCGCCTCGCCGCTACCCCAGCGCATGCGCTTGGGGATCGGCAGCGCATCGAGCGCCTGCTGCACGATGCCAGGCACCAGCGTCGCCGTGAAAGCCCCGCTTTGCGTCGCGGCGAAACTCAGGTACTCGACGCCCTTGGCATCGCTCTCGCGCGCCAGCGCCTCGAGCGCGACGCCGCAACTTTCGGCAAAGGCGTGCGCCGCACGGGTCGGCTGCCCGGCGGCATCGAAGGCGGCGCGCAACGGTGGCCCGCGGCGGCGAATCTGCTGCTCACTCTGCTGGGCGGCGAGGCGGCGCACGCGTACCGCCAGGCGTCGCGGCGTGGCGAAGGATTCGACCGCACCGTGCGTGAGGCCAGCACTCTTCAGTCCCTGCGTGATGCCCTCGGCGAAGGCACGCTCGAGCGTCGGCAGCGCCTTGGGTGGCAGTTCCTCGGTGCCCAGTTCAACCAGCAGGTCGCGCTTCTCGCTGCTCATGAGGCTTGCCCCTTGAGCAGCGGGAAGCCGAGCGCTTCGCGGCTGGCGTAGTAGGCCTGCGCCACACCGCGGGCCAGCGTGCGCACGCGCAGGATGAAGCGCTGGCGCTCAGTGACCGAGATCGCATGGCGCGCATCGAGCAGATTGAAGGTGTGCGAGGCCTTGAGCACCTGCTCGTAGGCCGGCAGCGCGAGCTTGGCTTCCAGTAGCTGGGTGCACAGGCGCTCGTGCTCATCAAAATGCCGGAACAGCACCTCGGTGTCGGCATGCTCAAAATTGTAGGCCGACTGCTCGCTCTCGTTCTGGTGGAACACATCCCGGTAGGTGACGCGCCCCTGCGGGCCCTCGGTCCAGAGGATGTCGAAGATGCTCTCGACGCCCTGCAGGTACATTGCCAGTCGCTCCAGGCCATAGGTGATTTCGCCGCTGACCGGGCGGCAGTCGAGGCCGCCGACCTGCTGGAAGTAGGTCAGCTGCGTGATCTCCATGCCGTTGAGCCACACCTCCCAGCCCAGGCCCCAGGCGCCGAGCGTCGGTGATTCCCAGTTATCCTCCACAAAGCGGATGTCGTTGATCAGCGGATCAAAGCCGAGCGCCTTTAAGCTCCCCAGATACAGATCGAGCAGATTGGCCGGTGAGGGTTTGATCAGCACCTGGAACTGGTAGTAGTGCTGCAGGCGGAACGGGTTGTCGCCGTAGCGGCCATCGCTCGGGCGGCGCGAGGGCTGCACATAGGCGGCGCTCCAGGGTTCGGGTCCGATCGAGCGCAGGAAGGTCGCGGTGTGGAAGGTACCGGCACCGACCTCCATGTCGTAGGGCTGCAGGATCACGCAGCCCGCATCGGACCAGTAGCGCTGCAGCGTGAAGATCAGATCCTGAAACGTGCGCGGTCGAGCGCCTAGCTTGCCGTTATTCATGAAATCCCTGTTCAGACCCGCCGGCGGCGCTGAAGGCCGCCCGGGCGCGCCCTTGAGCCGGCAGCCCTGAAAGGCGGATCGGCCAGCTGCCCCGCGAGGTTGATCGAGTCGGTCCCGTGAAAAAGCCGGAAGTATAAGGTACGGATCCGCGCCCCCGTGCTTTTCACCCCATGCACCCGCTTGCACCGTAGCAGCCCGCGTTGCCCTCTGGCACCGCACTGGGAGGGGGCGAGGCCCTATCTGACGCACTATACTAGTGCGTCCGGAGGCCACCGCGTGACCCCCGGGACAAGGCTAACGTGGCGTTTTTGTTAGGCCCGCACCCGCTTGCACGCTTGGCATGGACCATGCACCTCAAAGCGGCCGGACTAAAGGGATCTATTTTCTGGAGGGGATATGGGACCGAGTGATGTCGTTAAGCTGATCAAAGATAAAGAATTGAAGTATGCCGATCTGCGCTTCACGGACACCCGCGGCAAGGAACAGCACGTCACGATTCCGACCCGGTACGTGACCGATGAATTCTTCGTCGAGGGCAAGATGTTCGACGGCTCCTCGATCGCCGGCTGGAAGGGGATCAACGAGTCCGACATGATCCTGCTGCCCGATCCCTCGACCGCGGTCATCGATCCGTTCTTCGAGCACCCCACGGTCAATATCCGCTGCGATGTGATTGAACCGGCGACGATGCAGGGCTATGAGCGCGATCCGCGCTCGCTCGGGCGGCGCGCCGAGGCTTACCTGAAGTCCACCGGCATTGCCGATGGCGCCCTGTTCGGGCCCGAGAATGAGTTTTTCATCTTCGATAGCGTGAAGTGGACTAACGGCATGCACGGCTGCAGCTACGAGATCGACTCGGTGCAGGGCGCGTGGAATTCCAACACCGCCTATCCCGAAGGCAACATGGGCCATCGCCCCGGCATCAAGGGCGGCTACTTCCCGGTACCCCCGGTCGATGCCTTCCAGGATATCCGCAGCTCGATGTGCGAAGCGCTCGAGCAGATGGGCCTCAAAGTCGAAGTGCATCACCATGAAGTGGCCACGGGCGGCCAGAGCGAAATCGGCGTCGGCGCCGGTGGCCTGGTGAAGAAGGCCGACGAAGTGCAGATCCTCAAGTACGCGATCCACAACGTCGCTCATCTGCATGGCAAGTCTGCGACCTTTATGCCCAAGCCCCTGGTCGGCGACAACGGTTCGGGCATGCACGTCCACCAATCGCTCCAGAAGGCGGGCGTAGCGCTGTTTGCCGGTGACAAGTACGGCGGGCTCTCCGAGACCGCGCTCTACTACATTGGCGGCATCATCAAGCATGCCAAGGCGATCAACGCTTTTACCAATCCGGGCACCAACAGCTACAAGCGCCTGGTTCCAGGCTTTGAAGCCCCGGTCATGCTGGCCTACTCGGCCCGCAACCGCAGCGCCTCGATTCGTATTCCGTGGGTCTCGAACCCGAAGGCGCGTCGTATCGAGGTGCGCTTCCCGGATTCGGCTGCCAATCCGTACTTTGCCTTCGCCTCGATGATGATGGCGGGGCTCGATGGCATCCAGAACAAGATCCACCCGGGCGATCCGGCTGACAAGGATCTGTATGACCTGGAGCCCGAGGAGGCCAAGCACATTCCACAGGTCTGCTCTTCGCTCGAGCAGGCACTCGAGGCACTGGATGCGGACCGCGAGTTCCTGAAAAAGGGCGGCGTGTTCACGGACGATGTCATCGATGCCTATATCGGCTTGAAGCTGCAGGAAGTCACGCGCTTTCGCATGTCCACTCATCCGGTTGAGATGGACATGTACTACAGCGTATAGAGGTAACCAGCCACGTGATGCCCGGGGCGGCACCGACCGAGCCTGTCAAACAGGCCGGGTCCGCCTTAGGGCCGATCGGCCCGCCGTGCTTGCGGGCAGGCATTGTCAAATCGGGGGACGGCCGGGGCCACGGCGTTCCCCGTTTTTGTATGTGCAGGCGCTATCGGTTTATGCTGGTTACCCATGCGAAGTGTCCTCCTACTGGCGGTGCTCGGAAGTTGCTGGGCGCTGGTTGCGCAGGCGACCGTGTATCGCTGGGTCGATGCCGATGGCACCGTGCATTTCTCCGACCAGCCGCATCAGGGCGCGACCGAAATTCAGGTGCAGGAGCCGCAGACCTACTCGGCGCCCAAGCCTGCTCCTGCAGCGAATTCCAACGCCAATGCCGCGACTGCCGCCAGACTAAAGGATCTGAACTTCCGCTACACCAGCTGCGCGGTCGGCTCACCGGCTTCGGAGTCCACGATCGGCGACACCGATTCAGTGGAGGTCAGTGTGAGCCTGAATCCCGCGCCACGGCCGAGCGATCACATCTCTGTCTTCTACGACGGCGCGGCATTGCCCGGCAGTGGCGGCACGTCCACCGGCTACACGGTCAGCCCGCTGGATCGAGGCACGCACACCCTGACGGTAAGCGTGAGCGATGCGGGTGGCAATGTTCTGTGCCAGTCGGGTCCGGTGACCTTCTACGTGCGTCAGCCCTCGCTGCTCGCACCGCAGAACCCCAACAGCCCTGCCAACAGGACCCCGCTGCCCACCGTTCACTGAGGGCGGCGGCGCGCCGCCGCGGGGAATGATGATGGTCACCGAATACGAGGTGGCCTCACCGCTCTCGCACTTTGACTCGGCCGAACTGGTCGATGCGCTCGCGACCGGCGTCGTGATGCTCGATGCGACGCTGTGCGTGATCTACGCCAACGTCGCCGCGCAGGATCTGCTGGGTATGGGCCTGAACCAGGCGCGTGGCCGGCCGATTGGCGAGTTGTTCATCGGCGCTCACGCGCTGACTGCCATCCTGCGCCGCTCACTCGAGCGCAGTGAGATCTGCTCGGGCCACGAGCTGCTGCTGACGCCGCTCGCCCATGCCCAGCGCAAGACCACTGCCGTAACCGTCGACATCACAGCGACGCCGCTCGAAGGACAGGTGACGGGGCGCCACCTGTTGCTCGAACTGACCGATGCGCGCCAGCGCCAGCGCATCTCGCGCGAGCATGATCTGATCAATCGCGTCGACAGCAGCCGGCTCATGGTCCGGCAGCTGGCCCATGAGATCAAGAATCCGCTCGGTGGCCTGCGAGGCGCCGCGCAGCTGCTCGAGCGCGAGCTCAACGATGGCTCGCTCAAGGAATACACCAGCATCATCATTTTCGAGGCCGATCGCTTACGGGCGCTTGTCGACACGATGCTCGGGCCCTCGAGCCCACCGACCAAGCAGCTGGCCAACATCCACGAGATCTGCGAGCACGTGCTGCATCTGCTGCGCATCGAGGCTGGTCCCGGAGTGACGATCGAGCGGGACTACGATCCGAGTCTTCCGGCCGGTGAGTTCGATCGCAACGAAATCATCCAGGCGCTGCTGAATGTAGCGCGCAACGCGCTGCAGGCCGTGGAGGGTCACGGCAACATCATCCTGCGCACGCGCGTGCTCTCGAATGTCAGCATCGGTACGCACCGGCACCGCCTGGTCGCGACTATCGAGGTCGAGGATGACGGTCCGGGCGTGCCGGCCGAACTGCAGAAGACCCTGTTTTATCCGCTGGTCACGGGCAAGGCCGATGGCACGGGCCTCGGGCTCACCGTGGCGCAGGAGATGCTCGCCCGTCACCAGGGCATCGTGGAATTCGACAGCCGCCCCGGGCGCACGCTTTTTAAACTCCAACTGCCAATCGAGGGCACTGAATGAATGCTCAACCACTGCGTGTCTGGCTGGTCGACGATGATGCGTCGATACGCTGGGTTCTGGAGCGCGCGCTGCGCAATGCCGGCATGCAGCCGAAGGCGTACGACGCGGCTGAATCCGCGCTGACAGCGCTGCGGGTCGATGAGCCCGATGTGCTGATCACCGATGTGCGCATGTCCGGCCAGTCGGGCCTTGATCTGCTGCGCAAGGCCCACGACCTGCATCCGGATCTGCCGGTGATCGTGATGACCGCGCACTCGGATCTGGGCAGCGCCGTCTCGGCCTACGGCTCGGGTGCCTTCGAGTACCTGGCCAAGCCCTTTGATCTGGATCAGGCCATCGATCTGGTGCGTCGCGCGGCGCATGCCGGCGCGCGCCCGAGTGCTGCGAGTGCCGCGGGTCCCGTGCCGAAGATCACTGCGCTGCTGGGCAAGGCGCCGGCGATGCAGCAGGTGTTCCGTGCCATCGGACGCCTCTCGCGCTCGAGCCTGAACGTGCTGATCACCGGTGAGTCGGGCACCGGCAAGGAACTGGCCGCCCGCGCGCTGCATGAGCACAGCCCGCGCGCCAACCGTCCGTTCATTGCACTGAACACTTCGGCCATTCCGGCTGAGCTGCTCGAGTCCGAACTCTTTGGCCACGAGAAAGGCGCCTTTACCGGCGCCGACAGCATGCGTCGCGGGCGCTTCGAGCAGGCCGATGGCGGCTCGCTGTTTCTCGATGAGATCGGCGACATGTCCACCTCGCTCCAGACGCGCCTGCTGCGCGTGCTCGCCGAAGGCGAGTTTTACCGAGTCGGCGGGCAGACTTCGATCCGCGTCGATGTGCGCGTCATCGCGGCTACGCATCAGAACCTGGAGCAGCGCGTACAGATCGGGCAGTTTCGCGAGGATCTGTTCCACCGCCTCAATGTCATCCGCATCGAACTGCCACCGCTGCGCGCACGGCGCGAGGACACCGCCGACCTGCTGGGCCACTACATGCGTGTCGCGGCGCAGGAACTCGGGGTCGAGCCCAAGACCCTGACCGCGAATGCCTCGGAGCGACTGCTGGCCTACAACTGGCCCGGCAACGTGCGCGAACTGGTGAACCTGTGCCGCAGGCTCACGGTACTGGCGCCGGGCAACGAAATCCGGCTCGAGGATCTGCCGCCCGAGATCTCGGGTACCAGCGCCTTGCCGAATGCAGAGCAGGACTGGACCGTGGCATTGACCCAATGGGCCGAGCATCAGGGTGCAGCGCCGGCCAAGCCGCTGCTGGATGAGGCACTGCCGGCGTTCGAGCGGGCCTTGATCCGGGTTGCACTGAAACATACCCAGGGCCACCGCCAGGAAGCCGCGCGCCTGCTCGGCTGGGGGCGCAATACCTTGACGCGCAAGCTCAAGGAGCTGGGGATGGATGATCCGGAGGATCTCGAGCCACAGCCCTGAGCCGCCCGAACCCGGACTGCCAGCCTATAATCGCGACCCTGTTCCTTTCTAGGGCGGCGTTTGCGCGATGAACTGGTCCGACATTCACACCTATAGCTGGGACGAATTCCAGAAGCTGCAGCTGCTCGGCAACTCGCCGCGCGATTGGCTCGTGGCTGCACTCGCCTTCCTGCTGGCACTGCTGGTATTGCCGGTGGTGCGCCGCTTCCTGAAGGGCCGCATTAGCCGCGAGACCCGCTCGCAGGCCACCGTACTCGCCCTGATCGCCAACCTGATCGAGCACACCAGCCGTCTGGTGATCCTGGTTGCGGCGCTCTATCTGGCCGAGCGGCTGCTCAAATGGCCCCATAAGGTCGATGAGATCTTCGATGTCATCATCGTCGTGGGTATCTGGCTGCAAATGGGATTGTGGCTGATCGCTGCGATCCGCTTTGGATTGATGAATCGCCGTGAGGCGCAACCGGAACCGCGCCTCGCAGGCACGATCAAGGTCGTGATGTTCGTCGCGCACCTGGTGGTCTGGGCGGTGGTACTGCTGCTGGCACTGGTGAACCTGAATGTGAAGGTCACCGGGCTGATCGCCGGCCTGGGTGTCGGCGGCATCGCAATCGCTCTCGCGGTACAGACCGTGCTCGGGGATCTGTTTGCCTCGCTGGCGATCGTGCTCGACCAGCCGTTCGTGCCCGGCGACATGCTCACCGTCGGCGATTGCACCGGCTCGGTCGAGCAGATCGGCATCAAGAGCACGCGGCTGCGCAGTGTCACCGGCGAACAGGTAATCATCGCGAATGCTGAGCTGCTCAAGAGCCGCGTGCGCAATTTTGGACGCATGAGCGAGCAGCGAGCCCTGTTTAATCTGATGATTTCCTATGAGACGCCGCCGGAGAAGATCGCGCGCGTCAGTACGCTGGTCGAGCAGATCATCCAGGCGGAGAAGGGAGTGCGCTTTAATCACTGCCTGCTGACGGTGCTCGGGGAACGCGCATTGCAGTTCGAAGTGATGTTCTACAGCAGCATCGCCAACGCGCCGGCACAGGAAGTGATTCTGGATCGGATCAACCGCAAGCTGCTTGAGAAGCTCGCGGCTGAAGACATCAAGCTCGCCTATCCGGTCAACCAGGTGTACCTGCGCGAAAAGCTGGTGCCGGCGATCGACTCGTCCGGTCCGCGAGCGCCCGCCGCGCCGCCGGCACCGGTGCCACAAGGTGCGCCTTAGCATGATGGGCTCGCGAAACGCAGTCAATCCACTGAGCGCCGCCCCGGCTGCGCGCCGGATTCAGTGCGGCGTCAGCAAATACGTTCGCCGCTCGCGCTTCCCGGCCGCCACGCGGAATCCTTCGGCGAGAATCTGACCTGAATTGTTGATGGCGATGGCATCGCCCAACCGGAACTTGCCTGGCAGTTGT
>Ga0302317_10000591_pt1 | contig 29997 bp, 19 predicted proteins | sample III_Palsa_N3_3_FD_200450 | JGI IMG/M metagenome (GOLD analysis project Ga0302317, IMG submission 200450) | Peat permafrost microbial communities from Stordalen Mire near Abisko, Sweden - III_Palsa_N3_3 | ecosystem: Environmental > Terrestrial > Soil > Palsa > Peat permafrost | place: Sweden...
TCGACAATCCCCGCGGCGGCTGCGAGGTGTTCCTCGGCGGCGAGCCGGACGCCGGAAAATGATCGTCTCCGCGCCCCTGCTGGTGCTGTCCGCGCCCGGTGCGGAAGCTGCGCGCCTCGCCGCCATGCTGGGGCGGCATCCCGCCGCTTATGGCTTGCCCGAGCTGAACCTGCATCTGGCTCCCACGGTGGAAGGTCTGCTGGCGGTGTTCCAGGTCACCCAGGGCAATGCGCAGGACGGCCTGTTGCGCGTGGTGGCCGAGCTGACCTTTGGCGGCCAGGGTGACGCGGACATAGTCGCCGCGCGCGAATGGCTGAAACGCCGCGCCGACTGGAGCAGCATGGAGTTGCTCAATGAGCTGGGCGAGCGCATCGCGCCGAAGCTGCCGGTGCTGGCCGAAAGCAGCCTGGCCTGGCGTCTGCTCGACGTCGAAGCCTGGCTGGCACGGGTGCCGGACGCACGCGTGCTGCAGGTGGTGCGCCACCCGCGCACGCAGTGCGCCGAGCTGGCGTCGCGGCTGCAGGGCCCGCTGTTCGTGCCTCCCGATTACAAGGACTATGGCGTCGATCCGGCGGTGATCGATCCGCAGCTCGCCTGGTATCGCATCAACCGCAACATCGAGCAGGCGGTTGCCGCGTTGCCGGCGGCGCAGCGTCGGCAGGTGCAGGCCGAAGACCTGTTTGCCGCGCCCGAGGACACGCTGCGCGAGCTCTGCGGCTGGCTCGGCCTGCCCTTCGGCGAAGCCGCCCTGTACCGCATGATGCACGCCGAGGACGGCCCCTATGCACGCATCGGCAGCACCGCGGCGCCGTACGGCATGGAGCTGGAATTCCATGAGGCGCCGCAGTTCAGCGGCCGCCTGCGGCCGCGCCTGGGACTGGAAGGTCCGGCGGAGTGGCGCCGCGACGGCAAGGCGCTGGCGGCGGAGGTGGTGTCGCTGGCGCGGAGTTATGGGTATCGCTGAGACAGCCCGGTATTCGTGCGGAATTTGTTTTTTTGTCATTCCCGCGAAGGCGGGAATCCAGTTTTGCTTTGGCGCAGGCCGCCCTGGATTCCCGCTTGCGCGGGAATGACGGTGAATTGAAATACAGATTGAGATTCAGGGACAGAAATTTCCAATGACCGCCGCCAAAAAATCCCAAGCCAAAGCCAAGCCCGTCAAAAAATCCAGCCGCATCGACTGGACCACCAAGACCGCCCTGGTCACCGGCGCCAACCGCGGCATCGGCCTGGAAACGGCACGCCAGCTCGGCCAGGCCGGCTGCAAGATCGTGCTGGCGGCGCGTGATCTCCAGTTGGGCGAGGAAGCGGCGCAGCCCCTGGTGGCCGAAGGCCTGCGTGTGCGGGTGGAGAAGTTGGATGTGTCCGACGAGCAGTCGGTGAAGGATTGCGCCAAGCGCTTGAAAAAGGCCCGCGTCGGCGTCGACATCCTGGTCAACAACGCCGGCATCTACGACCGCACGCCGATCATGGAGCTGGAGACGGAAACCTTCATGCAGGTATTCCGCACCAATACCCTCGGTGCGCTGTGGTGCAGCCAGGCTTTCATCCCCGGCATGGTCGAGCGGCAGTGGGGCCGGGTGGTGATGGTCAGCTCAGGCCTCGGCACCTTCAGCCGCGGCATGCTCGGCCATCCCTGTTACGCCATCTCCAAGGCGGCGCTCAATGCACTGACCATCAAGCTGGCCCAGGCCACGCCGGACGTGGTGAAGATCAACGCGGTGCGTCCGGGCTGGGTCAAGACGCGCCTGGCCGGGGCCTTGGGCAAGGATTCGGTGGAGACCGGCGCCGAGCGGGTGGTGTACCTGGCATTGCTGCCGGACGATGGTCCTACTGGCGGGTACTTTCGCGGCAAGCGGCCCAGCCGCTGGTAAAACAGCGGGCAGGGCAAGCGCGCCGCGCGGAGCGATGCCGCAATGTCCCCTCTCCCTGCGAAGCGGGGAGAGGAAGTTGACGGGACCAGCTCTACGAATCCGCCTCCGCCGCGGCCAGCACGCCTTGCCGGCTTTGCCTGTCCCAGTGGCTGCTGCCGGCGAGAAAGGCCCACCAGCCCCAGGCGGCGCCGGCATGGCGCAGCAACTGGAAGGTGAAGGGCTCGGCCACAGCCGCGAGCAGCGCGCCGGAGAAGCTGGCGCGGTGCCGGTCATCCACCCAGCGCCGATACCATTGCACCGAGGCGAGGTGGTAGGCGAGGTCGATCGCGATCTTGATTCCGATCAGGGTGGCCACCGGCGCGAACACGCCGCTGCGGCCGCCCAGCGCATAAGCCAGCAGCAGGAAAAAGGCGGTGAGGCCGTAGAGGGGTTGCAGCGTGTCCACCGCCTTCACCGGCAGCATCAGGGTGCCCAGCCAGCCGTACTGGCGGTTGCCCACCATGGAGCGGTACCAGTACTGGGTCTGCAGAAAGCCGCCGAACCAGCGCTGGCGCTGGCGCAGGAAAGCGGGGATGGTGGCCGGCGCATCGGTGCGCGCCTGGGCGGAGCCCAGCACGCGGAAGCGCCAGCTGCGTCCCTGCGCCTGCGCGTGACGGCGCAGGCGATGGATCAGCTCGTAGTCTTCCACCATGCACTGCGGATCGAAGCCGCCGACCGCCAGCAAGGCCTCGCGGCGGAAGCCGGCAAAGGCCCCGGAGATCAGCAGCAGGCTATCCAGCTGCATCCAGGCATGGCGCGACAGGAAATTGCGGATGTACTCGTAGGTCTGGAACCATTGCAGCACGCGCGCGCCCGGGCCGCCGCCGCACACCGGGCTGAGCACGCCGGTGGCCGCGACCAGTTCCGGCTCGGCCGAGAAGGCCCGGCGGAACGCGGCGATGGCGCCGGGCTCGAGCAAGGTATCGGCGTCCACCGTCAGCACCACTTCGGTGTGCAGGTGCAGGGCCGCGGCATTGAGGGCGCGCGCCTTGCCGCCGTGCGGCAGGCGCAGCCAGCGCAGGGTCGGATACTGCGTGCTCGGCTCGCTGATCTGGCCCAGTGCCGGCGCTTGCAGGCCATAGCGGCCGTTTAGCAATTCGGCGGTGCTATCGCAGGAGCCGTCGTCGGCGATGACGATGCAATCCGGGGCCTGCGCCTGTGCCAGGAGGATGCCCAGGGTCAGGGGCAGGGCGGCCGCCTCGTTGTGCGCGGCGACGATCACGCCCAGCGTGACGCCGGGCTCAGTCGCCGACGTCGACGCCGCGGCAGGACGCAGCAAGCGCCGCGACTGCCAGGCCACGAACAGCAGCAATACCGTGTCGTAAACGATATAGGCGATGCCCACGCCCCAGGCCAGCACGCCGCCGAGCCTGAACGATGCGGCGAACAGCAGCAGCCACAATAGCAGCACGCTGCCGTGGATCAAGGTGCTGGCGAGGGGCGTCGGCGGCGGCGACAGCCGCGGCGAGTTGGCGGTCAGGGCGGAGGCGAGGGAATTCATGGAACCAGAATGATGCCGGACGATCAATAGGATGCCGGGCGAGCGGCTTTGGATTGAAGGCGTGCGACAAGCCGCCCGCCTCGAATAGACTGACGGTTACGGCAGTTTGTTCCACGGACTCGCAGGCAAGTTGCGGTTTGCGGATTCCATCCATAACCCCGCTTTCAGTTCTATCCATAGATTTGAATGAACCCTCCGCCGCGTTACAACCGGCCCGCCATAGTCCTGCATTGGCTGGTCGCCGCCTTGATGGCCCTGAATGTCGCCCTGGTGCTGCCCATCGACCTGTTTCCGGACAGCTGGGGCAGGCCGATCATCGATACGCATAAATCGATCGGCATCACCGTGTTGGGGCTGGCCCTGCTGCGCCTGCTGTGGCGCCTGGCACATGCGGCGCCGCCACTCCCCCAGGGCTACCGTCTCTGGGAGCGCCGGGCTTCCCGCCTGGCGCACGGCTTGCTCTACGCGCTGATGTTCGCCCTGCCGCTGTCCGGATGGATGCACGACTCGGCCTGGAAGGATGCGGCGACGCATCCGATGAAACTGTACGGCCTGGTACCGTGGCCGCGAATCGCCTGGATCGTCGACATCGATCCGGCGCGCAAGGAGCAGCTGCACCAGCTGTTCGGCGGCTGGCATACGGCGCTGGGTTATCTGCTCTATGGGCTGGTGGCGCTGCATCTGGCGGGCGCGCTGAAACATCAGTTCATCGACAAAGAGCCGGAATTGCAGCGCATCGGCTTGTGAGGCGCATGGCCGGTGGGATTCCACGCAGTCAGGTGAAATCGATCGTCTGTTCCGGCCAGGCATGACTGGCCGGAGCGCATCGCCACTAGCGGCCACCTTGAGCGGTGGCTGCCGCTATCATCCGGCCGGGGAGTGTGTCTGCGCCAGCGCCTCCGCCAGGCGGATGCCGTCGACCGCCGCCGACAGGATGCCGCCGGCGTAGCCCGCACCTTCGCCGCCCGGGTACAGGCCCTTGACGTTGAGGCTCTGCAGATCTTTGCCGCGGGTGATGCGCAGCGGCGAGGAGGTCCGGGTTTCGATACCCGTCAGCACCGCTTCCGGTGCGTCGAAGCCGCGGATCTGGCGAGCGAATGCGGGCAGCGCCTCGCGGATCGCCTCGATGGCGAAGGCGGGCAGGGCGCCGCTCAGGTCGCCGAGTTTCACCCCGGGCTTGTACGAGGGGACAACGCTGCCGAGCGCGGTGGAGGGGCGGCCAGCCAGGAAGTCGCCGACCAGCTGACCCGGCGCTTCGTAGCTGCTGCCTCCGAGCAGGTAGGCCTGTGATTCCAGCCCCTCCTGCAGCGCCAGGCCCGCCAGGGGGCCGTCCGGATAGTCCGCCTCGGGGGTGATGCCGACGACGATGCCGGCGTTGGCATTGCGCTCGTTGCGCGAGTACTGGCTCATGCCGTTGGTCACCACGCGGTTGGGCTCCGAGGTTGCGGCCACCACCGTGCCGCCCGGGCACATGCAGAAGCTGTAGACCGAACGGCCGTTGGCCGCGTGGTGCACCAGCTTGTAGTCGGCCGCGCCCAGGACGGGGTTGCCGGCATAGCGGCCGTGCCGCGCGCGGTCGATCAGGGATTGCGGATGCTCGATGCGGAAGCCCAGCGAGAATGGCTTCGCCTCCATGTACACGCCGCGGCGGTGGAGCAGGCGGAAGGTGTCGCGCGCGCTGTGGCCGACGGCGAAGATCGCCTGCTCGCACTCCATGGTTTCGCCGCCCGCCAGGACCACCCCGCGCAGGCGGCCGCCTTCGATCAGCACATCGGTGACGCGCTGCCCGAAGCGGATCTCGCCGCCCAGGCTTTCGATTTCGCGGCGCATCTTTTCGACCATGCTGGCCAGGCGAAAGGTGCCGATGTGCGGCCTGGCGGCGTAGAGGATCTCCGGCGGCGCGCCCGCCTTGACGAACTCCTCCAGCACCTTGCGCCCGAGATAGCGCGGGTCCTTGATCTGGGTGTAGAGCTTGCCGTCGGAGAAGGTGCCCGCGCCGCCTTCGCCGAACTGCACGTTGGACTCGGGATGGAGCACACCGCGCCGCCACAGGTCCCAGGTGTCCTTGGTGCGCTCGCGCACGGCCTTGCCGCGCTCCAGCACGATCGGGCGGAAGCCCATCTGCGCCAGCACCAGGCAGGCGAAGATGCCGCAGGGGCCGAATCCCACGACCAGTGGCCGCCGCGTCCCGGCCGGCGGCGCGGTGGTGACGAAGCGGTAGTCCATGTCCGGCGTCGGACTGACGTTGCGATCGCCGCGCAGGCGCGCCAGGATCGCGGCCTCGTCCGCCACCTCCACGTCCACGATGTACACAAACTGCAGGCCGAGCCTCCTGTGGCGCGCGTCGTGGCTGCGCTTGAACACGGTGAAGGCCCGCAGTTCGCCCTCGCGCAGGCCCAGGCGCCGGGCGATGGCCGGCTCGAGCGCGTCGTCGGGGTGGTCGATCGGCAGGGTCAGTTCGGTGAGTCGGAGCATCTTTTTATGCTGAACGGGCCCGGTACCCGGCGAGATGGTTCAGGAGGTGAATTGCAGGCAGTGCTTCAGTGGGAACAATCGGCAGGGTCGGGGAGCCCGCTGTGGTCGACATCGTCATGGCACTGTCCTGGTCACGGGCCGCAGCCTACCGTAAAGCGGCCTGCCGCGACAGGCGATTGCGGATTGAAGGCCACACCGTTCACAGCGCCTTGCGGAAGGTCAGATTGATGCGCTGCGCGCCCAGCAGGGAGTGCCAGGCTGGCTTGAGCGGCGCCACGCCGTGATAGCGCAGGCGCGCCGGGCCGCCCCAGACCACCACGTCGCCGTGGCTCAGGGGAATGCGCAGGCATCTGTCCTCCCGCCGCAGGCCGCCGAACTGGAAGGTGGCGGGGACGCCCAGCGAGACGGAAACGATGGGCTGGCTGAAATCCCGCTCGTCGCGGTCCTGGTGCAGGGTCAGGCGCGTGCCGGGTTCATAGCGGTTGATCAGGCAGGCGTCCGGTTCGAACGCCTGGAAGCCACCCAGCGCGGCCGCTTCGCCTGCCAGTTGCCGCAGCACTTCCGGCATGGCCGGCCAGGGTTGGCCGCTGTCGGGATCGATCGGATCGTAGCGGTAGCCGCGACGATCGCTGACCCAGCCGCGCATGCCGCAGTTGCTCATCGCCACCGACATGCGCAGGCCACCGGGCGTGACCAGATGGCGGAACGGGGCTTGCGCCACCACTTCCCGGACTGCCGCCAGGATGGCGGCGTCATTGGCCAGCGCCTGGCCGCGCAGCACCATGGCGCCCGCAGTCAGCTCTTCGCGCCAGGTGCGGATTTCGCCGGAATCCGCAAACAGGTCCAGGGTCATGCGGCCGCGCTCACAGGGCGTCGTGGAAGATGATGCCCAGTGTATGCCGCTGCCCCGCGCGCAGCCGGCTGACGCCGTGGCGCAGGTTGACGCGATAGCTGCCGCGCGTGCCGCGCACCGGCCGCTGATGGACGGCGAAGGCGACAGCGTCGCCCTGGCGCAGCGGCACCACCTCCACGCGCGACTGCATGCGCGGGCGCTGCTCGGTCAGGACGAATTCCCCGCCGCTGAAATCGCGGCCCGGCTCGGACAGCAGGATCGCCAGCTGGATCGGGAAGACGTGCTCGCCGTACAGATCCTGGTGCAGGCAGTTGTAGTCGTCCACTCCGTATTGCAGCAGCAGCGGCGTGGGCCGGCGCTGTCCCGCCTCATGGCAGCGCGCGAGGAATTCCGCATGCCGCGCCGGGTAGCGCACCGCGATGCCCATATCGCTGTTCCAGCGGTTGGCCAGCGGCGCCAGGCGCGCATAGACCGAGCCGCGCAGGGCGGCGACCGGATCGGGCAGGGGATAGCCGAAATACTTGTACTCGCCGCGCCCGAAGCCGTGGCGCGCCATCACGACGCGGCTGCGGAACAGCTCGTCTTCCCGATATAGCGCCGCCAGTGCCGAGCATGCGGCCGCATCGAGCAGGCCCGCGATCACGGCGCTGCCTTGCGCGTCCAGATCCTGCTCGATGCGCCGCCAGTCGAGTGCGTCGATGCGCCCGGCGAGATCCGACGCCGCGTCAGGGCATGGTGTTTCGCGCAGGATGGCGCTCATGCGCGCGCTTCCCGCTGCAGCAGGGCGCGCTTGCGCTGGACGCCCCAGCGGTAGCCCGACAGCGAGCCGTCCTTCTTCAGCACGCGGTGGCAGGGGACGATGACCGCCAGCGCATTGGCGGCGCAGGCCGCGCCGACCTCGCGCGCCATGGCCGGTGCGCCGAGCCGTGCCGCGAGGGCGCCGTAGCTGGTGGTCTGGCCGGGCGGAATCTCGCGCAACGCCTGCCACACCCGCACTTCGAAATCCGAACCGCGCAGGTCGAGGGGCAAGTCGCTGACGGCCTGCCGCTGCTCGATCAGGCCGACCAGCTCGGCCACGGTTGGCGCCAACGCGTCCGGAGCCTCGACCAGATCGGTTTCCGGGAAGCGCTGGCGCAACGCCTGGATTGAAAACCGGTCGGGATTGCCGAATTCCACCATGATCAGGCCGCGCGCGGAAGCCGCCGCGATGAAGGGGCCCAGGCTGCTGTCACCCCAGGCGTAACGAATGGTCTGTTGCACGATCTGCTCCACATGTCCGGTCGCGGGGCTGCGACGATGGGAGGAGATTAATGGCCAGGCCCGCTACGATCTTCCGGTTTCTTGCGCGCCTCCAGCCTATCCCTATTTGGCCAGCTCGGCGGGGATCAGCACTTCGAGCACCAGCTTGGGCGCTATGAGCGTCGCCTGGTGCGGCACGCAGGGCGTGCTGCTGCCTTTCACATTGCGCGTGGCAAACAAGGGCAGGATTTCGGTCTTGACCTGATCCATCAATTCGCAATCCGCGTCGCTCAGGGCGCCGCCGATGGTCACCTGCTTCCAGTACGCATCCACGTTCGCCACATTCGCGTCCGCTGCCGGCTGCAACGTCGTCGCCTTGATGTGCACGCCGGCAATGCGTGCGGGACGGTCGCTGACGGCGCTGCAGACGCCCGGGGTAACCAGCGATTTGTCGTTGCGTGCGCCCAGTTGCAGCAGGATCTGCCGCACCGAGTTTTCCAGGCCGCTGCAGGAATAGCGCGAGCTGAAACCCATGTACTGGAAATCCAGTTCATGGGTGGACCAGCTCGCCAGCTTGTGGTCCTGGGCACCAGCGGAGAACAGGCTGAAGAGTGCCGACGCGGCGACCAATGCAGCTGCACAAGGTATCCGACCGTTCATCATGATTCGCTCCTGATCCGGTGCGGCATGATTATGCACCCGGCCGGAGAGCGGCGGCGATGCCGGCATTCCGCCGCGCGGTTTCCCTAATCCCGTTTCGTGTGCAGAAACACCGTGAAAATATCCCTGGGCGCCGGAACCGACATGACCTTGAGTATCGCGCTTGCCTGGCCGCGGTGATAGTTTCCGTGCGTGACAATATGCGCCAGCATCTCTTCCCTGGTCATTCTGCCCGCTGAACCATCCGCGAAGGCAAATTCCATCGGCTCGCCCAGCCGGGATTCGCTGAGTGAATCGACGTACTGCAAATACCATTCATCGATGAGCCTGACCGAGGCCCACAAGTCGCTCAGCCTGGGTGTGTTCTCCGAGTTGAGCGCCTTGAATGAATGCTTTTCCCCGGCAAGGTTGGCTTTGAAAATCTGATCCACGACGAATACGTGGTCGAGAATCCGGGCGGCCAGATGCATGCCTTTCGGAATGAATACGCGGTTGAACATCCGCGCGGCCAATGGCAGGCCTTTTGGATGTGATCCCTCCACCGCTTGCAGCAAGGCGAACAGTTCGCTGTTTGCCCACGCCTTATACTGATAGAGCGATGCAAATAGTTTCTTGGACATGTGCGGCTCCTTTTTCAGGCCAGTTGCGCCATACCCTGGTGCGGCGATGAGGGTCATGGATTGGAATGGGAAAACCACGCTGGGTGACGGCTGGGCGGTCTATGAGGGCCCTACCGCCGACGCCAGGCCGCATCGCCATCTCGCCATTCAACTGACCATTGGCTTGCAGGAACCGGTTGCGGTCACCGGCGATCGCGGGACGGTGGTGGGCCCTGCCGTATTGGTGCAGGCCGGAACGCGCCATCGGCTTGCACCTGTTCCAGGCGGGGTCCGACTGGTTTTTGTGGAGGTCGACAGCCCCGCCGGCCAGGCGTGGAGGTCGGCATCTACTGACGACGTTATCCTCCAGGCTCCCGCGCAACTCGCGCACGAGTTCCGGGGGGGCGAAGACGCCGCCGCGGCGATGGACCGTTTGACTGGAACCTACCCGACCCGCGTGCTCGATGAGCGTCTTGCCCGCGTTCTGGCCGCTCTCGCGGAAAGCCCGGGCGGGTCCGGCGCCATCGGTCGCGCGGCCATGACGGCCCAGGTATCGGTATCGTGCCTGCGCGCCCTGGCCGCCGAAGCCCTCGCGGCTCCGCTCGCCCAATGGCGTCAATGGCGCATGCTGCGGAAGGCGGCGCGCGTCATCGCGGCCGGTCAGTCCCTGGCCGAGGCTGCTGCCGCGGCGGGATTCAGTGACCAGGCGCATCTGAGCAGAACCATGGCGCGTTTCTTCGGCGTCACGCCGGGCGTGGCGGCGATGTCCCTGCGCAAGCCTCATGGTTTGCGCGCGGTGTAGAGCGAAATCGAGCCCGTCGGCGTGGGGACCACCAGATTCTCCACCACCTGGATGAAACCCGCGTCGGCAATCAGTCGGGGCAATATTCCACGTGCGTTCTGGCCGGTCGTTTTCCAGCCATCGAAGGCCTGCACCAGCAGAAATGACGCCCTCATCCCCAGGGTTCTTTGAAGTCCGTAGTCGGCGATGAACAGGCGGCCTCCGGGTTGCAGAACCCTGGCCATGGCGCGGAGGATGTTTTGCTTCATGGGAAGGTCGCAGTGGTGCAGCACCAGGCTCGACACCGCCTTGGTCGCCGATCCGTCCGCCACGAAATCTCCGCTGCGGTCGCCCATGGCCTGGCGCCATTCGATGGCTACTCCCTGCACTTCGGCCTTGGCCCTGGCGATTGCCAGCACCTCGGGATCGGGGTCGATGCCAATAAGGCTGCAAGCAGGCGCGCGCTGCTTCAGGCCGATGCAGAGGGTGCCGGTTCCGGCGCCGAAGTCGACGATCGAGTCCTCGTCCGAAGGCGCCATCAGGTTCAGCAACGCCGACCGCCAGCGGCGTTCGCGGCTCATCACAGCAAGCACCCGGTCGTAACTGCCCGTCAGACTGGATTTTCCCAGGGCCGGCACGAATTTCTGATCTGGTTGCAAGGCTCGTCCTCTGCGCTCACGGGTGAATACCCGTTGCGGCAGATTCCCACGCTCACCTGCCTGCGTCTTGAACGTTTCGCCGCGCCGGCTTACAGGCTGGCCGCTTCGCTCCGCGCTTTCCAGCGTGCATATTCGAGCGGCATGCATACCGCGCAAGGCCGGTAGCCGGCGGCCTGCGCAGCCGCTTCATCGAGAAAGAACACTCGCTGGGTGATATATCCGCCTTTGGCGATGGCCCTTAGCGCGGATGGGCAGTCGAGGCGGCCATAAATACGTCCGCGGCGATGGCCGCCCAGGGTGCCGGGCCGTTCGCTGGGCCGGGCTTTGCCGTCCGGACCGAGTAGGGTCCAGCCTGTGCCCATCAGTGGCTGCTGTAGCCGCCGTCCACCGGCAGCATGTGGCCGTGAATGAAGGAGGCTTCGTCGGAGCACAGCCACAGCACGGCCTTGACCACTTCCAGCGCGGTGCCGGCGCGTCCCGCGGGGTGCAGGGAGATGAAGCGGCGCAGGGCGTCCTCGCCGCGGTTGATGACGTTGAGGCCGAGGCCGGCTTCGATCAGGCCGGGGCAGACGGCGTTGACGCGCACGCCGCGGCCGGCATAGCTGATCGCGGCCGACTTGGTCAGGCCGGCGATGCCGTGCTTGGTGGCGGTATAGGAGGCGTTGGCGCCGCCGTTGAGGCCGAGGATCGAGCAGTTGTTGACGATGGCGCCGCCGCCCTGGGCCAGCATCAGCTTGATCTCGTGCTTCATGCAGCGCCAGGTGCCGCTGAGGTTGACGCGCAGGTTGCGCTCCCAGTCCTCCTCGCTGATGTCCGCCAGCGGAATGCCGCCGCCGCCGAGGCCGGCATTGTTGAAGGCGGCGTCGAGCCGGCCGTATTGCGCGACGATCCGCTCGAACATCGCGCCGACCTGGGCGGCGTCGCCGATATCGGCGCCGAAGGCGTCGGCCTGGCCGCCGGCCGCGCGCACCGCCTCGACCGTGGCCTGTGCCGCGTCGAGCCGCACATCGCATACCGCCACGCGGTAGCCGCGCGCCGCGAAGGCGCTGGCGGCAACGCTGCCGATGCCGCCGCCGCCACCGGTGATCAGTATGGTTTTGGCCGGGGTATCGCTCATCGCGTCAATTCCGCTGCTGGTGACTTCAGGGGGTGGGGGAGGTATCGCCGGATCCCGCGGCACCCGCCTCGGCTCCCGACAATGTGATGTTCAGAAATCGTGCCAGTCTTCGGCGCACGGCGCCAGCGTGGCTCATCGGAAAGAAGTGGCCGCCCTGCGCGATCAGCTCCACCTGCGCCTGCGGCAGCAGCTGTTGCAGGGCGCGGCAGGTCGGCAGGCAGCGCGAGTGCTCGCCGTAGATCAGCAGCAGGGGCATGGGCAGCGCGGCGATGGCTTCGGCCTCAAGGCCGGCCGTAATGAATTCGCGGCTGGCACCGGTGGTATCGAGCAGCGCCAGCCACTGCTTCGCCGCGCGCTGCGCGCCGCGGCCTTCGCCGAACGGGGTGAAGGCGTCGCGCGTGGCCGACTCGCCGCCGCCGATGCGCCAGCGCGCCAGCACCTCCAGAAACAGCAGGCCGACCTGCTTTTCCTTATCCCAGTCGTGGCCGGATCTGGCCGCGATTTCGATCTCGAACGGCGACAAGTAGGGGGAATCCGACAGCTTCTGCTCCGGCTGCAGCCGGTTGACCTTGGTATCCATGATCACCAGTTGCGACACCCGCTGCGGATGCCGCCCGGCGTATTCCAGCGCCACCCCGCCGCCGTAGCTGTGGCCGACCAGGGCGCAGCTCGAGATATCCAGATGATCGAGCAGGGCGGCGAGGTCGCGCGACATGGTCACCGCATCGTAGCCGGAAGCCGGCACGCCGCTATAGCCATGGCCGCGCAGGTCGAACAGGGTGATGCGGAAGTACCGCGACAGCGGCACCGCGTAGTGCAGGAACCAGAAAGCGCGGCTCGCCGCCAGGCCATGCACCAGCACCAGGTCCGGGCCTTCGCCCATCTGCTGGTAGGCGATGTTGACGCCGTTGAGGGTGGCTTCAGCCATGGTGGTGGGGCGCTGAACTAAAGGGAGTCGTCATTCCCGCGTAGGCGGGAATCCAGTTTTGAACTAGCGCAATCCTCTCAACCAACGTCATTCCGGCGCAAGCCGGAATCCAGGGGTATAGCGGTGCAGCATCGAACAGGAGTGCAAATCCGCATCTGTCTGAAACTGGATTCCCGCCTGCGCGGGAATGACGATGATTGAAATAGGGCGCTCCTGCCTCAGAGCTGCGCCGCCAGGAAATCCGCGATCTGCCCGATGGAGAGGTCGTCGACGTAGCGCCCGTCCTTCATCAGCAGCTTGTCGAACGGCACCTTCTTGTGCGTGATGTCCTCTTCGATCGCCACCACCAGCTGGATGATGTCGATCGATTCGAAGCCGAGGTCCGCCAGCAGGGTGGTGCCGCGGCCCATCTGGCCATCGAACTCGTGGTCCCAGTCCTGGGTGAAGTCCTCGAGCAGGGCGGCGAGCTTGGACACCAGCTGGTCGCTGGTGAGCTTGGCGGCGGGTGCGGCGGATAGGTCGTTGGCCATTTCTTCAGTTTACTCGCTTTGCGCGCTGCGTCATTCCATGTAACCGAGCATCTGCAGCTGCTCGATGATCTGTTTCTTCTCGTTGTCGTCCATTTCCTCGGACTTCTCGCGCTCGCCACCGCGTACGGTGGGCGCACCGATCTTGACCGGATGCTCCGACAGCCAGGTTTCGTTGAAGAAGCTTTCGGCGACCTTGCCCTCGAAATCGGAAGGCGTGGGCAGGCCCAGGCTGTGCAGCAGGGTCGGGGCGACGTCGACGATCTTGCGCTTGCCGACCATGCCCTCGTCGCTGATGCCGGCGCCGCAAGCCATGAAAATGCCGTCCGGATGATGCGTGCCGATCGGGTTGGGGCGTTTCACCACCGCCGGTTTGAGGTTGCGGATCGAGACGAAGCCATTGTCGCGCAGCACCAGGGTCAGGTCGCAGGCGTCCTTCATGTGGGCGCCCTGGAACCAGTCCTCGCGCTTGAGCACGTCGACGATGACCGGCTCGCCATCTTCATTGCGCAGCTGCTTCAGGTCCTCGATCAGCTTGTCGCGGACGCGGTTGTAGTCCTTCTGCGGGATGCCCGGATCACCGGGCTTCTCGGCGACGCGGATGTAGATGCCGTTGGAGGAGGGCGTGCGGCAGTAGGCGACGGTCTGGCTCCAGTCGAGGTTGGCGAAGTCCGAGGCCTCGCGGCGCAGGGCCTGCTCGCTGCCGTCGCTCACCGCCCATTTCAGATAACCCAGGTCTTCCAGGTAGCTGTTGATGCGCAGCACTTCCACCGTGGCGGTGAAGCCGTGGTCGGAGGCGAAGAACACCTGCGCTTCGGGGCCGACCAGCTCCACCAGGCGCTTGATGTAGCGATCGACATTGCCGAAATATTCGCGGCAGACGCCGCGCACGCGGTTGTACAGCTCGCTGCGCTCGGCCGGCATCAGGGCCGGGTCGAGGAACTGCCAGGCCTGGTGCTGGATCTTGTCGGTGCCGTCGAACATCACCGCCATCAGGTCCGGCTTGTCGTTGGCCAGGATGTATTCGGCGATGTGGAACCACTGCTCCTCGCGCGGCAGGTGATAGCGCACCCAGTTTTCCATGTCCGCGTCGGACAGGGTTTCCATCGCCTGCTTTTCCTTGTCGAAATCCCAGGCCAGCTCCTTCGGGTCGAAGCCGGGGATGGCCTGCTTGATGCGCTCGAACAGGCCCTGCGGATGCGAGTTGCGGCGCAGGTGCTTGGCCGGGATGAAGCCCGGCACGATGGCGCCGTTGGTGTTCTTCGGCGGCGGCGCGGTCAGCGGGAAGTTGAGCGCGGCGATGCTCTTGCCGGCGCGCGAGGCGATCGACCAGATCATTTCGGCATCGACGTCGCGGCTGTCGTAGAGGGTCCAGTAGACCTCGCCGCCCTTGTCCTCGGCACGGATGAAGTCGAACACGCCATGCTCGCCCGGCCCCTTGCCGGTCATGATGCTGGTCCAGGCCGGCGGCGTCAGCGGGTTGGGCGTGGAGCGCAGCTTGGCGCGCACGCCCTTCGCCATCAGGCTAGCCAGGAACGGCATGGCCACGCCTTCGCCCGGCAGGTCCCGGGTCATCTCGTTGAGGACGGTGTAAGTGCAACCGTCCATGCCGATGAAAAGTGTTTTGGTGGTCATCGTCTGCTTCCCTTCGATCCCTAAGTTTTCTAATGCGAATGCCGGTGCGGTTTGTTCATGCCCGCGCCAGCTGTGAAACCTGGTCCACGCTCTGTCCGGCGAGGCACAGGGCGAAGATTTCCGCTTCGGCGCTGTGCACTTCCACCAGGAATTCCATGCCGCCATGGCGCACGCGCAGCAGCGCCTGGCCGGCGCCGCGGCCGGCTTCCACCGCGGCGATGCTCCAGGCCTGCGGCTGCCCTTCGAGGCCGCTGCCGGCGGCCTTGGCCGCCGCTTCCTTGGCGCACCACAGGGCTACCGCCGCGTGCTTCTGCTCGGCGGCGGGCAGCACCCGCAGGAACTGCCGCGCCTCGGCGGCGCTGAAGGCGCCGGCGATCAGGTCCTCGGTGTCGACCCGTTCCAGCCGCTGGTAGTCGACGCCGAGCTGCGCCCCGGCCGGGGCGCAGGCGGCCAGAGCGCCGCGCTGGCTGTGGCTGATCGACAGCGCCGGCGCGGCGATGCCGGCCGGTAGGCCCCAGATGCGCGACACATAGGGCTGCCCGCTGGGCGCGTTGGCGATTTCGACGTCGGCGCTGGCCAGGCGCAGGCCGTGCTGCAGCAGCAGCCATTCGCGCACCGCTTCCTTGGCGGCGATGCGGCCCACCAGCCATTCCTCGCGGCGCGGGCCCACCGCCGGCAGCTCGCGGTAGAACACGCGGCGCTCGTCGGCGTTGAGCACCAGGTTGGCGATCATGCGCTGCCACAGGCCGCCGCCCTGTTCCAGGTAGCCCTCGGCGAAGGGCTGCAGCAGGCGCGCCGCCATGCCACGCGGCGCCAGCGCATCGAGCATCCACGGCTCCGACATGAAGCGCGTCACCGGATCGATGCGGAAATGATGCAGGTTCTTGGCGATGGTGAAGGTGCGGCTGCCCCAGTGGGCGGCGCGCATCACCATGCGGCCCTGTTCGTCGAACACGTCGAAATGCGCCTCGATGCGCACCCCGTCCTTGTGCGCCACATCGCCGCGGCAGATCAGGCGCGTGCCGGCCGGGGGCGCATCGGCATACTGCGTGTAGTGGCCCACCTGGAACGGGAAGCAGGTCCAGTCCCAGGAATATTTCTCGGTCAGCCAGTAGGCGGCGAGCTGGCCCACGGCATCGAGCAGGGCGCCGTCCATGCGCATGGTCGGCTGGGTGGTGAAGGCGAAGTAATCCTCGGTGGAGATCGCCTCCATGTCGGCTTCGATCGCCGTCTCCGACCAGCGCCGCAGGTGCTTCACGCCCTGCAGGCGCGGGCCGTGGAACATGCCGTGGCTGTACAGCTCGCCCACCGGGTTGTTGATAGTGCCGCGCTCGCTGGCGGCGCCGCTCCAGGGGCGCACTGCCGGCGCGGCCGGGAACGCGGCGGCCAGCGCCACCAGTCCCTCGAACACCGCCACGCCCTGGGCCGGACCGCGCCCTTCCTCATGCACGAACAGACGCACCATCACACGCGTTTGACTGGGGCTGTCGCCCGCCGTGGCGGCGGCCTGCTTCTCGGCGACGATGCGCAGGCGCAGCGGGCCATCCTCGGCGCCGAGCCAGCGGCTGCCGCGGGCGTTCTCGATGCCGGTCACTTTCAGCTCGCCGCCGGCGAGACAGGCGGCGGCCTCGGCCAGGATCTCCATGCTCAGGGTGAACGGCATGACGATCAGCGAGCGCAGGCCCGGCTGCTGCGCCGAAGGCCGCGGGCCGATGGCGTGGTCGCGCAGGAACAGATGGGTGTCGGGGTCGTAGCCGCATTCCAGTACCAGCCGCTCCGCGCTGCGCTCGATCACCTGCCCCAGCAGCGGGTAGCGGGCATCGGGCATGGCGTCGGCTGCGGTCATCGCGGCCGGGGCGTTCGCCGCGGGCGGCGCCGATCCTGCCGGCATGCCCATGACACCGAGCACGCGGGCCTGGCTGTCGAGGAAATCCTGCATCAGGCTGAAATGCGTTTGCAGGGCCTGCAGGCGCGGATCGGCCGGAATGACCGGGGTTGGTGCCGCGACAGGCGCGGGCGGCGGCGCGATGGCCACCGGTTTTGGCGGTGCCGCCGCGGGCACGGCGGCGGCGCGCTCCATGCGCACCACACTGGATTTGCTTTCTTCCCGCAGCGGAGCGGCGGGCAGCGGCTTGTGCCAGCCGTCCGGCACGCGCATCGACGGCATCTGCAGCTTGAGGCGGAACTTGGCGCGGGCCGGCAGGCGCGGCACCGCGGCCAGGTCGACATCGGCGATGTCGCGGTGCGTGTACAGCGCATCCGGGCGCAGGGTCACGCCGGCGGCGTAGAGCTGGGCCAGGGTGTGGTGCAGCTGCGCCACGCCGGAGCGACGGCGGCTGTTGCTGGCCACGGCCACCACATCGTGCTTGTCGCGCAGGGTGTCGGAGACGAAGGAGGTGAGGTTGCCGCTGGGGCCGACCTCGACGAACACGCGCACGCCGTCGGCGTAGAGGCGTTCGATGGTTTCGACGAAGCGTACCGGGTGATCCCACTGCGCCGTGGCCAGCTCGCGGATGGCGGCGGTGTCGTGCGGGAACGGCGCGGTACTGCAGGCGCTGTACAGCTGGGCGCGGCCGGGGCCGAAATCGAGCTTGTCGTAGTAGGCGCGATAGGCATCCGCCACCGGCTTGAACTGCGCCGTGTGATAGGGACGGCCGAACGGCAGCTCGGCGCAGACCGCGCCCTCGGCGGCGAGCTGTTCGCGCAGCGCGTGCGCATCCTTCGCGTCACCGTACAGCACCAGCTGGTTGGGGCAGTTGTCCATCGCCAGCAGCATCGGGCTGTGGCCCTCGGCGATGCGGGTCAGCAGCTGCTTGCGCGCCTCCGGGCGCAGCGCGCCGATGGTCAGCAGGGTGCCCTGGGCGATCTGCCCGGACTGATCCAGCTTGTGGAAGATGCGGTTCAGCTCGCTTACCGCCTCGGCGATTTCCTCGCGTTTGGAGAAGCGGCGCACGCCGCTGACGGTGATGGCGGTGTTCTCGCCGGTGCTGTGGCCGAGCATGGCGTCGGCGTGCAGGCCCAGTTCGTCGAACAGCGATTGCAGGCCCATGCTGGCGGCGAACACCAGCTCCGCCGCCACGTCCATGTCGTACAGCTTCTGGTCCAGCTCCTTGCGCGTCGCCTCATCCAGCGCCGTCGGCGGAGGGCTGAGGATCGGCGCGCGCGGGGCGGAGCCGCGCTTGCGCGCCGCGTCCTCGACGAAGTCGAACCAGTCGCGCACCTGCGGGAAGTTCATGCACAGGTCGCCCAGCATATTGGGGTACTGCGAGCCTTCGCCGGGGAACAGGAAGCAGACGCGGCCGGGCGCGGTGCCCTGGCCGTAGTACATGCCGGAGCGGGTCTTGAACGGCACCGCGTCGGGGCGGCGCAACTTGGCGATGGACTGTTCCAGCTTGGTGGCCAGATCGTCGAAGCCGGTGCAGACCAGGGCCAGGCGATATTCGCCCTTGGCTTGCAGCGTGGCGGCCTTGGCCACCTCGGCCAGGCTTGGCGGGCTGTTGCCGCGCAGGCGGGTGAGGATGCGCTCGGCGCAATCGGCCAGGGCTTCGGCCGAATCGGCGGCGAACAGCACCAGCTCGGAGGCGCTGGGCGCGTGCAGCACCGAGACCTGGGGGCGCAGCGGCTTGCGGTATTCCTCGAGGATGACATGGGCGTTGATGCCGCCGAAGCCGAAGGCGTTGACGCCGGCGCGGCGCGGATGCTCGCCGCCGTGGATCCAGGGGCGCGCCTCGTTGTTGATGTAGAACGGCGTGCGTTCCAGCTCCAGCGCCGGGTCCGGCTCCTCGCACAGGGTCGGCGGCAGGATCTTGTGATGCAGGGCCAGCGCGGTCTTGATCATCGCCGCCGAGCCGGCGGCCGGCAGGCAATGACTGATCATCGACTTGACCGTGCCCAGGGCGATGCTCGGCATGGCGCCGTTGCGCGGGCCGAACAGCGTGGTTAGCGACTGGATTTCGGTGAGGTCGCCGACCGCGGTGCCGGTGCCGTGGGCCTCGATCAGGCCGATGCTGGCCGGGTCGATGCCGCTGCTTTCGTAGGCGCGGCGCAACGCCAGCACCTCGCCTTCCAGGCGCGGCGTCAGCAGGCCCTTGGCCTTGCCGTCGGAGGCGATGCCGATGCCCTTGATCACGGCGTAGATGCGGTCGCCGTCGCGCTCGGCGTCTTCCAGGCGCTTCAGCGCCATCACACCCACGCCTTCGCCCAGCAGGGTGCCGTTGTTGCCTTTCTGGAACGGCCGGATGGTACCGCGCGACAGCGCCTGGATCTGGCAGAACTGGATGTACAGCTGCGGCGGCGTCTGCGCGTGCACGCCGCCGGTGAGCATCAGGTCGCAGCGGCCGGAGGCCAGCTCCTGCACCGCCTGGCTGACGGCGATGAGGGAGGAGGCGCAGGCGGCGTCGACGATGTAGTTCGGCCCCATCAGGTCGAGGCGGTTGGCGATCATGCCGGTGATGACGTTGGGCGTCAGCGGCCCCACCATCTCGCCGCTGTACGGCGGCAGCTGCTTCTTGAAATCGGCGCGCAGCTCGTTCAGCTCGGTTTCGCTCAGGTCCGGCCGCACCTTGCGCACGATGTCCATGGCCTGGTCCATGAACATGCCGTGGAACAGCACGCTGGCCTGGCCGCGGTTGGAATAGGTGCCGCGGCCGAGCACGATGCCGGCGCGCTCGCGGTTGAACGGCGCGTGCAGGTAGCCGGCGTCGGCCAGGGCGTCGCGCGCGTGCTTCAGCGCCAGCAGGTGATCGGGATCGCCGCCGTCGGCCATGCTCGGCATCACGCCGAACTCGGCCGGGTCGACTTCAGCCAGGTCGCGCAGGAAGCCGCCCATGGTGGTGTAGATGCGGTCGTTGCGCTTGCCGCAGTTGGCCACGTCCAGATAGGGGCCGGCCCATTCGGCGCTGGCCTCGCTCACCGAGTCGACCTTGTCGAGGATGTTCTGCCAGTAGGCGCGCACGTCGCGCGCGCCGGCATAGCAGCCCGCCAGGCCGATGATGGCGATGTCCAGCGTGCGGCTTTGCGGCGCCTGACTCACGCGATCAACCCCGCCGCGGCCGGCTCGCCATGGCCGGGCGAGAGGCGGTTGAGCGCCGGGCTCATGATGCTTTCGCCGTCGGTGATGAGCAGGCGCACATTGCCGGAGGCGTCGACGATCTGCGCGTCGTAGAGCAGGGTCAGGTCGTTCGGCTGCGGCTTGAAGCGCATCGCCAGCGACAGCGGTCCGTGCAGCGGCGCCACGCCGAAGCGGGTGACCTTGCCGAAGCGCGAGGGCAGCGCGCCCATGTTGCGGTTCAGGCGCGCCCAGACGAAGGCCAGCTGCGGCGGGATGTCGAGCAGGCCCGGATCAAATAGCCAGCGCGCATTGCGGAACTGCTCGCCGAGGAAGGCACGCGGCTGCGAGGGCATGACATCGGCATCGATGCCGCCGGCCGACAGCCCGGAGATGCGCTGCACCAGGCGGAAGCGGTCGCCATGGAACAGCAGCTCGCCGTAGATGCGGCCGGTTTCCACCGGCACCGCATCGGCCAGGGGATCGATGTGCGCCGGCGGCATTTCCGGCAGCTGCGTCACCAGCACGGCGGTGGCGCGGTAGCAGGCGGCCTTCCGGCCCGGCTCGAGCAGCTCGATGGTCACCGCCTGCTGGCCCGGCTCGGAATGGGTCGAGGCGCGGGCGCGCAGCACCAGCTCGCGCTCGTGCTCGCCTTCCAGGATGACGCCGTGCAGCGCGCGCACCTCGCTCAGCTCCGCCACCTGCCATTCCGGCCAGCCGGCGGCGACGAACTGCGCCATGTATTCCACCGCGGCGGCGGCGGGCAGCACCGGCTTGCCGTCCATCACGTGGTCGAGCAGATAAGGGTCGTCGTGCAGGGTCAGCACATGGTCCAGCGTCACCGCGCCGCCGACGCCGATGCGCAGCGGATGGCGGATCAGCGGCAGGTTTTCCGCGGCGCCGCCCACCGGCAGGGCCACGCTTTCGGTGACCGCCGCGGACGGCTCGGCGGCAGGTGCCTGGTATTGCCAGGGGCCGACGCCGGCCACCAGCTCGACATCGTTGCGCGCGCCGTAGGCCAGCTCGTCGAGGAAGAAGCGGCGGCCGGACATCACCGGGATCGGCTCGACGCCGCGCGAGCGGAAGCCGGCGACGATGGCCTCGGTGGCCATGCCCGCGGCCCAGGGGCCCCAGTTGATCGAGACCACCCGCACGCCGGGCCACTCGCGGTGCAGCTGCCAGGCCAGGCGGTTGAGGGTTTCGTTGGCGGCGCCGTAGTCGCCCTGGCCGACATTGCCGAAGCGACCGGCGACGCTGGTGAAGAACGACAGCAGCTTGAGCGTGTCCGGCCGCAGGCGGCGGCTCAGCACGTAGGCGCTGTCGACCTTGGTGTCGTAGACGCGGTCGAAGGACTCGGCGGTCTTGTCGGCAATGCGCTTGTCCTCGATCACGCCGGCGCCGTGCAGCACCGCGTCGATACGGCCGTACTGGTCGTAGATCGAATCGATCATGGCGGCGAAGGCGGTGGCGTCGCGCACATCGCAGCTGCGGTAGTCGACCTGCGCGCCGGTCGCCTTGAGGCGGGTGAGGTTGGTGCGGATCTCGCGATCGGCGAGCAGGGCGCGGTATTCGCGCTCCAGCTCCGCCGGCGTCGGCTTGCGGCCGGAGGCCAGCGCGGCATCGAGCAGGGACTTCTTCAGGCCGGGGCCGCCGCTCAGCGCGGCGGTGGCGGCGCTCTCCGCGCCGGGCAGCGGCGTGCGGCCCAGCAGCACCAGGCGCATGCCGGGACGCGCCAGTTCCTCGGCGATCTCGGCGGTGATGCCGCGCGCGCCGCCGGTGATCAGCGCCACCCACTCGCCGTCCGGCTGCAAGTGCGAGGCGAAGGGATGGTCGACGATGCTTTCCGCCACGTGGACGAAGCCGACGCGCTTGCCTTCGGCATTGCCGTTGGAGTGCAGGTAACCGATCTCGCTGCGCGCATCGGCCACCGCCAGTTCGTCGAGCAGGGCGTCGGCGATCTGCTCGGCCTGCGCCGCGTCCTCGAAGTCGATCATGCGCGCACGCAGGCTCGGCCACTCCGCCATGGCGCAGTTGAACAGACCCACCGCCGCACCGGCGCTGGCCGCGCCGCGGCCGGCGGCATCGCGGCCGAAGCTGCCGCCGAGGCGGCCCACCGACAGCGCCACCGAGTCGCGGCTGGACAGATCGGGGCCGCACAGTTGCAGCAGCTTGAACAGGGTCTTGGTCTGCGCCGCGGTCTGGTCCTTCCAGCCGCCGAGGTCGCCAGCCGCCGCTTCCAGGCCGGCCAGGTGGACGATGCCGCTGACCGCGCCGTTGGCGCGGATGCGCTCCACCGTGGCCACCAGCAGCGGCGTGTTGGCGCAGGTTTCAGCGGACAGGATCACCGCCTGGCCGCCGATGCCGACGATGCGATCCGCCAGCCGCTCGGCCACGCCTTCATGATCGGCGCTCAGCAAGTAGGTGCCGGTGATGACATGGCGCTTCTGCGGCAGCGGCGCCGGACGCGCGCGCGGGGCGAAGCGCGGGGTCTTGGCGACGCTGGGCGGAGCCATTGTCACCGGCGCGGGCGCCGCCGCGACGCCTGCCACGGGATGGACGATTGCGGCGACGGGTGCCGCCGCGGCCAGGGCCATGGCGGCATCGAGAATGGCGTTGAGGCTGCGCGCCTTGGTGAACTGCTCCATGCTCGCCTGCATCGCTTCCGCGGAGCCGGCAGGCAGGGTCTTTTGCAGGGCGCCGAGGATTTCCACGCGCTTGATCGAGTCGATGCCCAGCTCGGCTTCGAGATCCTGGTCCATGCCGAGCATGTCGGTGGGATAGCCGGTGCGCTCGGCGACGACGTTCAGCAGTTGCACCTGGAGCGAGGCGCGATCCAAGGCCGGTGCTGCTGCGACGGTGGCAGCGGGCGCGGCATGCGCGATCACGGCTGGTGCCGCGATTGCAGGGGCAGCAGCAGGGGCCAGGGCCATCGCCGCATCGAGGATGGCGTTGAGGCTGCGCGCCTTGGTGAACTGCTCCATGCCGGCCTGCATCGTTTCTGCGGCGGCGGCGGGCAGATCCTTTTGCAGGGCGCCGAGGATTTCGACGCGCTTGATCGAATCGATGCCCAGTTCGGCTTCAAGGTCCTGGTCGAGGCCGAGCATATCGGTCGGGTAGCCGGTGCGTTCCGCGACGATGTTCAGCAGTTGCGCTTGCAGCGCCCAGCGATCCAGCGCCGGTGCTGCGGCCACGGCGGCGACAGGTGCGATCGCGGCCGGCGCGGTAGCGAAGGCCACGGCAGCAGCGGGAGCCAGGGCCATGGCGGCGTCGAGGATGGCATTGAGGCTGCGTGCCTTGGTGAACTGCTCCATGCCGGACTGCATGGCTTCTCCGGCAGCAGCGGGCAGGGCCTTCTGCATGGCGCCGAGAATCTCGACACGCTTGATCGAGTCGATGCCAAGTTCGGCTTCGAGATCCTGATCGAGGCCGAGCATGTCGGTGGGGTAACCGGTGCGTTCGGCGACGATGTTCAGCAACTGGAGTTGTAGCGCGGTGCGGTCCATTGCCGGTGCCGCTGCCACCACGGCGGCTGGCGCGGCATGGCTGATCGCGGCCGGCGCGGCAGCAGCAGCCACGCCAGCAGCGGGAGCCAGGGCCATGGCCGCTTCGAGGATGGCGTTGAGGCTGCGCGCCTTGGTGAACTGCTCCATGCTCGACTGCATCGCTTCGGAGGCCGAGGCGGGCAGGTTCTTCTGCATGGCGCCGAGAATCTCGACGCGCTTGATCGAGTCGATGCCGAGTTCGGCTTCGAGATCCTGGTCCAGTCCGAGCATATCGGTGGGATAGCCGGTGCGCTCGGCCACGATGTTCAGCAACTGCGCCTGCAATGCCGCGCGGTCGAGCGTCGGCACGGCGGCCACGACTGGAGCATGCGCAGCGGCCGGCACGGCAGCCGGTGCGCTCGCAACGGCGGCGCTGGCGGCAACCGCGGCCGGCGCCAGGCTGGCGAGGTCGATGCGGGCCTGGGCCAGGATGGCGTTGAGCGTCTTGGCGCGGGTGTAGCGCTCCATGCTGCCCTGCATGGTTTCGGCGCCAGCGCCGGGCATGCGCTTCTGGAACGCGCCGAGAATTTCCACGCGCTTGATCGAGTCGATGCCAAGCTCGGCTTCGAGATCCTGGTCGAGGCCGAGCATGTCCATCGGATAGCCGGTGCGCTCTGAGACGATTTCCAGCAGCGCCGCCTGTGCGTTGAAGGCAGGCAGCACGGCAGCGGCGGCAGCAACGAGTAGTGGCGCCACGGGTGCAACAGCCATCACGGGCGCGGCCGCCGCAACAGGTGCGGGGGCAGGCGCGGCCATGATCGCCGGCGCGGGTGCGGCAAACGGCGCCATCGCCGGAACGCTGGTTAGCGGAGTGGTGGCGGGCATGGCGCCGGCAGGGGCGCCGAGGTATTGCTGGATCACGCGCTCCTGCAGGTTGAGGAACTGGCGCATGGTCTGCTGGTAGGCGATCAATGCGTCCGCGTTCATCGTCGTGGCCATCGCCGAGCCTGCAATCACAGGCGCCGCCAGCGGCGCAGCAGCGGCCGGTGCCGGCTGTGGCGCGGCGGGTGCGTGGACGATGATGGGGGGCGGAGCCGGCAGTGGCCTGGCCGCTTGCCTGGCCTTCTCCCGCGCTTCGGTGGAAGTGCGCAGATCCAGCGCCGGCAGCTTGCCGGTGCGCAGCATCGGATCGTCCAGCGGACGGGCGCAGCCGCCGCTGACCCACCAGGCGTGTTTGGGCAGCTCGGCCGGCTTGATCAGCTCGGCCAGGCGGTTGAGATCCAGCGCCTGCGCCTCGCGTGTATCGAACAGTTTCGTCAGTTGCAGCTCGACGCCGGCCGCCGCCAGCTCGGCCAGGCCGAGCAGTAGGCCGCGCAGGCCGCCGCCCTGGCCGTCGAGCGAGACGGCGATGGCATCGCGTCCGGCCAGGGTCTGCTTGGCCATGTTGGAGCAGGTGCCCTTGGGGCCCAGTTCGACGAAGACGCGCGCGCCGGCGGCGTACATCGCCTCGACTTCGGCAACGAACTCGACGCTGTTGAGCAGATGCCCGTCGAGCGTGTTGCGGATCCCGGCGATGTCGGTAGGATAGGGCGCGCCGGTGGTGTTGGAGTAGACCGGGAAGCGCGCCTCGTTCAAAGCGGAGGACTGGATCGCGGCGGACAGGCCGACCTGCGCACTCGCCACCAGCTCGGTATGGAAGGCGCCGGAAACCGGCAGGCGCGACACGCGCACGCCGGCCGCTTCCAGTTTCTTCGCCACTTGCTCGACTTCGGCGGCGGCGCCGGAGATGACCGACTGTTCCGGCGAATTGTGATTGGCGATCTTGACGCCATTGAAGCCGGTGATGGCCTGCGTTACCACATCACGTTTGGCCTGCACCGCCACCATGGCGCCGGGCGCGCTGCTGCGCGCGGCCTCGGCCATGCAGCGGCCGCGCACGGCGGACAGGCGCAGGAAGTCCTGCGGCGACAGCACGCCGGCCGAGAGCAGGGCGGCGTATTCGCCGTAGCTGTGTCCGGCGGCGGCGATGGGGGTGAGGCCGAGGCGTTCGGCGAAGCGCAGGTAGCCCAGGGCGATGGCGCCGATGGAGGGCTGCGCCACGCGTGTATCGGTCAGCGCCGCACCCTGCTGCTTGTCGGTCTCGGGGTCGAAGGCGGCGGGCGGCAGGATGGTGCGCGACAGTTGCTGCGGGAAGTCGTGGCGCAAGGTGCTGTCGGCCAGCTCCAGCGCGCTGCGCAGTTCTTCCAGATAGACCGCGGCTTCGCGGCCCATGTTGACGTATTGCGAGCCCTGGCCGGGAAAGAGGAAGGCCAGCTTCGGCGCTTCGCTCTTCAGGCCACGGCCGAGGCGGGCGCTGGCCGGCAGCGGCTTGCCGTTGCCGCCGATGCTGGCCAGTACCGCTTCGACATCGGCCAGCAGGCCGGCGAAATCCCTGGCGACGACGGCCAGCGCGGCGGCGCTGCCTTTGCGGCTCTCGGCTTGGCGCGCCAGGCTGTAGGCCAGATCGCGCAGCTTGAGGTTGGTGCCCTGGCGCAGGGCCGTGGCAAAGCGGCCGAGGTCGGCAAGCAGCGCCGCTTCGTCCTTGGCCTTGAACACGAACAGCTCGTACGGCCAGCGTGCCGCACCGGGTGCGGCCGAGGCGGCGAAGTTGCCGCGATACTCTTCCAGCACCGCGTGGAAATTGGTGCCGCCGAAGCCGAAGGCGGAAACGCCGCCGCGGCGCGGATACTCCGGGTGCGCCAGCCAGGGACGGCTGTCCTTGAGCAGGTAGACCGGCGAGTTGGCGTCGGCGATGGTGTCGATCGGCTTGCTCACGCCGTAGTGCGCGGGCAGGGTGCGGTGGTGCAGCGACAGCGCCACCTTGATCAGGCCGGAGACGCCGGCGCTGGCCTTGGTGTGGCCGAGCAGGGTCTTGACCGAGCCGATGGCGCAGGTCTTGGGCGCGGCGCCCTCGGCCAGCAGGGATTCGGTGATGGTCTTGGCTTCGGCGCGGTCGCCGACCGGGGTGCCGGTGCCGTGCGCTTCGGCCAAGCCCAGGGTGGCGGGCGAGAAGCCGGCGCGGGCGTAGGCGCGCCTGAGGGCGCGCTTCTGGCCCTCGGGACGCGGCGCAGTCATGCCCAGCGCCTTGCCGTCGGAGGAGCCGGAGACGGCCTTGATCACGGCGTAGATCTTGTCGCCGTCGCGCTCGGCGTCGGCCAGGCGCTTCATGGCGATGACGGCCAGGCCTTCGCTGATGGCGATGCCGTCGGCGGCGGTGTCGAAGGTCTTGGGCTTGCCGGTGGGCGACAGCGCCTGGGTCTTGGAGAAGCAGAGGAAGCCGAACGGGCTCTGCACCGTGTCGACGCCGCCGGCGATGGCGAAATTGCTGCGGCCGGTTTCCAGCTCGTTCACCGCCATGGCGATGGCGGCGAGGGACGAGGCGCAGGCCGCGTCTACGGTGAAGTTGAGGCCGCCGAAGTCCATGCGGTTGGCGACGCGTCCGGCGGCGACGTTGAGCAGGGCGCCGGCAAAGGACTCCTCGCTCCACTCGGGCAGGCGTTCCCACACGCTCTCGTCCGGGTTCTCGATGAAGCGCGGGATTTCCGAGCGCACCGCATACTGCGTGCCCAGATCGCCCAGGCCGCCGCCGGCGCCGAGGATGATGGAGGTGTTCTCGCGGTCGAAGTCGCCGTTGGAGTAACCGGCGTCGGCCAGCGCGCGCTTGGTCACTTCCAGGGTGAGGAGCTGCATCGGGTCGATCACCTTCATCGACTTCGGCGGGATGCCGTAGGCGATCGGATCGAAGGCCACCTCGTCGAGGAAGCCGCCCCAGCGCGAATAGACCTTGTCGCGGGCGCGGCGGTCGGCGTCGAAGTACAGCTTCCAGTCCCAGCGCGACTCGGGCACTTCGCCGAGCACGCAGACCTGTTCCAGGATGTTGTGCCAGTACTGGTCGGCGTCGTGCGCCTTGGGCAGCAGGGTGCCGAGACCGACGATGGCGATGTCGGAAGGCCGCGCCGTTTCGACGCGGATCTCGCGCTGTTCCAGGTGCTGGTTGAGGATCGCCGTGCCGCCGACCGTGACGTCGCTGTGCAGTTCGTCGATGGTCTGGGTCTTGTCGCGCAGGGTGGCGACCTGGCCGATCATGTACATGCCGTCGGCCAGTTGCTGCGCCGCTTCGACCGTGACGATGGCGCCGCTGCTGTCGCGGTTGAGGCCCTTGGAGGCGATGCGCAGGCGGCCCAGGTTGAGATCCTCCAGCGTGTCGCGGATCTCGTCGGCGGAGCGGCCCTCGCGCAGCAATTCGCGGCGGGTCTGGTAGAAGTCGCGGGCGAAACTGGTGTCGGCGCAGCGGGTGGAGTGGCCGGGACCGGATTCGAGGTTGACGGTGCGGGCGCATTCCAGCGCCTGCTCCTGGAAGCCTTCCACCACTGCGCCGGACTGCACGATCTCTTTCGTAAACAAATAGGCCGTGCCCATCAGGCCGCCCACTTTCATGCCGCGTGCCGCCAGCGGCGCGGTCAGCGCGGCGAGCATGGCGCCCGAGCGCGCATCGTGCAGGCCGCCGGCGAAGAGCAGGTGATATTCGCCCTCGGTGCCGGGCTTGACGTCGGCCAGCAGGGCCTCGGTCATCTGCTCCCACAGCGGGAAGCTGGCGAGCGGGCCGATATGGCCGCCGCACTCGCGGCCTTCAAACACGAAACGCCGCGCGCCCTGCTCGATGTACATCTTGAGCAGCGCCGGCGCCGGCGCATGGATATAGGTGGGGATGCCGCGCTGCTCGAACGCCGCCGCCTGGTCCGGACGGCCGCCGGCGATCAGGGCATAGGTCGGCTTGCACTGCCAGATGGCGGCGCACTGCTCCTCTCGCAGCGAGTGCGGCACGAAGCCGAGCATGCCCACGCCCCATGGGAGATTCCCCATCTTGGCCTGGGTCTGCTGCAGCATCTCCAGCACCTGCGGCCCGCGCATCAGGGCCAGGGCCAGGAACGGCAGGCCGCCTTGCAGCGACACCTGGTAAGCGAATTCGGGGCTGTCCGAAACGCGGGTCATCGGACCCTGCGCCAGCGGGTAGCGCGTGCCATGCGATTGCGCCAGCGGACCGCCGGGGGCGATGAAGCCCTGCTGCGCGGCGCTCTCGATCTGCTTCAGGCTGGACTTGCGCAGCGCCTGCACAAAGCGGCCGACAGTGCGGAATTGCGTGCGATAGATCGCGGCCACGCCGATGCCTTGGCCCAGCGGCATCAGCATCTCCGGGCCGCCGTTCCAGCCGAGGCGCGCGTCGAGACGACCGCGCCAGTCGGACAGCGCCAGCGCGCCGGATTCGGCGCCGCGGTTGTCCTCGTCGGCGGCTTTTAGCGCCGCGGTGCCCGGGCGCGAGTAGACGCGGCAGGGCGAGTCGATCAACTCTCCGAATAGCTTGGTCTCGGAGCCGTTGAGGCGGGCGAGCTCGTTCTGCTGCGCTTCCGGCAGGGGCGATTCGGCCAGCAGCAGCATCTGCTCGTCCACCACCACGCCGGCCACGCCGAGGATGCGGCAGGCGGCGGCGCTATGGATGCCGATGCCGCCCTGTACATAGATGGGCTGTGCGATCTTGCCGGCCAGCTTCTGCAACAGGATGTAGCTGGTATCGACGCCGACCCAGCCGCCGGATTCATGGCCCTTGGCGACGATGCCGTGATGCGGATAGTCGAGGGTGGCGGGAACGGCGGCGTCGGTGATTTCGGCGAGGATCTGGTGGGCGGTGGAGGGGCGCAGCGAGAAATAGCTGTGCGCCTGCGCTTCGGTATTGCCGGCGAAGATCAAGGTGATGGCGCGGCCTTCGGCAAGCAGGGCCAGCATCCGCCCGGCCAGTTCCGTGCTACCGGCTGTCAGACGCAGCCCGACGCGGGCCTCAGTGGCATCGAGCAGGCGGCGGAAATTGGCCAGTGCCTGTCCACCATCGCGGCAGAACTCCAGGTCCAGCAGGCCGATGCCGCCGGAGCGGGCCACCGCCACGGCGATGCCCGGATGGGCCGCATCGGCCGGCGTCAGGCCGAGGACGTCGAACACTTCCTTTTTGCCTTCGATGTTGCTCATGCCCCTTCTCCTCACGCAACGCTACCGCGCATCAATCCTTTGCCGCCTGAGCCGCCGCCGTCCTCTTCCGGGACTGTGGGTGGCTCAGCGTTTCTTGCCTTCCAGGAACGGAACTTCCAGCACCTTCTCGTGGACGATCGGCCCGTGGCCGAAATAGCCGCCTTCGCCGAAGCACTCGCCATGGTCGGCGGTGACGATGAAATGGGTGTTCTTCGGCGCCTTGTCGATCAGGGAGCCGAGCACCTCATCGACGTATTCCACGCACTTCACCTGCTGGTCGTGCAGGGAGCGCATCTGCTCGTCGTCGAAGAACTTGTCCTCGGTGGACTGGCCCAGCTCATCATCCATGCGCTTGAACACGCCGTGAACGCCCGATATGTGGGGCAGTCCCTTGGGATCCAGCATGTAGGGATAGTGGGTTTCGCCCAGATTCAGGAAATAGAACTGCGGCTCCGACTCGTCGAACTCGATCTGCTGCACCATGCCGGCGAAGTCGTTGTGATTCGCCATCAGCTTGTAGTCGT
>Ga0302317_10000602_pt1 | contig 29559 bp, 28 predicted proteins | sample III_Palsa_N3_3_FD_200450 | JGI IMG/M metagenome (GOLD analysis project Ga0302317, IMG submission 200450) | Peat permafrost microbial communities from Stordalen Mire near Abisko, Sweden - III_Palsa_N3_3 | ecosystem: Environmental > Terrestrial > Soil > Palsa > Peat permafrost | place: Sweden...
AGAACTTGTCGAAGACACGCTGCAGATCGCCCTCCGGTATGCCGGGGCCTTCATCGCGCACCGAGATCAGCAGGCTGAACTTGTACTGCGCGGCGACAATCTCGATGGTGGAGCCGGCGGGGGTGTATTTGGAGGCATTATCGAGCAGGTTGGCCAGCACCTGTTCCATCAGCACGTCGTCGAGCATCAGCATCGGCAGGCTGGCGGGGATCGACAGCTTGACCTTGTGCTGCGCCAGCTGCTTGGCGCAGCGGCGCAGGGCGGCGCCGACCAGATCGTGCAGGTCGCAGGGCTCGCGCTTGGGCTTGAGCGCGCCGGCGTCGAGCTGGGTCATGTCGAGCAGGTTGGCGACGTAGCGGTTGAGGCGCTCGGCCTCGTCGATGCCGGTGCTGAGCATTTCCTCGCGGGTTTTTTCGTCATAGAGCGCGCCGTAGGACTTGAGGCTGGAGAGCGAGCCGATGATCAGCGCCAGCGGCGTGCGCAGGTCGTGCGAGATCGAGGTGAGTAGGGCTGAGCGCAGCTTCTCGGTTTCGGCCAGCATGCGCGCCTGGTCCACGTCCTTGGCCAGGCGGATGCGCTCGATGGCGATGGCGGCCAGATCGCCCAGCGCGTCGAGCAGGCGCCGCTCGGCCGGATTGAGCAGGAAGTTCTTGGCCGGGCGGCTGACGCCGATCACGCCGACCTTGCCCTGTCCGGTGCGCAGGGGCAGGAACAGGCGGCGGCTGCCGGGCAGGGTGTCGGTGCCGCGGCCGGTGGGCTGGGCATGGTCCCAGCACCAGGCGGCGGCGGCGAGGTCGGCGGCCTCCAGCTTGGCGTCCACCGGCACGGCCGCCATCTGTTTCAGGGCGCCGCTGTTCAGGTCCGGCGTCAGCAGGCTGACCTCGGCCTTGAGCATGGTCGCCACCTGCCCGGCGGTGGTGGCGAGCAGGGTGTCGAGCTTGCGCACGCCGGACAGCTTGCGGGCAAAGCCGAACAGCTCGGCGGTGGTGCGCGCCTGCTCGCGCGCGGTTTCGGCGAACTGCCGCTCGCGCACGGTGAGCGTACTGGTCAGTCCGGCGGCGAGGCAGAAGAAGGCCAGCGCCAGCAGCTGGCTGGGGTCGGCGACGGTGAAGGTGTAGATGGGCTCGATGAAGAAGAAGTTGTAGCAGAGCGTGGACAGCACCGAGGCGAACAGCGAAGGGCCGAGGCCGTAGCGCGCGGCGCTCCACAGCACCGCCGCCAGGAACACCAGCGAAACATTGGGCAGGTCCACCATCGACACCACGGCACGCCCGAACAGGGTGGCGATGGCCACCGCCACCACGGTGTAGATATAGGCCTTGGGATCGGCATGCAGCCAGCCCGGCGCGGGCGCGGTGCGGGCGCTGCCGTCGTCCTGCTCCTCGGCTTCGGTCTTGCGCGCGCTGTCCTTGACCTTGTCACCCAGCTCGTCGGTCAGTACATGCACATTGATGCCGGTGGCGTGCTTGACTAGGTCATGCACCACCGAGCCGTGCAGCCACTCGAACCACCAGGGCCGCGCCGACTTGCCGACCACGATCTGGGTGATGTTGTTGTCGTGGGCGAAGCGCAGCACGTCCTCGGCGATATGGCGCCCGCCGGGCAGGGTGACGGTTTCGGCGCCGAGCTGTTTGGCCAGGAACATGGTCTGCGCCACGCGCTCGTGCTGCGCCGCGCTGAGGTGCAGGGTGCGCGGCGTTTCGAAGTAGACCGCGAACCAGTCGGCATCGAGGCGGTCGGCGGCGCGCTTGGCCGCGCGCACCAGGCCCGCCGCCGCGACCGACTCGTTGACGCATACCAGCACCCGTTCCGCCGCCGCCCATGGGCCGCTGATGGCGTGCGTACGCATGTACTGGCGCATCTGGTCGTCGACGCGCTCGGCGGTGCGGCGCAGCGCCAGCTCGCGCAGGGCGGTGAGGTTGCCGGGTTTGAAATAGTGATCCAGGGCGCGCTGCGCCTGCTGCTCGGCGTAGACCTTGCCCTCGCGCAGGCGCTGGATCAGCTCGTCCGGCGTCAAGTCGATCACCTCGACGTCGTCGGCGGTGTCGAAGATGCTGTCCGGCACCGTTTCGCGGATGCGCACGCGGGTGATGCGCGCCACCACGTCGTTGAGGCTTTCCAGGTGCTGGATGTTGAGGGTGGAGTAGACGTGGATGCCGGCGTTGAGCAGCTCCTCCACGTCCTGGTAGCGCTTGGGGTGGCGGCTGCCCTCGGCGTTGGTGTGGGCCAGCTCGTCCACCAGCACCAGTTGCGGCCGGCGCTTGAGGATGGCGTCGATGTCCATCTCCTGCAGCACGCGGCCCTTGTACTCGACGGCCTGCCGCGGCAGGATTTCCAGGCCCTCGATCAGCGCCTCGGTTTCCTTGCGGCCGTGCGTTTCCACCACCCCGACGCAGACATCCACGCCGTCCTTCTTCTTCTTGCGCGCGGCCAGCAGCATCTCGTAGGTCTTGCCCACGCCGGGCGCGGCGCCGAGAAAGATTTTCAGCTTGCCGCGCTTCTCCTTGCGCGCCTCGGCAAGCAGCGCTTCGGGGGAGGGGCGGTTTTCGTTTTGCAGCGCTTCCGGCATCGGTTGTCGCGGGCGATTGCGGTATGCACAGTTTATCCCCCGCGGGGCGCCGGTGCGGCGGCTCGCGCATAAAGAAGCCATAAAGACCCCCGATGCTCTCTGGGCGCTTTCTGGGTGCTCCGCGGACGCTGCGCCGCCGTTTTGCCGGCGCGTAAACCTTCGGTAAATCCTCGCGGCGGCGCCTGCCATCAAGCCTAAGCTCGGCACCTCCCTGTCACCTGTATGAAGGTTCCGCCAATGCCGACAATGAAGTTGCACATGGTTTTTGTACTGGCTCTGCTGAGTCCGGGCGTGATGGCGCAGCAGGATGCTGACGCCGGGCCGCCGCCGGAAGAAGGCTCCGGGCAGGGTAGCTCCACGCACCATCCATCGGGGCCGCCGCCCGAGGCTTACACCGCCTGCAACGGCAAAAGCGCCGGGAGCAGCGTCTCGGTCACCTTGCGCGACGGCAAGGTGGTGCGGGGCACCTGTGAGTGGGTGGGCGATCGCCTGGCCGCCAGGATGCAGCCGCCTTCCGGCACGCGCGGCGGTGGTCCGCCGCCGGGTGAAGGTGCCGCGCCTGCACAGGCCAATTGAACGGAGCGGTGCGATGGTGTGTTCCGCAGCATGTGGCCTTGATCGGCTATTCTCAGCTGCCGGACCTCCCAGCTTCCCCACGCCGCCGCACGCCATGTCGAGCAACACCATTTATCCGCGTTCCCAGGACCCGCTGCACGGCATCACGCTGAAGCAGATCCTCACCGAGCTGCAGGCGCGCTTCGGATGGGAAGGGATGGCGCGCGAGGTGCCGATCCGCTGTTTCAGCAAGGACCCCAGCATCAATTCCAGCCTGACTTTCCTGCGGCGCACGCCGTGGGCGCGCAAGCAGGTGGAGGACTGGTATGTGAGCGTGTTCGTGCTGAAGTGAGCGGGGGGAGTGCCGGTCAGCGCTTCATCGTTGTAAAGGGATGCGCTCGCCCGTCACAAAAACCACCAGAAGGTATCGGGCCTGAATGACACGCCGATCATGAAGGCCAGCAGTGTCTCGGGAGGCGTGCCTTTGGCCAGCATCATGGCGATGGCGAAGGCGGCGCCCTGGGCGCTGCGTGCGAGGTACTTCAGCATCGGGCGATCATCGCGATGGAGTGCGCGTGCCGTACGCTCATGCGGTGCCGCGGCGGTGTTCCGCCGCCGGCTGGCGGCGGCCGTGCCGCAGGCAGGCCGCGACGCGGTCGCGGTTGTAGTGGCCGGGAACAAGGCGCAGACGGGGCTCGGGTTCCAGCGGCACCGCCGGGGCGTGCCGCAGCGTGAAGCGGAGCAGGGCGCTCAAGCAGCGGATCATTGCCTCACCTTCAGGCAGCGCTGCTCGACCTCACGCCCGGCATAACCTTCTGCGAGGTCGCGGGCGTGCTCCGCCAGCGCCTGCTCCTCGATGGTCATGGCGGCGCCGGTGAGCAGCTTGTTGTAGAGCACATGTAGTGCGCGCTGGGCGCCGAGGGTGCGGCGATTGGCGCTCAGCCGGGCCGCCAGCACTGTCGGCTGATTGCGGTATCTGTCGCGCAGGCGGCGCTCGTCGGTTTCCGCCAGGAAGTCGCCTCCCAGCGCATCCATGAAGCTGTCGGTGAAACCGGCCAGACCGCCGAGTACATCGTTGCGGATTTGCTCGGCGGCCGCGGCTCCCGCGTGATGCCGGTCGGCCGCGGCGATGGCGGCGCGCCCTTGGCAAGGTTCGGAACTGCGGGCCTGCTGAGTCATCGGGGTCTCCCATCACCGCTGCTGACGAAATCATTACAACAAATGTTGTTAATGTTGTCAACAACAATAGTTGCTTGTCTGGCGATGGCACCACCCCGATGTCCCGCAGCGCCTGTTTCACCCGCACGGGCCGGCGATGATGGAAAATGCGTTATATTTTCAGAAATATAACGATGCCGGTACGATACGCTCTGCGCAGTCGTTCCTGGCACATGGACGGCTGCTGCAAATTCCGCTGCTGCCGCGGAATGCAGCGGCCCCTCTCATTCAAACAACCCTGTCATTGGCCCCATGCGTCTACGCACACGTCCCGCCCAGCCGGAGGACGCCGAGTCCCTTGCGGCGATCGGCGCAGCCACTTTCGCGTTGGCCTGCCCGCCGTCCACGCCCGCTTCCGAGCTGGAGGCCTATATCCGCGCGGAGCTGAGTCCGGAGAAATTCCTGGCGCACCTGGCGAGTCCGCGGACATCGCTGGTTGCGGCGGAAGTGGACGAGCGCGTCGTCGGCTATCTGATGCTGTGCCGCGAGGATGGTCCGCCTGAAGTCTCGGCGCGGCGACCGCTGGAACTGCGCCGGCTGTACGTGCTGCGCCAGTTCCATGGCGCCGGCATTGCCCAGACCCTGCTCGGGGTCGCGCTGGAGGAGGCCAGGGCCGGGGGACACGATGCGCTGTGGCTGGGCGTGTCCAAGCACAATGCCCGCGGCATCGCGTTTTACCGCAAGCTGGGGTTCCGCGTGGTCGGCGAACAGACCTTTCCGGTCGGCAGCGATCTGCACGAAGACTTCATCATGTTCCGTGCCGTCGCCTAGAAATTATCTCGTACCCCCCACCCCCCCGCTTTGCGGGGAGTGGGGGGGTACGGTGACTAATGCGGCCTGTGGCGACGTTCGTAAAATCAACTGCGGCCGTAGTCAGGCCCCCGGGAATCCCGGGGGCTTTTTGCTGTCCCTAGCATCCGGCATCCGCGACGGAGCCGGCCGCGTAGTGTTCACCACAGCCGGGGACTTCCGAACATAATCCGCGGACGCTTGGCGCTATTTCTACACAGCCCTGGCGCTAAGCTGTCCTCGTCGTGGAACTCACGATTTTCCACTTCATCGTTTTCCAGGAGAAACCCTATGGATTCAAACAGAAGACGTCTGCTGCTGGCTGGTGGCGCGGCGGGCTTCGCGCTGGCTTTCATCGGCAAGCGGGGCCTGGGTGGATCGCGTGCCGAAGCAGCAGCCACGGAGACCTTCACAGTGACTCATACCGATGCGGAGTGGCGCAAGCTCCTCACCCCCAACCAATATGCGGTGCTGCGGCAGGAAGGCACCGAGCGGGCTTTCACCAGCCCGCTCAACGACGAGCACCACGACGGCGTTTTTGCCTGCGCCGGCTGTGCGCAGGACCTGTTCTCCTCGAAAACCAAGTTCGACAGCGGCACCGGCTGGCCCAGCTTCTGGCGCCCGCTGGACAAGGCGGTGCTGGAGCGTACCGACAGTTCCTTCGGCATGACGCGCACCGAGGTGCGCTGCAGCCGCTGCGGCGGCCACCTGGGCCACGTCTTCAATGACGGCCCGGCGCCGACCGGGCTGCGCTATTGCATGAACGGTGTGGCCATGACGTTCAAGCCCGCCGCCGCCTGATTTCCCAGCTGCTTCCATAACTGCTGTTCCCACTGGATTCCCATGCTTCTTCTGCTGTTGTCCTATTGCGGCGGCGTGCTGACCATCCTCAGCCCCTGCATCCTGCCGGTGCTGCCGTTCGTGTTCGCGCGCGCCGGCCAGCCTTTCGTGCGCAGCGGCCTGCCGCTGTTGCTCGGCATGGCGATCACCTTCGCCGGGGTGGCAACGCTGGCGGCGGTCGGCGGCGGCTGGGCGGTGCAGGCCAATGAATACGGCCGCTATGCCGCGATCGCGTTGCTCGGCCTGTTCGGTCTGACCCTGGTGTTTCCCGGCCTGTCGGATCGGCTAACCCGGCCGCTGGTGGCCTTGGGCGCGCGGCTGTCGCAGTCCGCCGATAGCGCCAATGGCAAATCTTCATCGGTGGCGCCTTCCTTCCTGCTCGGCGTGGCGACCGGCTTGCTGTGGTCGCCCTGCGCCGGCCCCATCCTCGGCTTGCTGCTGACCGGCGCCGCGCTTGAAGGTGCCAGCAGCCACACTTCCTTGCTGCTGCTCGCTTACGGCCTGGGCGCGGCGACTTCGCTGGCCGCGGCTCTGCTCATCGGCGGCAAGGTATTCGCGGCGTTGAAGCGCTCGCTCGGCGTGGGCGAATGGATCCGGCGCGGGCTCGGCGTCGCCGTGCTCGCCGGCGTTGCCGCGATCGCGCTGGGGCTGGATACCGGCCTGCTGACGCGGCTGTCCGTGGCGCGCACGGCAAGCCTGGAACAGGGCTTCCTGGATCGCTTCCATCCGCGGCTGCAAAATCCGGCGGCGCCGAATGCCGATGTGGTGATGAGCGCGGGGCCGGGCATGATGATGGCCGCCGATCCGCACGGCGCCAACGGCGGCATGATGATGGCGGCAAAGCCCGCGATGGCGGCCGCTGCGCTGCCGGTGGAGGGCGAGCTGCCCTCGCTGGCCGGCGCGGTGGAGTGGCTCAACTCGCCGCCGCTGACCACCGAAGGCTTGCGCGGCAAGGTGGTGCTGATCGATTTCTGGACCTACTCCTGCATCAACTGCCTGCGCAGCCTGCCGTATGTGCGCGCCTGGGCGGACAAGTACCGCGACCAGGGCCTGGTGGTGATCGGGGTGCATGCGCCCGAGTTCGCCTTCGAGAAGAACATCGACAATGTGCGCCGCGCGGTGAAGGATCTGAACGTCACCTATCCGGTGGCGATCGACAACAACTATGCGATCTGGCGCGCCTTCGGCAACCAGTACTGGCCGGCGCATTATTTCGTCGATGCACAGGGCCGGGTGCGCTATCACCATTTCGGCGAGGGCGAGTACGAGCAATCCGAAAGCGTCATCCGGCAGTTGCTGGCGGAAGCGGGCAAGTCCACCGTTGCCGGCGATTTCGTCCATGCCGATGCCGCCGGCATCGGCATGGCGCCGGACGATGCCGATTCACAGTCGCCGGAAACCTATGTCGGCTACAGCCGCGCCGAGAATTTCGCCTCGCCGGGCGGAGAGGTCCATGACCAGCCCCAGGCCTATGCCGCCCCGGCTGCGTTCGAGCTGAATCAGTGGGCCCTGGCCGGCCGCTGGACCGTGCGGGACGAGAAGGCCGTGCTGGCCGGCGCGCCCGGCCGCATCGTCTACCGCTTCCACGCGCGCGACCTGCACCTGGTGCTGGGGCCGGGCGCCGACGGCAAGCCGGTGCGCTTCAAGGTGCGGCTGGACGGCCAGGCTCCGGGCGACAGCCACGGCGTCGATACCGATGCCCAGGGCCTGGGCAGCGTCACCACACAGCGGCTTTACCAACTGGTGCGGCAGAGCGGGGAGATCCGCGACCGCACTTTTGAAATCGAATTCCTCGACCCGGGTGTCGAGGCCTTCGCCTTCACTTTCGGCTGAGGATGAATTACATGAACAAGTGGCTTGCCGTGCTTGGCGTCGCCGGTTTCGCTTTCCTGTGGTGGCAGTTCCCGGCGTACTCGCAGTCAGCGGTGCAGGTGGTGCCGGCTCCGGCGATCGACGAGCCCGCATCCACAGCGGCCAGCGAGACGGCGGTGCTGTCCGGCGGCTGCTTCTGGGGCGTGCAGGGCGTGTTCGAACATGTGAAGGGCGTGAGCCGGGCCGTCTCCGGCTATGCCGGCGGCAGCGCCGAGACGGCGCAATACGAGACGGTGAGTACGGGCCAGACCGGTCATGCCGAATCGGTGCAGATCACCTACGACCCCAAGCAGATCAGCTACGGCCAGCTGCTGCAGATCTTCTTCTCGGTGGCGCATGATCCGACCGAGCTCAATCGTCAGGGTCCGGACAGCGGCAGCCAGTACCGTTCCGCCATCTTTCCGGAAAACGCCATGCAGCAGCAGGTGGCCGATAGCTACATCGCGCAGCTCGACAAGGCCGGCGTGTTTCACCAGCCCATCGTCACCCGGACCGATCCGCTGAAAGGGTTCTACCCGGCCGAGGAATATCACCAGGATTTCCTGGCGCAGAACCCGACTTATCCCTACATCGCGATCAACGATCTGCCGAAGGTGCGGAACCTGAAGCGCCTGTTTCCGCAGCGTTACCGTGAGCAGCCGGTGCTGGCGCTGGCGAACCTCAAGGCGGGCTAGGGAACCTCAGCTTGGATCGTCATTCCCGCGAAGGCGAGAATCCAGTTTTGCGAGGGACGGAAATCAAAACTGGACCCCCGCCTTCGCGGGGGTGACGGTGATGCAATTGTTTAGAGTTCCCTTAGAACTTTCTTCGGGGACTGCAGCATCCGCCGCCAAGCACAGCGGCCTGCTTGCCTATGCGTGATCGCTGGCGCTGATCCAGGCCAGCGCCAGCGCTTCAAGCCCTCGCGCATCCGCGGCATCGAAACGATCCGTGTGCGGGCTGTCCAGATCAAGCACGCCGAGCAGGCGCTCGCCCAGGGTCAGCGGCACCACGATCTCCGAACGCGAGTCCGGATCGCAGGCGATGTGGCCGGGGAAGGCGTGCACGTCGGCGACGACCTGGGTCTTGCGCTCGCTTGCCGCCCGGCCGCAGACGCCGCGGTCGAGATCGATGCGCACGCAGGCGACCTTGCCCTGGAACGGGCCCAGCACCAGGTCCTTGCCGCTCCACAGATAGAACCCGGCCCAGTTCAGGTCCGGCAGCGAGTGCCAGATCAGCGCGCTCAGGTTGGCGGCGTTGGCGATGGCGTTGCGCTCGCCGCTGAACAGCGCCACGGCGCTTTCCTGAAGGGTGGCATACAGCTCCGGCTTGGATGATGTTGCCGGCACATCGATAGTCTTGAATTCCATGCCGGCCAGTGTCCGGCTGTATCCCTGCGTTGTAAAGAGCTGCCTGGAATTGGACGGCCGCGGCCGTCATGGGCTGTTTTTACCATCCGGCTGGCACTAACTGTCAAAGCGATGGGCCAGGTTCCTGCTTAAATAAGCAAAAGATTATCGTCTGAACTTGGGGAATTGGCCGTGGCAGCTCGCGACATCCGTAGCGCTATCCCGTTGTGTTGTGCCGTGGGGGCCCTGCTGCTGGCGGCTTGCGGCGGTTCCTCGCCGGTGTCGGGCACCACCGGCGCCGCGGCGCAGCTGCCGCAGGGCGCGATGTGCGTATTGCAAAGCCCCTACCTGCAGATCGGCAGCACTGCGACGCTGACCATTGACGGCGTCACCTATACCAAGACCCACCAGCCGGATGCGCCCAGCGCGATCGAACTGCCGATCGCCAATGCCGGCCCGCAGCCGGCCGGAGCCTGCCAGGGCAACAATCAGTACCTGTTCGGCAGCGGCCTCTACGACACCGCCGGGCCGATCGGCGGCGATCCCACCGGCCACGCCGACTTTTTCGGCGAGGTGCTGCCGCCGCAGGTGCCCAACGGCATCCACACCCGTCCGTTCGCGCGCGCTTTCGCCATCGAGTCGCCGTGCAACGGCAAGCAGGTGGTGTTCGTCTCGATCGACCTGATGGGCATGTCGGCCCTGATCCACCAGGAAGTGCTCAAGAGCATCGCCGCGGACCCGGTGTTGAGCCAGTACTACAATGTCGACAACGTCATGCTGTCCGGCACCCACTCGCACGAGATCGGCGGCGGCTTCGGCCTGGTGGTGCTGCCCGACCTGTCTTCCGACCTGCCGGCCCCGCTCAACGACATCCTGGTCTATGTCGAAAGCCTGCTGATCAGCAACCCGGACTACGACAACGACAACTTCAACGCCATCGTCGGCGGCATCGTCCAGGCCATCCGCCGCGCCCATGCCAACCTGCAGGCGCATCCGGACACCAGCAGCATCGGCCTCTCGGTCGGCCAGCTGCTCAACGCCAACGTCAACCGCGATCCGCTCGGCTACGAGCAGGATTCGCCCGCCGAGCGCGCGCAGTATCTCGACCAGAACGGGCATGAGGTCGACGTCGACAAGCGCTTCCTGCAGCTCAACCTGGTGCGCGGCAACGGTAGCGCGGTGGGCGTGCTCAACTGGTTCGGCGTGCATCCCACTTCGATGGGCAATCACGATCTGCTGATGTCCAGCGACAACAAGGGCTACGCCGCGCTCGGCTTCGAGAAGCTGATGGGCACGCAGTATGTGCCCGACGCCGGCGGCCAGCCTTCGGGCGCTGACAACTTCGTCGCCGCCTTCGCCCAGACCGACGAGGGCGATACGGTGCCGGACCTGTTCGTGTTCGATGCCGACGTCAACGGCGGCAACGGTCCCGGTCAGGGCGTGCCCTACCAGTTCCGCGGCGGTGCCGACGATCCCTACAACTTCAACCAGGCCGGCTGGCCGCTGGGCGAGCCGCAGCAGACCGCCATCAGCGGCACCAAGCAGCTGGCGCAGGCGCTGACGCAGTACACCCAGGGCAGCGCCCTGAGCGGCCCGGTCGACTACCGCTTCTTCTATGCCGATCTGAGCGCGGACACGATCACCGACTCCACCGTCCTGGCCGGACTGAGCTATGCGGACGAGCCGGCCGATCTGTACACGCCCGCCAAGACCACCTGCACCTCGGCCTACGGCATCAGCCAGTTCGCCGGCGGCGCCAATGCGCCGGACTTCGGCGCCGCCGGTTACGCCTGCGGCAGCGATGCACCGGTGCCCTCCTATTTCAACCAGGCCCGCACCGGCTACAACGGCATCTACAACGGCACCGGCTACCTGGCGCTGGAGAAGAACGACACGGTTCTCACCGTGCCGTTCGATGGCGAGCTGGTCTATGACGTGGCCACACCCGCGCTGTGCCTCGCCACCAAGCTGCAGACGCAATACGGCTGCCAGGCCGAGAAGCCGGTGACGCTCGCCGCCAGCACCAACCCGGTGCCGGTGCAGATCTTCCGCCTCGGCAACCTCGCCGTGCTCGGCGTGCCGCTGGAGGTGACCACCATGTCGGCGCGGCGGCTGCGCAAGACGGTGCTGGATGCGCTGAGCCCGGTAGGCGTCGACACGGTGGTGATCGCCGGCTTGTCCAACGATTACCACGAGTACATGGCGACGCGCGAGGAATACACGGCGCAGATGTACGAGGGCGCTTCCACCATTTTCGGGCCGTGGCAGCTCGCGGCAATCCAGCAGGAGTCGCGCAAGCTGGCCCTGACCATGGCCGCCGGACAGCCGGCGCCGGCCGGCGTCGCCGCCGCGGTGCTGCCGACCGGCCCGGCTTCACCTATCACCGTCGATCCCAGCTCGTCCAAGTTCGGCAGCCTCGTCACCGACGCCAAAGCTTCGTACACGCAGGGCAATACGGTGGATGTGACTTGGGTCGCCGGCTATCCCGGCAACGATCTCAGGACCATGTCCTCGTATCTCTTTACCGAGCGGCAGAATGCGCAGGGCGGCTGGGACCCTGTGGCGACGAATGGCCACGATCCGGAGCTGACCTTCATCTGGCACTCCACGCCCAGCCTGATCAGCACCGAGCTGAGCGAGGCCGGCCCCTCCACCGCGGAGGGATTGTGGAAGATCCCGCTGAATACCCCGGCGGGGACCTACCGCATCCGGCACGAAGGCGTTTATCGCCTGTCCGCATCGCAGCCGGCGATAGCCTATGAAGGCCTGAGCAGCCCGTTCCAGGTCACTGGCACGGCGGCCGCTTGTCCCTGATGCCGGAGAGCAGGAAGACGGCGGCGCGCTGCGTCATCAGCAATGCCGCCATCTATTCCTTCGGATCGGACCAGCAGGAAGTGTCGTGGCCGCCGTCCTGGCCGAGCGACTGTCCCGCGGATTACGAAGGGGGCGGGGGAGCCGGAACCACTACGACGGTACTGCCGGTTTTGCCCTTGTCGCCGGGCCGGCCGGTTGCGCCCTGGTCACCCGTTGCACCCTGATCGCCGGTTGCGCCTTGCGCGCCGGTGTTTCCCTGATCGCCAGCATCGCCCTTGCTGCCGGTATCACCGCTCGCGCCCTGTGGGCCCGGCGGGCCGGGAACCACGGTGCGCACAACCACGGTCTGCGGCGGGGGACGATCACAGGCGCTCAGGCCGAGCGCCACAACCAGGACTGCGAGAGGAATTGAATAGTTCATGTCTGTACCTGTTGGTGCGGCGCACAAAACCGCATCCGGCATTGTCGGTAGCCACGGGAGTTTCATCTGTACGTTGGTGAACGTAGCGCTGCGGCTGATCTGAAAATGCCCAGGGCATGGGATAAACTGCCGTGGACATCAGCCCAGGTCAGGATGCTTGGAATAACCGGTGGGCAGTTATGAAATCTGCGTTGCTGAAAAAGGCGGGCGGGAGGCAGCGTGACCAGGCAGGGCCCGGCGTCAAGCCGCCGGCGCCGCCGGACTACCAGTCCCTGGTCGAGGCCGCCGGCGACCTGATCTATACGCTCGATCTGCAAGGGCGCTTCACCTTCGTCAACTCCGCGGTGAAACAGGTGATGGGCTATACGCCCGACGAGGTGCTCGGCAAGAGCTTCACCGACTACCTCACGGCGGAGAGCACCAGGACCGCCGTGCGGCATTTCAGCCAGGGACTGACCGGTACCGAGAACACGCCGTTCTTCGAGGTCGAGGCGCACCGCAAGCTCGGCGGCACCGCCTACCTGGAGATTCGCGCCGGCAGCCTGATGCGCGACGGCGTCATGGTCGGGCGGCAGGGCATTGCGCGCGACATCAGCGAGCTCAAGGCGCTGCAGACCCAGATCGCGGAGAAGTCGCAGCGCGTGGCGCTACTGGAAGAGCGCACCCACATCGCCATGAATCTCTATTCGCGCATCGCAGGGCTGGCCAGCGAGAGCGCCGATGATTCCGCAGCGTCGGGCGAGACGCTGCGCCAGGTGCGGGACGCGGTGCTCAGGGCCAGCGCCGGGAAGATCGGCCTGACCGCCAGCGACCTGAAGATCATCGAGCTGTTGAGCCTGGGCCACTCCAATCGCGAGATCGCCGACCTGGTCTGCCGCAGCCCACACACGGTGAAGGACCACGTGGCGAAAATCATGCAGCGCCTGGGGGCCAAGCGCAGGGCCGAGGTGGTGGCTTCGGCGCTGAAGCTCGGGCTGCTGTCGTCCGCGCAGCAGAACCGCAATCCCTAGTTCGGATCAAGCCCTCATGCGAAAGAGCCGGGCGCGCAGGCCCGGTTAAGCGCGCCCGGCCAATTACGAGTTACTGCTTGGCCACGGCCTGCACCGCCAGACTGGTGCCGTTGTCATATTCCAGGGTCAGCTCGGCGGCGGTGCTGCCGGCTGCCGGCGTGAAGCTGGCGAGGCCGGTGATGTTCTGGATGGCGCCGGAGCAGTTGAGGCTGCCGCCGAGTTCGTAGGCGTTGTAGGCGGCGTCGGGAATGGTGATGGTGCCGGAGCCGGTGCAGCCGGTATAGCTCAGGGTGAAGCTTCCGGTGTCCGTTACGTCCAGGCTGACGCTGGTGGAGCCGTTCTTGAAGGTATAGCTGCCGGCAATGGTGGAAAACGAAGCGGCGAGGACGTATTGCGCCTGTTCGTAGGTGCCGTCGAAGCTGTAGACCGGGGTGCTGGTGCTGCTGGAGGCAAGGTAGCCACTGATGGTGGACTGCGGCACGAAGCTGGAGTTGTAATTGCCGTTACCGACCGTAGTGGTGGTCGTGGTGGAAAGCAGGCCGCTGGTGCTGAAGGTATAGCTGGTGTAGGCGCCGCTGAAGCTGTCGCCGGAGGCGCTGAAGGAGGTGAAGCGGTAGATGTCGCCGGTGGTCTGGTCGACCATCACGGCCTGGTGATTGGCGTCGATCAGGGCCCACATCAAATCGTTTGTTCCCGCCGCGGGGTTTTCCAGGGTGCCCTGGTAAAAGCCCCGCGGGTCGCCGCTGGAAGCGCTGTCGCCGCCGCTGCTGCCGCCGCAGGCGGCGAGGCCCAGGGCGGAGAGGACCATCAGGTAGTTTTTCATGCGTCTGCGTTCCCCGGTCTCAATTGGCAACCCAGAAGCCCTGCTGCTGTGCCAGCGTCTTGAGTTTCTGCATGTCCTCGTTGTGCTTGGCGCGGATTTCGGCGGCGGCCGAGCCGGGGGCCAGGCTGCTGGAGGAGCAGGCCTCGCCGAATGGACCGGTGGGCACGGTGAACACGGGCGCGGTCAGGTTGGGACCGGACTGGAAGTCGAAGGACTCGGCAATGTTGGCGGCCGCGGCGTCACGCACCGTCAGCGGGGTAAGGCCGAAGCGCCATTCGATCATCTTCAGGATCGAGGTGTGATCGTACTGGCCGTGGGCGACGTAGCTGCGCCGTGCGAAGGGCGATACCGCCATGGCCGGAATGCGGAAGCCGAGCTGGGATGAGGGTGTTTCGTTGATCGCCTCAAACGCGGCCTGGTCGAACGCCGGGATCACGCCAGTGAAGGGCGGCGGCACATGGTCGAAGAAGCCGCCCCACTCGTCGTAGATGAAGAACAGCGCGGTCTTGGGCCACAGCGGGCTCTTGGTCACGGCGTTGTAGATGCTGTTCATGAAGGCCTGGCCGTCGCGGATGTCGGCGAAGGGGTGGTCGTCCTTCGAGGTGCCGGAGCCTTCTCCGATGAAGGAGGGGTCGATATAGGACACGCTAGGCAGGGTGCCGGCCGCGGCATCGGCCAGGAACAGGTCGAAGGGCTGCGCAATCCCCAGGTACTTGAGGCCGAACAGGGCGACAAACGGCACGTCGCTGTAATAGTACTTGCCGCTGACGCCGGCGGCGCTGAGCTTGTCCCAGATCGCCGGCAGGTTCGCGGTGGTGGCCAGGCTGACGTCGGCGTTGTGGATCGCCGGCGTCTGCGCGCTGTGCATATAGAAGCGATTGGGATCGGTCTCCGCCATGATGCCGCAGAAGAAACGGTCGTAGACGGTCCAGGCCGGGGCGGCCTGGCCGTGGAAGCTGAGGTCTTCCTGGCGGTAGTAGCCGATCGGGAAGGTGTCCGAGCTGGTCAGCAGGAAGCCGTCGCACTTGCCGTTGTTGTACTCGGTGACACCGCCCTCGTGCGAGTGGTCCGGGTCCTGGTAGGCGCAGCCCTGGAATTCCGGCGCCAGCGGGTAGGTGCTGGAGACCTTGCCGTTGCTGTCAGTGAAGCTCAGGCCGGCCTGCTTGCCGTCCGCACCGGGCAGCCAGCCGAGGTAATGGTCGAAGGAGCGGTTCTCCATCATCACCACCACGATGTGGTCGATGCCGGACTGAGCCGGATCGGGCAGCGCGGCGGCGGCGGACGCCGAGTCACCGGAGGGCGAGCTGCTGCTGCCGCAGGCCGGCAGCAGGCTCATGCCCGCGGCGGCGGCCAGGCCTCCAACCACTTTGCGGCGCTGCGCGTCGTGCGCCGACGGATTTTTGCGATCGCGGTCGTCGTTGCGGCTGTTACTCATGATGCTTGATCCCCTGAGATTTTTTGGCGATCCGGCAGGCGGCCGCGGCGGGCAGCGGCGAGCCGGGGTTTAAACATTAAATTTTATGAGTAATTCTGTGAATAGCCGGTGACAGCCCTGGGACGGGGCGGTGGTCGGCGTATCGACTGACTTGCTGGATGCGGAGCAGGAGTGATTCACCGCCGACCTTGTAGACGTTGCGGCGCTGCAGCTCGGCGAAGAAGGAAGGCTTGGTGGTGGTCATGGCTGCGCGGCCACCGCAGCGCTCAACAGCTTCTGCACGCGGGGATCGTCGCGGATCGGATCCAACAGGGGTTCATAGCGGAGCCTGCCCAGGGTGAGACCGGCCGGGATTTGCAGCAGGTGTGGCAAAGCGGCGATGGCGGCTTCGTGCTCGCCCACTTGCGCCTGCACCATCGCCTGGACAATCTCCGTGTCGGCATGAGTCACCGCATCATCGCGATACGCTTCCACCGCCTGCGCCGCGGTATCCAGCGCCGCCTGCCTGTCGCCCAGAGCGGCCTGCGCCAGAGCCAGGTACTCGAGCGAACGTGCCTCGTCGATGCGCACCTGGCTGTCGGGTGTCGGCTTGATGCTGCGGACGATGCGGGAGAACGTGGCCTTGGCCTCGGCGGCATGACCGGCTTGCTGCTGCGCCTCGCCGAGAACGGAGGCCACCCACAGAGAGTGATCCAGCGGCAGCGGCCCGTCGCCGGGCGGCAGGGCGTCCTGGGCGAAGGCAATCGCGCGATCCCAGTGCCGCTCCCAGGTCAGCTGGATCAGCGGCGCGTCCATGAAGTAATCGGAGGACGAATAGTGCTGCGGCAGGCGCGCGACCCAGGGCGCCGCCGCTTTGAGCTTGCCGTCGAGCTGCTCGATCGTGGCCCGCGCCGAGAACACGCTTGGGCTGTCCGGCTCGATCTCCGAGGCGCGCTCCAGAATTTGCCGTGCTTCGTCGAAGCGGCGCAGGTACGGGAACAGCTCGAGGGCGTTGCCCAGCAGGGTCGTCATGTTGCGCGGATCGAGCGACAGCGCGGCCTGGGCATGGGCGACCGCATCGTCCCAGCGGCCGAGCCGGCGCTCCAGCGCGGCCATGGCCGTCAGCACCTCGGCGTCGTTGGGCAGACGCTGCCGCGCGGCCTGGAAATCCTGCAAGGCGGCGGGATAGTCGCGCAGCACGCGATAGCGGTAGAAGCCCCGTGCGAGCAAGGCCTCGCCCAGTTCGGGCTGCAATTGCAGGGCGCTGTCGGCGGACTGTTGCAGCAATGCCGGCGTGATTTCTTCGGCGGCGTCGCCGTTGAAATAGAGGAAGCTGCCGACGATCGCCGCATGGGCGAAGGCCAGGGCGAAGTGCGGGTCCAGCCGCGCCGCCTCCTGGTAGGCGTCGAGCGCGCGCAGGCGGCTGGGCATGTCGTAGCTGCCGGTCTCGATGGCGCGGCCGCGCGTGTAGGCTTCGTAGGCGGCGGGATTGTCGGTGGGCCTGGCGGCGATCGCCTGTTGCTCGGCGCCGCTGAGGCGGGCATTGAGCGCTTCCGCGACGGTCTGCGCCACTTCGCCTTCCACGCCGAACACATCGTCCAGCTTGCGGTTGTAGCTCTCGGCCCACAGGTGCTCGTCGCTGGCGGCGTGGATCAGCTGTACGTTGACGTGCACCGCGTCGCCGATCTTCTGCACGCTGCCTTCGAGGATGTTGGCCACGCCCAGCTGCTTGGCGATCTCGGGCAGGTTGCCGGGCCTGGTGCCGTATTGCTCGGTGGAGGTACGCGAGATCACCTTGAGCGCGCCGATCTTGGCCAGGCGGGTGAGGATCTCGTCCTGCACCCCCGCGGCGAAGTAAGCGTTGGCCTTGTCGTCGGAGAGGTTCTCGAACGGCAGCACCGCGATGGACTTGTCGGTGATCCCCTGGCTGGCCTGCAGCTGCGCCGCCTGGCGCGGCCACAGCAGCTTCGCCCCCATTACTAGCACGGCCAGGATCAGCACGCCGATGATGGCGCGGTTCAACTTCTGCCCGGTGGCGCGGGTCACCGATGCATCCGCAGCCACTTCGTCGGTCTTGACGATGCCCTGCGGCGTCAGCTCGTAGATCCAGGACAGCACCAGCGCCACCGGAAAGCCGGCCACGATCACCAGCACGATGATGCGCTGCGCCAGGGCCGAGACGTCGAAGACCGGCAGCACCTGCGTCACCACCTGCACCACCAGCCAGCCGGCTACGGCGTACATGGCGCCGACCTTGTAGACGTTGCGGCGCTGCAGTTCGGCGAAGAAGGAGGGCCTGCTGCTCATGTGGCCAGGTCCGGCGCGGCCAGCTTGCAGGCGCGGTGCGGGCACACAAAGCTGCGCTTCAGGGTGGCCAACTGCACCAATAGCCAGCCCGCGGCCGCATGAAAAGCAGCCACTCGCGGCACCTTGCGGCGCCTGAGCTCCAGCACCAAAGACTGCATACCCGCTCCCTTTCTTATCGGCCGTACTGTACCGGGGATTGGGGCCGCTCGTATGCGCTTCTGGGCCGTTTTTACCATCTCCCGGGCGGTGTCCGCCCGGCCGGCTTCGCCCTTGCGGTGAAGCTGGCCAGGGCCGAAGAGCACCAGGACGGCGCCCCCGAACATCCGGCCTGAAGCGCCGGCCGAGGCGCTTCGCCGGGCTTTTTTTGATCATTAGTAATTACTAACGACTTAATCGAAATAATTCATTTCATCTATTGTCTGCGCGTCGATACGATGCTGCCTCCCAACCACTTATCGAGTGTTTTCAACATGTCTCTGATCAACACCAGCATCAAGCCCTTCAAGGCTACCGCTTACCACAACGGCAAGTTTGTCGAGGTGTCCGATGCCACCCTGAAAGGCAAGTGGTCCGTGGTGGTGTTCTACCCGGCCGACTTCACCTTCGTCTGCCCGACCGAGCTGGAAGACCTGGCCGAGCAGTATGCGCAGTTCAGCAAGCTGGGCGTGGAAATCTACGGCGTGTCCACCGACACTCATTTCGCCCACAAGGCCTGGCACGACACCTCCGACGCCATCAAGAAAGTGCAGTATCCGCTGGTCGGTGACCCAACCGGCGCCATCACCCGCAACTTCGACGTGATGATCGAGGAAGAAGGCCTGGCGCTGCGCGGCACCTTCGTCATCAACCCGGAAGGCCAGATCAAGCTGTGCGAGATCCACGACAACGGCATCGGCCGTGACGCCAAGGAACTTCTGCGCAAGGTCAAGGCCGCGCAGTACGTCGCCTCGCACCCGGGCGAAGTCTGCCCCGCCAAGTGGCAGGAAGGCGAGAAGACCCTGAAGCCCTCGCTGGAACTGGTCGGCAAGATCTAAGTCAGACCCGCTGTTCCCCCTCTCCCCGCGAAGGTGGGGAGAGGGGAGTCAATTAGATAATTTCTGATTAATTTGTCACCCCCCGCGCAGGCGGGGGTCCAGTTTTGATTTCCGAGCTGCGCAAAACTGGATTCCCGCCTGCGCGGGAATGACGATGATCCACCCCGAATTCATAGGAGTACCCGCCGTGCTGGATGCCGAACTCAAGTCGCAGCTCAAGAGCTATCTGGAGCGCGTTACCCGCCCGATCGTGATCGAGGCGAGCGTCGACGATGGCGCCAAGTCGCAGGAGATGCTGGCGCTGCTGCAGGACCTGGTCCTGCTGTCCGACCAGATCAGCCTCACCGAGCACCGCGGGCATGACGGGCGCACACCATCATTCAGTCTCGGCACCCCGGGCCAGGACATCAGCCTGCGCTTCGCCGGCATTCCCATGGGGCATGAATTCACCTCGCTGGTGCTGGCCCTGCTGCAGGTCGGCGGCCATCCTTCCAAGCTCGGCCTGGAAGTGATCGAGCAGATCCGCAACCTGCGCGGCGAGTACCGTTTCGAGACCTATTTCTCCCTGTCCTGCCAGAACTGCCCGGACGTGGTGCAGGCATTGAACCTGATGGCGGTGCTGAACCCGAACATCCAGCATGTGGCGATCGACGGCGCGCTGTTCCAGGCGGAAGTCGACGAACGCCAGGTGATGTCGGTGCCGACCATCTTCCTCAATGGCGAATCCTTCGGTCAGGGCCGCATGGGCGTGGAAGAAATTCTGGCGAAGATCGACACCGGCGCCTCCGCGCGTGAAGCGGAGAAGATCAAGTCCAAGGCGCCGTTCGACGTGCTGGTAGTCGGCGGCGGCCCTGCCGGCGCGGCGGCGGCTATCTACGCCGCGCGCAAGGGCATCCGCACCGGCGTTGCCGCCGAGCGTTTCGGCGGCCAGGTGCTGGACACCATGGGCATCGAGAACTTCATCTCGGTGAAAGAGACCGAAGGCCCCAAGATGGCGGCCGCGCTGGAGCAGCACGTCAGGCACTACGACGTGGACATCATGAACCTGCAGCGTGCCGAGAAGCTGGTGCCGGGCGAGGGCCTGATCGAAGTGCAGCTCGCCGGCGGCGCAACGCTCAAGGCCAAAACCGTGATCCTCTCCACCGGCGCCCGCTGGCGCCAGATGAACGTGCCCGGCGAAAACGAGTACCGCAACAAGGGCGTGGCCTACTGCCCGCACTGCGACGGCCCGCTGTTCAAGGGCAAGCGCGTCGCCGTGATCGGCGGCGGCAACTCCGGCGTGGAAGCGGCGATCGATCTGGCCGGCATCGTCAGCCACGTCACCCTGATCGAGTTCGATACGCAGCTGCGCGCCGACGCGGTGCTGCAGCGCAAGCTGCACAGCCTGCCCAACGTGCGCGTCATCACCTCGGCGCAAACCACCGAAGTGACCGGCGACGGTCAGAAGGTCAACGGCCTGGTCTACAAGGATCGCGCCGGCGGCGAGAGCCATACCATCGCGCTGGAAGGCATCTTCGTGCAGATCGGCCTGCTGCCCAACAGCGAATGGCTCAAGGGCGTGGTGGCGCTGTCCCCGCGCGGCGAGATCGAAGTCGATGCGCGCGGCCAGACCTCGGTGCCCGGCGTGTTCGCCGCAGGCGACGTGACCACGGTGCCGTACAAGCAGATCGTGATCGCCATGGGCGAAGGCTCCAAGGCCGCGCTCAGCGCTTTCGACCATCTGATCCGCAGCTCCGTGGCGGAGCCGGTGAAGCAGGCGGCGTAAAGGAAATCAGTGCTCGGGGCTCTGTGCACCGCCAGGCGCTGCGCAGAGCCGCCGTATCGTTGCGGCGGAAGGCGTGATTCCGGCGCCGGGCGTCGCCCAGGCGGGAGTCAGCCGATCGCCGGGGTCACTCCATTCACCTCGAGCTCAGGCCTCGATGCAGGCCCGCCTTAATACAAGTGATTCAAATGAATCACGATTGAAGCGTCCTGCGCCGTGACCTCGAATCTGGCCTCGTCGAAGGTCGGTTTACGCATGATCTGCAGGTTGTTGCTGAAACCGTAGCCTTCTTTCGGGATACCGAGAAAGTTGGTGTCCAGCTTGCCGTTGTCGTTTTCATCCTGGTACACGCCTGCTCCATAAGTGCCCGGCGGGATATTCCTGAAGGTATACGCGACCGAGCCTGCCGCCGCCTTCACCTCCGCGGTGGCGAAGGCCTTGGCCTTGTTGTCCCAGGCCGCTGCGGAGTCGTCGATTTCGAGACGCACGGTGCCGTTGGCGTTGCGCAGGCCATCGACGGTCACGGCAAGGTCTGCGGCGCTTGCCGTGGCGATGGGGCCGAGCAGCGCGCAGATCAGTAGCGCAGCCCCCTTGAAAAAACGCGTGAAGATGCGCGAATTCGCATGGTTCATGATGAGAATGCTCCCGGTGCTTGCATGTAACACACGTTACATGTAACATTCGTTACATGCAAGCCCGAAAGGAAGAATTGATCGAGGCGGTGATCGCCTACTTGCTCAAGCATGGCTTGGCCGATCTGTCGCTGCGTCCGCTCGCCGCGAAGACGGGAACCAGCGCACGCCTGCTCATTTATCACTTCAAGTCGAAGGAAGGCCTGCTCGCCGAAGTCCTCGAGGCCATGCAGCTGCGGGTGAAGCAGTCCTGCCTGCAGCTGATGAGCCAGGCATCGGCCGCTCGCACCACCAAGCCGCCGCTGATGCTGTTCTGGAACTGGGCGATAGACGTCGAAAACTATCCCTATCTCAAGCTGCTCTATGAGCTGCAGATTCTCGCCATTCAGAATCCTGCCGCTTATGCGCAGTACCTCGAGCGCAACACCGTCAGGTGGCTGGATTTCGCCCTGGCGGCGATTCCGCCGTCGGAACGCAGCCCTGCGCTGGCCACGCTGTGCGGCGCGGTGTTCGACGGCCTGTTCATCGAGCTGATGAGCACGGGCGATCGCAAGCGCACCACGCAGGCCCTGGATCAATTCATCCGCATCGTCGGCCAGGCCCGCGAAAACCGGCCGTAAGCCTGAAAGCATTTCCGGACGATCATTACGATCACTTAGAGGTAGGCGAGAACCGATCCATGCAGACCCTGACCGCGCATCTGGAATCCGCCGGCAAGCGCAAGTGGCCGCTCACCCTGGTCGGGCTGCTGCTCGCCCTCGGCCTGGCCAGCCTGCCGATCGGCGACTGGGACCATGAATTTGCCGATACCGGTCATCTGGTCGGCAACGAAGCAATCTGGTGGATGTTGGTCGGGCTGGTCTTGTTGTACGTTCGCCTGGCGGAGCGCCGGCCCTTGTCGTCCATCGGATTGCGGGCGCCCGGCATCTGGAACATCGGTATCGGCATTGCGGCCGGTATCCTGATGACCGCTGCGCTTGGCGCAATGTACTTCGTCGTTCTCCCCGCGCTTCATTTGAACGACGGGGCGGCCACCACGGCGAACGGTGCCGCCCTGATGGCGACCCCATTCTGGTGGCGATTCATCTCGACCATACGCGCCGCCGTATCCGAGGAAATCGCATTCCGCGGTTACGCCATGGAGCGGATTGAGGAGCTCACCGGGAGCCGCGCCATCGCCACCCTGCTGTCCTGCGCGGTGTTCACGCTCGCGCATGTTTCCGTCTGGGGCTGGAGCCACGAGCTGGTCGTCGGCTGCGCCGGCCTGGCGTTTTCCCTGCTGTATCTGTGGCGCCGCAACCTCTGGGTCAACATCATTGCGCACTTCATGATCGACGCAGCTTCCGTGCTTGCATAAGCAGTCCCGGTGGAGACCGGCGGCGTCTGTGCGGTCGGTCGGCGACCTCAGGCCGCGGCGGGCTTGCCCGGTTCTTTCGTTTCCTTGGCGGCGAGCGTCAGCGCCAGGGTGGCGGCGGATGGGTTGAGGCTGTCGACCATCGAACTCGGCATGAGGATGGTGGCGCCGCGCTCCTTGGTGGTCTCGTAGATGATGTTCATGGCGCGCAACTGCAGTGCCACGGGATGGCCGGCGTAGATCGTGGCGGCCTCAACGAACTGGCCGGCGATGGCGGCCTCGGCCGAGCCGAGGATCATGCGCGCCTGCTTCTCGCGCTCGGCCTGGGCCTGGCGCGACATGGCGTCCTGCAACGCCACCGGGATGGCGACGTCGCGGATCTCCACCGAACTGACCGAGATGCCCCAGGGGGCGGTCTTCTGGCCGATCTCGTACTTCAGCTTCTGGTCCGCCTCGCGGCGGTCGGACAGCAGCGCCGCCAGCATCGAGGCGCCGATCATCTCGCGCAGCGAGGTCTGCGCCACACGGTCGATGGCTTCGCGGTAGTTGGTGATGGCCAGGGCGGCTTTCTCGGCATCGTGCACATGCCAGAAGATGATGGCGTCGACGTTGACCGGCACCGTGTCCCGGGTCAGCGCCTGCTCGGCGTTGAAGGCGGTGGTCTGGATGCGCTCGTCGATCACCGCGACGATGCTGTCGATCACCGGAATGATGACGAACAGCCCGGCGCCCTTGACGCTTTGCAGCTTGCCCATGCGCAGGATGACGAACTTCTGCCACACGTTGGCCATCTTCAGCGAGGTGGCGACGATGGCGGCGGCGGCGAAGAACAGCGGCGCGAGCAGCGGGTTCGCCCAGTAACCGGCGGCGATGCCGGCGGCGATGCAGGCAAAGATCAGGAAAGTCGTGATGGGGTTCATGCGGAGTACTCCTCGGTGCCTGGTGGGGCTGCCCCAAGCTACGCGCAACTGCGGCTTTTGTCAGTGTGCTGACCAACGCTGTCGCGATCCGGGCTTTGCCGCGAGGCAAGCCCCGATTAGCTGCATCGTGCCGCATGCGGAGGGAGGCTTGGGCTGAGGGACCGGCGCGCCGCGCTGAGGGCGCGCCGCTCACCCTGCGCCCTCTCCCCACTTTCGTGGGGAGAGGGGATTCATCTGGGCGGGGCTAACTCTCGCCGAAGGCAAGGCGGATGGCGTGTTCGCGCAAATCCCGCGGCCAGACGGCAATCAAATCCAGCAGGCGTTCGCGCTGGTTGGCGTAGAGCGCTCGCGTGGCCTCCTCGAAGCCCGGCAGATCGCCGGCCATGGCGGACATGAAGTGGTAGGCGGCATCGCGCCGGCGGCGGCTCTGTTCGCCGGCCTGGTTGTCGCGGCGTGCCGCTTCGACCAGCTTGCGCAGCGCCACGGAGGCGCCGCCTGGCTGCGCGCCGAGCCAGTCCCAGTGGCGCGGCAGCAGCGTCACCTCGCGGGCGACGACGCCGAGTTTGGGCCGTCCGCGTCCGCGCGGCTCGGCGTCCTGCAGTGCTTCTTTCGCGCTTGGAGTTGAGGACGGCGATGCGGCTGCGAGGACTTCGCGCTCGATGATCCCGGACGCGCTGGCGGCCAGGCGCGCCACCACTTCCTGCGGCGTGCCCCGGATATCGACATCGATGACACGGCCGCTGGCATCGCCATAGAGCAGAAGCGGGCCGGCGGCGCCGCCTTCAGCGGCAGTCTTGAGCGCCAGGGCCACCTGGTCGAGCGGGCCGCTGGCAAGGCGGCGCTCGCCGTCGAAGGCGGTGCAGGGCGGGAAGGCGGGTGGGTTCACTGCGAGGGACTCGATGAAAGACACCGCGCAATATTACCCGGGTGAAAATAATTCGTCAATAACACCCGGGTATAAATGAGCTGCTTTAGCGAAGCTGTCCGACGCGGAGGCTTGTCCGCTTCTGTAAGGGATTCGTAAATATTGCCGGACCGTCGCGTGCCCTCGCCATAGCATCGCCGCAAGCGCCACCGGAGCGGTTCGTTCCCGCGCTGCCACGCCACCAGGAGCCACGGATATGAATCCCCTCAGCAGCGAAGATTCGCCCATCAGCCGGCGGCAGGCCCTGGGCCTGATCGGCGGTGCCGTCGGGGCCTTGGTGGTGGTGGGTTGCGGCAGCGGGGATGCATCGACGGATGGCAGTGCCTCCAGCAGCTCGTCCTCGAGCGGCTCCTCTTCCTCCAGTTCTTCCAGCAGTTCCTCCGGCAGCGCATCCAGCTCCTGCTCGGTGACGCCGGAAGGGGAGATCGGCCCGTATTTCGCCGACGACAGCGCCAGCGGTTTCGATCGCTCCGATATCCTGTCCAACCTGGATGGAACAGACACGCAGACCGGGGTGCCGTTGAGCCTGAGCATCTACATCGTCGACACGGAAAACGATTGCGCCGCGCTGGAGGGCGCGCAAGTCGACATCTGGCATTGCAATGCTGAGGGCGTCTACTCGGACATCGCTGCCGAAAGCACCACCAGCGAGACCTGGCTGCGCGGCTATCAGTTGAGCGACAGCAACGGCCTGGTGAGCTTCAGCACCATCATTCCGGGCTGGTACGAGGGCCGCACCACGCACATACACCTGCGCGTGCGCTCGAAGTACAGCGAGGCGTCTTCCACCAGCGACGGGACCAACACCACGCAGCTGTTCTTCCCGCAGGCGCTGATCGACACGCTCAACTCCAGCGTGGCCCCGTACAGCAGCCATGGCGCCAATTCCACCACCAACGCCAGCGACCGCGTCTACTCGGAGCAAACGGACGGGGAAACACTACTGACCCTGAGTGGCAGTACCAGCAGCGGCTACAGCGCCAGCTACACGGTGGGTCTGCCCATTACCAGCTAGGGGCCTCTGGCCGGTTGCAGCGGGGATTTGTTACAGCCTGCAAGCCCGGCGATAGCCGCGCGCGGCCTGGATTTGCCGCGCCTTCTCAGCCGTCCTTCATTTCCAGGCTTTGATTGATGCGCAGCGCGGCCAGGGTGCAGAGGGCGCCGGACAGCAGGTAGACGCCGACGTAGCCGACGCCGAAACGCACCGCCAGTTCCAGCGCGATCAGCGGGGCGAAAGCCGCGCCGGCCAGCCAGGCCAGGTCGGAGGTGAATACCGCGCCGCTGTAGCGGTAGCGGCTGAGAAAGCTGGAATTGACCACGCCGGCCGATTGGGCGTGGGAGAAGCCGAGCAGGGCGAAGCCGAGCAGGATGAACAGGTAGCCGCCGATGACGCTGCCGGAAAGCAGCACCGGGGTCCAGCCGCTGTAGATCGCGATCATCACGGCGAAGATGGCCAGCGTGTTGCGGCGGCCGATGCGGTCGGCGATTTTTCCGGAAATGATCATGCAGGGCACGGAAAGCGCGGCGCCGGCGATCTGCACCAGCAGGAAATTCCCCAGGGACTGGTGCGTGAACAGCAGGATCCACGACAGCGGGAAGATTGTGACCAGGTGGAACAGGGCATAGCTGGCCAGCGGCGCGAAGGCGCCCATGGCGATGTTGGCGCCCTGGGTGCGCACCAGCTCGCCCAGCGGCGAGGGTTCCAGCTCGCGGCTCTTCAGCAGGTGCGCGAATTCCGGCGAGACCACCAGCTGCAGGCGGGCGAACAGGGCGACGACGTTGATGGCGAAGGCGACGTAGAACGGGTAGCGCCAGCCCCAGCTGTCGAAATCCTCGGTGGAAATGCTCGACATGAGGAAGGCGAACAGGCCGGTGGCGAGGATGAAGCCCAGCGGCGCGCCGATCTGCGGGATCATCGCGTACCAGCCGCGCTGCTTCGGCGGCGCGTTCAGGGCCAGCAGCGAGGGCAGGCCGTCCCAGCTGCCGCCGACCGCCAGGCCCTGGCCGATGCGCAGCAGCGACAGCAGCACGATCGAGAACTTGCCGATATCGGCGTAACCGGGCAGGAAGGCGATGCCGGCGGTCGAGGTGCCGAGCATGAACAGGGCGATGGTCAGCTTGACGCCGCGGCCATAGCGCGTGTGGATGACCCTGAACAGCAGCGAGCCGATCGGCCGCGCGATGAAGGCGAAGGAAAACACCGTGAAGGAGTACAGCGTCGCCTGCATCGGCGCCGCGAACGGGAAGAACACCGCCGGAAACACCACCACCGCCGCGATGCCGAAGACGAAAAAATCGAAAAATTCCGAGATGCGGCCGATGATTACGCCGATGGCGATCTCGCCCGGTGCGATCTTTGCCTGTTCCAGATGGGCGCCCGGAGCGGGGACCGGGGTGGGGATGGCCGGATCGTGGTGGGTTGCGGACATTCTACTCTCGGCGTGCTTTGATTCTTGAGCCTAGACTACTATAGGAGGGACCGCAGGCATTGCACAGTCCCCATTGGCCGGACCGGGCGGCTGGCCGGGGCGGTTTTGTGACACGGGTCCCGTGCGGGGCGAACACTCGCACGGGTTGGGGGGTCCTGGCTATTGGACAAAACGTCCAATCGCGCAAGTCGAGCGAGGTTCTTATAATTTGCGGACTCCACCCTCCACACAGTGCGCCATGTTGTCCAGAGTTCTGCGCAGCTTGCTGCTGATCCCGCTGGCGGTGTTGATCACCGGCTGCAGCGGGGTGGTATTTCATCCCTCCGGCGACATCGCGCTGCAGCAGCGCGACCTCATCATCGACTCCACGGTGCTGATGCTGCTGATCGTCGTGCCGGTGATGGTGCTGACCGCGCTGTTCGCCTGGCGCTACCGCGCCTCCGCCAAGGCCGCGGACTATGATCCCGAGTGGCACCACTCCACCGCGCTGGAGCTGGTGATCTGGTCGGCGCCGCTGCTGATCATCATCGCCCTTGGCGCCCTCACCTGGCTCGCCACCCACACGCTCGACCCTTACCGGCCGATTTCGCGCCTGGGTGCCTCGCGGCCGCTGGCCGCCGGCGTCAAGCCGCTGCGGGTGCAGGTGGTGGCGCTCGACTGGAAATGGCTGTTCGTGTACCCGGACTACGGCATCGCCACGGTCAACGAGCTGGCCGCGCCGGTGGATGTGCCGATCGAGTTCCAGATCACGGCCTCGTCGGTGATGAATTCGTTCTTCATTCCGGCGCTGGCGGGGCAGATCTACGCCATGCCGGCGATGGAAACCCAGCTGCACGCGGTGATCAACCAACCCGGCAATTACGAAGGCTTTTCCGCCAATTACAGCGGCGCCGGCTTTTCCGACATGCATTTCCGCTTCCTCGGCATGAGCGCCGCCGACTTCCAGAAATGGGTCGACAGCGCCAAGACCGGCGGCGGTAACCTCGGGCGCGAGGATTACCAGGCGCTGGCCAAGCCCAGCGAGCGCGAGCCGGTGCGTCACTACGCCACGGTCGCGCCCGACCTCTACGACATGATCCTCAACCTGTGCGTGGACCCGGGGAAGATGTGCCTGCGCGACATGATGAAGATCGACGCCAAGGGCGGCCTGGGCATGGCCGGGGTCTACAACGTCGGCCAGCTGGCCTACGACCGGCCGCGCCCCTCCGGCGACGGCTTCGAGCTGGACCCGAAGCGCGCCTACGTCCTCGCCCTGTGCAGCGTCGCTCCCGGCCCCGCGTGGTCGCCGGTCCCGCAAACAGCGCCGAATCCCGTCGTGGCCGCATCACGCCCGGAGGCAGGTAACTGAGGTGCCCCCGGCACTCTCAGGCACTTTCGAGAACCACCGATGCAACACTCCGAACTGATCCATTTGCTGTTTGGCCGCCTGAGCTGGGACTCGATCCCGTACAACGTGCCGATCCTGGTCTACACCTTCGCCGTGGTGGCGGTGCTGGGCGCGGCGCTGTTCGGCGCCATCACCTGGTACGGCAAGTGGGGCTACCTGTGGCGCGAGTGGTTCACCAGTGTCGACCACAAGAAGATCGGCATCATGTACATGGTGCTCGGCACCATCATGCTGCTGCGCGGCTTCGCCGACGCGGCGATGATGCGCATCCAGCAGGTGATGGCCTTCGGCGGCTCGCTGGGTTACCTGCCGCCGGAACACTACGACCAGATCTTCACCGCCCACGGCGTGATCATGATCTTCTTCGTCGCCATGCCGATGGTGGTGGGGCTGATGAACATCGTCATGCCGCTGCAGATCGGTGCGCGCGACGTGGCCTTCCCCTTTCTGAATAACTTCAGCTTCTGGATGACGGTGGCGGGCGCGATCCTGGTGATGCTCTCGCTGTTCGTCGGCGAGTTCGCCCGCACCGGCTGGCTGGCCTATCCGCCGCTGTCGGGGATCGCCTACAGCCCCGATGTCGGCGTCGACTATTACATCTGGTCGCTGCAGATCGCCGGCGTCGGCACCCTGCTGTCGGGCGTCAACATGGTGGTGACCATCGTCAAGATGCGCGCGCCGGGCATGACCCTGATGCGCATGCCGATCTTCACCTGGACCGCGTTGTGCACCAACGTGCTGATCGTCGCCGCCTTCCCGGTGCTGACGGCGGTGCTGGTGCTGCTGTCGCTGGACCGCTATGTGGGCACCAACTTCTTCACCAACGATTTCGGCGGCAACGCCATGATGTACGTCAACCTGATCTGGATCTGGGGCCACCCCGAGGTGTACATCCTGATCCTGCCGGCGTTCGGCGTGTTCTCCGAGGTGGTCTCCACCTTCTGCGACAAGCGCCTGTTCGGCTACACCTCGATGGTCTATGCCACGCTGGTCATCACCATCCTGTCCTACCTGGTGTGGCTGCACCATTTTTTCACCATGGGCTCGGGCGCCAGCGTCAACTCCTTCTTCGGCATCACCACCATGATCATCTCGATCCCCACGGGCGCGAAGATGTTCAACTGGCTGTTCACCATGTACCGCGGCCGCATCCGCT
>Ga0302317_10000611_pt1 | contig 29378 bp, 26 predicted proteins | sample III_Palsa_N3_3_FD_200450 | JGI IMG/M metagenome (GOLD analysis project Ga0302317, IMG submission 200450) | Peat permafrost microbial communities from Stordalen Mire near Abisko, Sweden - III_Palsa_N3_3 | ecosystem: Environmental > Terrestrial > Soil > Palsa > Peat permafrost | place: Sweden...
GTATAAGGACCAGGAACTGGACGCGGATGCGGCGGCGGCTGCGGTACCCGCCTAGGCGCGGCGTTTGCTCTCGTTCTCGAGCAACATCATCATGATCTTTTCGACGCGCCGTTCGCGTGCTTCCGGGGTCTGATAATAGAAAACCGCCATGAGCTGATTGCGGCGCTGCAGAGGCGTGAGCTTGTCCCACGCGGCGCGAGCCTTCGGGTTCCGGCGGAAGGCAGCAGCGACGACAGGGGGCAGTTCGACCTCGCCCTCCATCGTGGCGAGGAGACGTTCGGCCATCTGCTCGGCGCGCTTCATTCGCGAGGCGTCCGTTTTCACGCTGGACACCCATTTCCCAATTTCGCGACGGGTGTACTCGGTGAGCGAGTCGTACCAGTCGCGAAGGCCGGGTTCATCATCCAGCAGGACAGCCAGTTCATCGGGAAGTTCGGCAGCACGCGCCTCAAGATCCGGTTCCAGACGGAAATCTGCGGCGTCACCCAAATGAGCCCCGGCGGCCTTCTGCATGGCACGGTTGACCAATAGATAGAAGCCGCCCCGAGGGTCAGGAAAGAGCGACGTGCGGAAAGCGAAGTCATTGATTTCGCCGCGCACGCGCAGACGTATCATTTTCGGCCAGGCCTCCGCGGGATCAAACGGGACGCGCGCAATAATCCAACCGAGAGCAAGGCTTCCCTGCTCCAGGGGCGCTCGAAACCTTCGGGCCCGGTTTGACATGCTCCACCTCCAATGACCACATCCTAAATGCGGAGATTAGACTTGGTACATCGCTACGACGCCCAATCCGCGAATTTTCATCTCCGCCGGAGAAGCGTCCGGTGACGCCTACGGCGCGGCCCTGATTTCTGCGATTCGCGAGCGCCTGCCGGAAGCAATCTTCACCGGTCTCGGCGGAAGCCAGATGGAGGCGGCCGGGCAGCTGCGCGTCGTGAAGGCGGAAGATGTCGCCGTGATGGGCCTTACCGAAATCCTTCGGCATATTCCGCACATCTATGCGAGTTACCGTAAGCTGGTTGCGAGTATTCGTCGCGAACGGCCAGACATTGCCGTGCTAATAGATTTTCCGGACGTGAATTTCCGACTAGCCAAACATCTTCGCCAAGCAGGCGTTCCGGTAGTGTGGTTTGTGAGTCCGCAACTATGGGCGTGGAAACGCAGTCGCCTGCGCTGGGTGCAGCAACGCGTGGATAAAATGCTGGTTATCTTTCCATTCGAGGAGACTTTTTACCAGCAACGCGGCGTGGACGCGGAGTTCGTGGGGCATCCGCTCGCTGAGAAGGTGCTGATGTCCACGACGCACGCGGCCTACGCAGAGAAGTTTGCTCTCGACCCCGAGAAGACCTGGATCGCGCTGCTGCCGGGGAGTCGCTGGAAGGAAATCCGCGCCAATTTGCCTGCACTCCATGAACTCGCGATGAGCGATCTAATCAGCAGTTCTGCGGCATATACGACGTTTGATGGCGACACAACTAGGCAACCGAGTGATCCCGCAGCCCATACGCGATACGAGTTTCTGTTGCCCGTAGCGTCCACAATCGATGGCGGGACGCTGCAAAACTACATCGAAGAGCTGAATGCGGACCATCTGAAATATTTCGGACCGGAAGCTTCTACGCTGCGCCTCACTCTCGTTCCCGATGCCTCCGAGGCCTTGTTTCACGCACGCGCTTCGGTGGTTGCTAGCGGAACCGCGACGGTCTTAGCGGCGATCATAGGCAATCCATTCGTGGTCGTCTATCGGGTTTCAGCGTTGACGTTTGCGCTCGCGAAGCAGCTGATCGAGTATCCAGAAGAGCTTAATGCGAAGCCCGACCTCCAAGGAAATCTACCAGTGTCGATGGTGAATTTAATTGCGCGACAGCGGCTGATCCCCGAGCTGCTGCAAGGAGACTTTACGGCCGCAAACGTTGCATCGGCGCTCTCGCTTCTCTTGATCGACGGGCCTGAGCGCGAGCGTCAAACTCGCGGGCTAAGCGAGGTGCGGCGACGGCTGATACCCGAGCGGGAAGCAGACATCCACCCACTTACATCGCCAATTGCACGTGTTGCGGATGCTGTGATTCGCCTACTCTCCGCGGTGTCGCATGCCTAGGTTAAAGTCTTCCGTTATGATGCGATTTCTGCTAGCCGTGGCGGTAGTGGTCGCGCCTGGAACTGTACGGAACGCGCGTGCGGTCGTTCCGCTCCAACCACAGATCGATGTGACGGGATACGTGATTCACGTTGATCTTGACCCTGCGACCGGGAGGTTGAGCGCAACGGCGGCGGTTACGTTTATAGCGCTCGAAGATCTGGATGTAGCAGTGTTCGGGCTCAACAACGCGTTGCAGGTGAAGAGCGTGAGTGACGGCGTGCATGCAAACCTGTCCTGTGTGCGCGATGCGGCGAACTCGACGCTGAACGTGACGTCTGCGGCCGCCATCCCCAAGGGCAGTCGCGTGACTTGGATATTCACGTATGCGGGCGTGCCAACGCTGGCGACAAGTCCTGCGCACGGGTTTAATTTTTTACAGGTACACGATCCTGTGAGTGCGTTGCTCTATCCAGGGCAATGGTTTCCCGTCGCTATGCCCGGGCTTTTCACCGATCGCTTTACTGCCGAGATTGATGTGACGGTCCCCTCTGGTGACACCGTCGTAGGAAGCGGCGGGCCGTCCGACCAGAGCCACAACCTCGGTAATGGACGGACCGAATTCGACTTCGAATGGACCAGGCCGGGATTCCCTGGGAGTTTGATTGCGGGCAAGTTTCTGCCAGCGATCTCTTTGCCAGGGGGTGCCAATGTACGCGTTTACGTGACGGCGCAAAATCAGGCACGGGGCAAGGAGTTTGCGGAGACCGCTGCACAGGCATTCGCGTCGATGAGCGGTGAGCTTGGTGGCGCGCAGACGGATCGACTGGACGTAGTGGAACTTCCAGAGGACTCCGTATCAGCCGCGTGGGCGCCGGCTCTCGTCGCGATCAAGCCGAGCCGCGGGAGCGGCCGATTGCTCGCAAACACCGTCGCGCACCAGTGGTGGGGTTCCCAAGTATCGCCTGCGACACTCGGTGACGCATGGATCACCAATGGCATGAGCCGCTACGCAGAACTTATGTATCTGCAGGAGAGCAGCGGTAATGCCGCGTTCCAGAATGCTGTCGCGGATGTCGAGGCAGGCGCGCTGGCTTACGACACCGCCCCGCTGACCTCGCTAGGGCGAGTCGATCCCTTCTCTCCGCAGTTCCAGTCCATGACCTTGGAGAAGGGCGCGATGGTATTTCACATGTTGCGTTGGGAGATGGGGGAGCCAGTCTTCCAGCAATTTTTGCAGGCACTCGCCAAACAGTATGCGGATAAGGGAGTGAGCACGACTGATGTGAAGGCGCTCGCCCAAAGTATTTCCAAGCTGCCGCTGACCGCCTTCTTTTCGCAGTGGCTGGATGGGACCGGAGCACCGGAGTACAGCAATAGCTATAGCGTCTTTCGCCTTGGAGGCGACAAAGGATTTCGTACTGTTGGAGCGCTGTCTCAAGATCTTGATCTCTTTTCCATGCCGGTGGCATTGCGTATCGAAGCCCAGGGCAAAACGGTGGATCGGCGCGTGGATGTGGCAGGAAGTGCCGCGCAGTATTCGATCGAGACCTTTGGCCGGCCGACAAAAATCATCGTGGATCCGGACAACTGGCTGCTGAAGAGTACGCCGGAACTGGCGGTGCGAACCGCCGTCCTACTGGGTCAGCAGGCGCTCGCACAGGGCGATCAGAATGGCGCGATTGCGGCCTACCAGAAGGCGCTGGCGGTGGACCGCGGAAGCTCGCTGGCAAACTACCGGCTGGCGGAGGTCTATCTGGCGCAGAAGAATTATCAGGCAGCCGCGAATAGCTTTCGTGATTGCCTCCGCGGCGATGGCGATCCCAAGTGGACCGAGGTTTGGAGCCACGTCGCCCTAGGAAAGATCTTCGACATCGCTGGACAGCGCGAACGCGCTATCAATGAATATCGGCTGGCGATTCAGACCAGGGACAACACACGAGGCGCTGTCAACGAGGCACGCACGCTGATCGAAAAGGCGTACAAACCTGAGCCCGACGGCGCACACTAAATGACGCGCTGAGCCAAATAACCTGGATTACTTGGCTGAGACCGCCGTGATGACGGATTCGTAGCTTGGTTCGGCGTGGCGAATGTGATCGGCGATGCGCTCGCGTTCCTCGGGGGTCAGCGCGGGAAGTACAGACAGAATGCGGCGCAGAGTGACAGAAATGTCGTCAACGTAATTCATAGTGCGAATTGCTTCACCGGAAAGTGGCACGGAAGTCTCCTCGTTTTTTACTAGTTTACCCGGTTACGGTTGAACAAGAAATGAGCTTGTCTAGAGAACGCTTCGGCTCAGGTTTGCGATTCTTCGCGAACCCGTAACGAAGCTTCGTCGGTTGGGCCGCCTGCTGCGGCGCCCTCGATGGGTTGCTGGTAGCCGTCACGGTCTGTCATCTCCATGATCGCAGCCAATTGAGCGGTAAGGTCAGGATGCAGCGCGTCCAGGCTAAATCGCCACGTCCAATTCCCGGTCGCCGCCGCCGGGGTGTTCATGCGCGCCTCGCTGCCAAGGTGTAGGAGGTCCTGTAGGGGGAAAATGCACGTCGTGGCGACCGATCCTGCAGCCGCTTTAATCATCGCCCAGACGATGTCACTGTCATTTTCAATGCGGTGAAGGTACGTTTGAACATTAGCGCGCTCAACCTCGGTGGCATCGTCGCGCCACCAGCCAAGCGTGGTGTTGTTGTCATGGGTTCCGGTGTAGACGACCGTGTTGGGCACGTAACGGTGGGGAAGATACAGATGCCCTCCGCGATCCGCGAATCCGAACTGCAGAATACGCATGCCGGGCATGCCGAAATATTCGCGGAGTTCGTCGACCTCTTTGGTGATCAGGCCGAGATCCTCGGCGATAAATGGCAGCTCCCCAAAGATCTCTTTAAGTCGGTTGAACAGCGCGTGACCCGGTGCCTTGATCCACTGGCCATTCACCGCAGTCAGTTCTTCGGCTGGGATGGACCAGTAAGCTTCAAACCCGCGGAAGTGATCGAGCCGAACCTCGTCATACAGCATGAGCGCGCGCCGGATGCGGGCGACCCACCAGTCGAACCCGTTCTCCTGAAGCAGCGACCACTTGTAGAGCGGATTGCCCCACCGCTGGCCGCTCGCCGAGAAGTAATCAGGTGGTACGCCGGAGACCCGGATGGGATGGCGGCTTTCGTCAAGCTCGAAGATTTCTGGATGCGTCCACACGTCCGCGCTATCGTAGCTGACGAAGATCGCGACATCGCCAAGGATGAGAATCTTGCGCGCTGAGCAGTACGCTCGAAGGGCCGCCCATTGCTCGTTGAAGAAGAATTGCACGACCTGCTCGATGGCCAGTTCGCGACCGCTATCGGTCATCAAACGCGTCATCGCGTCCGGTTGGCGGCCAGCAAACTCGGGCGGCCACTCGTTCCAGCTCAAGTAATTGAACCGACGACGAAGAACATTGTAGATCGCGTAATCTGTCAGCCAGGAGAGGTTGTCCTGCGAGAATCGTTGAAAACGGAGACGGTCTTCCTGCGAGGCGCGATCGAGGAAATTCGCCGCGGCCTCTTCGATCAGCGGAATCTTCTTCGCGAAGGCCGTGCCAAAGTTGCAGGGACCTTCATGTCCCGGCAGCCCGCCAGCAACGTTCTCCAAGCGGCCCGCGCCCAGCCACCCATCGCGCACAAGAAATTCCAAGCTGATTAGCAGCGGATTGCCTGCAAACGCCGACAGCGCCGAGTACGGCGAGCTGCCGTAGCCAGTCGGGCTGAGCGGCAACACCTGCCACAGACGCTGCTTGGCTGCAGCCAGAAAATCAACGAAACCGTAAGCCGCTGGCCCAAAGTCTCCCACTCCGCCAAACGACGGTAACGAGGTGACATGCAACAGCACGCCGGATATTCGCTCAGCGTTCATCTTCCACCCTTCCAGGTACCACAGCGACTCCCAACGGCAATCGGTCCTGCTGCGTAGGACGTGTAATCGCGCGGCTCGGGATGCCGCCCCAAACGACAGTAACCGATTCTTGCGCGGCAGTGCCGCACAAGAATCGGTTACACGAGCCTGAACTGGGGCTCAAGTTAGTTGCCGAGCGGAGACTGAGCCGGTTTCTTGCTGTAGATGATCGCGCCCGCCTTTTCGTACCGGTTCATCAATGAATCTACGAAGACACTGAAGGCTTCCTGGCGCTGCTGATTGAGCAGCGCCTGCTTCGTCTCATCGAAGTGCTGCGCGATATCAGATGCATTCGGCTCTTGCTTGTCCGTCAGTTGCAGGACGGCCCCGTTGACGCCTTCATTGATCGGGCCGGAAATTCCGCCTACCGGCATGGTAAACACCACCGAAGCCGCACCAGTGAGCGAACCAATATCGGTAATCTGCGCATCGCGCCCAACCAGGTCGCTGGACTTGACCGTGAGGTTCATCTGGGCCGCCGCCTTGTGCAGGTCGCCCAGCTTCTTGGCCAGGTCGGACAGCTTGATCAGCTGCGCGTTCAGCAATTCAGGAGTTTTTTGCGAACGGTAATCATCCAGAATGTGAGACTTGTACGTCGCAAAATCAGGAGCGTGCGCAGCCTTGATGTCCTGCACCTGGAAGATCGCATAGCCTTCGCCGCTCGACGCGCTCTGCGGAGCAGCACCCTTGGGAGCGTTGAACGCCGCTGCCAGTAGGCCAGTCGAGTCAGCCAGGCTTGGGACGATCGCGTCCTTGCCAACGTAGTCAGTAGTGGTCACGTGCAAATTGTGAGCCGCAGCCGTCTTGTCCAGGCCGTTCTTCTGCGCCTCCGCGGTCAATTGCGCCGCGTAATTCTGCGCCGCGGTAGCCGATTTCTGACTCTGCAGTTGCTCAACAATCGACGCCTTCACCTCCGCGAACGGCTTCACTTCCGCCGCTTGCTTCGATTCCGTTTGGATGATGTGATAGCCGAACGACGACCGTACCAGCGGCGACGTTTGCCCCGGATTAAGCGCCATCGCCGCCTTCGCGTACGCCGGATCCAACGAGCTCGTCGCAATCATCGGCAGCTCGCCCCCCTGATCCTTGCTGCCCGGATCGTCGGAGTTCTTCTTCGCCAGGTCCGCGAAGTTTCCGCCTGCTTTCACCTGCTTCAGGATACCGTCCGCCTTGGCCTTTGCGGCTGCGTCCGTCTTTGCATCCGCGCCCTTAGGCACGCTGATCAGGATGTGGCGCGTCTTCACCTGCTCAGGCGTCTTGTATTGGTCTGCATGCGACTGGTAATAAGCCTGCGCATCCGCATCGCTCACAGCCGGCGCTCCGCCGGGCAGATTCGACGTCTCAAAGGTGAAAAATTCGATCTTGCGCGTCTCGGGAATGGCGCTCGCATAGTGCACCGCATTGCTCTTAAAGAATGCCTGCAGATCGGCATCAGAGGGATTGATGGTGTTCTTGATGTCCGCCCCCGAGATGACGGCATAGTCAAACTTCACCTTGGTTCCGGTCTGCAGATACTGCGCGCGAACAGCGCTGTCCGCGACGCTAACGCCACCGGTCACCAACGCCTGCAGCCGCTGCAGTTCAATATCCGACTTGACCTCAGTCTCGAACTGCGCAATCGGCAAACGGAAAGCTGACTCGACGAAGTTTACGTATTGGTCCTGGCCAATGAAGTTCCCGCCGGGGAACAGATACTGGGCATAAGGGCCGTGCTGGAGGAAGCTCCGGAGGTCGTCGTCGGAAACCTGCAAGCCCAAGCGGTCGGCCTCATGCTGCAGGACGGCGCGCTCCACTTGGATCTGGCCGGCGCGCTGCATGATGAACTGCAGATAAAACTCCGGGAGTTGCTGCTGCTGCATCTGCTGCTCGGCGGCACGCTGAACGTCCACGGTCTTAATGGAGGTCGTCTCTCCAACAATGCGGCCAAACACGCCCGGACTGTGCACGGTTGCGAAGATGCTTGCATCGTTGGCGGTACCGTTATCGAAAATACCCGGTACAAGGGTGATGACCATTGTGACGATGGCGGCGCCGATAATGACCGCAAAAATAATTTTGGTGATACGGCTGTCTTGCTGCAGAATGCGGATCATGCTTGGCTAACGACCTTCACTTCAGGCGGATCTCCGACGGAGACCTCGCTGCCCGGGGTTTTTGCGCACGGCTGGGGCACCGTCTCCTGCGAGACGCACCACTCCTGCTCGCAGGGGCTCATGGCAAAGTATAAATCAGGCGCAGGTGCCTGGTAGGATTGCTTTCGCCAGAAGACCGGTCAGCGCCCAAAGCAAAGAGGCTGCGAAAACCTCCGCAGCCTCCATTTCCGGCTTCAAAAACCGCCTATCGTGGCGGACCATAGTAGTACCCGTAATACGGGCTGTAGTAACGAACTTGGGGCGGCCCATTGGGTTGCTGCGGCCCAGCCTGGTAAGAAAGCCGCTGCATCTCCCTCTCCGACACAGTCCTCACCGTCGCCGGAGCAGCGATCTGGAACGTTAGAACCGTCTCTGGCGGGATAATGACCTGGCCACGAGGTGTCGCTGCCGAGCCGGCCAGGCCGACCCCCGCTCCAACACCGGCTCCTACTGCCGCACCCGCGCCGCCGCCAAAAATTCCGCCAACAATGGCTCCAAGTGCGCTCGTGCCGACGGTGTTTCCAACCGTTCCGCCTGTCTTATCCTGGCCAGTTGCAGACCAGACCTGCGTCTCCAGCGGATAGATCTGCCCGCCTAATGTGACGCTATCGATCTGTAGCGCCAATTGCCCCTGGCCTTTGAAATCACCGGCCTTCTTGGCTCCTACCACTTCGCCGCTCACCGTGGCGCCGCGCGGGATCGCAACCTGCCCTCCCGCCACGATGTCCGTAAGCACCGTTCCGCTAAAGCCTGCGCCCGGCTGAATGTGGTTGGAATTTAGCCCCTGATTGATGCGAATGCGCAAAATCGAGCCCGGCGCAACCGTGACAGGAATGCCAGCCTGCTGCCCGCCCGGGATGGGAGCACCATTGGGCGGAGGTCCATAACCTTGCCCCATCGGCTGCCGCTGATCCGGGGGCGCCTGCTGTGCCCCGTAGCCTTCAGGAGGCGGCGCACTCTGCCCCTGCATCTGTTGATCATCAGCTGCCGGCGCCCCATTCTGCATGTTCTGATCCTGGGCAGGTGGCCCGGCCTGGCCCTGCGCCGGCGCATACGTTCCGTCTGATTGCAGCACCATGTTCTGCGATCCGTCCGGCTGGCCATTCGCCGGAGGGACGTTCTGGTCCCCTTGCATCGCCTGACCGCCTGCCGGGGCCGGCGGCGTGCCCCCTAATTCCAACTCATCGACCACTTTGAGCACGCCCGCCGCCCGGGCCGCCAGATTTTCGGCCTTGGTGCGCATCGCCTCATCCTGAACGTTCCCCGTCAAGGTAACCGTTCCATAAACTGTGGAGGTCTGGATATTCTGCGAAGACAGCTCTGGCGCGCTAGCCAACGCTTTGAGCACATTCGACTCAATCTGCGCATCGGGAAGCGTCGACGACCCGGTCGACGCCGCGTTGCTCTGCGCCCAGACTGCCGTACCCCCAAACATCAACCCAGCTGCCAGCAACACCATCCCGACGCCACGAAGCCTTCGTACGCTCATCGCTTGCTCCTCTTGCGCCTACGAAACATCTCGCGACGCGGTCTTGCTCGGATATTCTTCCGCAAGGTTTAGACGCAATAACTTCGCGGGCCACCGACAGTATCACAAACGCGGTTCCAACAGAAAAGTTCCGGTCACGCAATCTCTGAACCTTTCTATCGCGACTGCCGAACCTTTCCATATAGATGCATACCGTCCCGCGAGAGCGCCACACACGGTCACGATAAGCGCGCCAGTGCTTCCAAATCGTGGAAGATTGACCCCCACTACACAGCGACATATAATCAAAGAGCGGGGTGGAGCAGCCCGGTAGCTCGTTGGGCTCATAACCCAAAGGTCGTAGGTTCAAATCCTACCCCCGCAACCACTTAGCGAAACTTCCAACCCGGAATAACCCGGTGTAAGAGCAATAACATTTGCTCCGCCGGGTTTTCGCACGTCTGGACGCTCGCCTTCATGGGTTATGCGCTCCTCAATATCCTGCTAACGACTGCTGCGTTTGCCTCACGCTTTGCTTCCATCAGCGCGTTGCCGGGTGAATTTCAAGGATGATGCTCCTGTCCAGTCACAGCGGCCCGATCGGTTGTATTTAATTTTAGGCCAGCTTCAAGCCAGTTATTCAGTGAACTCAGCCGAAATCTCCAGCGTTTTCCGACCTTGAAGGCGGGGACTTCGTGCTGCCGTGCCTTGCCCTCAAGGGTCTTCCAGTGCATGCCCAGCACAGAGGCCGCCTCGTGGAGATCAAGCAGCGGTTCGAAGGCCGGAGGAAGGGTTCGTGAATTTGCTTTTGCGGCTGAGAGCATACAACCTCACTTGAAAGAACCCAAAGGAGGGGCGGAGATAACGTACGTGCTCTGAAGATGGCCGAAGATGCCTGTAGAGTCCAATTCAGCGGAATGGGTTACTTATCAATGACGCTGATAAGCACATACCGGCCTACCTTTTCCACAGCTCTCTCATCTAACAAATACAACCAGACGGTGGGACGCGCCTGCGCGCCGATACGCTGAAAGAACTGACTGCTCAGTCCACGTCCTATCCCCATTTCCACGGAGTTCATGGGGGAGCGGCATGTCCAAGAACGACACGAAACTGATGGAGTCAGTAATTGCCCTGGCTGAGGACTTGCACTTTGGGCGGGCGGCCCGCAGGCTGCGCATTAGTCAGCCCATGCTGACTAAAACATCCAAGATGTCGAAGCCCTAATTCCCTGTTTCTCCGGGACCGCAAACACGTCGTCTTGAGCGATGCGGGGCGCGTATGTGCAACAGGCGCGGCTTTCACTTCTCTATGGCGAACGAGCTGTCCAATCTGCGCGAGCGGTAATGCAGAGTGTGGATGAGACATTCCATGTGGGACGTACTCCATATGCTGATCCGTTCTTGGTGTCTACTCTCCTCTCAATCCAACTCCCCCTGTTCCCGCGCCTCAAGATCGATTTGGTCAGCAAGTTTTCGATGGATCTTATCGACGATCTACTCACAGGGGTGCTCGATTTAGCCGTTGCGAACGAACCGCCTGAATCGCCTTTGCTCACCTGCGTTCAGGTTGCGGAACAACCGTTCTATATCGCTATATCGAAAAGAGAAGAGTTGGCGCGTCATCCTGCGGTGTCGCTCGATCAGATGGGTGGCCGTAGGTGGATTCTTTTCGAGCGTCAACTGCATCCGCCGCTCTCCCTTGAAAACTATGGCTACCGAAACGCTGCCTCACGCCGACTCGTTCCCAGCCGGATATCCCATCAACCCCACTCTTACCCGCTCCACCCTTCTATCCGTCGACGCAATCACCTCCAGCCGCAGCGGCCCGTCCTCCACCACCTCGCCAGGCAGAGGAATGTGCCCCGCCATCTCGCTCACCAACCCTCCCACCGTCGTCGCCTCGTACTTCCTCAGCAGCTCCGCCAGGCTCTCATCGTCGTCTCCGACATCAACCTCGTCCTCCCCCACACTCTCTCCAACATCCGCGCCTTCACCCGACCCCTCCAGCAACTCCCGCAGCCGATCCACCTCAAAGCTTCCCTGCACCACCCACGTTCCCTCGCGCTCCGCAATGGGAGCGTCACCATCCGCGTCCGTGTCGTGTTCGTCCTCAATCTCCCCCACGATCGCCTCAATCAAATCCTCAATCGTCACCAACCCCGCAACCCCTCCATACTCATCAATCACGATGCCCATGTGCTGCTTCTGCCGCTGCATCTCGCGCAGCAACTCATTAACTTTCTTCGTCTCCGGAATAAATAACGCTGGCCGTTGCAGCTGGACCACCGTCCGGTTGGCTGCATCGGTGTCCTTCACCCCCAGCAGATCGCGCGCAAACGCAATCCCCGTAATGTGATCCAGTGACTCCCCATACACCGGAACCCGCGAGAAGTTATGCGCATTCACCTCCGCCGTAAACGTTTCTAACGTCGTCTTCCCCGCCACCGCAAACATCTCCGGTCGCGGCGTCATCACATCGCGCACCACTTTGTCGCCAAACTCCACCACGCTCCGCACCAGTTCGCGGTCCTCCTCATCCAACACGCCTTCTTCTTCTCCCGCCTCCAGCAGCGCATCCATCGCCTCGCCTGAATCTTCCATCTGCTGCGCCTCCGGCTCGGCCAGCCCCGCAATCGAGAGCAGCAGACCAATCGTCAGTGTCAGCGGCAGCACCAGGTAAAACAGCACGCGGATCAGAAACGAAATTCGCGCGATCCACAAGCCTTCGGTCTTCGTGAAGAAGATCTGCGGCAGCAGCCGATCGAAGATCAGCATCGCCAGCAACAGCTCGAAGACCGTTCGCCCAATCTCAACCGGGCTCTCTCCCACCTTCCCCTGCAGATGAATCGCCAGCAGAAAAATCAGCGCCCCCAGCGCAATCTGCCGCAGCACCGACGCAGACATCGCCGAAGACTGCCGGCTCAACCGCAACTTCGGCTCTACCCACCGCTCCCACGCGTCGATGTTCTCCGTATACTCGCGCGAAAGAAACTTCCCCATCTCAAAATAAATGCGATCCACGTAAGCCGACAGCGCCAGCAGGCACAGCAACAGAAATACCGTGACGTCATAACCCGTGATCATGCCCGCACCCCACGCCGCTTGACTCCGGGCCCTTTGCGTCTAAACTTCGCGCCCTTCGCGTCAGAAGCTTTTGCCGCAGTCTTTGCCTTTGTCTTTCTTTCTGTCATTCCCTCCAGGAATCTGCTTCTCGCCTTTGCCGTTGCCACTTCCACACTGGCTCGCGCAATCAACCCATTCGGCAGTCGTAACTTCCCCCGCAACCCGCTCTCGTGTTCTGCCATCTCTCCGCAATCCATCTCATGATCCATCCCCGAAAGATGCAGCAGCCCATGCAGCAACAGCACCCGCACCTCATCGCGCAGTGTATGCCCATGCTCCTCAGCCTGCCGCTTCGCCGTCTCTAAGGAAATCGCCAGGTCGCCGCCGTACTGCCCCGCAAGTTCCTCCGCCGCCGGAAAGCTCAACACATCTGTAGCCTTATCCTTCCCCCGATACTCACGATTCAACCGTCGCAGCGTCCGATCCCCCGCCAGCAGCACCTCCACCTCGCCCTCCAACCCCACCGCCGCCTGCGCCACCCGCAGAAACCGGCTCAGCCCCGACCGCGACAGCCCCCACGAACGCCAAACCTCGGCATCTGTAACCTGCCCAATCTTCCCGACAGATTTACTCAGCGTTCGCGGAGGCTCCAAGGTCATCATGCGTGCTCTGATGCTACCGCAACCACGCTCCAACGCAAGCGAAGCCCATCACATTCCAACCCGCTACGGCTTACCCGCGCGCACCTTACCGAAATGCAGCGACAACTGAACCGACATCGCCAGCGCCCCCGCACCAAGCGCCACCCATCCCGCCACCCCCCACGGCCAGAAGTAGTGCAGCAGTACGAACCCCGCCACCAGGTTTCCAAATCCCCACAACACATTACTCAGCGCCGACGACTCACCCACCCCCGGCGGCTTCGCAAACGGCGACTGGAACGGTGCCCCGCTAATCCCATGCACAAAATGGGGCACCCCATTGGCCAGGAATGCCCCACTCAAAAACTCAAGCAAATAAAAATACCAAGGCATCAACGCAACTCCTAATCCCTAATCCCTAATCCCTGTTCCCTGCTTTACTGCGGAGCGAGCATCCGCTTCCTCGTCTCGTCTTCCTGGATCGTCAGCGGAACGCCATCCACCGCCAGCGGCAACTGCTCGGCCCGCTGATACGTGTCATACGCCCGCACGATCCGCTGCACCAGCAGATGCCGCACAACATCCACATCCTCAAAGTGGCAGAACTTGATGCCCTCCACGCCATCCAGCACGCGCATAGCCTCAAACAATCCACTTTTCTTAGGATTCGGCAAATCAATCTGCGTCAGATCGCCAGTGATCACAGCCTTCGACGCATTACCCAGCCGCGTCAAAAACATCTTCATCTGCTCATTGGTAGTATTTTGCGCCTCGTCCATGATGATGAACGCATCATTCAGTGTCCGCCCGCGCATAAACGCCAGCGGCGCCACCTCAATCACGTTCGTCTCCAGCATCTTGTCGACCTTCACCGGATCCAGCAAGTCATACAGCGCGTCATACAACGGCCGCAGGTAAGGATCAACCTTCTCCTGCAACGACCCCGGCAGAAACCCGAGCCGCTCGCCAGCCTCAACCGCCGGCCGCACCAAAATGATCCGCGCCACCTTCTTCGCCAGCAATGCACTCACGGCCATCGCCACCGCCAGGTACGTCTTGCCCGTACCCGCCGGCCCAATGCCAAACACCATGTCGTTGGTCTCAATCGACTCAACATACTTCCGCTGGTTCGGCGACCGCGGCTGCACCGAGCGCTTCGTCCCAACCGCCCGCTGCTTGCCACTCTCCACCAGTCCGCGCAACGTCACCGCCGGATCCGACACGACCATCTTCAACAGCGCATTCAATTCGCCGTTGTGCGGGTGTACCCCAAGTTTTCGCAGATGTTCAAAGTCGGCGAAAATTCCCTCTACCCGGGCAACCGCTGTAGCCTCGCCCATCAACTGGATACTGTCCGACCGCAAATCGATCTGGACTGCCAGCCCATCTTCCATCAAACGAAGATTCTCGTCGCGTGTGCCATACAACGGCTCGATTCCAGGGGTAAGCTGCAGGGATTTTTTTACCAAATGGAAGCCTGACCTCCGTCAGGAGAGTGCAAGAAGAGGTTTGACGCGACCTCTCTGTTTTTAGATGCAGGGGGAATGACAGCGACTCTACACCGCCGGTTGCGGCACGGATTCCGTACAGCCGCCATGCGATCCATCGCACGCTGTACCTTCACCGGATTGGCCATAACTGAAACGAAGTTTGCCAATAGAGTATCGATGTTGAGCCAGAGCCTAACCGCCCCCCTCCTCACGCGTCAAGCCACGCTGTGTAAATTCCCGACCAATCGCGAACCTAATTCGTGACCAAGCTCGTACCCTTCCCCTCCGCGCCGCCTCCCAACCCTGCCCTTCATTGACCCCCCGCACCCAAATCCAGTAAAATCAAGCTTGCAGAGGAACCGCTGCACTGCGCTTCAGGTTCAGCACCAGCCTCCTCCAGCATCCCCTTTCCCAACCGGAAAAGAAAAGAGTCTCGCACCATGGCAAACCACGTATCTTCGCTCAAGCGCGCCCGTCAAACCATCACCAAGACCGCCATCAACCGCGCCAACAAGTCCAAGCTCCGCGGCGCCCTCCGCCTTATGCGCGAGGCCCTCACCGCCGGCGACAAGAAAACCCTCGTCGAGACCTACCGCTCCACCGTCTCCGTCCTCGACAAGAGCGTCCAGAAGGGTGTCCTGCACAAAAACACCGCCAGCCGCTACAAGGGCCGCCTCAACGCCCGCGTCAAGGCCGTCGTCACCAAGGCCAAAGCCGCCTAAAATTTTTCCCTGCAATCCCAAAAGGCCAGCCCTGCGCTGGCCTTTTGCTTTTCCCGCTTTTCATTTCCCGCCAATCCCCCAAACTCTCCGGAACCTCCATCCTCACCCTCGCGTACAGTACTCTGTCAGGGACATCCTTTGGCCGCGCCCCCGCGTCTCCATCAGCCTCCGTCGCCCGCAGGCTGTCCACCTCACCCCAACCCGAACCGGAGTCTTCCCGATGATTGACCGCCTCTCGCGTCGTGCATCCTCTCTGCACCGCCCACTCGCCGCCCTCGCCCTCTGCACCCTCCTGATCGCCGCTCCGTTCGCCCACGCCCAAACTCCCGCGCAGGCGCCCCCGACCCCGCCCGCGACCCACTACGTCCCCTCGCCCAGCTTCGACACCGCCTCCATCAACAAGGCCGCCGACCCCTGCACCGACTTCTACAAGTACGCCTGCGGCAACTTCGCCGCCGCCAATCCCATCCCCTCCGACCAGTCCGCCGTCGACCAGTTCTACACCCTCTACAACGTCAACACCCAGGAGCTCAACGGCATCCTCACCAGGTACGCCGCTCCCGACCCCGCCCGCACGCCCAACCAGCAAAAAATCGGCGACTACTACGCCGCCTGCATGAACACCGCCCTCATCAACCAGAAGGGCCTCGCTCCCCTCCAGCCCCTCCTCGATCAAATTAACGCCGTTTCGAAAAACGACCTCGCCTCGCTCGCCGGTGAGCTCCAGCGCTACAACGTCAACGTCTTCCTTGGCTTCGGCGAAGAGCAGGACTTCAAAGACTCCAGCAAGCAAGTCGCCGTCATCGATCAGGGCGGTCTGGGCCTCCCCGAGCGCGACTACTACACCCGCACCGGCGACAAGGATAAGCAGATCCGCGCGGAATACGTAGTCCACATCGCCAAAATGCTCACCCTCGCCGGCGAGTCCGCCGCTGACGCCCAGCGCGACGCCACCAACATCCTCGCCTTCGAAACCAAACTCGCCGAAGCCTCCATGACCAACACCGAGCGCCGCGATCCCGAGGCCGTCTATCATCCCCAGTCCCTCGCCACCTTCGAAGCAAGCCTCAACGGCGTTGACTTCGCGCCGTTCTTCGCAGCCGTTCACGCTCCCCCCATCGATTCCCTCGTCAACGCCAACCCCAAATTCTTCCCCGCCATGATCGCTGCCGTCCGTGCGACCGACATGGACACCCTCCGCGCCTACCTCCGCTTCCAAACCCTCAGCACCTTCGCCGCTCAGCTGCCCCAACCCATCGACGCCGAAAACTTCGACTTCTACAACCGCCAGCTCTATGGCATACCCACCCAGCGCCCGCGCTGGAAGCGCTGCTCCGCCGCCGTCGACGGCGCCCTCGGTGAAGCCCTCGGCGAGGTCTACGTCCAGCAATACTTCGCCGGGGACAGCAAGGCCAAAACTCTCCAGATGGTTCATGACATCGAAGCCGCCATGGACAAGGACATCGACACGCTCGAGTGGATGAGCCCCGCCACCCGCATCCGCGCCAAGGAAAAGCTTCACGCCGTCGCCGACAAAATCGGCTACCCCGATAAGTGGCGCGACTACAGCAAACTCACCATCAGCGCCGACGACGCCCTCGGCAACACTCAGCGCGCCACCGCCTTTGAGAACGATCGCCAGCTCAACAAAATCGGCAAGCCCGTCGACCACAACGAGTGGGGTATGACACCACCCACCGTCAACGCCTACTACAACCCCAGCATGAACGACATCAACTTCCCCGCCGGCATCCTGCAGCCTGCCTTCTATGACCCCAAGGCCGATCTCGCCGTGAACTACGGTCACATCGGCGCTGTCATCGGCCATGAGCTCACTCACGGCTTTGACGACGAAGGCAAGAAGTTCGATGCCAAGGGCAACCTTGCAGACTGGTGGACGGCCGAAGACACCACCAAGTTCGAAGCCAGGACCGGTTGCCTCGTCAACCAGTACGGCAACTTCGTAGCCGTCCCGGGCGCCACCTCCAAAGACGACGTCCACGTCAACGGCAAGCTCACCCTCGGCGAGAACACGGCCGACAACGGTGGCCTCGTCCTCGCCTACCTCGCCTATCTTGATCGCGCCAACAAGGACGGCCTCGACATCCATAAGAAAATCGATGGCTACACCGGCCCCCAGCGCTTCTACGTCGCCTTCGCCCAGAACTGGTGCGAAAACTCCCGCCCCGAGGCCGTCCGCGCAGAGGTCCTCACCGACGAACACTCCCCCGACCACTTCCGCGCCAACGGAGCCATCGTCAACCAGCCCGGCTTCGCCGCCGCCTTCGGCTGCAAGAAGGGCACCCCCATGGTCCCAGCCGACAGCTGCCGCGTCTGGTAACCTCCCAAATCGCATCAACCGCACGCCCCGGAGCCCACTAGCTCCGGGACGTTCGCTTTTCGCCTTTGCCTTTCTTTCTGTCATTCCCTCCAGGAATCTGCTTCTGCTCTTGCCTTCTCCGTCCCGCCTGCAACCACAAAATAAAAACCCCAAAAACAGCCCAAATTCCGCATGTCAACCCCCCTTCCGCCCCCCGAACTCACAAAACCCGCGCCACCACTACCGATTTCTTCCCAACCGACTTGGCATACTTACCCCATCAACCCAACTACAATTGAAGTAGCGCCACCCAATCAATATCCACAGCATCCTCCGCAAGGAGGGGTACTTTGCCCATCAAAGTGTCTCAACGCAATACTTTACGTAAAGAGTCCACGAAAAAACTGCCATACTTTGGCCTGTAAACCATTTGAATGGAATGCTTTACAGCGAAAGTATGACTTGGGGGGGGGTGGTAGGGGGTATGGAGACACTCGGAAAGCACCGCACCTTCGGCTTCCTCGCCGCCTTCCTCGCCAGCTCCTTCTGGGGTTGCGGCTTCTACTTCGGCAAAATCGCCCTCAACGAGATGAACGTCGGCGCCATGGTCTTCTACCGCTTCGCCTTCGCCCTCATCGGCCTCGCGCCTCTGCTCATCACGCATCGCCCAAACTTCAACGCGGCCGAGTGGCGCATGCTCATCCTCGCCTCCTTCATGGGCGTTCCCCTGCAGTTCATCCTGCAGTTCAAAGGCCTCTCGCTCACCACCGTCTCGCACGCCGCGCTCATGGTCGGCATGATGCCCGTAATCCTCGCCGTAGGCGCAACCATCTTCGCCAAGGAACGCCTCAGCAAGCTAGGCTGGTCTGCCCTAACCCTCTCCACCACCGGCGCAGCCCTCATCGCTCTCGGCGGAACGCACCATCACACTGACGGCGGACCATCTCTCGCCGGCGACCTCCTCGTCGTCTTCTCCCTCTTCATCGCCCTCTTCTGGATCCTCTTCAACCAGCGCCTCATGAAGCGTCACAACCACATCGTCGTCACCGCCTACGGCATCGCCATCGGCACAGCAATGCTCGCCCTCTATGTCCCGATCGCGTACGGCCCTCCGCCCATCCACGGAGTCAGCCTCAAAGCCTGGGCAGCGCTAGCCGCCAGCGGGCTGCTCTGCACCGCCACAACCACGCTGCTTTGGAACTGGGGCATGACGCAAGTCCCCGCCTCACAAGCAGGAGTCCTGCTCAACATGGAACCCCTCATCGGCTCGCTGCTCGGCGTCTTCCTCCTCAGCGAACACCTGGGCCCACTCGCTTGGCTCGGCGGCGCCATGATCCTCATCGCCGCCATCGCTCTCACAACCCGCTCCAACCACCCCATCGAAGACCCCGCGATGGTCTAACCTTCGACCCACTACACTGGCGTAATAATTCCACCCACCGGCAGCGACGTCGGCAGCGAACCCGGCCTCCGCAAGTGCATCGCGTCGGCGATCACGTCCACATACTTCAATCCCGCACCGGTATTGAACAACACCACCCGCTCCCCGCGCTTAATCTCTCCACCAGCGAGCAACTTGTCATACGCCGCCGTAGCCGCCGCACCCTCCGGCGAAAGAAAGATCCCTTCCTCCTTCACCCAGTTCAGAATCGAAGCGAGGATCGCCGCATCATCCGACGCCACCACCTTCCCGCCCGACTCCCTAACAATCTCCAAAATAATATTGTCTCCATAAGGCTTCGGCACCCGCAGCCCCGAAGCAAACGTAGCAGCGCCCTGAAAGAACTCGCTCACATCCTTCCCCTCGTCAAACGCACGTTCCACCGGCGCGCACCCCGCAGCCTGCAGCGCATACATCCGCGGCCGCTTCCCCGTCACCCACCCCAACTGCTCCATCTCTTTAAACGCCTTCCACATCCCGATCAGCCCCACACCGCCGCCCGTCGGATAGAACACCGCATCCGGATACTCCCACCCCAGCTGCTCCACTAGCTCATACCCCATCGTCTTCTTACCCTCCACGCGGAACGGCTCCTTCAGCGTCGACATATCAAACCAAAGCTCATCCGCCCCAACGCCCGCATCCCTCTGCCGCTTGATCTCCTCACCCACCATCCGCGCGCAATCCGATATCAATCCATCCACCATCCGCACATCCGCGCCATACACCACACCCTCCAAATAATTCGCGAACGGCACATCCTTCGGCATAAAGATATGCGCCTTCATTTGAGCGGCCGCCGCATACGCAGCCAGTGCTCCCGCAGCATTCCCCGCAGAAGGCGTCGCCAAATGACGCAAGCCATACTGCTTCGCCATCGACACTGCCATCGACATTCCCCGAGCCTTGAACGTCCCGGTAGGATTCGCCCCCTCTTCCTTAACAAACAACCCGTTATACCGACGACTCTGCAGCATAGGCGTCCACCCCTCCCCCAGCGACACCGCCTCCACCTCAGGCAGCACGTCCGCATAGCGCCACATCCCGAGGCTCCTGCTCGAAGCCGCCGCCAACTCCGCCGCATGCTCGCGTCTCGCCGTCTTCTTCAACGCTTCAATGTCGTACCGCACATACAGCACCCCACCATCCAGAGGGCAAAGCGTCTGCGGCGCTTCAGCAGAAATCTTGTTGTGGCAACGCGAGCATTCAAGAGCAGCAATCTTCGGCATATCTTCCATCCTATCCAACGCCTGCCCCTCTATCCCGTAACCTTCGGCTACTCTAGAAGCACATGCCACCCCGCCTCATCGCCATCGACCTCGACGGAACGCTCCTCAACTCTTCCGGCCAGGTCAGCCCCCGCAACCGCGCCGCCCTCAAATTAGCCGAGTCTTCCGGAATCGAAATCGTCATTTCCACCGGCCGCCGCCACAGCTTTGCGATGCACGTCCTGCGCGATCTAAACCTGCATCACGCCTCGGCCGTCGTCAGCTCCAACGGTACCGTCATCCGCACCATCGGCTCCGAGCTCATCCATTGCACTCACCTGCCGCTCTCCACCGCGCGCTGGCTCTGCTCCCACCTCGACGACTACCGCAATACCCTCGTCCTCACCTTCGATCTCACCGGCCCTGACGGCGAAGACTCCCGCGGCGCCCTCATCGTCCAGCACCTCGATGACCTACACACCAGCATCGGCCGATGGATGCGCGCCAACGAGCGCTATATCGCCCAGGTTTCCCCGATCGAAGAAGCCCTCCAACCCGGTGCCACTCCGCCCATTCAAATGATGCTCTGCGGTCCCATCGATCGCATGCGCGAGGCAGAAGACCTGCTAAACCAGCACCCTCTTGTAACCCCGGTCGGCGCCCCGGATTCCCCCAACGCCGAGGTCGCGCTCCACCGCACCACCTACCCCGAAACCGATCTCACCCTCTTGGATATTCTTCCCTCTGGCTGCTCCAAGGCCTCTGCCCTCAAGCACCTCACTCACCTTCGCGGCTTCACCTCAGCCGACATTCTCGCCATCGGCGACAACTGGAACGACGTCGCCATGCTTCGCCTCGCGGGCCACGCCGCCCTCATGTCCAACGCACCCGACGATCTAAAGGTTCTCGCCTCCGCCAGCGGATGGACTGTCGTCCCCTCAAATGATGAGGACGGTGTCGCCGTTGCTATCGAGTCCGTCCTGAGCCAGGTTCCGGTCTAACCCACGTCACCTGCTCGCAGGACCCACTCGAACCTCAGCCAGTCCAGATCGGCGAGGGCTTGCTCTGCTGCTCCTCGCGGGCTCGCAACATCTTGCGATTCATGCACGCAGCACAGCGCCATGGATACAGTCCAAGTCGGCTGTACAACAGCCTTTCAAAGCTCGTCTGCTTCGACCGAAACATACGGCCCTTTTGGCAGGTCGGGCAACGCATAGCGATTCACTCCTGAAAGTCAATTGAGAAGACCAGCACGCACAACATCGGCAGTTCAGGTGGAAACTTCTAAGGCTCGCGATCTCTTTGCTACCCGGATCAACGCGATGATAGTCTCATAAACAGTGCAGATTCGCCCTCTAACACGTATCTTTCTAGGTTCCACCTTGCTTCTTGCGGGTTTTCTGTGCAAAAGTGCGGACGCATTTCAGCGCGTCACGCTCCGTAACGGCTTCGCCTACGACTGCGCGCGCTACGAACCCCTCGACGACTCCCACGTTCGCCTGTTCCTTACAGCCCAGGTCCCCGGAACCCAGGCTCTCGACTTCATCGATCTCTCCCGCGAGTCCATCGCCACCATCGAAACCCTTCCCGACCCTCCCCAGTCCCCAGCGCCCGCCTTAGCCGCAGTCTCCACCGTCAACGTTCCCGACCTCATCACCGCCGCCGGCGCCCAGCACCACATCGATGCCGATCTCCTCGCCAGCGTCATCCGTGCCGAAAGCGGTGGCCGCGCCAACGCAGTCTCCCGCACCGGAGCCCGCGGCCTTATGCAGCTCATGCCCGGCACCGCCCATCAGCTCGGCGTCAACGACGCCTTCCGTCCCGACCAGAACATCGCCGGCGGCACCACCTACCTCGACCAGCTCCTCGAACGCTACGACCCCCACAACGACACGCACGGTCTCGCCCTCGCGCTCGCCGCCTACAACGCCGGCCCCGCAGCCGTCGACCGCTACCACGGCATCCCTCCCTACGCCGAAACCCGCGCCTACGTCGTTCGCGTCATGAATGAGTTCAAACGCCGTAAGCTCGCCCTTGAACATCGAGCGACAGAGCGCGCCCATTCCCCCACCGCCGCCCTGGCCGTAGCGTCCCTCGACGCCCACTGATGCCGACCCCTGACGTCTCCAGCATCCTGTCCCAGTCTTCCGCGAAAAAGGGTCTATTCACCGCCCGCACCATGATTCCCGTCGTGCTGGTTCTCCTCGTGCTCATCTTGTGGCTCGCCCGCGGCCATGCCTCCTTCGACTGGAAATCGCTAGGCCACCAGCTTCGTTCCGTCTCCCCCACGCTCATCCTCATCTCCTTCGCCTGCACCTATCTCGGTTACGTTCTGCGCGCCTGGCGCTGGGCCGTGCTGCTCAAACCGCTGCATAAGACCACCACGCTGCAAATGGTCCCCTCCCAGTTCATCGGCTTCACCATCGTCGCCCTCTTCGGCCGCTTCGCCGACCTCGGTCGCCCCTACCTCATCGCCCGACGTCTCAAGACCCCCGTCGCCACTCAGCTCGCCGTCTACTCCATCGAGCGCGCCTTTGACCTTGCCTCCGCCGCCATCATCTTCTCTGTCACCCTGGCTTTCGCCCCGCGCAACATGCCGCACCACGAAGCCTTCGCTCGCGCTGGACTCCTCTCTCTCGCCGCAACGCTCTTCCTCGCCATCTTTGCCCTCTCCCTGAGATTCGCCGGCAACTACGTCGCCCGCATCGTAGCCAGCCTGCTTCGCCCAATGTCAGAGACCTTCTCACAAGCCGCCTCTGCCCGCATTCTCGAGTTCAGCCAGGGCCTCCGCATCGTCTCCACCTTCGGAGAATTCTTCTCCGCGCTCGCCATCTCCGTCGGCATGTGGCTACTCATCGCGTTCATGTACCTTGAGGCCGTCCACGCTTTCCGCGCCACCCCGTCACTGGCAAACCTCAGCTTCGCCGGCACCATGCTCCTGCTCGCCACCGGCTTGGGCGGCTCACTGATCCAACTCCCCATCCTCGGTTGGTTCACCCAGATCGCTGTCCTCGCCGCCGCACTGCACGGCTTCTTCAACGTCCCCCTTGAGACCGCCACCGCCTGTGGCGTCGTCCTCCTGTTCGTTGCGAACCTCGCCATCATCCCCGGCGGCTTTATTGCAGCACACTTCGAAGGCATCTCCCTCCGCGAAGCCGCCACCGCCCCTGCTCCCTAACCTCGACCGTTGTCTTACTCCCGCCGTCCGCGCAGGACTAAAATCGAAGCTTATGAAATGTCCGTACTGTGGCTTCACCGAAGACAAGGTCATCGATAGCCGCGAGAGCAAGGAAGCCGACTCCATCCGCCGCCGACGCGAGTGCGAACGCTGCAACAAGCGCTTCACCACCTACGAGCGCCTCGACGAAATCCCCTACATGGTCGTCAAGAAAGATGGCCGCCGCGAAAACTTCGATCGCCAGAAAGTCCTCACTGGCCTGCTCCACTCCTGCCAGAAGCGCAAAGTCTCCGTCACGCAGATGCAGGAGATCGTCGACGCCGTAGAATCCTTCGTCATCGACAGTCCCGAACGCGAGCGCTCGACGTCTTCCATCGGCGAGCTCATCATGCACCGCCTCAAAGACATCGACACCGTCGCCTACATCCGCTTCGCCAGCGTCTACCGCGACTTCAAGGACGTCAACGAATTCAAGATCGAACTCGAAGGCCTGCTCAGCGGCAAAGACTCCCGCAGCAAACGCCCCAACCCCCGCTAACCAGCCGCTCTCCGCACCAGCAGCATCGTTGCTTCCTTGTCGAACCGTCATCCGTAGCGCCGCGAGGATCAGCTTCTCCCACCACAAGCATCCAAAGGAACATCGTGACTCTCCGCACCCCAACTTTCATCCTGCTCTCGGCACTCGCTCTCGGCGGCTGCAAGCAAGCTCCTGTTCCCGCCGGTCCTTCGCCCACCGCCTCAACCACCGCCGCCACACCCGCACTGACCGTCGCCCCGCCGGTCAACCTCGCCACCGCCGGCACCATCTCGGGCGTCGTCCGCTTCGATGGCAATCCCCCGGCGCGCATCCCCATCGACATGTCAGCCGATCCAGCCTGCAAGCTGCCCTATCTCACCGAACAGATCGTTGTCACCGACCAGCTGCTCGCCAACGTCTACGTCTATATCAAGTCCGGGGCACCCAATTACGCCGCCATCCCCACCGCTACCGCCATCCGCCTCAACCAGAAGGGTTGCCGCTTCTCCCCGCACGTCATCGCCATTCAGCAAGGCGGGTACGTCACCTTCACGAACTCCGATCCCACCGTGCACAACATCCACATCATGCCCGACCAGTCCGCCAACACCTCCACCAGCAACTCCGCCATGGACATCTCTCAGCCCGCCGGCAGCGCTCCACGCACCCAAACCTTCTCCACACCCGAGGTCATGCTCCCCGTCCGCTGCAACAACCACCCATGGATGAGCGCGTTTATCAACGTCGCCCCCAACCCCTGGTTCGCGATCTCCGGCGTCGACGGCAAATTCACCATCACCGGTGTCCCTCCCGGCACCTACACGCTCGCTGCCGTCCACGAGAAACTCGGCGAGCAGGATGTCCAGATCACGGTCCCCGCAAAATCGGCTACCCAGGCAAGCTTCACTTTCAGCGCCAAATAGCATCCAAACCGGAGTATCGTTTCACTACGCAACGAGCAACCAACTCAATCAGCGTAAAGCCCACGCCAGGAGCCAGCACGAATGAACGTCCATCTCGACTTAGCTACCCACACCATTCCCCTCTGGTTTCTCGTTCTCTCCCTCTTCCTCCCGCGCATCTGCATCGTCGTCGCGTGGTTCCAGCACAGCATGACGCAGTACATCCCGCCCGTCGTCGGCCTAATCCCCGTCATCGTCGCTCTGCTCATCCCCCGCCTCTTGATCCTGTTCTGGATCTACAGCGATCAAGGCATCGGCCTCTGGTTCCTCATCCACGTCATCGCCCTGCTCTGCGCCTGGGGTGGCGGCGGTTCCCGCGTCTACTCCCGTCGCCGCGCCACCTACGTCGACTAAGCCCTTGCCACCTCAGCAGCGCAGCGGAATCCCGCTGCGCTGCTTTTCGTTCACGCCCCAGGCACTCATCCTTTTCATAGCCTCGGAATGCCCACGCCTGCGATATCCTAGACGCATATGGAACGGCGTAACGTAGGCATTCTTGGCGCAACCGGCATGGTAGGTCAGCGGTTCATCCAGCTTCTCGAAAACCACCCGTGGTTCAACATTACCTGGCTCGCCGCCAGCGACCGCAGCGCGGGCAAGACCTATGCCGAAGCCTGCGCGTGGCGCCTGGACACGCCCCTCCCTGCGCGCATCGCCCAGATGGTCCTCCAGCCCAACACCCCCGAGGCCTCCGCCAGCGAGCTCCCCCGCATCATCTTCTCGTCCGTCGACGCCCCCATCGCCCGCGAACTCGAGCCCCTCTTCGCCGCGGCCGGCTGCGCCGTCATCTCCAACTCCTCCGCCTTCCGCATGGCCCCTGACGTCCCCCTCGTCGTCCCCGAGGTCAACGCCGACCACCTCGCCTTCATCGAGCAGCAACCCACCCGCAAGCGATCGGGCGGCTACATTGTCACCAACCCCAACTGCTGTGCGATTGGCCTGGTGCTTCCCCTCGCTCCCCTCGAAGCTCGCTTCGGCATCGACAAACTCTTTGTCTCCACCCTGCAAGCCGTCTCCGGGGCCGGCTATCCCGGCGTAGCTTCCCTCGATATCCTTGGCAACGTCATCCCCTACATCAAGAACGAAGAAGAGAAGCTCCAGGAAGAAGTAGCCAAGCTCCTCGGCACCGCTTCCGCCTCCGGCTTCCAGCCCGCGCCCCTCACTCTCTCCGCGCACTGCAACCGCGTCGCCGTAGTCGACGGCCACACCGAGTGCGTCAGCATCAAGCTCCGCAAGGCCGCCACCCACGAACAAATCCTCGCCGCCTGGGCTGACTTCCAGCCCCTCCACGGCCGCGGCCTCGACGGCCTCCATCTCCCCTCCGCGCCACTCTACCCCGTCGAGTACGCGCCCGAAGACACTCGCCCCCAGCCCCGCCTCGACCTCATGCGCGGCAACGGCATGGCCACCACCGTCGGCCGCCTTCGCCCCTGCTCCCTCTTCGACTGGAAGTTCACCCTGCTCTCCCACAACACCATTCGCGGAGCCGCCGGCGCCGCCATCCTCAACGCGGAAATCCTCGCCGTCATGGGTAAGTTCGACTTCCGCGCTTTCCCACCCATCGCCTCTGGCACCAAGTCCGCCGATAGCCTGGTGCCCGCATGAGCACACCCCGCGCCAACGTTGTCGTCATGAAGTTCGGTGGCACCTCCGTCGAAGACGCCACCGCGATCCTTCGCACCGCGTCCATCGTCGCCTCGCGCCTGCGCAAAAATCTCAACCCTATCGTCGTCGTCTCCGCAATGTCGAAAGTCACCGACACCCTGCTCGCCGCCGCAGCAGCGGCCGGCCGCAACGACCGCGAAGAAGCCCTCAAAATCTCCGACGCCCTGCGCACCCGCCATCTCAACACCACCGCCGAGCTCGTCAAAGACAGCGACCGCCTCACGTCCCTCCAACTCAACATCCATCACGACTTCGACACTCTCGATGACCTCCTCCGCGGCATCTCCGCCGTAGGCGAGCTTACGCCGCGCACCTCAGACAACGTCGTCAGCTTTGGCGAACGCCTCTCCTCCGTCCTCTGCACCGCGGCCTTCGCGCAGCAATCCATCCCGAGCACCCACGTCGACGCCCGCACCGTCATCCTGACCGACAACCACTACGGCAAGGCCGCGCCCAAAGAGCCCGCCATCGAAGCCGCGCTCACCGAGCAAGTCCTTCCCCTCATCGATCTCGGCCGCGTCCCCGTCATGGGCGGCTTCATCGGCTCCTGCAACGGAATTACGACAACCCTCGGCCGCGGCGGTTCCGACTACACCGCCGCCATCGTCGGCGGCGCTCTCCACGCCGGCGCTATCGAGATCTGGACCGACGTCAACGGCATCATGACCACCGACCCGCGCATCGTCCCCGAAGCCCTGCGCGTCAAGACCATCTCCTTCGAAGAAGCCGCCGAGCTAGCCTACTTCGGCGCCAAAGTTCTCCACCCCGCGACCATCCTCCCGGCAGTCCAGAAGAACATCCCCGTCTTCGTACTCAACTCCCGCAACGCCGACAACGAAGGCACGAAGATTACCGCCACACCTCCACCCTGCGCCAGCCCCTTCAAGTCCATCGCGGCCAAAAAGAAACTCACCATCATCGACATCGTCGCCAGCCGCATGCTCCTCGCCCACGGCTTCCTCGCCGCCGTCTTCGCCATCTTCGACAAGCACGGCTGCGCCATCGACATGGTCTCCACCTCCGAGATCTCCGTCTCGGTAACCGTCGACTCCAAAGAAGCCCTCCCCGCCATCTGCGCCGACCTCGGCCAGATCGCCGACGTAAAGTACGAAGGCAACAAGGCTCTCATCTGCCTGGTGGGCGAAGACATTCGCGGCCAATCCGGGATCTCCGGCCAGGTCTTCTCCTCCATCTCCCACGTCAACGTCCGCATGATCTCGCAGGGTGCCAGCGAAATCAACATGAGCTTCATGGTCAACGAGGAAGATGTTGACGAAGCTCTCCGCTCCCTCCACAAAAAATTCTTCGTCAACCCCGACCCCACCATCTTTGACATCGAAGCCCGCGTAGCGGCCATGGACAACGTTTAGGAACCCGCTGCTCGGCCCCGGTGCGTTCGTCCTTCTGAACGCAGTGAAGAACCCCTGTATTTTGATCACAGCGGCGATGCTTTTCATCAGAGCGATTAGCGGCAGCTCCTCAGGACTAAACTAACCCCATGCGCATCCTCATCCTCGGCGCCGGCAAAACCGGCCGACTCGTAGCAGAAGTAGCCTCGGAGCGCAGCCACACCGTTCGCGTCCTCGCGTCCAGCGAAAACGGCAATGCCTCCGTCCTCACCGCTGCCTTCCTGAAAGACTTCGACGTCGCCATCGATTTCACCACCCCCACCGCCGTCGTCGCCAACATGCACGCCTGCCTCCCTAGCAGCATTCGCATGGTCATCGGCACCACTGGCTGGTACAGCCATCTCCCCGAGATCCGCACCCTCGCTCAGCAGCACAAAACTGCGCTGCTCTACGGCACCAACTTCTCCATCGGCATGCAGATGATGCTTAAGCTCGCGAAAGAGATGACCACCGCCCTCAAGGACGCCGGCTACACCTTCGCCATCTCCGAAACTCACCACGTCAGCAAACTCGACGCACCCAGCGGCACCGCCCTCACCCTCCGCGATGCCGTCCTCTCCACCCTCGACCGCAAAGACGCCACCCCCAACAACGAGATCGTCATCACCTCCAACCGCACCGGCGACGTCGAAGGCGTACACTCCCTCATCGCCGCCAGTACCTGCGACCGCCTCATCCTCACCCACGAATCCAAATCGCGCCGCCCCTTCGCCGAAGGTGCCGTCCGCGCCGCCGAATGGCTCTCCACCCACACCGGCGTCCACGACTTCCACGAAGTCTTCACCGAGCTCTAGACCCACCCAAAACGTCAGACCCGCCGCCCCCCGAAGTTGCATACATCGCTGTGGCCGCCTACCCTTGCATCATGAGTTCTGTAGCCTCCCTCGCGCACGCCCCCTTCGCTCTCCTTCCCTTCGAACATAAGCTTGACCGCCTCGCCGAAGTCGCCGTCCGCATTGGCGCCGGACTTCAGCCCGCTCAGGAGCTCGTCATCACCGCTCCGCTCGAGGCCACTCCCCTCGTCCGCCGCATCACCGAACAGGCCTACAAAGCCGGCGCCAAGCTTGTCACCACCTTCTACGTCGACGACGCCGCCAGCCTCGCCCGCTACCAGCACGCGCCCGACGCCTCCTTCGACTACGCGCCCACCTGG
>Ga0302317_10000613_pt1 | contig 29295 bp, 34 predicted proteins | sample III_Palsa_N3_3_FD_200450 | JGI IMG/M metagenome (GOLD analysis project Ga0302317, IMG submission 200450) | Peat permafrost microbial communities from Stordalen Mire near Abisko, Sweden - III_Palsa_N3_3 | ecosystem: Environmental > Terrestrial > Soil > Palsa > Peat permafrost | place: Sweden...
AGCGCATCGTCGGCGGCCGCTATCTGGGCATCACCGAACCGGGCATCATCGCCGCCGAATCGCCCAACCCCATCGTCAACGACCTGGTGATCATGCCGGACATCGAGAAGCGCCTCGAGGCCTTCGTCCGCACCGGCCACGCCATCGTGGTGTTTCCCGGCGGCGCCGGCACCGCCGAGGAAATCCTCTATCTGCTCGGCATCCTGCTGCATCCGGACAACGCGGAAATCCCTTACCCGCTGATCTTCACCGGCCCCGAGCGCGCCGCCGAGTATTTCCACCAGATCCACCAGTTCATCGGCCAGACCCTCGGCCCTACCGCCCAGGCGCGCTACCAGATCATCATCGACGATCCGGAGCGGGTCGCGCGCGAGGCGGTGGACGGCATCCGCCGCGTGCGCGAATTCCGCAAGCGCAAAGAGGACGCCTACTACTTCAACTGGCTGCTGAAGATCGCGCCCGAGTTCCAGAAGCCCTTCGCGCCGACGCACGAGAACATGCGCGGCCTGGAGCTGCACCGCGACCAGCCGCCGCACCGCCTCGCCGCCAATCTGCGCCGCGCCTTCTCCGGCATCGTCGCCGGCAACGTCAAGGAAGCCGGCCGCCGCGCGGTGGAGCAGCACGGCCTGTTCGAGATTCGCGGCGAGCCCGGCATCATGGGACAGATGGACGAGCTGCTGAAGTCCTTCATCGCGCAGCAGCGCATGAAGCTGCCGGGGAAGGAGTATGCGCCGTGCTACAGGGTGGTGCGGTAGAGACCTGAATTAGAAGTTCGTTGAATAATTTCTTCGTCATTCCCGCGAAGGCGGGAATCCAGTTTTGGCTTTTGCGTGGGGAAACACAGCAAACTGGATCCCCGCCTTCGCGGGGATGACGATTCTGAAATTTATCAGCGAATTTCTGACTCACAATGCTAAAAAAGTGTGGGTTAACTCTCTTTCCCCGCTGGTGGGGAGAGGGGACTCAAATTCAGCGGGGCATCGCATCCAGCCATCAAGGAGATTTTCAATGGACCCCACTGTTGCATCGCTGCTGGGCACGCTGGTGGGCGGCGGCATTAGCTACCTGCTCAACAAGCAACAGCACGCGCATCAGCTCGCCGCGCTCAGGCAGCAATACAAGACGGACTTCATGGCGGAGGAGACGGCCCGCCATTTCCTGAGCCACAAGTCCTATACGGACCGGTCGTTCGAAACCCTGAGCAAGAATCTTGGCGGATTCGGCGATGACGAGCTCAGAAAAATCCTGGTGCGCGCGGGCGCCATCAGGACCTTTCGCGAGGACGGCACGGAATGGTGGCGTCTGCTGAGCCGCATGGATGAATACATCGCCAGAAAGCAGGCCTAGCTCACCCGGCAAATGTCCGGAGCGTTCAGCCCGGCACGATGTCGCAATAGTTGAAGCGCGGCGTGCGCATCACCCGCTCGCCGGCGCTGCAGGCGATGGGCCGGCTGAAGATCGGCCCGGCGTAAACGAAAGAGTGATATTCGCCGTTCTCGCCGCAGGGGTCGGCGCTCTCCGGCAGGTCGCGCAGCAGGGCATGGTCGATCTCGCGGCCGGCGAAGGCAGCGTCGATGGCGTGGGTGTCGACGCAGGCCAGGATCGCCTTGAAGCCCAGGCCGATGAAGGTGCGGATCAGCTCGTCGGTGTCGCGCATCCAGATCGGGTAGAGGCCGCTCATGCCGGCCAGCGCCAGCCGCTCGTCGCGGTACCGCTTCAGGTCTTCGAGGAATAAATCGCCGAAGGCGATTTTGCTGATGCCTCGCGCCTTGAAATGATCCATCGCCTCGCGCATGCGCGCCTCGTAGATCTCGTTGCTGCAGTCCTTGGGAATCATCACCGGATGCAGCGGAATGCCCAGTGATTCGGACTGACGCTGCAGCAACTCGCGCCGCACGCCGTGCATGCTGATGCGCTCGTATTCCTCCGTCACCGTGGTCAGCAGCGCCGCGATCTCGTACTTCTGCGAGGCCAGCAGCTGGTAGGCCGCCATGGTGCTGTCCTTGCCGCCGCTCCAGGACAGCACCACCTTCTCCTTCAGCGGCCTGCGCCGCGCCGGCTTTTGCTGTTCCGCGTGAACCGAGGCAAGGCTTGGCTCTGCTTTGCAGATATCTTCGGGGCTGATGCTCATCGGCGCGCCTGGGGTCTGGTACAGGGGAAGGAAATCCGGCTGCGATTATTTCATTGACGCGATAGTCCGTCACATGAATCGCGCGTCATTTTGAAAACCGCGGAGGTTTGGGAGTATGTTCCGGCCTATCCCGCCGCGACGGGCGCAGGGGTCTCGGCGGGCAACGCACTGGAGCATCCCATGAAATTCACGCCGGAGGTCGTCTCCGCCGCCCTGATCAATATCCTGCGGGAGCGCCAGCTCCGCAGCGGCATGTGCATCGGCATGGAAACGCTGTGGCAGGCTTGGCAAGGCACCGGCCTGCGCAAGTCGGACTTGCCGCTGGCACTGCGGGAGGTCGAGCAGGCCGGATTCGTCCACGTGCGCGGCCAGGAATCCCTGGCCTATGTCGAGCTCAGCGCCGACGGCGCGGAGCTTTTGGTTCCCCGTCGCCGCCCCAATGCGGCGGTGCAGGCCTGGATGGATGACGTCGATCTTTATCGCATCAGCCAGCGCGCGAGGGAGAATCGCGCGGACGGGCACCGGCGCGCCGGTGACAAGTCCGGCAGTGCTTTCGGCTGAGCCGCCGCTTGCGCCCAGGTGGCTGGCCAACCTGCCCTAGTCGGCCTTGCCCGGCAGTGGCAGCATCCGCGCCAGCGTGCCGTCCTTGATGATGAATTGATGATACAGCGCGGCCAGCACATGCACGCCGCTCACGATCAGGAGGATGGTGGCGGTGACGCCGTGGATGTCGCCCAGGGCATGGCCGAAATGCGAGCCCTGCGCGAGCAGGCGCGGCAGCGGCAGCACCCCGAACAGCGTCACATCCCAGCCGCGTGAGGAGGCATTGCCCCAGCCCATCAGCGGCAGCAACAGCAGGATCGTGTACAACAGGAAATGTACCAGGCGCGACAGCGATCGCAGCCAGGGCGGCACCGTGGCCGGCGGCGGCGGGGCGGGATTGGACAGGCGCCACAGCAGGCGCAGCACAATGACCAGCAGGATCAGCGTGCCGATGGAAAGATGCCAGGCGATCAGGCCTTCGGGCCTGGTGTCGCGGCCCACGTCCGGCATGGTCCAGGCCACGCCGAACTGCATGGCCAGCAAGAGGAATACCAGCCAGTGCAGCAGCCTGGCCAGCGGATCGTAGGCCGCGGTCTGGGGGGTGGTCACGTTCGGTTCCGTTCGGCCGCAGGCGCGGCTGGCGTCGCAGTTTATCGAAACGGCACGCGGCCGGGTGGGTGTTACGCCGGTTGGCGCAGGGGCTTTACAGGGTTTTACATTGCAGCCGCGCGCCGGCCCATTTCATACTGTTGTCATGTGCGCACAAGCCCTGGTGTTGAGCGGCCGGCAGGTTCGTCTGGAGCCGCTGGAGTCCACTCATGTCGACGGCCTGACCGCCGCCGCGGCGAGCGATCGCGTGCTGTACCAGTGGAGTCCCGTGCCGCATGGCCGGGATGAGGCGGCGCGTTATGTCGAGACGGCGCTGGGCTGGCGCGATGCCGGCACGGCGGCGCCGTTCGCCATCGTGCGTGCGGCAGACGGCGCGGTCATCGGCTCCACCCGCTTCTGGAACATCGAGCGCTGGGCCTGGCCGCCGGGCCATGCGCGGCACGGCCGGCAGGCGCCGGATGCCTGCGAGATCGGCTACACCTGGCTCGACCGCTCAGCCATCCGCAGCGCCGCCAATACCGAGGCCAAGTGGCTGATGCTGACGCATGCCTTTGAAACCTGGCAGGTGCTGCGCGTGTGCTTCCACACGGACGCGCGCAATGCGCGCTCGCGCGCCGCGCTGGAGCGCATCGGCGCGCAGTATGAGGGGCTGCTGCGCGCGCATCGCCTGGCGGCGGACTACAGCACCCGCGACTCGCTGCGCTTTTCCATCGTTGCAGCGGAGTGGCCGCAGGTGCGGCAGCGGCTGGAGCAGTTACTGCTGCGCGAGTGAATGGCGCCGACTCTGCCTGCCGCGCCAGCACCTTTTAGGGAAACTCTGATCAATCGTCACCCCCGCGTAGGCGGGGGTCCAGTTTTGATTTCCGCCCTTCGCAAAACTGGATTCGCGCCTTCGCGGGAATGACGATGATCCAGTTGATCAGAGTTTTCCTAGAGGATTCCGGCGAGCTTCGCCCCGTCCGGGCTGCCGAGGCCGGTGCAGGCGTCCCAGCCGGTGCCGGCCGCATAGGCGCCGTTGTTGCCTTGGACGATGTCGTTGAGGCTGGCGGGATTCTGGTACAGGGTGGCGTTGATGAAGCCGGCCGGGCTGCCCTTGATGGCGTTGATGCGGGCGATCAGCCCGGCCCACAGCGGCGCCACGGCGCTGGTGCCGCCGATCACCGTGTCGCTGCCGTCGACGCGCACCGCGTAGCCGGTCTGCGGATCGGCGTCGCCCGCCACATCCGGAACGCCCCGCATGGCCAGCGCGCTGGAAGCGCCCTGTGCATTCAGCACCTCCAGGTGGGCTTGCCATGCCGGCAGCGCGAAGACGCTGCTGATGCCGCCGCCGGTGGCGCCGCCATCGGCGCCGTCGTTCCACACCGTCTCTTCGGCGATGGAGTTGCCCTGGGCCTTGAGCGAGGTGCCGCCGCAGGCCAGGGCGTGTGGACTGGAGGCGGGGAAGTCGACGTGCGGCGCGCTGCCGCTGACGCCGTCGCTGGAGCCGCCGTCGCCCGCCGCCACGCATACCGTGATGCCCAGCGCGGCGGCGGACTGGAAAGCCTGGTCGAAACTGGTCATGGCCTGCTGCGTCCAGCCCGACTCCGGGCCGCCCCAGCTGATCGAGATGACCGAGGGCTGGTTCTGCGTGTCGTGGATGGCGGTGGTGATGGCGTCGAGGAAGCCGGCATCGGTGTTGGGCGCGAAGTACACCGCGATGCTGGCCTGCGGAGCGATGGCGCCGGCCACTTCGATATCCAACATCACCTCGCCATCGGGGCCGTCGGCGCTGCCGGTCGGCTGGTTCTTGGCGTGATCCACGGACACCGCTGTCACTTGCGGCGCGCTCAGTTTCAGTCCGGTGAAATAGGTGGCGAGGTCGGCCGGCTTGTAGCCGCCGCCGAGTTCGATGATGGCGATGCACTCGCCCTTGCCGGCGCCGGCCGGGAAGCCGTACAGGGCGGCCAGCTGGACCGGGGTGAAGCTGCCGGGCGTTTGCGTGTTCTTGCGCAATGTACCGCTGGGCCGCGGGCGGATGCGGAAATGCGGTTTGGCTTGCGGCCGGTTGTCCAGCCCCAGCACCGATTCGACCACGCCGGCAAGCGTTTCCGGCAGATGGATGGCGCCGGCATGTCCGCGGTAAGAGCCGCTGTCGTGCTTGAACAGGCGCAGCTCGACATCAAAGGCTTTATTGAACTGGCTGACGCTGCCGGACAAGATTACGGTGCGCCGCGCCGCGTCGGCCTGCACTACGCTCAGCCCGGCCTGGCGGGCGAATTCGCGCACCGCGGCGATATCCTCCGGCGCCGCGCCGTAAAGCGCGGCGAAGCCGGCGCGGTCGACCCGGTCATGCGGCTTGCCGCTGGTGACCTGGCGCAAGTGGGCGGCGAACGCCGCCGCATCGCGGCGCCGCAGATGGACGCTGACCTCGATGCGCTCATCCGGATGGGACGGCAGCGAGGCCACCGCGCCGGGAAGGGGATTGCGCTCGCTGCCATTGAGGCGGTGTTTGCTCACGATTCGTGACTCCTGTCATTCCGTTGACCGGGGAAGCGGCTCGCCGCATGGGCACGCCGTGCCTTGCCCAAGCTACGCCTGCCGCAGTCCTTTCGGCAAGCAGCGGGGCCGAAGGTTCATTGCACCCGGCGTGACATGTGGTTGTCACACGATGGCGGGATGAATGTGCATGAACCTGGAGCCTGTCTCATCAATGCCCCCTCTCCCTGGTCCTCTCCCCTACGTTCGTGGGGGAGAGGGGGATATTGATGCGGTGAGCTCTAGGAGCCGGTGAAGTAATCCCACTGCGTCTGCGTGGCGTCGATGTTCTGCGTGGTCGTGCCGAGCAGCGTGGTGGACGGCGTGACCTCGCCATCGGGCCAGTCGTGGCCGCCGCCGACGATCTGGTAGAGGATGACGTTGCATCCAGGGATCTGGTGCTGGACCACGCTGGTGCCGTCGCTGACCACCACCGGCAGGTCGGTGCTGGCTTCGTTGCCGCTGCAGCCGTCGATGGTTTCCCAGATCGACGCGGTCTTTTCGGCGGCGTACACGGTGCCGAAGCCGCCGTAGGGCACTTCGTTGTCGTCGGTGCCGGAGAACATCATCATCTTCAGCGGCGTGCCGGTTTCGCAGGTGGTGGTGCTGACCTGCGCCGCGCCCACCATGCCGTAGCCGTTGAGCAGTGCGGGCTGATCGCAGGCGAACAGGTTGGCCATGAAGCCGCCTTCGGAAAAGCCGGTCATCGAAATCATGCTCGGGTCCACCGGCAGGTTGGTCGTGGCGTCGGTGATGACATCGCTGAGGAACACCACGTCAGTCTGCGGATTGCTGAAAATCTCCGCGGCGTAGACGCCGTTGTTCCAGGTCAGGCCTTCATGCGCAGGGAAGGCCAGTACCTCGCCCTTGGCGGCATGCGCCCCGGCCAGCACCAGGTCGGCCATGAAGGTAGGATTGCCGCCCAGGTAATCGAGCATGATCATCAAGGGCTGCGGCGTGGTCGGCGCCGGATCGGGCACCACATAGAGCACGCTGCGCCCATCGACCGTGCGCACGAAGCCCTGCGATCCGGCCGGCAGCGTCAGCTCGCTCGAAGGCGCCGAGCCGGAGAAGGTGCGCCCTGATGCGCCGCCGCTGGAACTGCTGCTGCTGCTCGAACCGCTGCTGGAGCTGGTCGACGCGGAGGCGGAACCCGTGCCGCCGGAACCGCAGCCGCCAAGCAAAGCGAAGAGCCCGCCGGCAAACGCCGCGAGCACGATTTTATTGCGCATTCCCGAAACTCCCCAAGCTAAGATCCACAACATCAATCATGATTGTCACGCCGGACCTGGTAGCCATCGTTGCCCTGGCCCCATCCGATTCCAGCCTGTCATAGCGCGCCCGCGGCGTTGGGGGCGCAATCGAACAGCATTTCCAGCCTTTATCGCAAGCATACGGCTGGCTGGCTTTACCGTAGCTGAATGCAGCCTGCCGATCCACCTCAATGACATGACAACAGATTCATCTGTTATGTCGATGTCCCGGATCCATTGCTCCGCCCGGTAGGTGTTGCACTCGCTACAAGCCCTGCACCCCGCGGTACAGGCACAGGCCGCCGCCGACCAATAAGGGCAGCAGCGTCAATGCTATGCCGGCGGAACGCCCGAACACGAAGCCCTGGGTAAAGGACAGCGCATATCCATGTAGCAAGCGCCCTGCCAACAGTGTCGCGCCGAGGCCATGCAGCGCCCATTTGGGCAGGCCGTTCTGCTCCAGCAGGCCCATCAGCACCAGGATCAGCGGCACGTATTCGGCAAAGTTGGCGTGGCCGCGCATCAGCCGCAGCACCTTGGGATCGCCGCCGTCGCCGAGGCTGGGATTGCCCGGGCCGACGCGCGCCTGCACAACTTTCACACTCAGCACCATAAACCACAGCGCCAGCGCGCCGGCATACAAGGGTGTAACGGTCACGGTGAACTCCATCGGGGTGGAAAACGGCTGTTTTCATTGTGTGTAGCCGCCAGGCGGCGCGCAAGGCGCCGCCCATACGATGGGACCGTTCAACGGGATGGAGCGGGGAATGGGGCTGCGTCAGCCGCAGCTTCCCTACAACGCGGCGAGCTGGCCTTCCAGGTTTTCGCTGGCGCGGCTGGCAACGCGGCTGTGGCGCACTTCGTTGCCGGCGAGGAAGCCGTTGACCAGCTTGCTGATCTCGTTCCAGGCGCGGCCGCTTTCCAGGTCGAGGAAGTGGCCGGTGTCGGCGATAGTGACGAACTCGCTGCGCCGGATGTGTCGCGACAGGGGGCGCACGTCCGCGGCGGCGGTGTACTCGTCCAGTTCGCCGTTGACGAACAGCACCGGGATGCGCACGGCGGAAAGCTTCTCGATGTAGTTGTCGGCGTCGAGCAGCAGGATCTGCCGGATATGGAAGGCGACGCGGGCGCAGTCTTCCACCGGCAGGCTGGCCAGGTAGCGATGGTTGTACAGCTTGAGCAGGCGCGGCAGGTATTTGCCGACGGTGCTGTTGAGCAGGTTGGCGGCGCCGGCCTGGTCGTGATGCTGCAGGAAGGACTGGGCGCGGCCGATGTAGTCGAGCATCGGGTCGTTGAGCACCGGCGAGAAGGAGCCGATCACGGCTTTCTTCACCGAACGCGGCGAGCGGGCCAGGGCCAGCAGCGCGGCGACGCCGCCCCAGGAAATGGAGATGAGGTGGCTGGGGCGGAAGCGCTCGATCAGCTCGCTCAGGATGTCCACCTCATCGTCCTTGGTCAGCGGCTGCTCGTCATTGGTGTTGTGCTGGCGCGACTGGCCGGAGTAAGGCAGGTCGTAAAGCAGCACGTTGAAGCGGCTCTTCAGATATTTGACGGTCTGCCTGAAGGACGTGGTGGTGGCCAGCGCGCCGTTGACCAGGATCACGGTGTCGAAGCGCTCGTCGAAGATATGGTGCTCGACGTGCAGATTGAATCTGCCATTGACGTTTTCTATCGTGTTGACGACTTCCATGCCTGGATCCCCCGGGGCGTTGGTCTCTACCGTTCGAATGTCGGTGGATGACTACCGGGACACTGTTGCTGATTGACGCATCAGCTTTCAACAAATTACATCCGGCCGGTAGCAATCGCTCGATAATCGGTTGTGGCCCGCTGGCAAGGGCCATTTGTGCTCCATATAGAGCAGTCTGCGTGCCCGCCACGCCATCCGGCGGCCCGGCGGCTCCGTCCGGCGTGATTCGCCCGTCACATCGGCCCGCTCCCGGGAAAATGCGCAGCTGGGCGGCTGTGACGCCGGTCGGGGACAAAATGGTCTGGCCAGTACCGCCGGGTCCTGGTGAAATCCGACTAGAATCGGACATCCGAGTCAGGCCTTGTTGTTTGTTGCTGCCCCGCTGCATCGAGTGTCAGACGATAACAACATGGAGGGTCACATGCGCATCGCCAGCATTCCACTTCCGGGCGCGCCCCGCGCCACGGTTCTGTCTCTTCTGCTGTGCGCGCCGATCATGCTGTTGCTGGCGGGCTGCGGCGGTTCCGATGCCACCGCCTCCGGCAGCAGCAACGGTGGCGACAGCAGTAGCAGTAGTAGCAGCGGCGGGGGCAGCAGTGGCGCCGGCAGTAGCAGCAGTGGCGCCAGTAGCAGCAGCGGCAGCGCCAGCAGCTGCACCGCTTACGGCGATCCGCCGCGCCCGGTGGTTGCATCCTCTCCGGACGGCACGCTCAACGACCTGCTCAATGCAGCGCTCAACATCTGCAACGCCTCCAACGGCGAAACGCTGACCTGGACCGATGCCAACGGCACGCCGCGCACCGCCTGCATGATCGCGCCGGCCAATGCCACCGCGCAGACGCCGCTGCCGATGATCGTATGGCTGCATCCGACGCTGATCGCGCAGGACTCGATCACCGCCACCGACTTCATTCCCCTGACCAAGACCGCCAATGTCAGCGGCAGCACCGCCAAGCCGGGCTTCATCCTGCTGCTGCCCACCGGGCGCGACATCGAGCAGTTCCTGCCGGCGCCGCTCAACACCGGCATCGGCTGGGATCACTGGTACCGCAACCTCGACCGCAGCAGTTCCGCGCTGAATGTCGATGTCGCCGCCATCGACCACTTCATCAGCGTGGTCGAGCAGCGCAACATCGTCGACACCAGCCGCGTCTTCATGTCCGGCTGGTCCGAAGGCGCCGACATGGCCACGCTGTACGGGCTGAACACCCCGGGCATCGCCGCCACCGCGCCGTACTCCACCACCAGCCCCTTCGACGATCCGGCCGACCCCTGTCCGCAGGCCGCCTTCGCCACCAACAATACCCGTCCGTACTATCTGATGGTGCGCGAGTGCGATGTCGGCGGCGCTTGTCAGGGCGCGCAGACCTTCCTCGGCCAGTTGAGCGACGGCGTGCTTGCCCCCGCGCTGGTGCAGGGCGTGATCCTCAATTCCCTGACCCAGTCGGTGACTGCCTGCAACGCGGCCTGCGCCGCCGGTCAGCCGGACGCCAGCACCTTCGGCCAGTACGAGCACACCCACTGGCCGACACAGTGGAATGACGAGATCATGAGCTTCCTCAGCAGCAACGCCGAATAAATCAGCGAGGCCGGCAGCGCAGCGGCGCCGCCGGCCAGGCCTGCTTCATTTGCTGGTGGAAGTGGTGGAGGTGGTGCCGTTGCTCGACGAGCCCGCTACCACCGCGCCGATCACCGCCGCCGTGCCGATACCGACCGCGACGATGGTCGCGGTCGATCCCGCGGCGGCGGATGAGGCGACATTGCTGGAACCCGCGGCCACGCCTGTGTCTTCCGCAAAAACGGGCGCGGTGCCGAGCAGTGCGGTGCTGATCAGGGCTGCCTTGAGTGCTGTCTTCATCGGGATGCTCCGGTTGCTTCAACGGTATCCCCCATTGGTATGCGTCGCTGCCGCCGCGGCCCGGGTCCAGGTGCCGGGTGTGCGGGAGCGGGCATGGCCCAGGCAAAGCCTAGCCTTGGCCCACTCCTGCGATGGCCATATTTACAAGGCCTGAACAAAGGGCGCTGGAGTAGGGCCAGCAAGCGAGGTTCCAGGCCGCTTGAAGGTCTTGTTGGGCCTTGCCGGAAATACTGTCTATATGTACAGTATATGTCCGTTTCCCCCTGTCGAGGTGCGCCCATGGGAGCAGATTCCGCGCCTGGCTCCATCTATGGTCTTGCCGGCAAGACGCCGCAGCAGTGTGCGCGCATCCTCAAGGCCGAGGCGCTGGCGGAAGCGGTGTTCGGCAGCCGGCGCCAGGCCGGCGCCTGGATGTATGCCTACACGCCGCGCGTGGCGGAGGGGCGCGTATTGCCGATCAAGGCGGTGGAGTCGGAGCAGGGCCTGGCGGAAGTGATCGCCGAACTGGAGCGCTTGCGTCCGCGCACGGCGCCGCCGCTACGGCAAAGCCCGGTGCCGGCGGCGAGAACGATGCGCCGCCGCCGTTGAGGCCGCGTCGCGGGGTTTGGTGAATCAGTGTCGCGGGATGATGATGACCCGCTTGCCGTGACGGGGAGCGCGATGGGTTGCTTGGCCGAGCCCATGTCGCGCCAGCTGAAACAGCGCCGCGATGCAGTGCACGTACACGGCAAACACCAGTCCCAGGCAAGCCAGCACCGTCAGCACAGGGAACAGGGGCACACACACCACGGCGCCGGCGATCCGCAGTGCCTGTGCCGCCGGGATCGGCTTCGCCGGGGCTGGCCGGATTGCAGGCGGCGTGATGCGCCGCGGCTGCGTCTTGCCCGATTGAAGTTCGCCGTTGGAGATTGCGATATGCACGTGTGTCTCCTGTACACCAGTGATGGCGCGGTCGATCCGGCGCCTGTTTTCCATGGTGTATTTGAAGACAGATCGGGCGGTCGCGCCGCACCGTCCGTACCTCGCCGTGTGCCGTTCGACGGCGCGCGGCGGCGATAACGGACGAGCGGGGCCAACGCGCGGACGAATGCGCTGCGGGCTGCACTGCGGCAAAGAAGCCGGGCGGCCTTGCGCCGGGCAAGTTCCCAGGATGGCTTAGGGACTCAAGGCCAGGTTCTGCCCCAGCCCGGCCAGCTCCTGCAACACCGCCAGGTGGATCGCGCTGACGCAGCGCAGCCGCTGCGCTGCGTCGCCGGCGACCTGTACGTGCAGCTCCATGACGTGACCGGCATGGTCGGCGGCGATGATGAAGGCTTCCGGCGCCGGGCTCTTCAGTACCTCCGCATTGGCCTGCGCCACGCGCAGCAGCAGCGCCAGGTCCTCGTCGGGCTTGCCCATCATGCGCCACTGCAGTGCCACGGCACTGGTGCCGCCGCGATCCCAGTTCACCACGGCGCCGGTGATGAAATTCTGGTTCGGCACGATGACCAGGCTGCCTTGCGCCGTCAGCAGGGTGGTGGCGCGCATGCCGATCTGCACCACGTCGCCCTCCATGCCGCCCGCCACCACGTGGTCGCCGATCTTCACCGGCCGTTCCAGCATGACGATGATGCCGCTGATGAAGTTGCTGAAGATGTTCTGCAGGCCGAAGCCCACACCCACGCCCACGGCCCCGGCGAGCACGGTAAAGGAAGACAGCTTGATGCCGGCGCCGTCGAGGATCACCACGAAGCCGATGGCCAGCACCAGGTATTGCGTCAGCGAGGACACGGTTTCGCGCGTGCTCAGGTCGAGATGGCCGCGCGCCAGGATGCGGCGCAGCATCCAGCCGCGCAGCCAGCGCGACAGCAGCATCAGCGCCAGCAGCGAGACCAGCATGCCGATCAGTGAACCGGTGGTGAACTCGGTGCCGCCGAATGCGAACAGGTGCAGTTTCAGCGGGTCGCCGAGAGTATGAAAAAGATCCTGCATGGCTTCAGGCCCTGTGGTGATGGATATTCGCGGCAACGCGGCTCGATGTCGCGCCGCACCGCAGGCATGCGGCGCGATACCTGATTCCAGTTGCCCGAGGCCGACATGATAGTGCGGTTGGCGGGCTGCGCCATGCGCAGGAGCCTGGGCATGCCTGAGGGCCGCCCGCTGCACCTTTATGGATATCCCGCGCGGCCGCTTAGTTCCGGTGGCGTTCCGCCCCGCTATTTTTTTCGCCGCGCCTTGCCGTCGGCTTGCGCGCGGCCGGCGGCTCCGGCCGCAGGATCGCATCGACCAGGGCCTCGGGATTTTCCGCGTGCTTTTCGAACTGGCCATCCAGCATCAGCTGGCTGAGACCGTGCACCAGGCTCCAGGAGCGGATGGCCGCCACGGTCACCCGCGCGTCGCCGGCCTCCAGGCCGAGCACTTGCGCCGCGCCGCTGCGCAGGGCCTCGAATGCCGCGTTGCCGGCCTGGCGCAGCTCGGCGTTGTAGTGACTGGAAGCGAAGCGACCGAACATGAGCCGGAATAGCGCGGGGTTGTCGCGGGCGAAGCGGACGTAGGCGCCGCCGGCGGCGCAGTGCTGGTCCATCGGCTCGCGCTCCGCTGCGGCGGCGCTCGCCTGGGCCGCGCCCATCCTGCGAAAGCCCTCCGCGGCCAGCGCCACCAGCAGCGCCTCCTTGTCGGCGAAATGGCGGTAGCAGGCATTGGCCGAAACGCCGACCTGCCGCGCCAGTTCGCGCAGGCTGAATTCGCCGCGCTCGCCCGCGGGCGCGGCTTCCAGCAGGGCCAGGCCGGCTTCCACCAGGGCCTGGCGCAGATTGCCGTGATGATAGGGGGCGGGCGCGACGGAGCGCCGCGGGGCAGTCTTCGCAGCCGGCTTGGCAATGGACTTGGCCGATTTCATGTTGACACTGTGCACATTTGCGGAGCAAGATGTTCACATTGTATACATTTGATCGGCGAGCGGCCATCGGCCGCATCGCCGCAGCGAGGAGATGTCGATGCCGCAAGCACAACTGCTTCCGCGCGCCGCGGCCTGGATCGGCCGCCAGATGCAGAAGCGCGTTCCTTACTCCGCAGCCAATCCCTATCTTGAAGGGCCGTACGCGCCGCTGGCGGAGGAGCGCACCGAGACGGTGTTGCGCGTCAGCGGCGAGATTCCGCGCGAGCTGAACGGCGTGTTCGCGCGGATCGGCCCGAATCCGCTGCGGGTCGACAACCCGGCGACCTATCACTGGTTCATCGGCGACGGCATGGTGCACGGCCTGCGCCTGCGCGAGGGCCAGGCGCTGTGGTATCGCAACCGCTGGGTCGGCACCGACACCGCCAACCGGGCCCTGGGCCGGCCATTGGCGCCGGGTCCGCGGCGCGGCGTGGCGACGGTGGTCAATACCAACATCATCGGTCATGCCGGCCGGCTGTGGGCGCTGACCGAGGCCGGGGTGCTGCCGGTGGAGATGGACGGCGATCTGACGACGCTGCGGCACGGCTATTTCAACAGCGCCGCCTCGCTGGCCTGCACCGCGCATCCGCATCGCGATCCGCTCACCGGCGAGTTGCACGCGGTGTGTTACGACGCGCTGTCGCGCGATCGCGTGCAGTACGTCGTCATCGGCGCCGACGGCGGCCTCGGCAAGGTGGTGAACATTCCGGTGCGGCACGGGCCGATGATTCACGACTGCGCCATCACCCGCTCGCGGGTGGTGATCCTCGATCTGCCGGTGACGTTTTCGGTGCGCGAATTCCTGCACGGCGCGGGATTCCCGTATCACTGGAATCCGCGGCACCAGGCCCGGGTCGGCCTGCTGCCGCGCGATGGCGGCGCCGGGGAGATCCGCTGGTTCAGCATCGATCCCTGTTATGTGTTCCACACCTGCAATGCCTATGACCTGGCGGATGGCGGGGTGATCGTCGACGTAGTGGTGCAGGCGCGCATGTTCGACCGCTCCCGCCTCGGGCCGGAGCGGCAGCAGATCAGCTTCGAGCGCTGGAAGCTGGGCCCGGCGCACGACCATGTCGAGCGCACCGTCATCAGCGAGCGGCAGCAGGAGTTTCCGCGCTTCGACGAGCGCCTGTTGGGCAGTCCCTACCGCTATGCCTATACGGTGGGATTCGAAGCCGGCACCAGCCAGGCGCAGCCCCTATTCCGCCACGACCTGCACGGCGGCGGCACGGTGGCGCACGACTACGGTCCGCAGCGCACTCCCGGCGAGGCGGTATTCGTGCGGCGCCATGAAGGAAGCGCCGAGGATGAGGGCTGGCTGCTGTCCTATGTCTACGACAGCGGCACCGACCGCAGCGACCTGGTGATTCTCAATGCACAGGATCTGGGCGGCGAGCCGCAGGCCGTGATCCATCTGCCGGGGCGCGTGCCCCACGGCTTCCACGGCAACTGGATCGCCGACGCGGCCTGACGCTGCACGCGCCGGCTGCGCATCGCCCTCACCGCCGTTCGCTCCTGGCCGACCGGCCGGCACGCCTCTATCCGGACCGCCGGCGGCGCATTTGATCTTTCGCGATTTCCGGCAATTATGAAGGTAGCCTTTGTAGGTAGCCTTTATATATGGCATAGTGTCGGCATGAATCGGCAACAGGACGATACGGGCGCCGCGCGCGCCCAGGCCGTGGCGGGCGAGCTGCGGGTGGTGCTCGGCAAGCTGAAGCGGCGGCTGCGCGCGGAGGCGCATCTGGGCGACTTCACCTGGCCCCAGGTGCAGGTTCTGATCCGGCTGGAGCGTGAGGGGCCGGCGACGGTGAGCACCCTGGCGCGGACCCAGGGCATGCGTCCGCAATCGATGGGAGAGATCCTCTCCGCCCTGAAGGCAGTCGGGTTGGTCAGCGGTGCACCGGACCCGGCCGACGGGCGCCAGACCCTGTTGTCCATCACCGCCGCCTGCCGCAGGAAGATCAAGGCCGCGCGGGCGGCGCGCGAGGATTGGCTGTTCCGCGCCATCCGCGCCAGCCTGGGCCCGGCGGAGCAGGTGCAGCTCGCCGGCGCGGTCGAATTGCTCAAGCGCCTCGCCGATTTCTGACCGGGGCAAACTCATGGCCATCACCACGCTCGACGCGAAGACTGCCCTGCTGGTCATCGACCTGCAGCGGGGCATCGCCGCCTATCCCACCGCGCACCCCATCGGCGACATCGTGATCAAGGCGGGCACGCTGGCCGATGCATTCCGCGGCCATGGTCTGCCGGTGGTGCTGGTGGTCGCCGCCGGTCGGGCTCCGGGGCGGACCGAACAGGCGCGCAGCCGCGCGGCGCTTCCGGCCGGATTTACCGATCTCCTCCCCGAACTGAATCGGCAGCCACAAGACCACACGGTGACGAAGTGGACCCCGGGAGCGTTCACCAACACGGACCTCGAGACGCATTTGAAGGCGAAGGGTGTGACGCAGGTCGTCATTGCCGGCGTCGCCACCAGCAACGGGGTCGAGGCGACCGCGCGTCATGCCTACGAGCTAGGGTTCAACGTCACTCTTGCGGTGGACTGCATGACCGACCTGAGCCCGGAAGCCCACGCTAACAGCATTGCGCGAATCTTCCCGAAGCTGGGCGAGACCGGCACCTGCCGGGAAATCATCGAGGTTCTTGCGAGGAGAGATTGACGATGGCATGGCTGCACTACCTGTCCTATTTCCTTGGCGGCGCCTTTCTCATCAACGCCGTTCCGCATCTGGTCAGCGGCTTGATGGGGCGTCCCTTTCAAAGCCCCTTCGCCACGCCGCCGGGCGAGGGGCTGTCCTCATCGACGGTCAACGTGCTGTGGGGTTTTTTTAACCTGGCTGCCGGGTATGTTCTCATCGGCCGCGTCGGAAGTTTCGATCTGCGCGCCACGGATGACGCTCTTGTCTTGGGATTGGGCATGCTGCTCACCGGCGTGATGACGGCACGCCTCTTTGGACGATTTCACGGCGGCAATTCTCCCGGGGGCTCGTGAGCGGTCTGGTGAAAGGCACCTTCCGCTCGCTGCGCGGCTACAACTACCGGGTGTGGGCGGCCGGCGCGCTGGTTTCCAATGTCGGCGCCTGGATCCAGCGCACCGCGCAGAACTGGCTGGTACTGACCCAGCTGACCCACAACAACGCCACTGCCCTGGGCGTGGTCATGGCGCTGCAGTTCGGGCCGCATCTGCTGTTGCTGCCCCTGACCGGCTTTGCCGCCGATCATCTCGACCGGCGCAAGCTGCTCATCGGCACACAGGCGTCGATGGGTGTGCTCGCATTCGGGCTGGGCCTCCTCACCATTACCGGGCAGGTGCAGCTGTGGCAGGTCTATGTGTTCGCCTTCCTGCTGGGTTGCGTCACCGCGTTCGATGCCCCGGCGCGCCAGTCGTTCGTCTCGGAGCTGGTCGGGGATGCCGACCTGTCCAACGCGGTGGCGCTGAATTCCACCTCGTTCAACGCCGCGCGAATGATCGGTCCCGCCGTCGCCGGTGTGTTGATCGCCGGCGTGGGTACCGGCTGGTCATTCCTGGTCAACGCGGCGTCGTTCGTCGCGGTGCTCTGCTCGCTGGGCCTGTTGCGCAGTGGTGAGTTGCATGTACATCCAGGCGGCAGGGCCGTCCGCGGCCGCGGCAGCCTGCTCGAAGGGTTCCGCTACGTATGGGCGCGCCCCGACCTGAAGGCCGTTCTGCTCATGCTGTTCCTGATCGGCACCTTCGGGCTCAACTTCCAGATTTTCATTTCCACCATGGCGGTCCAGGTGTTTCACACCGGCGCGGGCCGCTACGGGCTGCTGACCTCGATCATGGCGATCGGTACGGTCGCCGGCTCGCTGCACGCCGCTGGCCGGACCCGGTCCGGCATGACGCAGTTGCTTGCCGGCGCCGCGATCTTCGGGTGCGGCTGCGCCCTGGCAGCGGTCATGCCCAATTACTGGTTGTTCGCCTTCGCCCTGATCATCATCGGGGTCTCCGCGCTGACCTTCTCCACCACGACCAACAGCCTGATGCAGCTATCGACCGAGCCTGTCATGCGCGGACGGGTGATGGCGATCCGCCTGGCCATCGCCCTGGGTTGCACGCCCATCGGTGCGCCGATCGTCGGCTGGGTTGCCGATCGCTTCGGTGCACGCTGGGCGCTGGGAGTCGGCGCCGCTTCGGGATTTGCCGCGGCGATCGTCGCGATTCATTACCTGTGGAAGCATCGTCGCCTGCGCCTGCATTTCGACGCCGGCAACATCCGCCTCAGTTTCGACGCCAGTTCCTCATGAATCGCTGACATCGCCAGCACGCACCGCAGCAATTGCTGCGCTGCCACAATCGCCTGCGGGGCTTGGCAGAATGGTGAATCAGGTATAGCGTAAGAACCAGTGCGGAGACTCAAGGACATCCGCGCCGAAAAAAGCAGAACAGTGGGTTCCATCGGAACAGTCGACTGTGTGCAAGGGGAGCAACATGAAAATGACTTTCAGTGCGGCCGTCCTGGCCGTGTCCATTCTCGCCAGCCCGGTCGTTTTCGCGGACGACAGCAACAGCGGCGACAACGGTACCGCGGCAGGCTCCGGTACGGCTGCTTCCAATGTCGCCGCCGGTTCGGTGACGACGCAGGTGGTGGTCGGCGTCGTCACTGCCGCGGTGATCGGCGCTGTGGTCGGCGCTTCTTCCGATAATCACGGCACCTCCACCACTTCGACGACCAGCACCACGGCGAAGTAGCGCGGCAAGCGGGCTGCTTGCCCGCGGCCGGGAGTTACCAGCGGTATCTCGCATCGGCATGCCTTGCCGTCACGGATGCAGAGCATGCGGACACGGCTGGCTTGATCCGCTTGTTCGTTATTTTTATGTGAGTACGAAAAACAATTTCCGTGACGGTTGGAAATATCGTTGGCCATTCCGATCCGGAAAATGCGGACCATCGTCAACGCTGGATGGATATACTAAATCGCACCCACCAATCGGAAGGCCATCACATGAATTTCAGGAACATGCTTCGAATCGCATCCATCGGCGCGATCCTCGCGGTGAGCAGCGGCGCGGCCCATGCCACGGCTCAAGGCACGCCCCAGACCCATCACTGTAAGCAGCAGGATGGCACCATGGACATGAAAAAAACCCATAAGCAGTGCCTGGCGGCCAAGGGTACGTGGGCGAAGGACGCCGATGCGACCGCTGCACCGGCGGCCCCTGCCGCACCGGCCGCGGCCGCAGCTCCCGCGCCTGCTGCATCGGCACCGGCGCCCAAGCAGTAAAGCGGACGAGATCGCTTTGCGTCTCCAGGTCATGCCGCTGTGAAGCCCAGGGCTTCTGAGGCTTGAAGCCGCGGCTGGCGGTGTCCTGGGGCCGCAAAAGTCAGTAGTCCCCTTAGAAGTCAAAGCCCGTCTCCGTTTCAATTTGGAAGCGGAGATGGGCTTTTTGGGTGTGCAGGACTCGCGACCCTGTCGCTGTATTTCAGGTCAGTGCGACGACGCTCCATCCTTGTCCGGCGCCTGAGCTGGCTGATGAGTACGCACGATCACTGGTCGATCGTGACGCCCGGACATCCGTGAGCCGTGCCGCATCGGAGCGGGCCGCGACGACCAGACAGCTCGCCGCCCGCGGCGCGCAAAACGCAAAGGGCGGATTGGATTCCTCCAACCCGCCCTGTATTCAAACTTGCGAGACTGTGCCCCGAAGCTCGCGGGCTCCTCTGCCGTGGCTTACTGCGGCGGCGGGTAGTAGCCGGGCGGATAAGCCGGCGGCGGGGGAGGCGGTGCCGGCGTCACGTAGTAGACCTGCGGCGGCGGGGGTGCCGGCTGCACGTAGTAAACGCGCGGCGGCGGCGGGGCGTTGTTGACCACCTGGTTGCCCTTGGAATACATGCACTGCGAGTAGGCCATGTTGTACTGGCCCTGGATCGAGCGGTCCTGCTGGCCGGAGCCGTTGGCTCCGATATTCGCGCCGACGACGCCGCCCGCACCGGCGCCGATGGCGGCGCCGCGGCCGCCGCCCACCGCCGCGCCGAGGCCGGCGCCCAGAGCGGTGGTCAACACCGCCGCGCCGACGCCGCGCTCGTTGGCGGCGTCAACCTGGCCGGCGATCTGCTGGCTGGCGTACTGCTTGCACGTCGCCTGGTCCTGCTGGAACACCTCGAACGGCTTGTTCTGCGCGGGCAGCACCTGCACGGTCGGGCCCATCGGCTCGGTTGCGCAGGCGGCGACGACGAGGCCGGCGCAGGCGATCGTCAGGAACTTGATTGGGTTTGAAGGTCTTGCGGTGCTCACTGGGAATCTCCTGCTTGAGGGTCCTGCTTGGGGTCCTGCTATCTGGCCTGCGTTGGTGCAATGGAGCGGTGGTCCGGAGCCGGGCCCGTTCCCCGCGGGTCCGCCAGGCGCCTTGCTCTGGAACAATCTTCCTATCGCTGGATGAACGCAAGCTTAACCGCAACGGCGCTGCGGCAGGAAAAAGGGCCGCTGACGCGGCCCTTTGCCGTTTGCCCTATCCCGCCCTCAACGCGCCCAGTGACCCGGCACGAAGCGATAGTGGGGGCCGCGCTGGATATAGTGATCGGGAATCCAGCGGAAGCCCGGGCGCCCCATGACGTAGTGGCCCGGCACCCAGACGTAGCGGGCGCCATCCCAGCGGTGGAAGCCGGGGGCCCAGACGTAGCCCGGCTGGGGCGGCGGCGGGGGCGGGGCTTCCACGATCGGCGCGGGCGGGCCGATGTTGATATCGACTCCCACTCCGGCCTGGCTGAGCCCCGGCAGGGTGAGGCCCGCGGCGAGCATCAAGGTGGCAATGGTCAGTTTGGTACGCATCTGTTTCTCCGTGATTTGTTACGCGCCGATCACCTTACTCCACCTCGCTGAACACCTTCTGAACCGGGCCGGCGGCGGCACGTTAAAAAAGGTAAAGGCCGCCTGCGAGGCGGATTCCAGGCGCCCCGATGGGCCGATCCGCGCAGTCCAGTGGAGTTATCCGGTGGAGTTGTGCCCCGGCTGCGGGGCGGGTTGAATAAGGCAAAGACCGCTGCGGCATGCGATGTCCGCCACAAGGGTGCAATTTTCCGTACCCACACTAGGTCTTTTCAATAACTCAGCCATAACCAGCCTCAGGGGATTGTCATGTCGGATTCCGGTATCACGCGGCGCACCTTTCTCAGCGGCTCCGCCGCGGCGGCGATTCTTGCCGGCTTGCAGGGCTGCGGTGGCAGCTCGGATGTCGGCGGCGGCGCGGTGGCCAGCGGCGGCGCCGCTGGCGACGGCGTGGCCAGCCGGACACCCGGCTCCCTGCCGAACCCCTCGGTTGCGGCGGGCACCGCCGACACCACGCTGCCGTTCGACCGCATCGTGGTGGTGGTGATGGAGAACCACTCTTTCGATGGCCACCTGGGCATGCTGTCGGTGCGCGGCCAGCCCAAGGCCGACGGCCTGACCCTCAACGCCAGCCAGATCCCCACCAACTCCAATCCGCTGGACGGGGGCTACCAGAAGTCCTTCCACATGCAGGGCACCTGCCAGCCCGGCGGCGTGACGCAGAGCTGGGATGCCTCCCACACCCAGATCGACGGCGGCAAGATGGACGGCTTCGCCGCCACCAGCAACACGGCGATGGGCTACTGGGACGAGTCCGACCTGCCGTTCTACTACTCCCTGGCCAAGACCTTCTGCCTGGGCAACCGCAGCTTCTGCTCGGTGCCGGCGCAAACCTATCCCAACCGCCGCTTCCTCTATTCCGGCACGGCCATGGGCACCATCTCCACCGACACCGCCGGCTTCTCGCTGCCGGCGCCGGCCGCCGGCACCCTGATGGACCTGCTGACCAAGTACAACGTCAGCTGGCGCAATTACTTCACCGACCTGCCGGCCACGGTGATCATCCCGCAGAACCTGGAAAACCATCCGCTCAACTACGCGCCGATCACCCAGTTCTTCGTCGACGCCCTGGCCGGCACCTTGCCCGCCGTGTCCTTCGTCGATCCGGAGTTCGGCCTGATCGATGAAGTGGGCTCGATCCTGTTCGGCTTCCTCGACAAGATCCCGGATCTGCCCGCGCCGATCACCGACGCGCTCAACGTGCTGCGCAACGCGGTCGAGGCGCAGAGCGGCAGCGAGGAGAATCCGGCCGACGTCGCCCTCGGCGAAGCCTTCGTGTCCCAGGTGGTGCAGGCGGTGATGGCCTCGCCCGCCTGGAAGAGCACCCTGCTGGTGTGGACCTACGACGAGCACGGCGGCTACTACGACCACGTGCCGCCGGTCAGCGTGCCGGAGCCGGACAGCATCCAGCCGGTGCTGGCTTCCGGCGACGCCGCCGGCGCCTACAACATCACCGGCATGCGCGTCCCCACCGTGGTGGTGTCGCCGTACAGCAAGCCGAACGAGGTCACCGACGTCATGCACGATCACACCTCGATCATCGCCACCATCGCCAGGAAGTGGAATCTGCCGGCGCTGACCTACCGCGATGCCCAGGCCAACACCCTGCTTGACTTTCTCGACCTCGATTCGCCGCCGTTCTTTCTCACTCCGCCGCAGCTGGCCGCGCCCGCCGCGCCCACCCTGGGCCTGTTCGGCTGCCAGAGCACCGCCCCGGCGCCGATCATTTCACCCACGGCGAGCATCGACCTGACCGGGCAGCGCCTAACCCCCGCCCATCAGGCGGCGCCGAAGCTGGCCTGAGACGCAAGCAAAAGACGCAGAAAAAAGCTCCGCATCGCGGGGCTTTTTTTACGGGCAGGGCCCGCGGACGCGCCGAGGCAATCAGGTGGAAGGTGCCTGCGATCCCGCCGCGCCGGTTCCGGCCATGCGCTGCTCCATGGTGCGCATCAGCCAGTCGAAGCCGCGGTCGGAGGTGAAGCGGCGCAGCGCCAGGATCATCTTCGCGCCGCCGCCGGTGGCATAACGGGTGCGTGGTCGCTTCGCGCGCAGGGCGTCGGCGATGGTCGCGGCCACCACTTCCGGCGGCGAAGCCATGTTCGACTGGTCGGCGCCCTCGAACATTTTCGCGTGCAGCAGCGCCTGCTCGCGGTAGGCGGTGTTGCCCGAATACTTGAGCATGCTCTCGCGTGCGATGCCGCCCCACTCGGTCTTGATCGCGCCCGGTTCGATGATGACGACGTGGATGCCGAAGGGCGCCAGTTCCATGCGCAGGCAGTCGCTCAGGCCTTCCACCGCGAACTTGGTGGCGTGGTACCAGCTGCCCAGCGGCTCGTGCATCTTGCCGCCGATGGAGGTGATGTTGACGATGGCGCCGCCGCGCTGGGCGCGCATCATCGGCAGGGCCAGCTGGCTCAGCCGCGCCAGGCCGAACAGGTTGACCTCGCACTGCCGCCGCGCTTCCTCCATCGGCACGTCCTCCAGCGCGCCGTAGGAGCCGTAGCCGGCGTTGTTGACCAGCGCGTCGAGGCGGCCGGCTTCGTCGCGGATGGTATCGATGGCGGCGACCATCGAGGCGTCGTCCGTCACGTCCAGCGCCAGCAGCGAGGCGCCGGCCTGCCGCAGCGGCTGCATCCGCTCCACCCGCCGCGCGCCGGCGTAGACCTTGTAGCCTTCGGCCAGCAGCTTGCGCACGGTGGCTTCACCTATGCCGGAGGAGGCTCCGGTGACCAGCGCGACCTTGTTCATCGTTGCGGTATTCCTTGCGTGTGGGACAGCGGCAAACAGTCTAAAGTGTGGACCATAGTCCACAGTCAAGGCCCGCCATGCTCATCGCCGAATTCGCCCGCGCCACCGGCCTCAGCCGCGACACCATCCGCTTCTACGTCAAGCGCGGCCTGCTGCGGCCGCTGGTCGGCGCCAACCGCTACCAATCGTTCGACGCCGGCCAGGTGGAGCGCGCCCTGATCATCCGCAATGCCCAGGCGCTAGGCTTCACCCTCAAGGAAATCACCGCGCTCGACGCCGAGTACAACCTCAAGGGCATGAGCCTGGAGCGCAAGATCGGCCTGATGCTGGAGCGCGTTGCCCAGGTCGACGAGCAGCTGGAGCGGCTGCGCGGCATGCGCCGCTACTTGATGAAAAAGGTGGCGTGGATGAAGGCCGGGGAAATTGGTCCGGAGCCCGTCTACAGCCTTGGCGGCGGCCGCCGCGCCTCGCGCAGCGGCGGCTGAACGGGCTAAGTACCCCAACGCACAGAAGCGGACCGCTCCGCCGCGCTACAAGGTGTGCTGGAGCGATCCGCTCACTCAGCAGCTGGAATCATCATGGGCAAGACCCCGAGCCGTATGTCGACCATTCATAGCAAGGCAGTCCTGGCAATCAGGCTGGCCTGCCTGCCGGCCATTCTCCTGCTCGCCAACTGCAACGCGCCGCCGCCGCCCCCGGCCGCGACGACCACGGTGGTCGAGCGCCCGCAGGTGGTTGAGCGGCCGGTCGTGGTTGAACAGCCGGCCGTCTCGGTCGACCTGGGATTGAGTGTCGACGAGCGCAAACGCCGTGACGATGAGCAGCATCGGCGTGACGAGGAACAAAGGCAGCGCGACGATCACCCGCATTGATCCGGACATCGTCCGCTCAAGAGCATAGCGATTTCGCGGGCCCGGGACGGCTAGGCCGTCCCGGGCCCGCGGCGTGGCTTAGGCTTGCTCCGCCGCCATGTTGTAAGTGCCGTTCACCACTTCGACGAAGTTGCGCTCCTCGCGCAGGATGAAGCGCTTGTCCTGCGCAAAGGCGTAGTTCCTGCGCCCATCCGCATCGGCCTTCAGGCGCGCGCGATAGGCCTCGTAAGCGGCGAGGCTGTCGAAGGAGATCAGGCCCCAGGCAATGTTGTTGGTGCCCTCATGGGGCAGGAAGTAACCCACCAGCTTGCCGCCGCAGCGGGGGATGATGCGGCCCCAGTTCTGCGCGTATTCCTTGAAGGCTTCGCGCTGGAACGGATCGATTTCGTAGCGGATGAAGCAGGTGATGGTCGTGGCGGGGGTCGTGGCGGGGGTCATGACGGGTGTCCGATGGTTGGAGAAGGTGCCGCAGTGTCCGCCTTGAGCTGCATGCATACTTCGTTTACGATCAAAGCATGAATGTGGAAGGCATCGATGCCAGTTTGTCCGCCGTCGCCGCGGCCATCGCCGAGCCGGCGCGCACGCGCATGCTGTGCTGCCTGATGGACGGCCATGCGCGCACCAGTACCGAGCTGGCCATCGTGGCCGAGGTCAGCCCCTCTACCGCCAGCGTGCACCTGGCGCGCCTGAAGCAGCAGCGCCTGGTCAAGGTGCTGGCCCAGGGCAAGCATCGCTACTACAGCCTGGAGAGCGCCAGCGTCGCCGCCGCGCTGGAGTCGCTGATGGCCGTCGCCGGCCGGCTGCCGCCGGACCGCTTCGTGCCGAACACGCCGCCCCGCCTGCGCGCCGCGCGCACCTGCTACGACCACATGGCCGGCGCCCTGGCCGTGTCGCTGCACGATCGCCTGTTGCACCTGGGCTGGCTCTCCACCACCACAGCGGGCGAGGGCGCCTACGATCTGGACCGCAGCGGCGAGCGGGCACTGGCGGGGCTGGGCGTCGACGTCGCGGCGATGCGCGCGCAGCGCCGCCGCTTCGCCTGCGCCTGCATCGACTGGAGCGAGCGCCGGCCGCACCTGGGCGGCGCCGTCGGCGCGGCGCTGCTGAAGGTGGCCTTGCAGCGCAAGTGGGTGCTGAAGGATCTGGACAGCCGCGCCCTCGGCCTGACGCCGGCCGGCCGGCGCGAAATGCAGGGTCGTTTCGGCCTGGAGGGATTGTAGAGCGGGGTCGCGCGCTTTCCGGCACGCGCACCGGGCGCTTGTTGGTCGTGGAAGCTCAGGCGGTCGCCTGGGGGTGAATCAGCAGCACGACGATGCTAACCATCAGGGCAATCAGGGCCAGCGCGCCGATGCCGAAGCCGATCGAGCGCCAGGGCTGTTTACCGCGCAGATAAGCCACCGAGTGCAGCAGCCGCGCCGCGGTGAAAACCCCGAACAGGATATAGGCCATCCTGGTAGAGCCGCCGGCCAGCACGAACACCAGGCCCAGCAGCAGGAACGGATAGATATTGGCCTCCGCGTTGCGATGGGCGCGCAGCACGCGGGCCACCGCCGGCGGATCGGCTTCGCTGAGCGCGGCGTGATACTGAACGCTGTCCTCCGGATTGGCCGCCGTGCCGGTTCTGGCCCGCACCGTGCCGCTATAGACCCACAGGAACAGCAGGTTGATGCACAGCACCAGGCTGGTGATGGCGTAAGCGGGAAAGGCGGGATAGTTCAGCCAGGTGATCATGATCGGAATCCGGGTTGCGGGCAGGGCGCCGCGGTCAGCTTAGACCAAGCCGGCTCACTCATGGCCTAAAGTGTGTACGCCATCCGACCCGTCCTATCCGTCCATGACCCAATACAGCGACCAGCCCTCGAACCCCAAGCGCCGTCAGCTGATCCAGTCCGCCGCCGCGGCATTCGGCGTCGCCGCGCTGCATGCGCCGGCCGCCGATGCGGCAGGCAGTAGCGCACTAGTTGCGGCAGCGCCGCCGGAAGCGGTGGATGTCGTCGTGGTCGGCGCGGGTCTCTCCGGCTTGACTGCGGCGCGCGAGCTGATGCGCAAGGGACATTCGGTGGCGGTACTGGAAGGGCGCGATCGCGTCGGCGGCCGCACCTGGACCATCCCGGTCGGTACGCGGCGCTATGACATCGGCGGCCAGTTCGTCGGCCCTAGCCAGGACCGCGTGCGCGCCCTGGTGACGGAGTTAGGCCTGCGGCTGCAGCCGGTCTACAGCGATGCCAAACACATCTGGGAGCTGCCCGACCAGCGCATCGAGTTCACCGGCCTGGTGCCCGCGCTGTCGTTGATCGCCAAGATCGACCTCGGCCGCCTCGTCTACAGGATGGACCAGATCGCGCAGGCGGTAGGTACCGCCGCGCCCTGGGCCGCGCCGGATGCGGCGGCGCTGGATGCCATGACCCTGGCGCAGTGGGTGCGTGAGCACAGCTTCAGCGAATCCACCCGCCAGTTCGCCGCCATCATGACCCGCGCCGTGCTCGGCGCCGATCCCGACGAAATCTCCGTGCTGTACTGGGCCTATTACGTAGCGCAGGGCGACAGCATCGAAATGCTCATCGGCGGTGCCGGCGGGGCGCAGGACAGCGTCATCGAAGGCGGCTCGCAGCAACTGTCCCTGCGCATGGCGCAGGAGCTGGGCGCCGCGGTGCAGCTGTCGCAACCGGCGCGCCGCGTGGTGCAGACCGCGGACGGCGTGGACGTGTTCACCGACACGGCGCGCATCCATGCCCGCTACGCCATCCTGGCCCTGCCGCCTGCCATGGCGGCTGGCATCGCTTTCGAACCCAGCCTGGCCGGCGATCGCCGCGAGCTGCAAGGCCGCGCGCCGATGGGCCGTTACGCCAAGGTGGTGCTGACCTACGACAAGCCGTTCTGGCGCGAGCGCGGCTACGCCGGCGACGTCGGCAGCCTGCAAGGCCCGGTGGTCGCCAGCTACGATGACTCATCCGCGGAAGGCAGCGCCTTGCTCGGCTTCATCGGCGGCGATTCCGAACGCGCCTGGCGCGTCCTCTCCGCCGAAGCCCGCAAGGCCGCCGTGCTGGACTGCTTCGCCCGCTGGTTCGGCCCCGATGCGCTCAAGCCCCTCGCCTATGCCGAGAAGGACTGGACCCTCGACGACTGGACCGCCGGCGCCCCCGCCACCATCCTGCCGCCCGGAGTGCTCAGCCGCCTGGGCCCGGCTTTGCGCCAGCCGGTCGGCCGCATTCACTGGGCGGGTACCGAAACCGCCCTGCGCTGGACCGGCTACATGGACGGCGCCATCCGCGCCGGCGAGCAGACGGCCAAGGATGTGCTGGCCCGGCTGGGATAAGCCGCGCCTGCCGCGTCTGCGTTAAAGTGCCGCATGCGCCCACTTTGCCGGCGCAGCTAAAAGGACGGCGATGACGCGCCGCCAGGCCCGGGGAGGGAAGCATGTCCACTGTGCGTGAACTGTCGCCGCTCGGCGTCTCGGCCGGCGATTTCACGTCGCAGAACCTGGTCAGCCTGCTGGCCGTGGGCATGGCCTTGGCCTTCATCTCCGCCGACCGCGATTCGCTCAGCAGCCGCTGGCTGGCGCTGTTCTTCGTCGGCCTGGGCCTGTCCATCGACCTCAACGTGGTGGTCGGGGTGCAGTGGAACGTCAGCACTACCCTGCATGGCTGGTTTTCCCTGTCGGAAGGCATGGCCTGCATCGCCCTGCTCGAATGGATCCTGTTGGTACGCCGCACGGTGCCGGCGCAGGATCTGGACGTGCGCGCCGGCGATTACGTGCTGCGGCTGGGCCAGGTGTCGAGCGGCATCTACTGCCTGCTGTCGGTGCTGTTTCCGGAAACCCGCCTGCGCGATTTCCTCGGCGCCTTCAACCATGACGGCGCCTTGCTGCGTCCGGGCTTCTGGCTGTTCGCGGCGCCGATCACGGTCATCGGCTATGCCAGCATCTTCTCCATCATGCTGTTGCTCAACCGCCGCCCCGATAAGCCGGAGCGGGTGCGCATCCTGGCCATGGCCTGGGCCATTCCCTGCTTCATGGTCGGCCTGGTGCTGCCGCTGCAATTCGATACCGTGGCGATCATGCTCGGCGAGATCGTGTTCCTGGTCGGCTCGGTGCGCTACCACGTGCTGCAAGGCCAGCGCGGGCAATTCATGTCGCGCTTCCTGTCGCCGCAGGTGGCCAGGCTGGTGGCCGAGCGCGGCCTCAAGACCGCGATGCGTGAGAACCTGCTGGAGATCACGGTGGTGTGCTGCGATCTGCGCGGCTTCACCGCCTACGCCGAGGCGCAGCCCTCGGCGCGCGTGCTGCAGGTGCTGCGCCAGTACTACGACGCGGTGGGCGCGGTGGTGGCGGAGTTCGGCGCCACCATCAAGGATTTCGCCGGCGACGGCATCCTCATCCTGGTCGGCGCGCCGATCCCGATGCGGCAGCATGCGCAGTGCGGCGTGGAGATGGCGCGGCGTATCCGCGCCGTCGGCGTGGCGCTGACCGGCGAGTGCAGCACCGCCACCCACACCCTGGGCATCGGCGTGGGCGTGGCCAGCGGCGCCGTCACGGTGGGGGTGATCGGCGGCACCTCGCGCCTGGAATACACCGCGGTGGGCTCGGCGGTGAACCTCGCCTCGCGCCTGTGCGAGCAGGCGGCGCATGCCGAGATCCTGCTCGACGGCCGCACCGTGGAACTGGCCGGGGCGCTGCCCGACGGCGCCTGCCTGGAGGCGCGCGCGCCGCTGTCGGTGAAGGGCTTCAGCCGCGAGATCGTGTACTACGCGGCGCCGGCGTGAAGCAGGGTCGGGCGCCGCCGGCGGCCCGGGCTGGGCGGGGGATGGTCATGACGGCCGTTCAAACCCGCGTCGGGGTTGCAGCATCCAACCTCATCCTGGCCTGAATACAATCCTGACGGAACGACTGCGCGTTACGCCGGTCGGATGATTTTCGGCTATATCCAATACAAGGGGACATTAGTGCTCACTTCACTCCGTGCCGCGTCCGCGCCGCAATCCTGGCTGCGCCTGCCGGCAATGCCGGCGTTGGCCTTGCCGCTGCTCCTGGCCCTGCTGCTGTGTCTCGCCGCCGCCGCACCGGCGCGGGCCGACGGCGATGCCACGCTGATGCGCTTCCCGACCCTGCACGGCGACACGGTGGTATTCGAGGCGCACGGCAATCTGTGGCAGGTCAACCGCGCCGGTGGCACCGCCTCCCGCCTTACCGCCGAGCCGGGCTATGAAGTGATGCCGCGCTTTTCGCCGGACGGCCGCTGGATCGCCTTCACCGGCCAGTATCAGGGCAACCGCGATGTCTATGTCATCCCCGCCGGCGGCGGCGTGGCGCGGC
>Ga0302317_10000619_pt1 | contig 29157 bp, 42 predicted proteins | sample III_Palsa_N3_3_FD_200450 | JGI IMG/M metagenome (GOLD analysis project Ga0302317, IMG submission 200450) | Peat permafrost microbial communities from Stordalen Mire near Abisko, Sweden - III_Palsa_N3_3 | ecosystem: Environmental > Terrestrial > Soil > Palsa > Peat permafrost | place: Sweden...
CATCCCGGAGCCGGAGCGCACCGAGTTCCTGGACCTCATGGAGAAGGTCGGCTACAGCCGCTCATAGCAACCGCCGGGCCTGCCCGATCGAAACTTCTGGCCCGCATCAACGCCTAGCTAGCCCGTCCCACCCCACCCCGCCCGGCCGGACCGCACCGGCCGGGCACACCCGTGAGGAGATCACCGTGACCACCACCGAGCAGTTCCTGATCGACACGCTCACCGAGCCCGAGGGCATGGCGGGCAGTCAGCTGGCGTACGCCGCCGCAGACGCCGGCATCCCCTGGGATCAGGTCCAGCAGGCCCGCAGCAGCCTCGCCCTCCGCACCGTCCCCGGCCCGACCGGACAGGAAAGCAGGCTGACCCTCGACCACCGGCCCTGCATCGACTGCGGCACCAGCACCCCCTACCTCGAACCCAACCACCCACTGCACCTCTGCCCCGACTGCACCAGCCCCATCACCACCTGGCGGTGGGAACCATGGGACACGCCGCCGAATCGAGGGCGCATCACCGTCATCGCCGCCCAGCGGGCCGCCGGCTGGCCCGCCGAAGAGGGGCCGCCCCAGCCGAGGATCTGCGGCGTCGTCACCAACAAGGCACTGCCGGGCAGCCCCACCTGCCCCGAGGTCGCGCTCTGGAAAGTCACCGTCCACCGCGGCCAGAACCTCGCCAGCAGCAACCACTGGTGCAACACGCACCTGCCCAGCAAGCACCGGCCCGCCACCGAGGAGAAGTAGCCATGCCCTCGCGCCCTCACACCGCCCACACGCCCGTCGTGGAACTGCACTGCCCAGCCTGCCGGGCGGCCCGGCGCTGCCTCGCGGTCGGCACAGTCAGCCTCGCCGGCCGCCGCCGTGAAGTCGTCCAGTGCGGCGAGAAGTCCTGCGGACTCACCTGGGTACCGCAGCGCACACACCTCGTCTCCACCACCCCGCGGGCGGCGTAAATGCCGCCCCAGGGAAACGCCGCCGAATTTTTTCTGTACAGCAACAACCCGCAGCAGGGAACGCGCCCATGACCATGACCCCACCCCCGTGGCACCGCCCTCACATCCAATGCCACCGGGCAGTCGAGCCCGGCGTCGCACCAGCCGCCGTACCGTCGCCGGGCACCGTTGTCCCCGGCCCCAACGGCGACACCGTCGTGTACGTCGGCGACAGGTGGACTGCCACCGCCGAGGAGACGCACTCTCTCGCCGCCGTGCTCCGGCACGCCCGGACCATCACCCTGGTCGGTTCCCTGTCGGCCGGACGGCCCGCTAGGCAGGCCCTGTACGACGCCTGGAGCGCTGTCCGCAAGGCCGAACGCGCGGCTGCCCGGCCGCCGGCTCCGCCGGTCCGGGGTCTGTGCGGACAGCCGCGCAGGGACGGCCTGCCCTGCACTCAGCGGTCCGGCTGGGGCGCGGACGACCCGGACGGACCGTGCCGGTACCACGGGGGCTCGACCGCGGTGCGGGAGCAGCGGCGCGAGGAACTCGTCGCACAGACCGAACTCTGGGTCGAGCTGACCACCAGGGCCCGGACCGGGCCCCTGTCGCCGGCGGAGAACCTGGCGCTGCTCGTCGCCGAGAGGGCAGTCCGCACGGCCAGCAGAGAAGGCTGGCTCCGTTGACCCGCCGCCTGGTGCCGAATTTTTGACCCGCTGCCACGTGACCAACCCGAACGCGAACGGAACAGCCCATGAACGATCAAGCCCCGGTCCCGCCGGGCACATGCTGCCCCCGCTGCGGGCACCAGGCCGAGCCTCCCCTCGGTGACGGCCAGCGGCTCGCCGAGACTGTCCTCGCGCTCATTGCGGCGCAGCTGGGCGAGCTGCCCCGGCCGGTCCTGGACGAGGTGCTTGAGGGCGCTCCCGCTGCGGATACGGCGCGTGTCCTCGCGTGGCTGGTCGCCTGGATCCTGGCCCGCTCGCCCGGCGGCGACGTATGGCTCCGGCGGCTCGCCCTGGTCGTCGCGGACGAGGGGGGCACGGGCACCGATGGTTGAACGGCTGCACGGCGTGTACCTGACTCCGGAGGACTGCCTGGCGATCGACGCGATCCTCGTACGGGGCCTGATCGGTGCTCGCTACCGGGACGGCGTGCTCCCGTCCCGCACGGAGGCAATCGCGGCCCATGTCCACATGGAGGCAGCCGAGTTCCGGGAGAAGGTGCTGGTCAAGCCCGGTTCCGGAACCAAGAGAGACAGTTCCGGTTCCGCGTTGCGATCTTCGGAAGCAACAGAGTGGCTGACCATACGGGAAGCCGCGCAGTTGTCCGGAGTGAGTGAAGAGCTGGTGCGCAGGTTGGCCCGCAGAAGGGTCCTCAACGGGACCAAGTCGGGGCACGGAGGCGCATGGCTGCTCGACGGAAACAGCGTGGCCGTGTGGATCGCCGCTAGGAAAGGCGACCGAATGGCGGCGTAGCGATGGGCGTGACCCGGGCGACGAAGTGCACGTGCCAGTGCGGCAGTGAGCAGCTGACGGCAGCGCTGGCCCTGCTGCGGCGGGACGTCGCACGGCTGATCGAAGACGACGAGAAGCAGATCCAGCGGCCGGTCAGCATGACCGAGGGCCTGGAGCGTTGGAAGCGCGGCGTAGCCGAGCACCGCAACGCCATCGGCAGCGGGCGCTGATGGGCCTCGGTACTGCATTCACGGTCCTGGCGGTCCTCGAAGCCCAGGACCGGATGTCCAAGGTCATCGAGCGCAACGACGCCATCCTCGACACCTTCTCGGACACGGTCAGGAAGGCCGCAGAGTCCGCGTCGGCGGCGGGGGAGAAGATCGACTCCTCGCTGCTGCAGACCGCCTCCGGTGCTGACGCTGTCGAGTTGGCGGACGCGAGGCTGGCCGCTGCGCAGGAGAAGCTGGCCGTGTCGACCAGGGCCCAGGCCGACGCCGAGACCGCACTACTGAACGCCCGCGCGTCGATTGCCAGCGAGGACGAGCTCGCTGTAGCCGCCGATGCCCTCGCCGCAGCGCAGGGGAGGGCCACCGCTGCGGCGACCGAACTGGGCGCAGCACAGACCGCCCTCAAGTCGGCGACGACGGCGAAGGCCTCCGAGGACGAGCTGACCGCCGCCACTGCCGCGCTCACCGCAGCGCAGGAGCGGGCCGCAATCGCCACGACCGCCCTCACCGAAGCCCAGGAGCGCCAGTCCGCCCTCGTCACCCCGGAGGACGCAGCCAAGGCCGCCGATGCGCTCACGGCGGCGCAGAAGCGGACGGCGACCGCGACCACGGAGGTGTCGACCGCCGAGCAGCAGCAGATAGCCACCCAGCGCGCCGCAGTCCTCGCCACGGACGAGGGCGCAGCTGCCGCTGACGCTGAGGCCGCCGCGTCCGCCAGGGCTGCGCAGGAGGCGAAGGCCAACGCCGCCGCGCACGACATCGCCTCGAAGGCCATGGCGGTGGGCGCGATCGCCGTGGCGGCGATCGGCTACGAGTCGATCAAGGCCGCTGGGAACTTCCAGAGCCTGACCGAGCACCTGGTCACCGACGGCGGCGAAGCCCAGTCGAACCTGAAGATGGTTCAGTCGCGGATCCTCGGGATCTCGGTGGCGACCGGTACGACGACCGCGACCCTGGTCAACGCCGCCTACAACATCGAGTCGGCCGGTATCCACGGCACCAAAGCGATGGACGACCTGTCGGTCGCGGCGCAGGGCGCGAAGGTCGGCGGCGCGGACGTCGCCACCGTCGCGTACGCCATGGCCACCAGCATGAACGCGTACGGCGCGAAGGCCGGTACGGCTACGCAGATCACCAACGAGATGATCGCCACCGTCGCCGCCGGTGACATGAAGATGCAGGACCTGGCGACCGCGCTGAGCGCCGTCACACCGGTCGCCGCAGCCGCCGGGATCTCCTTCTCCCAGGTCGGCGCAGCCATCGCCACCATGACCGCGCAGGGCATGTCCGCGCAGCAGGCCGCGCAGGACCTGGCGAACAGCATTCGGATGCTCCAGAAGCCCAGTTCGACGCAGACCGCCGAGATGCAGCAGCTCGGCATTAACGTCACCGACCTGTCCACCAAGATGGGCCAGCGCGGGCTGACCGGCACCTACCAGATCCTGATCCAGGCGATCACCTCGCACATGGGCCCTGCCGGGACCGTGCTGATGAACGCTTTCAACAGTTCGTCCTCGGCTGCCGCCGACGCGCAGACGATCCTGTCGAAGCTCGGCCCGACCGCGCAGACCCTCGCCAAGCAGTTCGAGGCCGGCTCGATCGGGGTCAAGGCGTACCGCACCGCCGCGCAGGGCCTCGGCGGCGAGCAGGGCGTCCTGGCGCAGCAGTTCGAGACCACGTACAGCAACGCCAAGGGCTTCAACTCCCTGCTGAAGAACGGGTCACCCGCAGCCCAGACCTTCTCGGCTGCCCTCGGCGCGGTGACCGGCGGCGCGACCGGCCTGAACACGGCCCTGATGTTGACTGGCCAGCACGCGGCCACGTTCGCGAAGAACGCCACGAACATCGGCACGGTCGGTTCGTCGACGTCCAAGGCCGTCGACAACTGGTCCGCGATCCAGGGCACGTTCAACCAGAAACTCGACCGGGCCAAGGCCAGCGTCGAGGCCACCGGCATCGCCATCGGCACCGCCCTGCTGCCCGCCGTCTCCTCGATCGCGTCGGCGATCCTGTCGGTGCTGGAGCCGATGGCCGAATGGGTCCAGGGACACCAGCAGCTGGTCACGATCCTGCTGTCCACGATCGTCGGCATCGGCGCGTTCATGGGAGCCCTCTCAGCGGCGAAGCGCATCGTCTCAGGAGTCACCACCACCGTCAGCACCGTCACCAAGGGCTTCAGCGCCATGAAGACCGGGATCGGCTGGGTCGGTGACAGCGCCGGGAAGCTCGGACCGATGCTGAGCAGCGCCTGGTCCGGGATAAGCAACGGTGCCACCGCACTTGGCGAGCTGGCAGCAAAGGCGTACGTCAACGTCACCGCAGCTGCGGAGACCGCCGCCGAGTGGACCATCGCGGGTGCGCAGGCAGCCTGGGCGGGGATTCAGTACGTGGCGTTGGAAGCCTCCGAGCTTGCGGTCGCCGCAGCCTCGAAGGTGTGGGCGGCCGGCCAGTGGCTGGTGAACGCCGCGCTGGACGCCAACCCGATCGGCCTGGTCGTCGTGGCGATCGCCGCGCTGGTCGCCGGGGTCGTGTACGCCTACCTGCACTTCCAGACCTTCCGGGACATCGTCAACCAGGTCTTCAGCGTCCTGAAGACCGTCGTCCTGACGTACATCGGCTTGATGATCGACGAGTTTCACCTGCTGGTCGACGCCGGCGAGTGGCTGTGGTCCCGTATGGAGGCCGTCTGGGGCGGCATCGTCTCGGCTGGAGCCGCTGCGGCGTCGTGGCTGGAAGCACTGCCGGGTCGAGTCCAGGGCTGGTTCTCGGGCGCGGCGTCGTGGCTGGTCAGCGCGGGCAAGAACATCGTGATCGGCTTGTACAACGGCATCGTCTCGATGGGCTCGTGGATCTACAGCCAGGTCATGTCGTTCATAGACGACGTCATCCCAGGACCCATTCGGAAGATCCTCGGCATCAACTCGCCGTCGAAGTGGGCGCACTGGGCCGGGCAGATGACCGGCACCGGCCTGGTCAACGGCCTGCTGTCGACGCACTCTGCGATCAGCGCCGCTGCGGTGAAGACCGCCGGAGTGATCACCAACAGCCTGTCGGCGAAGCTGCCGGGTGTGGGGGTTCACGTGTCCGGGGGTTCCGTGTCGCTCTCCACCGCCGGGGCAGGGCTTACCGCGATGCCGTCGGGCAGCAGTGCTGGCAGCGGCCCGGTCATCAATATCAACTTCGCCGGTGCCCACATCATGGGCGACGCCGACATGAACAAGCTCGCATCGAAGGTCGGCGCTGCCATCACCAAGCAGCTGCCCCGGGCCGGAATCCACATTGCGGGGGCCGTCGGATGAACCACGACCTCATCATCGAACCGGTACCCGGGACCCGCTTCGTCTTCGCCGGACAAGCGGACGGCGGCAATCTCAACCTGTCGCTGATGCTGATGCTGCCCGCCTGGGCCTCCCCGCAGTTGGCAGCGGCATGGCGTGACTCCATCGCCGCGAACGTCACCGGGGTCTGCTCGGTGTGCGACGCCATCCGCAGCGTCCACCCCATGCGGAAGACCGCCGCGCCCGGCGGGCGCTTCAAGGACTACAACCCGTTCCCTCACGAGTCGTGGTGCCCGTGCGCCCTCGACCGTTACGACGACCTGGTGCGGTCCTGCTCGCCCGACGGCCAGCTGCCGACCATGGACATCACCCCGGACGAGGTCGAGCGCGTCAACGCCCACCTGGAGCTGATCGCCAACGGCCCCACCCAGCAACCCACCCACGACCAGGAGACCGATCATGCAGACACCGTTTCGTAAGGCCACCGCCCCGGCGGAGACCGCCCAAGACCTGCGGACCGCTCTCGCCGCATTCGTGTCCGAGCCGATCGACGAGGAGCGCGAAGCCGCCGAGCTATTCGCCCGCGCCGCCGAGCTGCGGGCCGGTATCGTCGCGGCCCGCGCCGAGGCCGAGACGTTGGTGTCCACCGCGCGCGCCCAGGCGGCGAAGATCGTCGCCGAGGCCGAGGCCCAGGCCCGGGAGCTGACTGGTACGGCGCACGCCACCGAGATGGAGGCGGTGAAGGCGCACACCCGCGCGAGCGGCTTCGCCCACGCCCACGTCCTGCGCGGCACCATCGCCGAGGCGGAGCGGCAGGCTGCCGAGCTGACCGCCGAGGCCGAGGCTCTGACCGCCAAGGCCGACGCGATCACCGCACGTCTGGACGGCCTCGGCGAGCAGCGCGAGGACACCGGGGCGCAGCTGGCCGAAGCCCGCGAAGCCGGCGACGTCGGCCAGGTCGCCGAGCTTCGGCGCCGCCTCGAAGCGGTCGACGAGGTCGTGTCGGCCCTGACCGCCCAGCGCGAGGTACCGCTCGCCCGCCGCCGGGCCATCACCGCCGACGCCAGTGGAGAACTCGCCCAGGTCCGCCAGCGGGCCGAAGCAGCGGCGACCGAGCTGCGGAAAGTCTTGAACAACCTCGACCCGGAGCGGCCCGAGGCCCGGCAGGACTGGATGATGCGCGCCATCGAAGTGCAGGCCGCTGAGGCTGCCGCCAAGCAGGCCCAGCCGTCTGGTCCGCAAACCGAGCAGATCGTGCTGCCCGCCATCCCCGGCGTGCGCGGCCCGGTCATCGCCCAGCGACACAAGTCCGGCTGACACGCCGAGTCCGCACCCACCCCTATCCAGCAGAAGGAGAACGCTATGAACCTCAAGCCACAGCCTCGCCCGGTCCTCAAGGCGAAGAAGAAGGACCAAGTCGCCGTCTACGACGCCAACGGCAACCTGGTCGGCACCTGCGACCCCGACTCGATCACCGTGCTCGCGACAGCGCAGGCCCCCGCGGCGAAGCCCAAGCCCGCTGCCCCCGCAGCGGCTTCGGCCGCCGCGCCTGCGCCTACAACGGACGAGCAGGTCCAGAAGCTGCGGAAGGCCATGGGCACCGCGCAGAGCGTCGCCGAGCGAGAGTTGATCGCCACCGGCCTGAACCAGGCCGCGATCATCAAGCTGGCGACTATCCGGATGCAGGCCGGACGCGGTCTCTGACTGCCCCCCATACCCCTCGCCGGGTTGTCTTCATCTGGCGGGATGCTCGGGAAGTCCATCCCCGGGCAGCGCGCCGCCGCTGGTAGTCCATCCCGGCGGCGGCGCGTCGTGCATCAACGACAGGAGCAGCACATGGAGCAGCAGGGCGTACGGCAGCGGCGCACCATGCCGACAGAGACCGGACGGATGATCAACACTGCCCGGCTGCGCGCCGAGTACCGGGGCCGTGAGGCCGCACGGCTGATCGGGATCTCGCCCGGCTACCTGGTCAATCTGGAGGTCGGCCGGCGGGCTCCGTCGCGAACGATGGTCGGACGGCTCCATGCGCTGCTCGGGTTTACGCCGCAGGAGCTGGCCGAGCTGCTGGCCGTCGCGGTTGACGATGCGGGGCTGAATCGCCCGACTCGGCGGGCCGCGTAGCCGTTTCCCATGGAAAACGGCCCGGAAGCCGTTCACCAGTTCTGTTACATCTATACTTATAGATGTGTACGCTTGGTCTGTGGATAACTCCCGCGCACCCCACCGCGAACGCCTCCGACTCGTCATGGTCCGCCGTGTCTCCACCGTCGGGCAGGCCGCCGACGGCTACGGGCTCGATGCACAGGATGCCGACTGCCGCCGCTGGAACCGCGACCCTTCCGCCGGCCACCGGCTCGTCCACTCGATCGTGGACGGCGACAAGGTCAGCACCAGCGGCAAGAGCACGCTGGACGAGCGCGACGGCCTCATGGACGCCGTGCAGTGGATCGCCGACGGCCGCGCGGACGGGATACTCGCCCCCAACCTGGACCGCCTCGCCCGCGAGCTGACGGTCCAGGAGGCTGTCCTGGCGTACGTGTGGGCGCTGGGCGGCCGGGTGTTCACCGCCGACCACGGGGAGCACCTCGAAGACGATGAGACCGACCCGATGCGCACGGCCATGCGGCAGATGCGCGGTGTCTTCCACCAGCTCGACCGCGGCCTGATCCGCAAGCGGCTCCGGGAGGGACGCGAGGCGAAGGGCAAGCAGGGCGGCTACGCTTTCGGCGCCCCGCCCTTCGGCAAGCAGGTCGTTGACGGCGACCTGGTCGACCTGCCGCAGGAGAAGGACGTCGAGGATCTGATCCGCCAGTGGCACGACGAGGAGCAGCTTGGCCCCCGGGCGATCTGCCGCCGCCTCAACGAGGCCGGCCACCTGTCGAAGCGCGGCGGCCAGTGGCACCCGACCACCGTGGCCCGCATCCTCAGCCCCGAGGCCCGGGCCGCCGCGAACGAGCAGTCGGCTCGCGACCGGGCCCGCCGCAAGGATGAGACGAAGCGCACCCGGGCGCAGAAGATCCTAGGCAGCGTCAGCTGAGTTCCAGCCTCATTGCTTCCCAGCCGCGACGTTGTCCGCATCCTGCTCGGCGGTCGAAAAGTCGGAGCCGAACTGGGTGATGTCGGCCTCCACCTGCTGCCGGGCCTGCGCGTCACCCGGGCCTCCAACACCGAGGCCGTCGTTGGCGAGAATGGCGACGTCGGAAGACAGGGTGCCGTTGTCGGCTCGCCAGTCGCTGATGGACCCCGGTTCGTCGCTGGCGTTGAACAGGCCGTCGGCTTCCTTGAAGGCGGCGACGCCGGGCTGCGGGTCGGAGGTGACCGCCTTCTGGTACCAGGCGCTGAAGGCAGGGTAGCTGCCGGCGTTGCCTCGGTTGAGGACGACGGCTACGCCCTGGTTGAACTCATTCTGGTAGTAGGCGTTGCTGGCATGGCAGATCGCGGCCGCATGCCGACGGACGCTTGCCGGCGCGGGATAGGTGCGGATGGTGGGCATGACGAACGACGGCGAAGGCTTGGTGCTGACTGCCGGTGCCGAGCTGGCGGGGCTGGCTACGGCCGTGGGCGTGGGTGGCAGCTCGACCGGGTTCGCGACGCCATCATCGGTGGTCGCCGGGGCCGCCGCGACGGCGACTCCTACCGGGCTGGCGGGTTTGCTGCCGCCACTGGTGAACAGAGCGACTGCGCCGATCACGACGCCCGCGATGATCACGCCGAAGCAGCTGCATCCCTTAATCGCGTCGGAGCGCGCCTTACCTTCGAGCTTCGGCCTGGTCCCGGGTGTCGGCTCGCCGGGCCTCGGCTGGCCCCAGCTGGGCCGTTGCGGTTCGGTCATGGCGCTGTTCCCCCTGCGGCTGATGTGGAACGCCAGCCTTGCAGCGGCATGTGACTGATCGTCGGTAAGTTGCCGGTCCGTTACAGCCGGTGCGCATGTTGGGGGCCCTGCTCGACCTCGGCCAGGACCCCCGGGAGCAGCGTACGGTGTATCGCTCTACCGGCGGGCAGCCACCGCGTCGGTGTACAGCTCCGTGGTGAAGTCGCTCTCCTGGATGCCGAGGCCGTCGAGGACCTGCCGCACGTCGCGCAGTGCGTCCTTGAGTTCGTCCTCGGGCACGATGGTCTCTAGCTCGATGAACGTGCCGTCCAGCTCGGGGACGCGCACCAGCGTCGCGAGCATCTTGCGCCCGGCGGCCTCGAACTCGTAGTTCCGGCAGCGCTTCTCGAACGCGATCGACGGGCGGTACCCCAGGCCGAGGAGCAGCGCATGCACCGCCTCCGGGTCCTCTACTCCACTCTCGTGTTCGGGCTTGGATCCCGAGGCATCGACCCGGGCACCCTTGTAGGTGAGGACCGACCGGGTGTCGTCCTGGCCGTGGACGGTCCGCACCCTCAGCTCGCGGTCCTCGCGGCCGAGCGTCCCCGCCGGGTCGTCGTAGTAGGTGTCCTGGTAGACCTCCGGGCGTCCGGCTGCGTACTGCTCCAGCCGCTCCAGCACCTGCTCCGGTTCCCGGACCACTGCCTTCAGCTCGGCCTCGACCATGAAGCTTTCCCCTTCCCTATACGGTGCGTTCGCCCTCGTCCATCATGGCCTCGAACATGCGCCGGAACCCCCGGTACAGCGGCCCGTGCGGTGTCTCCATGACCTTGTACGTAGCGGACTCATGCCCTTCCCAGTTCGCGTCAAAGGCGGACACGTACAGGGTTGAGTCGCAGCGGATGATTCGCCACGTCGGCAGCAGACAGTATCGGTATGCCTGGACCTCACACACCGCCGACAGCTCCTTCAGCCGGGCCTCGGCCAGCTTCACGCCGCTGGCGAGCGACTCGGGCGACTCGCCGATCTCGCCGGCCCGGCGCACCAGTGCGGGCGAGTCCGGGTGGAGCAGCAGCACGCGCAGCTGCACGCGGGTCACCGCGCGGGTGAGGGATCCGCGGAGCAGGGAGTCGTTGAGGCCGATCAAGCCCAGTCCGCGTACGGCGAGGACGTCCAGCTCTGCCGCTGCTCGGGCCTGCCGCTGGATCTCGGCCGCGGCGCTCGCCTGGGAGCTGTAGACGCGGACCACCTCGGGGAACGCGGCGAGATCGAACGCCTGGCCTCCGCTGCGGACGTCGCGGTTGGACGCCAGGCCGAGGAGGTGCCGGGCATCATCGGGCATGGCTAAGCCTTCGGCAACCCGTTCGAAGACATCGAGTTGGGAGACTTCACGGCGCCCGTTGATGATCTCGTTGACGCGCCCCTGCGCCATACCGCAGGCGGTGGCGATTCGGCCCTGACTGTGGCCGTGCTGCTGGACGATACGGAAGATCGCTCCGACGTTGCGGGCACGTAATGCCTCGCGGACGTCCGGCTTCTGCCAGACCCAGTCGGGGAGGGCGATCGGTACCAGCGCGGTCGGCATGGCGTTCCCCGTAAGTCGACTGTCCACGGACTCATATCGCAGTGAGATTACCGCTTGGGGATCGCTTCGTGACGGGCTGTCACAAGATCCTGATGGGGTGAGCTACAGAGAGGCCCCGATGGATACGACTACGAAGCATCCGAGTGGCTTGTCCCCGGAGCAGGACTTCCGGCTGCGGATCGCACGGAACGACCTTCAGCAGGCCCATGAGCTTGAGCTTGGGGGCGCGACGCCGTTCGACATGGCGATGGTGGCCGGCGCCCTGCGGTCCAGCCTGTTCAACGTCCTGGCGATCATCGATCACCTGACCGGGGAGCAGTCGTGAGCGAACGCACCTGCGCGTACTGCCGCAAGCCCGCCGGTACGCCGGTCGCCCGGCAGCGGCCCGGTGATCCGTCGTCGCCGCTGGTCGGGGTCAGCCACCCGAAGTGCTACGGCGAGTTCCTCGCCAACCTCGTCCTCGTCCTCGTCCTCGCCACCGGGGAGCGCACGTGAGCGCCCCGAGCGCCCGGGCCCGCAAGCAGAAGGCAGCCGCACAGGTCGCTGCCATCCGGACGGCCAGCGCGGCGCTCGGGTTCTGCACCGACTGCGGCAAGTGGTGCCGGGGCCGGGTCCTGGGTGACATCGAGCAGAACATCGCCTGCCGCTCGGTCATCATCTGCGACCCGTGCGACCAGGCCATGCACGCCCGCCACGAGAAGATGGCCCGCGAGGACCGCGAGCTCATCAAGCGCTCCCGGCGCAGCACCGATTGAGGCTCCCGCCCGGTCGCGCTTCCTGGGAGGGGCGTGCGGCCGGGCGGGGTACGACCGCCGTCCGCGACCGTGAGGTGAGCCTGGGGAGGCTGCGGACACGGACGGCACTGAACGGCCCCGGCGGTGTGCAAGCATCCACCGCCGGGGCCATCCGCCAGCAGGATGGAGCAGGACGTGACCGAGCTGAAGCCGCCGCTGCCGCCGTGCCCGCCCTGGTGCACCGGCGCCCATGGCGCCGAGCCGCCATGGCACGGAATCCCGTGGCACGAGTCCCGGCCGGTGGTGCTGGACGTGCGGACCGGCCCGGTCACGGTGCGGTTCGTGACGGGCATCGTGCAGTACCCGGCGGACCCCGACCCGGACAGGCGCCACGTCTTGGCCTGGTCGCACATGACGGCCAGAGTCCAGATGGCCCGCCCTTCGGACGTGGTGGCGTTCGCCGACATGCTCACCGACTACGCCGGCCGACTGCGGGAAGTCGCCGACGAACTGGTCATCGCCCAGCAGCAGGAGCAGGCGCGGGTTGAGGCTGACCTCAAGAACGCAAGCCGGGAAGGGTGAGCCCCGGGCGCGCGAGGGCGGCATCCGAGGCCCAAGGTAATCCGATTACCTCGAAAGGTGAGCCCCGGGCGCGCGAGGGCGGCATGGCCCTGGCGGTGAGTAGCTTCTACTCAACCCAGTGAGCCCGGGCGCAGACGGGTGGCATAGTTCCATCCAAGTTTTTGACGGAACCCCGGCTTGTGATGGTCGTGGTGACCACCGCCCTAACAGAGTTTAGGGCGGTCTGACGTGCATCTTTACTGCTAGCGGGAAGGTTCCCGTCCGCCCGGGCAACCTCGGCAGCACCGAGGTTGGGGTACTCGCGCGGTGAGTACCCTCCGGCGCCGGGTTCGCGGTGCCGCGCAAGCTGGCCGGCCGGGGGGAACGCGGACCGCCCTGACCAACCTCATTAGTAGTGAGGTTGGGACCAACACCACTATTGCTGGTGTTGGTCCTCGGGGGTCGTGACGACCTTCCGGCTCAATCCGGTCAGCAGATACCGCCGACCGGATCGCGACGTTCATTCAGATAGCGGTGAAAGCGCAGGTCACCCGCAGGCGGCCTGGAACGGGGCGCCGCCGTTGCTGACGGTGTACGTCTTCACGGTGCTCCCGTTGCAGTCGTAGGTGGCTGATCCGAATCCCTGGGCGACCACGGTGCCAACAGGTCCGCCCTGGCGGAGCGTGACGTTCTGCGGCGCGGACGGCTTGCCCTGGCACACCAGGTACACGTAGCCGGTGACGGACACGCCGGGGTCGACGGAGTCGGAGGCTTGATATGAGCAGCCGATGGGGATGGCCTGCGCGGACGGGGCTACGGCGATGGTCGCCCCGCCAGCGGCGAGGATCAGGGCCGCACCGAGGGCGATACGGCGCGGTAAGCCTGTTGCAGAGTCCATGGTTTGCTCCTTCGCAGGGAGTGACCCACCCCGGGGTAGGGCGGGTACCCCACAGTGACCCCACCCAGGGTGGTGGCGCTAGAGGGCCTGCTGGGTCGGTCGGGTGGTCAGGCCCCTCGCGCAGGGCGGCAGTGCTCTGGTGGCAACCCAGGGGTACTCGCCAGTCAGCGCCCTGGCGGAAGGGTCTAGCTGCTGCCGAAGCTCCCGGCGAATCGCTTCGGGACTTGCCGAAGCGAAGGTCAGGCGGATCATGCCTACCCTTGACCACTTCCCAGCTTAGGGAGGCGACGGCGGCCGAGGGGTACGCAAGCTTGTGTACCTGCACCGCAGCAGCGCGGCGGGTGTCCACGGCGGCGGACGCCCTTGCGGGTCCGGCCGGCGGACCGGCAACCGATGCTCGGACGGCGACGGTTGAGAGGTTCAGCGTGGACCTCTCGGGCATGACGTGCGTCATGCACGTCATGCTCATGTGCGGGGTTGCCGGGGGACCTCGCAACTGTGGCAGTAACGGCCACGGACCCTAGGCGTGAAGGCCGGTAGCTGGACCGCCGTTACGGAGGCCCGGCTCGGTTGTGAGGTCCCGGCGGGACCCGGCAACCGTGAGGCAGCACCCCACGTTTGCGGCGGACAGGCTGTCCGTTGCAGATTGCCGCCACCGGCAAGATCACGATTTGAGACTGTCAGGGTGACAGTCTCAGATTCGTGACAGCACGAAGATCACGATTCGCGACTCCGCCGGGCAGCGTCGCGAACTTGCGGTGGTCACGGTGGCCAGCGCAACCACGGCCGTAACGACCGTGGTCGGCCATCTGCGGGGAGGCTCGGACACGGTCACCGGGATGGCGGTGGTGGCGGCGGTGTTCACCATGTCCTGGACCAGCGCCGGGCCGGTTATCCCCAGGTGTGGAAAACCGGTGTGGGCAAGTGTTCGATTCGGGCCTCAGCCGAAGACGGCAGTGAACAGCCGGTAGAGCAGGCCGGCGGCCACGAAGAGACCGACGAACTGGAGCAGGGCGCGGCCGATGATCCAGTTGTGCCGGTCCAGCCACCCCAGCACGTAGCCGCCCACCGGGCGGGGCTTGCCGCGGATGCCGATGATGTCGTCGTTCCTGTGCCAGCGGCCGTCGTGGACGCGCTCGGCATGGTCGGCCCGCTCGACCCGCGCCGCCCGCTCGCTCGGGTGGCTGCTGATGGTCCGGCAGGCCCCGCACTGGTACATGTACCGCATGCTGTCGAGCATGGCAGAGCCCCCGCTCGACCGGGGCCGATTCGGGGACATTCTGCGGTAGGTAGGCACCCGGTAGGGGGCCGGTAGGCAGCCCGGTAGGCGCACGCTGACCTGCGGGTCCTACCGGCTACCGGGGGCCCCAGAGGGGACCGCTGGAGCGGCCGGGGGAGCGGGCTGCGGCACCGGCCCGGCAGTGCCCTCGTGGGCCCCTCGGACGGGGGCCGGGACGGGTGCCGGCTCGGCCTCGGGGAGCCCGTCGAGGAGGACCGCCTGCCGGTTGCGCGGGCGCCCGCCGAAGGTGAGCTTCTTGCCCTCCGACAGGGGTGCCCCGAGGGCGGTCAGATGGGCCTTCAGGTCGGCCTGCTCCCAGCCGCTGAAGAGGCCGCGGCGCTGGCCCTCGGCGAGCAGGTCCGGAAGGTGCGCGGCGGTGCCCTGGTCCGACGTCCCGGCCACGTCCCGGATCAGGGCGTACAGGGCCGTGTCGGCGGGCGGGTCCTGCCGCTCCTCCTCCGGCTCCCCGTCGTCCAGCTGCTCCACGTCGTCGGGAGAGCCGGGTACCGGCTTGGCCCCGCTCGCGCCGATGGCCATCGCGGCGACGAGCCACACCGTGGCGGTCACCGTGAGCACGGTCGGCAGCACCGGGCGGACCCTGATCAGCGACTTGTCGATCATCGGCCACAGGAAGTAGGCGCCGGCGACTGCTCCTGCGACGTGCTTCCACGTCGGCCGGTAGCGCACGTGCGACTTCACCGTGACGACCAGGACGCGCGAGCCGCGCCAGAACGCGGACAGGGTGCAGCCCTCTAGATAGCGCTTCATCCGCCCGCCACCGAGTGCAGGATCGAGCCGATGATGGTCACCGGCAGCACCCAGAACCCGCCGGCTGCGGCGAGGATTCCGGGCGCTGCCACACCCAAGATGAGGTCCTTGGTGAAGTTGGGCTTGGAGCCGAACGCGACCAAGATCAGCGACATGGCGATGGCAGCCGGGCCGATCGTGCCCAGGGTCGCCGACTGGCCGTGCACCGCGGTGTCTATGGTCGTGGACACCGTTCCGACCTGGCGGAACGCTGATCCTGCCCCGGCGGCGAACAGGCTGATCGCGCAGCCCCAGTAGAAGATGTGATGGTCCTTGACGGGCTTGAGCTTCCCGCCGCCCTTCTTGTGCATGACCAGGGCGACGATGATCACAAGCAGGACGCCGCCGGATCCGAAGGTTCCCAGCATGGTGGTGATGTCTCCTGTCAGTGGTGGTTGGTGAGGGCGAGGAGCGGGGCGAGGCCGAGCACCGCGACCAGTGCCGAGGCGACCGGGATACGGACGACGAGCAGCAGCGCGAGCGGGAACGCGCCGCGGACCTGGGACACCCGGGTACGGCCCCAGCGGCGCATCCACAGGTCGAACCACCAGCCGGCCCCGAGGGCAACCGCGCCCTCCGTCAGCGGCAGGCGGGCGGCGATCTGGACCAGGTCGCACGCGTAGCCGGCCGACGCGGACAGTGCAGTCAGCACGACCCAGCGGCGGAAGCGGCTGACACGCTCGCTGTGGGGGACCAGCGGCAGCACTGAGGACCAGCGCTCGCGCTGGCGGCGTTCCTCGCGGTGCCGCTGGCTGCGCTCGACCCGGGACTCACCCGCGTCGGCGTACCGTGCCTCCGCCTCGGCGTAGCGCCGCTGCTCGCGTTCCTGCGGCGTCTCCGACAGCACTCCGGTCAGTTGGTCGGCCAGCGCCCGCAGATCGAACGGCGGCCCCGCATCCTCGTCATCGTCGTCGTCCGCCTCGGGCTCGACCGGTGGACGGCTGCTGCGCCACCACCCGGACGGCCCGTCGGCCTGCGGCTCGCCGTCGGCCGGCTCGCCCGGCTCGGCCTTGGTGAGGTCCACCGGGGCGGCAGCCTCGGCCTGGTCGTGGTCGTCGGCTGCTGTCGCAGGTGTGGGCCGCTCGCCCACAGCTGAATCCGCGCCGGGGCTGTACAGCCGGTCCCACCAGGTGTCCGGGTCGACGTACTGGGTCTCGTCGGTGCCGCTCATCGCGGGCCGCCGACACCGAGCAGGTGGAACAGGTGCGCGCGGACGGCCAGCTCATCGTCTCCGGCCTTGTCGGGCGGATCGACGGGGGAAAGGAACGTGTCACGTTCTTTTCCAGCAGACCCGGGGAGCGGCAGCCGGGTGAGGGTGTCCGGCTCGGTCCAGCGGCGACGGCGGCGCGGCAGCAGCCGGTTCAGGATGCGGGTGGTCACGGTGCGGCCTCCGGTACGGGCTCGGGGAACTCGGCGATGGCCTTGCGTAGGGTCGGCACGGAGATGCCCGACGCCTTGGCGTGCTCGTTGAAGGTCGGCCGATCCGGCTGCGGCTGTGCGGCCCACCAGCTGGCGGCGGCCTGCCTGCGTGCCTCGCGCAGCCGCTCCAGCCGGGCCCGGGTCGCGACTTCGAGCGCGCTCAGCTCCGGCTGGACATTTCGGGCGGTGACTAGGCCGGATCCGGCCGAGTCGACGTCGCGAATGTCCGATTCGGCAAGATCAGTGCTTTCCGACGGCACCACCGGTTCGACGGGCTCCAGCTCGGCCGTGTCGCCGTCGATCTTTTCCACCACAGGGAGCAGCGCCGCAGCGGTGCCCGCAGCGGCCATCTCGGGCAGCGGCACCCCGTACCGGGCCAGCTTCAGCGGCAGCAGCAGCTCCACCGGGGCCCGCCTGCGCCAGCTACGGCCGTACGTGGCGCGCAGCCGGGTCCGGTACACCAGCCGGGCCTGCTCCAGCTGCACGACCTGCTCGTAGGAGCGCAGCTCCCACAGCTTCATCCGCCGCCAGAGCCGGAACGTGGGCACCGGCGCGAGCAGCCAGCGGACCAGCCGCACGGACTCCATGTGCCGGTCCACGCTGATGTCCGCCAGCCGGCCCACCGCGTGCCGTCCGGCCTCGACCACCACCACGAACAGCACCGGAATGATCGCGTGCATGGCCACCGCGAGCGGGTCCGGCCACGCCGAGGCGGCATTGAACACGATCGTGGCCGCGGTCAGCAGCCAGGCGGTCTGCCGCAGCAGCGGGAACGGGATCCGCAGCCACGTCAGCACCAGGTCCAGCGCCAGCAGCACCGCGATACCGACGTCCACCCCGATAGGGAACACATAGGCGAAGAACCCGAAGCCCTTCCGCTGGGCGAGGCCCTGGACGGCCACATACGAGCCGCTGAAGCCGATCACGGCGATCAGCAGGGCACCGACCGCGATGCAGCCGATAGCGGCGCGCTGCGCGCGGGTGAGGGTCACCACCAGCCCTGCCCCCGCTTCCCGGTGCGCTCGGCGGTCCGGTTGGCGTCGATCTCGGCGTTGACCTTCCGGTCGAGCCTGGTCGCGGCCTTGCGGTGGTGGGCAGCGCGCTTCGCACGGGCCTCGCTGTCCTTGCGGTCGGCCCGCTCACTGGCGGACTCGCGCCCGGCGTAGGTGCCGGCGGACATGTCCTTGTCGGAGCCGAAGAGACCGAACAGCGCCATCAGGCACCGCCGGTCATCGGGTTGGTGTGCACGGGGTACTCCAGTCGGAGGGGGCCCGGGTGGCGCGGACGGTGGCCTCGGCAGGTGAGGGCCGGTAATAAATTCACCGGATCTGCTACACCTGCTGGCCTTCCGCCGCGCCACCCCGGGCGGGTGGGGGATGGTCAGAACTGGGCGGTGGCCGTCAGCAGCCACATGCCGGGCCGCTCGGGCACCGGCTTGGGCTGCTCGGCGCGGACGTCGGTGAAGGACTGGCACAGGCGGTGCAGAGCGAGGTGGAGCTCGTCCACGTCGGCGGCGGTGATCCGGATCTCGATCACAGGTCGCCGTCCAGGGGCGCGAGCGGCGGCAGGTGCGCCGGGAAGCCGGGTGGTCGCATCGCCTCGAACGCCTCGGCCCGGATCGGCTCGAAGTCCGCGGCGAAGGTGCGAAGGAACACGGCGTGCTGTTCGAGGCCGTCAGCCAGGGCGAGCAGCTCGTCCGGCGTGAACCGGACGTAGCCCTCGGTGCCGGTGTTGATCGTCAGGTAAGGCAGCGGCGTGCTCCGCAGGGACAGCGGGGCCTGGGCGATCCCGACGGCCAGCACCTCGAACGTGCCCTTCGCGGTGGACACGGTCAGCCCGACGTCCTCGGACTCATGGGCGAAGTCGGCCGGGTGCTCGGGCCTGTGGGCGCCCGGGTGGCCGGCGCACCAGTCGGGGCAGGGCATCGTCAGGACCCCGCCGCGCCAGGTCGCCACGGACACCGTGACCGGGCCGGTCCGCACGACCCGCCACCACATGCGGGCACCCCGGGCAGTGTTGACCAGGCGGCGCTTCACGACCGCTCACCAGCCTCCGGCTCAGCCCCGGCGGGCAGCACGCCAACACCAGCCACAGGCAGGCCCATGTAGGCGGTCAGGCACCAGCGGGCCCCGCCCCAACGACCGTCGATGTACATGGACCGCGTCGGAACGCCGTGGTCGTTGAAGCTGCCCCCGGTGATCTCCAGCTCCAGGGCGGCGGCGATCAGCCGGGTGGCCCGCTCGGCGTCCGGGTGCCGCACCTTGATGGACGGGCGGATCACCCGCTGAAGGTCGATGGCCCACTCGACGGGCAGCCCGATCAGCTCGGGGTGCGTGGCCAGCAGCAGATGCAAGGCAGCGGCGGAGACCGAGGCGTCCGGCGTCAGGTCGGCGGTCACCGCAGCACCTGCGTACCGGCCTGCTCGCCCGCCGCGCTGTTCCACGCCGCCCGGTACGCCGCCACGTCCTCGGCAGCCGCCTGGAAGTCGTCCAGAGCCAGCCGCTCGGCCCTGGCGAGCCGCTCCACCCTGGCGGTGCAGCGGGTGACCGCCTCCGGCTGCACGGCGCAGCGCAGGCCCCTCTGGGCCCCCAGGTGCGCCCGGTGCACGGCCCGGTAGTCCGCGGCGATGACCTCAAGGTCGTGCTTGGCGGTCTCAAGGGCGCCGAACAGGTCCGCCAGGTGCGGGGTGTCCGAAGCGGGCGCGGCCAAGGTGCGGGCGGCCGGCTGCTCGGGGTCGGTGAAGTCCAGGGCCGTCTCGTGGTTGCGGCGCCGGTTGAAGTGCTGGCACAGCACCTGCTTGCCGAGGACGGACAGCAGGGCGGGCAGGCGCTCGTCCAGGGCGGTGCCAGGCGCGATGTAGAACCGCCACAGCCGGATGAACACCTCCTGGGTGAGGTCCTCGGCGAGCTGCGGGTCACGGCGCCCCAGGCGGCGGCCGATCGACGCCTGAACCTGGCGGCCGTACTGGTGGATCACGTCGGTGAGGATCTGCTCGGGGCTGCCGGTGAACGCCTCGGGGCGCGCCGCGGTGATGGTGCTGGACATGGGTGTCTCCAGGAAGGTCCGGAGGAACCCCGGGCGGGAACGGTCGCTCGACCGCCCGGGGCGGGCAGGGTCAGCGGTGGGCGTAGGCCCGGTCGGTAAGCGCGGCGTGCAGCTGGTGGCAGTCGCAGCACACCGGGTCGCCGTTGCCGTCCTCGCTCAAGTCGGACACGGGCCAGGTGCGGGTGCAGGCGGCGCACACGCCGGTCTCGACCAGCGCGACCTTCCTGACCTTCAGGCTCGGCGCGCTCGACTTCATCGGGATCTGGCCCAGGCCCAGGCGCTTGTACGTGGCCCGGATCTCGTCCAGGTCCGCCGTCGACCTGCCGGACGGGACGCGCTCGACATCCCACACCCCGTACCGGCCCACCGGCAGCCGGTCAAGAATGCGGCGCGCGGCACGCTTGCCCCGATCCGCCCGGCGGGCCTGGTCGCCGGCCCGGTCGTACTCGGCGGCGGCGGCGAGGATGTCGTCCAGCGGCGGCAGTTCACCCGGGGCGAACAGGCCGTCCGGCTCGGCGACAGGGGACGGGGCCAGGAACTCGGCGACGGTCGCGGTGATGCGGGCGACAGTGCGGTTCACGAACGCGCGAACCGAGATGGGGCGGGACTTACGGGACGTGAGAAGATCCAACACAGCTGGGCTCCTTGTGAAGGCAAGGGGTTCGGTCAGGCCCTGCTCTGGTGGTGAGACACCGGAGTGGGGCCGTTCTACTTGTGCAGTGCACTTCGTTTCTGTGTACACAGCTTAGGACGCTTGACCCTAGCGCCGCAAGGGCTTCAGCCGATATTCTCGTGTACACAGAAACAAGAGCTGCCCGAGAGAGGCTGACTATGATTCCGTGGACACAGCAAGCGACCCGCAGGGGAGACCGCGTGGCCCGGCCGCGAACAGGCGAGATGCCCATCCAGCACGTCCGCGCCGCCGATGACGACTGGGCGGACCTGGATACCGCCTCAGGCGGAAGGCGGCCCGACGTAGTCCGCGAACTCATCCGCTGGTATCTGCGCCGGCCGGGTTCCCGCCTCCCGGACCGACCGCCGGTCGCCGACTGGTCGGCGGAGCGAGTGAGCGCCACCCTGGAGTGGTTCGCCTCGCTCGGTCACGACGTCGACCCGGAGGCATCGGCCCCTGGCGACGACAGCCGTCCGCTATGGCGCTGCAAGAGGTGCGGCAGTCACGTATCTGTGGGCGCCAAGGGCAAGGCGCAGTCGCCGAGCGGCAACGCGCGGTGCATCGGCGAGTTGGCCAGTGACGATCCGTCAGCGTCCCAGCAAACGTAGATCGTTTGGCTCTCGTCCCAGCAGCGTCCCAGCAGCGCCCGACTTGTCCGTTCTTCAGGCAGACGAAAAGCCCAGGTCATCTGCTCTGACCTGGGCTCATGCAGGTGGGCCGCGTGGGGCTCGAACCCACAACCTACGGATTAAAAGTCCGCAGATGCCCCTGACGCGCTGTGTCATCGCCTGACGGACGCTGACCCAGTAGTGCGGTTTATGCAGGTCACCGGCATGTCGGCTAGGGACCTCATGTCAGCTCGTGTCGGTCTATGACGATGCCTTACAGGGCATCCGTCCCAGCAGCGTCCCAGCAGAAGAGCCCCCGCCACCAGGTCTTTCGACCATCTGCGAGGGCCCTCGAAAATGCCTCGATCCACCACTGCAAGGCTACCCCTCCGGGCCGACAACCGGCGTTGTCGGAGCTGATTTCCTCGCGCGGGGCACCAGCGCCGCCGCCGCCTCGGCGACCGCCTGGTCCACCTCGGGCAGCAGGCTGGTGTAGGTGTCGGCGCTGATCGCGATCCCCGAGTGCCCAAGCGTCTCCTTGATGACGGTCATGTCGCCGCCGGACGCGTGGATCAGCGTCGCCGCACTGTGGCGCAGGTCGTGCAGGCGGATCGGCGGTAGGCCGCTGTCGGCGACCAGGCGCTCGAAGAGGTCCGAGACCGACTGCGGGTGCAGCCATGTCCCGTCCTCCTTGACGAACACCCGGCCCGAGTCTGTCCAGTCCTGGCCCGCCTCCTTGCGCGCGGCTGCGGCGGTCAGCTGCTGCTTACGATGCTCCCGCAAGACCCGGACCGTCTCCTTGTCCAGGGCGATCGTCCGTGCGCCCGAGTCCGACTTCGGCTCCGACTCGTACACTACGTAGACGTCCTGAACGAGCTCCACGGCGACGGTCAGCGTGCCCGTGTCCAGGTCGATGTCCTCCCAGCGGGCACCACACGCCTCGCCGCGGCGCAGGCCCCGGAAGCTGATGAGGTGGAACAGGGCGTACAGCGGCTGCTCGGCAATGAAGTCGAGGAACGCGCCAATCTGCGTGGGTGTCCACACCATCACCGCCGACGGCTTCTGTCCGGTGACCTTCCAGCGGGCTATGCGCTCCGCCGACCACAGGAGTGCCTTGGGCCGCTTCCCGGCGGCCAGCTCGACGTACGCGGCGGCGTTGAACGTGATGACCTGCTGGCTGATCGCCGAGTTCAGCGCGGTACGCAGGGTGGCTCGGATGCGCTGCCGCCGGGCCGGGCCGGTGAGGCGCCGGTACGGCTTCATCTCGGTCAGCTTGGCCTGCTCGGCGGCCATGCGCGCCCGCTCGTCACCCTTCGGCCGGCCGGGTGCTGCAGCTCGGCAGCGGGCTTCCTGCTCGCGCCGGGCCTGGTTCTCGGCGGCGATGACCTCGTTCGCGTCTTCGATGGCCTGGAAGAAGTCGGCGAACTGGCCGACGCTGAGCCGGTCGATCCGCAGGTGTCCGATGCGGGGCTTGATGTGGACGCGGACCTGGGAGGCATAGTCGTTGGCCGTGGTCTTGCGCAGCTTCTCCTTGCCGGACAGCCACTTGTCGAGGTAGTCGCCGAGCAGCATCTTCGGGTCGAGCTTGACTCCGACGTTGAGCTTGCGGGACACCTCGGCGACCTCGGGCAGCGGGGTCCGCTCCTTGGCGATGGTCTCCAGGTAGTCGGCGATGCGCACGGCCGCGTCCGGGTCGTCCCCGGCGAGGTCGAGGATCGAGCGGATGCGGTCGATGTCCGCCTGGGCAGCGGTGACAGTGGCATAGCCGGTCCGGCGGAAGCGGCGTCGGCGGCCGTCGGCCCGGGCCGGGAGTTCCTGGTGGATCTGCGGCCGGCCGTGGTTCTTCTTCACCAGCAGCGGACAGGACGCGTCGAGCAGCTTCCCGTCCGGGCCGCGACACTCACACCTGCGGCTAACCCCGCCACCACGCCGAGAACTAGACACTGGCGCCCCCTATTCGTAGTCCACGTCATCAGTATATGGAGGGGGATAGGTTTCCGTACTCCTTAGCGACCTGAATTCACCGAGATAACGATCCACGCGGTGCGTGACGCTTGGAATTACAAAGCTTCCTTCTTTTAGTTCTCGCTGCAGATCCCAAAGGAGACTGGCCGTATCAGCGCACTTCTTAGTTAGATCCCTCAATCGATAACTGGCGTATTCGAGCGAAAGCTTCTCTCGCTCCAAGTTGCCAATTTCCTCCTCAATTGACCGCAGTTGCTTCGCCGACTCATCGGATAGACTCGTATATTCCACAGCGCCATAGTAAGGATACGGCGCTTCATCTGAGGGCTGGTCGTAGTGTGGACTGGCGTACTCCTGGTACGAGCTGTACTCGCGCTGCCCAATTCCGGCCTCAAGGATGGCACCCCTGGTCAAATTGTCGTGCTTATCGATTAGCGCACTTCGCGCCATGTCAATCTCTTTAATCCTCAGAGCGGCTTCCACGTAGCCTCTCTGTGCCTCAACCGTCTCTTCGAGATAAGCATCGAGCTGCTGCGCATATTCGTCATGCCGTCGCACTTTAAAGAAGGGATGGGAATGATAGAAGGCAGGGTCTTCGTTGCCGAATCGAATGGTTCCGGCCAGCCATCCCACAGCCGCTTGCGCGGGAACGCTTCGACCAGGCGTGACTTCCGCATAGTTGAAGTAGCCAGCCGGGAAGATCAGTACGCCAGGAGGCACCTGCAGGGCAGCGGCCAAAACCAGGATCTCTGCGATCGTGATCGTCGTGCGCCGGTTGCTCTCAAGGTTGGACAGTACTGAGCGCTGAATGGGCATGCCAAGCTCCGCGCACTTGTCGGACAGCTGCTGCGCGCTCATGCCAAGCCGTGCACGGTGTCGTCGCACCTCTCCCGCGATGGAGAAGGTGAGCTTGGTGGCCCAGTCGGGCTCAGGTTCAGAACCTAGGGGGTCGTCAGTCTCCGGCATGGTTCGACGGTACCCGGCACGACCGTCTTCGGTACAGAGCAGGACGGCTTGACATTGGGCTGATTACTGGCAGAGTCGTCACCGGGAAGCAACATCGGCCTACGGAGCCACACATCATGTCAATCGCAACGTCAATCACTCTGGCGCGGGATCGCGGCATGCAGCTCGCTGAGCTGCTGGCTCTCCCCGTGATGGTCAACCTCGACACCGCGAACCAAGCACTCGACATCGGCCGCACCAAGGGCTTCGCCCTCGCCCGCACGGGGCAGTACCCCGTGCCCCTAAAGAGAATCGGCAACGAGTACCGGGTCGCCCGCGCGGATCTCTTCGCGTACCTGGGCATCGACCCCAAAAGCGACAGGGCCGGGGCTGGCACCCCGACCCTGCTCGCAGAGCACGCACCCACCGCATCCCCAGTTCCCACTAGAGAAATGAAGGCACGTACCCGTGACCATGGTAACGGCGGCAGTGTCGCCGCCACAGCTTGACCAGCGCAGCACCACCTCGGCGGCCGTGCCCGCCACCTGTGCCGACGGCTCCGTGTACTGCGTCCAGAGCCGCACCGAGAAGCACGACCACTGCACCAGCGGCACCCTGACCCTGGACCTGCCGGGCTTCGAGGGCGAGAACACGGTTCACGCTCTCGAAGCGTCGATTGAGGACCACTCCCTCAGCACCGACCTGCCGCAGATCAACTTCTACGGCGACGGTCACGACGGGTGCGTGGTCACCAGCGCCCAGCTTCGGGACATCGTCGCCCGGGTCCGCGCGCACCTGGACCGGTTGGATCAGCTCGCCGAGCAGTACGACTCGCTGACCGGGGGTGCCCGATGACGGCCACCAGCCAGCAAGCCGAGTTCACCACCATCGCCAAGGGCGAGGTGATCATCGCTCGGGACTGCGTCCTTGAGGCCGAGGTCAACGACTGGCCTGCACAGCCGGGCTTCCCCGCCTCCGTGGACGTGTGCGCGTGCGTGAGCGGCACGATCCTCCAGTTCAGCCCCGAGCAGGTCATCGCGGTCGCCCCCAAGTTCACGGAGTTCACCGCGCTCCTGGTCGAGCTGGCGAACCAGGGCATCGCCCACCGGGACGGCGACCCAGTGAAGGTCAAGCTGCCCCGCACCTGGACCCTCACCGCGCCGGCGAGCTACGGCCACGTCAAGATCACCGAGACGTGCCTGAGCTTCTGCCGCGCCGACCACACGTCGGACCGCAACGTCCACCCGATGGACCTGTGGCACCAGCAGTACGGCCCGTCCATGACGCTGGCGGTCACGGATACGGCGGAGCCGCCCGAGCCCGACAAGGTACTCGCGGTCTCCATCGACCAGCGGCCCCACGACCTGGACCCGGCCGCGCGGGTGCCCCACGCCCGCGTCGAGGTCTCCGGCGGGGTGTGGTCCGAAGCCATGACCCCGGATGCGTTCGCCGCGTTCATCGACCAGCTCGCCGGCCACGTCGAGAAGCTGCGGGAGTTCCACACCGTCCTCGCCCAGGCCGTTGCCGAGCACCACGGTGGCGGCGCTGCGTGAACGACAGGAACACCAACACCGTGCGGCTGGGGATCTTCATCCCCGGCCGCACGGCCACACCCACGAACTTGCGCACGCCGGCCACTGTCGGTCTGCTCCACCTCGCGGAAGCGGGAGAACCACGAACGTGACCCAAAACAGCGACACCCGCCGGTCCCTATCCGGCGGGTGTCATGAGGGTGAAGCTGCCCCCAGCGTACGGCCCCTGGCGGTCGCCCGTCCCGTGTTCGTAGCAACATCCGGCCGCCGCGAGGTCGCGGTGCGCTGCCCCAACTGCCGTGCCTGGCACCGCCACACCGGATGCGGACCGAAGACGGCGCCGTGCGGCGCGCACTACACCGTGCAGCCCGCCCGGCGTCGTCTGCGGGAGGCCGCATGACGATCAACGAGCAGCGCCGCAACCTCGCGATCAGCCTCGGTGACATCCTCATCGGCACCGCCATGATGAGGCCCGGGCAGTACGCCGAACTGGCTGAGATTGCGTCGGCGGAGGACTTTCCGCAGCCCCGACAGGTAATCATCTGGCGGCTCATAGGCAAGCAGATCGCCAAAGGCCAGCCCGTCGATCCCGCCTCGCTTACTCTTCCTCTGCAGCGCAGCGGGAGCCTGGGAGCGGTCAACGTTGAGGGACTGCTCAACGAGTTCCTGGAGCACGTCGTACCAGTAGCGGTCAGCCACGCCGAAGACCTTGCTGGCCTGGCCCGCGTTGCCGCCGTGGAGAAGGACCTCCGGGCCGCGCTGCTGGAGATCGACACCAACCCTGCTGCCGATCTCATGGAGCTCACGCCTCTTCTCGACCAGGCATCTGCTGTGGCCAAGGGGGCGCGTGCATCCTCCCAGCCGCTAGGCAGGCGGCAGTTGAAGCTCACTCGGGCCTCGGACATCGAAGCCGAGCCGGTGGTGTGGGCATGGGAGGACTCGGGCAAGGGCCGTATCCCGTCCGGCTCCATGGTTGTGGCCGCCGGGCGGGAAGGCACCGGCAAGTCCTCGTACGGCAAGTGGATGACCGCACACATCACCCGCGGCACCCTCCCGGGCGCGTTCTGGGGAAAGCCCCGCGCGGTCTTCTACGTGGCCGTTGAGGACTCCTGGCGACAGACCATCGTCCCCCGCCTCATGGTCTCCGGAGCCGACTTGAACCTCGTCTTCCGAGTGGAGGCGATGGAGGCCGAGTTCGGCGAGACCACCCTCAGCCTCCCCCAGGACAACTCCATGCTGGAGAAGGCGATCATGGAGCACGATGTCGCGCTGGTGGTCCTGGATCCGCTGATGTCCTGCATCGGCCAGGGCATCGACACGCATCGTGAACGGGACGTCCGTACCGCCCTGGACCCGCTGGCGCGCATGGCCGAGCGCACGGGCGTGGTGATGCTGGGTATCGCCCACTTCAACAAGGGCAGTGGAACCGACCCTTCGGCCCTGATCACCGGAAGTGGCGCGTTCAAGAACGTCCCACGCGCGGTGTTCGGCTTCGCCAAGGACCAGGACGCCGGGTGCAGGGTCATGACTCAGGCCAAGAACAGCCTGGGCCAGGAAGATCTTCCGTCCCTCTCCTACACCATCGAGGGCACGGAGGTGCAGACCAAGAAGGGCGTTGCCACGGTCGGCAAGTTCGTGTTTCTCGGTGAGTCCGAACGCAGTGTCGACGAGATCCTCGCCGCGGGCAATGAGACGGATCGATCGGAGCAGACCGAGGCCGCCGAGTGGCTGATCGGCTACCTGGTCGACCAGGGCGGCGAGGCGGACAGCAAGGACATCAAGAAGGCCGCTCGTGCTGACGACATCGCAGAGCGCACGTTGCAGCGCGCCATGCGCAAGGCCGGCGTCACGTCCGAGCGAGCAGGCTTCGGGAAGGGTGCCATCTGGCGTCTGAACGTCGGCCCTTCGGCAACTCAGCGTGATGGAACTTCCGCAGTCGCGCCACAGTCGCGCCAATCGCGCCAGGGTTCAGAAGGTGGCGCGGATGGCGCGACTGTTGGCGCGAACGGGGCGGGTACCAAGGCTCCGTCACTCCGCGTAGTGAGAGATTCCGAGCGGGAACCGGAGCCGTCCGCCGATGACGAGCCCGAGCAGACCCCGCTTCCCGACTGCTGATCGCGAAGGGATTCACCGTGGACATCAGCAACCGCCAGCAGGGGCACACCGACTACCTGATCGGTCTCTTCGACCCCTCGGTCCTCGCCGCGAACTACCGCTGCGGCCACTGCAACAGCGACACCCGCCTCACCTACGACGACCACGGGATGCCGCACCTGGTCATCGAGCACGACGACGGCTGCCCCGTCCTGACAGGTGCCCTCACCGCCGCACCCGACGTCCTGCGGGCCAGCCGGAGGGCGTCGTGACCGAACTCGACCCCGACCTCGCCGCCCGGATCCGCGCCGCGTCCGACGCCCGGATCGCCGCCCAGGTCCAGGCCGCCCGCGCCCGCATCGGCGACAAGCGCGCCGTTCGCGACGCCTTCGGTGAGCGCCGCAAAGTCGGCGTTCAGCACCGCAACACCGCCCGGGCCGCACGGCTCGCACTCATCGCCCACCACGACTCGAAGGAGACCAACGTGACCACCACCGACACCGACCGCGACCGCATCGCCGAGGAGACCGCGCAGTACATCGCGAACGTGTTGATCCCCGAGAGCGACCGGCTCCAGGCGCTGCCCGGTGTCTCGGTGTACTACGCCGACGACAAGCGCCCGCCGCGCACCGTCGCGGACATCAAGGCCGCGCTGCTGGACGGCGTGTTCTGGATCTCGTGGATCGGCAACGAGCGGGTCGCCGCCGCCATGCGCGCCATCCACGGCCAGCCCGTCGGCCACGCCGAATGGCTCGTCGGCGACCGCGGACTCGACACCGCCAGCTGACCACCACAGCCGGGGCGGGCCTGTCCGAAGTAGGCCCGCCCCAGCCCCATGATCCGCCACCACCTTGGAGACCACCATGACCGCACCCGCCATCCGCCCCGACGTCGTCGCGCTCCTCGCCGACCTGGTCCTCGGCCCCGACGTCGCCAGTTGGTGCCACGACGACGGACGCCCCGCCACCGCCGAGGAGCGTGTCGTCGTCTTCGATGCGACGTTCGCCGAACTCCAGGCCGCCAAGGGCTACAACCAGCTCGCCGCCGAGAACGCCCTCGACGAGGTTGCTGCCTTCGACCGCATCATCGAGATCTCCGCCCCCTACCGGGAGCAGATGGGCGAGGACGCGCTGATGAGCGACATCGTCGGCGCCATCCCGGAGCCGGAGCGCACCGAGTTCCTGGACCTCATGGAGAAGGTCGGCTACAGCCGCTCATAGCAACCGCCGGGCCTGCCCGATCGAAACTTCTGGCCCGCATCAACGCCTAGCTAGCCCGTACCACCCCCCCCCCCCCCGCCCGGCCCCC